>Ga0315276_10000151_pt1 | contig 56384 bp, 55 predicted proteins | sample YL17G05_0_MG_FD_204542 | JGI IMG/M metagenome (GOLD analysis project Ga0315276, IMG submission 204542) | Sediment microbial communities from Yellowstone Lake, YNP, Wyoming, USA - YL17G05_0 | ecosystem: Environmental > Aquatic > Freshwater > Lake > Sediment | place: USA: Wyoming | collected...
CTTTGACAATGCAGACATCCGCCAATAACATCCGCTGCGTGTTAGATCAACTTTTAATCCCCATACAACAGCAGATGGCCGAGGTGGAGTTAATACTGTGCAATCACCTCATATCGCACGTGCCCATGATTACGGAGGCCTCCCGCTATGTCACGCAAAGCGGCGGCAAGCGCATACGGCCGGCCATTTTTCTTTTGGCCGCAAAACTCGCCGGACAGATAGATTTGAGACTGCCCCATCTGGGGGCAGCCATTGAGCTCGTACACACCGCAAGCCTCCTCCACGACGACGTCGTTGACAATGCGCCGCTCAGGAGGGGCAAGCCCTCTGCAAAGACAAAGTGGGGCAACCAGGTTAGCGTTCTTGTGGGCGACTTTCTCTGGTGCAAGGCCTCTGAGTTTTTGATCAATTATGGGACCGACCGTCTCTGGAAAGCGGTGACCAAGGCCATCACGGCGATCACAGAGGGGGAGATCCTCGAGATCACCAAGCTAAATGACATAAAACTTGACGAAGAGGGTTATCACAAAATCATTGAGGGAAAGACGGCAGCCCTTTTTGGCATCTGCGGGCAGGGTGCAGCCATCATCCAAAATCTCTCGGAACAATTTGAGACCGCACTTGAACAATTTGGCCTTCATTTAGGAGTTGCCTTTCAGTTGACGGACGACGTTCTTGATTATATTTCGAACAACGAAAAGCTGGGCAAGGAATCCGGTGCGGACCTTCGAGAGGGGAAGCTGACCCTTCCCGTCATAATTTCGCTTATGCGTTGTCAACCCGACGAGACGAGACTCATCCATGACGCTTTGATCACCGGCCATATAACGCCTGGTCAGTTTGAAAAGATTGTGGATATCGTTAAAAGGTACAACGGGATTTCCGATACAGCCGCCCTGGCACGCCAGTATTCCGAAAAGGCGAAAGGTTTTCTTTCCGTCTTCAAACCATCAATCGAGAGAGAAGCCCTTCTGGGCATCGCCGATTATGTCGTTGAGCGGCGAGAGTAAGTGCAGCATTTCTGGACAGCATGATTGAAAATCGACATATTCTCTGATCTAAACACGCACCCTTCAAAGCCGGACTTCTTAAAAACAAACCGATTGTCATAAATCGGACATGCCTTTAATTAATTGATTTCCTTTATTATTTATACCGCAGCACCACCGGTTTAAAAAATAATTCAAAAATATTTAGAAAAATTTCTTTTGTGGCACAACCCTTGCTTAAGGAAGAAACGCATTCACGATCGATCGTGCCTAAAAAGGGAGGTTAAATGAACGGTAACACACCGAAGGATGCCTTTCAGATCGTCGAGGGCAAGGACGGCAAGTCAAGATGGACAAAGATTGGGATGGCCTTCATAAACAAAGACGGTTCCATCAACGTACTTCTCGATGCCTTTCCGCGCGACGGCAAGATCCAGATACGTGATCGTAGGCAACCTTCAAAAGATCAAAAGGAGGATTGAAATGAGATATCCAAAGATATTTGTGGTGTCAGCGGTGGTCGTTGGTTTGCTTGTGGCATCCGGCTTGGTGTATGCCAAGGGGAAAAAAACCATCAGCGGAGTGGTCAATATAAATACAGCGAGCATCGCTGAACTAATGATGCTCCCGGGTATTGGCCAATCAAAGGCACAGGCAATCGTTGATTACCGAAAAGATCATCCATTCCAGAAACCGGAAGATATAAAGGGAGTGAAGGGAATCGGAGAAAAACGCTTTACTTCGATTCAGCCTTACCTTGCTGTCTCCGGCTCATCCACGGCCAGCGCCGGCACACCGAAAAGTTCCGCCAGCGCAGGTCAGGCCATGCATCCGGCACAAAAAGCCGCCCCTGGCGTCACAGGACAGGCCTTCTAGCGGACAAGGACTGTCTCTGTGCGACGAAGGGCCCGATTACCAAGCACCCCCGGTATCGGGCCCTTTTTTTAAAATACCGGACACTTATTTTTCAGAGGTCTAATGAAGGAAATTGATTAAAGTTGTTAATTTATGTATTCTTCAACTTACTTAAGATCCTGTGATATAAATTATGAAAAAAGAAAAACCGCACATAATCAGCAATGACGTCAATGGGGAAATAAAAAATCTTCTCGAAATGTTTGAGTTCTATTTGACCCAGCGTCAGCTTCAAAAACCAATCGCAATATTGAGTGAGGCGATACGAGATCTTCGCATCATCATAGGGAGGTTGCTCACAGAGCATTTTCTCAATCTTTCGGAGGGAGAGGAAGCGCAATTTTGTTCTGCACTCGCCCGATTGCTTGCCGAACGTTGCGCAAATTTGCCGGGGGCGAGCGAAGAAGACAGAAAGTATCTTGACTATATTATCGGGGAAATCCTTACGTGTTTTGAGTGGGCACAGGAGATCAAGGCCGAATTCCCCAATGATTCTGATACTCAAAAAGCCCTTATGGTCGATATCCCGCTTCTTAGGCCGTTTGACTACGGCCTTCGCCTGAAGATCCATGTGGTAAGCCCAAAACGGAAGGGTCATCCGAAAAACGAGGCATAGTCTTCAAGTTGACTTTCAAAGCCTTTCCAGATAAGCTTTTGCCGTCGGGGGAAGGAGGTGCCTATGGGCGATTCCTCCACAAACTCAGTTGGTCAAAACCCCCCATTTATCTGCAGCACCACATCAGACTATACCTTCTGTGCGCCAAAAAAATCTGGAGATTTTTATCTGGCGGTTAACCCCACCCAACCGGCCCAAAAGGATGTTGAGCGAATCCGGTCATGGTTTGGAAGCCCTTATGTTTCCCCGCAACCCGTCTCTGCTGCGCCCGCTGGAATTGTGATTCCCGGCGGCGCACGGATCTACAACGTCACAAATTTTCTTCCAAGAATTGTCACGGCACGCAATGGAACCTTAGGTGATTTTCCGGGACCGAATTGTTATCACGCAACCCTGACGGCTCTGGGCTATCCCGATGTTCACGATCGTTATGTGGACACCGATGAATTCCGGTACTATCTCAAAAGAGACTTTACTCAGGCATCCTGTCGCGACGCACCCTTCGGCTCCGTGATCGTCTACAACCCCACTTATGAGCCCCAGCAATATGACGCGGGCATACATGCGGCCTTTCATCTCCTCGGAGCCCTGGTATTTCAAAAAGGACTGTGGGAAACACATTACCCCTATGAAATCGCCACAATTGAGGGTGCAATGCAGGCGGCTAATTCTCATTGGAGACCAAGGCGCGAAGATCGTTTTGGCGGTGATCTGACAAAACCGGACCCCAAGCTAACATACAAATTCTTATGCTACCAAAAACGTAAAAACCCGCTTCCGCGCGCAACCTCTTCAACCAAAAAGGACCGCACATGGTTTTTACCACTTATGCAGTATTACAGCCGACGTATCGAGGAGGCTTCAAAACTTATGTGGAGCGAGTTTCCGTCAAAGAGGATCGACCTATTAACAATCGAGAACATGTGGAGGGTTAAGAGAGAATTCAGGACCCTTGATTATAACCCAATTGATGTTTTGCTTTCCATTGATGATGCTGTTGTAAGTGCCTATCTCAAGCTTGTCAGTTTAAGCTGGCAGTATCAGGCGATTTCAGACACTTATGATCCAATCAGAGAGGGAATATCAAAGCAGCAATGGGAAAAGCGCTATCGTGAGCACTACGTTACATTTGACAGCAATTTTTATAATGAACTCAAACTATATCTAAAACTACTAGAGGTTCCTGAAAAAAAGTGGGAGTCAATTATCCAATATGTCGTGAAGAAGATAAAAACGTACGACCCCGTCCAATTTTCTCAGTCCAATGGAACGCTGGGCATCCCATACTTTGATATCCTCAAGGAGGCGATTCAGGCAAATTGACAGCGGTCACAGAGGTGCTTCAAGGCAGGAAACATTTACCTTCTTAAGTATATCGAAATGCACTGCCTCCGATGAACTCTCTGAGTATCGAATTGTGCGCTACTTCCTGAGGCAGTATGGGTATAATGAATGCAAAGAACCGTAGAAGCCTTGTAGCCTCCATGAATGAAGGATGTCCGCGCGGCACCTCCATCAAAAAACGCTCGGCGAAGGGCTTCAAAACGGCAGGCTCGTAAGCGAGCGCCGAGTTGAAAATAACATCGGCATCCTCTTGGTAAGGAAAGATATATTGACCCTCGCCCATGCGGACGCTTGGCCACAATGCAATGGTTTCCGCCGCATTCGAGCCCCGGAACAACCTGTCTCTGACAATGCGTCTTACAAGTCTTGTATCCGTGGTGAATATCCTGTTGTGATCATCAAGTGATAGCTGAGTGAGCGCGGAAACATATATCTTAAACTTATTCTCCCGCGGTATCGCAGGCGATAGGCTGTCATTCAATCCATGAATGCCCTCTGTCATTAAAATCTCATGCTTTCCAAGCTTCACGGTTGCCGTGCGTCCGGGGTCGCGCCGTCCCAACGGAAAGTTATAAAACGGGACATCAACCGCCTCTCCGTTAAGCAATCTTTTTAAATGATCATTGAATAAGGGGATGTCGAGCGCCTCAAGACATTCAAAATTATAACTCCCGTCAGCATGCCTCGGCGTCTTTTCACGATCGACATAGTAATTGTCAATAGACAATGAGATCGGCTTGATGCCATGGAGCTGAAGCTGAATTGCAAGTCTCTTCGTGAACGTTGTCTTGCCGGAACTTGAAGGGCCTGCGATCAAAATAAGTCGCACCTCTTTTCGGCCGGCAATCTCGTCGGCGATCGCCGCAATCCTTTTTTCATGCAGCGCCTCAGCGACTTTCACGAGATCCGAAACCGTGCCCCTCATGCATTGGTCGTTGAGTTGCGCAACGTTGGAGGCGCCGATCAACTCGTAGCTTCGCCTCGTTTCGATATAAGTATTGAAGAGCTTTGGCTGGGGAGGGATTGTTTCTGCGACAACGCCATTCGAGTCCGGAAAACCAAGGATCATGCCGTGTTCATATGGATGCAATTTAAAGGCATGAATTGCTGAGGTCCTGTGTGCAAGCGGGCCGTATGCGATACCATGATATTTGCCTATTGTGACCAGGGGGATTTCAGACCGGCGGTATTGATTAAGAAGAGTAACTTTGTCCTTCTGCCCCTCCTGCTCAAATAGATTGATGGCCTCTTCGATGATGGTCCACTCGCGCTTCATGGGAAGATCGGCGGCAACAAATTCGCGCATCTTAGTTTCCAGGTGTGCGATCAACTCGTTTGACATCTGATGGCCGCGGACCTCAAAAAAGTAGCTATCTGAAAGCGATTGACCGACAGCGATGACGGCGTGGATATCAATTTCGCGCATTGCAGCACACAAAAGGAAGGTAGCCGTCCTCCTATATATATCCATTCCTTCGCGCTGCGCGAGATCTATAGTTTCAATCTCTGCATCGGATTTGAGTTCATAATATAGGCCGTCAAGACGTCCATTGACGATTGCGCCGATCGCCGGAAATGGTCCCTGGTGCGGACTCTGTTTAAGAATGTCTGAGATGGAATTCCCAGCAGTTACCGTCATGTGCCTGCCGTTAAGTGAAATTGAAAGCTTTTTGTTCATGGCATGATTCATATCAGATTGAAGGAGAAGAGACAACTGCGGTTTGCTTCTTTCTATTCATGAAGATTGCCGCAACTATGCCAATCTCATAGAAGATGATGAGAGGAATGGCTACAGCGATCTGAGAGAGCACGTCGGGACCGGGCGTGATAATGGCGGCAAAAATGAATATCGAAACGATTACAAACCTTCTCGCCCGCCGCAGGCGATCAACCGTAGTAATGCCAAGGTATGAAAGAAAAACAAGTATAAGCGGTGTTTCAAAAACTATCCCAAAGGCGACAATCGCGCGAAAGAGAAAAGATATATACCATTGCATTTGCGGCAAAAGGGCGATCTCCGTTTTTTCATATATCACAACAAGATAATGGAAAGCAGCGGGCAATATGATTAGATACCCGAAAAGCGTTCCTGCTGCAAAAAGAAATCCCGATAAAAGAGAAGCGATAACAATCTTCCTTCTTTCTTTTTCAGCCAGGGCGGGGGCAAAGAATGCCCATATTTGGTAACACCATAACGGAGCCGTCAGTAAAAGTGCGCAAAGAAACGCCGCCTTGAGATAGGCAATCCAGCCTTCAAGGGGTGAGAGAACAATGATTTTTGAAGATGCGGGCATCTCGCGAAGAAGCGGCTGCATCAGGAAGTGAAAAAGCCCTTTTGAAAAAAAGAGCATGACACAGGTGCCTGCAAGCCAAATAATTCCGATGCTGATTAAACGGGATCTCAGTTCATGCACATGTTCCCAAAAAGACATCGTCTTCTGAGGAGAAATCATAGCATTCAATCATTCATGGTTCGTTTCATATCTTTCCAATCTGCTTCAATTTTGCTCCACACCCTGCCTGCTTCGCGAAAAAGCCTGGTGCAACGCTCCGGTCCAAACATAAAAATGGCGACGATAATCACCAGTAATAATTCACCCAGTCCCATATCAAACATTTTAAAACCCCAGCCTATGGATTTTCTGTGTTATTGTTCGACGGCGTTTCTTTTTTTTCGGTTTCGTCACTCCTGACAGATTTTCGAAATTCCTTTATCGCCTCTCCCATCGATCTTGCTACCTTTGGGAGCCTGCTTGCCCCAAAGACAACCAAGACAATGAGCAGAATAACGAGCAGCTCACCTAGTCCCGGGCGAAAAAAACCCAATAGGTTTATCATGTTACACCTCCTCGTCCGAAGACACTATAGCACTTCTATAGTTCAAGTCTCGTAAAAAATGCCGTCGTAATTGAGCTGGACAAAGTCAGTGAATCATCGATGTAGATGCGATCCAGAATGCAGAGGGAACATAAAACATCGCACCGTAAAAGATAAGCGGAGTAAATGCGGTTGAAGGGAGCGATGTGCCCGGCAATGCCTGTTGGGGCATGACGACCTGCAGATCCGAATGAATTGGATGAACAGACGGCATTTCTCCGCTTTCAATAAGACCGGTGACTGGAGGAGGGATTCTTCCTTCTCGTGGCTTATCGCCGTTGCTTGAGACAGGGCGAGTGCGAAGACTTAAGAGTCTTCCATCAATTCTATGGATGTGCGTTGAATAATCCACACCCATAACCGTGAGAAAACTCGCCATATCCTGAAACATGCTGTAGGCGTGAATAAAATCACCCTTTGCGATATGGGCAGCCGCAGCCAGATAATAACTTTCCGCAGCGGTATGTAATAGGGTATTTGCCTCTTGACCGCGAGGCATTCCAAGCCGTGATTTTTTGGCCGAAGCGCTGATGTAGGCACGGTCATATTCGGAGGCAACATTTTTCAGGTGACTCGCAACAACGCCTGCACTTGCACTGCCTTTGTACGTATACCCAAATATTTTTAAGACACCCTCAAGAGTTGTTGGTGTTTCTGCATTCAACGCTTGGGCCTTATAAATCCCCGCGAGATAGTCAGCGATAGCCTCGGCTCGTGTCGGGAATGTCGGACCATCCATAGCGTTATTTTTAATTAAGGATATTATTTCTAAATCTTCTGGATTTCCTTTTTCATCTAGGGCAAAGGAGGCTCCAAAAGTCATGGTGTGATCATTTGGATTCCAGGAAATATGATTGTCACTGATCATCAGTGTGTCGCCCGCACTGTTTCTAAATATATTGTTTGAATATTCAGAAGACAGAGGAAAATAACCGGCCTGCCTTGCGATCTTGGCACGCGAACCCGGCGGCCTCAAATCTCCCCTTGAAACTTTATCATCAAGGCCAACACTCTCTGTAACACGATCGAAATGAAAGACACCCGAGGCAAGTAGCGCCTTGGCCATGGGGCGCTGATCCCCTGCAAGCATGAACTTTTCATAGCCGGGCGTCCCCTCCGGGCAATTCCGGCCGCCACTTAGAAATTCCTTAAAGTGTTTTTGAAGCCACGCCTCTGTGTTTGAGCTGAAAAGAAAAAGAAGGCGGTCAAACCAGCCCACTTTATTTAATGAAGCCGCATATTTTGTTAATGTTTCAAGATAAGGCCCATTGCTATCACCGTTGTGGAGGGCAGTTCCACATACGTCTGAATATATATCGCGATTGGCAACATAAAATACGGGTTTTGCATCGGACAAGGGCCAGTTAAGATCTTCCAATGCAACAAGATAATTGGAGCTAACGGAACGGCTGTCAGTATCAATATATGTCATAGATTTTACCTCTTTTACGCATAACACGTTAAAAATCAAGAAAAAGTCGTTTTGCCAACAGTTTCTGAAAAGAAGCTGGACATTTTTTCCCATTTGAGTAATTTGCACCGGAAATCAGGTGTTGTGTAATATTCCGCAGTAGCTCAGTCGGTCAGAGCAGCTGGCTGTGTGAAAGGGCATGAAAGGAGGCGACGATTGGCGCGAGCCGATACGCGTAGCTGGACAAAGGTTAAGCAAGAGCTAGAGAAATGTATAATGCTATGCGCTAATTGTCACAGAGAACTTCATGCCCAAAAAGCGCAGCCCTCACTGGTAACAGTGAGGTGAAAAGCGGGTGAATTCAGGGAACGCTAAGTCCGTCATAGATATGTGAACCCTGAGCCAAGCCGGGCCAAGCCTGTTAAAGTAACCCGGAAGGTGCAGAGACTAGAGAGTGAGGAAGGCAACCAATAAACTCTCACTAGCGCCCGCCATCCGTTGTTTGCGGATGATGAGATAGTCCAGTCCAAAATGAAAGTTTTGGGGAACTGTAACCAGCGGGTCGGGGGTTCGAATCCCTCCTGCGGAGCATTTCAGTACAAGAAGCCATTTTCCGAAACTCGGAGAATGGCTTTCTTGTTTGATATTCAAGAGTTCGGCCTTTGAGCTGCAAGTTCGAAAGTGTGAGGTTGATCAGTTCGCGTTTTTGCTCTGGTTTCGAACTCTCGAAAAGCTCGTATGCCCGCGAAGCGAGGTCCAACAAGGTCGAGACGGTGGTGTTGAAGCTTTCGTCGGCTTCCGTATGCTGTTCCAGCTCCCGATTCAAATCGTATTGCCGCTGCTTCAATTCCTGTGATTTTTTGTCGTAGTCACTCTGCGTAATACTCCCATCGAGGCGCATATCCAAAAGTGCTTCGAGCCTTTTCTGGGCAATCTGATAATCTCGTTGAATACGGGCAATCGTTTCCTCGTGATAGGCCCGCTTCGATTCAGTGCCTTTGCGCAGGTGCTCTTTCACGGCGGCAAGAACATCGTTGGGCAGGGCTATTTCTTTGAAGGCCGTCTTTACCTGCTCAAGGGCCTCTTCCTCGCGGATACGCAGGCCTTTGCAGTCGCCCTTCGACTTCGTGCAGATCAAATAAATGTACTTCCCTTTTTTCAGGTCTGAGGAAATGGTGCAGCCGCAGTGGGCACACTTGATAAGACCACGAAAGATAAAGGGCTTCTCCGAGTATTTGAATGGCTTCTTTTTCCAGCCGAGACGAATATCCTGACATCGATCGAACAGCTCCTTTGAAATGATCGGTTCATGTTTGCCCTGATAAATCTGCCCTTTAATTTCCATTAAACCGCAATAGAAGGGGTTTTTCAGGATCGAATGAACCTGACTACTCGTAACGGATGTATCGGGCTTTGGAACGCTCGTGAGGCCCCATTTACGGGCCTTCTGGGTCATCTCCCTGACCGATCGCCCGCCTTCGGCATATTCCTCAAAGATTCGTCGAACGAGGAAGGCCCGCTCCCGATCAACGACAATGCGCTTTTTGTCCGTTTGTGGATCGACCTCGTTGATATAACCCACAGGAGCCTTGCTGATCCATTCGCCGTTCTTGATCTTGTGGTTGAGGCTGCGCTTCACGTTGTCGCTGATGTTTAGTGTATAGGCGTTGGCCATGAGTACCGCCATGTTCCAATGAAGAATCTGGCTTCCGCTTGAATCCTTATTGATGACCAAGCTTTCTCGGCAAAAGTGAAGTTCAACAACTCCCTTCATTCTAAATTCTTCCAACAATACCGTTTCCTTAAAACCGCGCTGAAATCTGTCAACTGCGTCGCACACAATGGCAACTGTCTGTTTTTGAGACTTTGCAAAGTCCAGCATCTCATGGAATTCTTTGCGATAGCCCTGAGTGGAAGATTCGATAATCTTGAAGACTTTCAAAACAGGCAGGCCCCGCCGCTGGCAATACTCATGGAGCCTTGCAATTTGGGCATCAATCGAATGCCCTTCCTCTTGTTCGCGTGTTGACACCCTGGCGAGGATAATTGATTTCATAGTTATCAATTCTTTACGTACGGGCCTAAGAATCTAACGCCATTAAAGTGGATTAGGTGTGAGGGTGATTCTGCAACCCATACTTCTGTTTCCCAAGCAATATTTCCTAGGAAACGGTTCATTGTCGATTTTGAAGGGAAAGCAGAAACAAACACTAATCCAGCTGCTGATCCCTCAAAAAGCTTGCAAAGCTCTTCATGTCTTTTTGCATCAACTGGGCCATGAGTTGTTACTGATTCAATGAGCAAAAGCCAATTTTTCTCAGGGAGGTAAATAATTACATCTGGCATCTTTCCATGCTTATCCAAAACAATACCAAGTTTCTTAAGTATCGCTTTGTCAAAATATCCTACCTTATCTCCTGTATCACCCACATAAACAAGGGTTCCACCCTGCGCGAATCGAGGCGCAAACTCTTCTATAATTTGCTTTATCAATTTGCTATGAGGACCTGGGCTGATCTTAATTGTCTTACCCCGTGCTGTCGCAATAGGAACTAACTTTAACTTACGCTCTTTGGCATAACGTGTGGCGAGAGATTTATGACTAACGAGGTATTCCTCAAGTTTTAATTTCCATTGGGCTGTACCAAAAACCTGAAAAAGCGATAATGCACTCGGCTCAACTTGATATACGGCTTTAGGACTGTTTACAGCACGCCCCGGTTGATCAGGATTATAAAGTGCAATTCCAGCCTGTACAAATTGATGCATTGTCTGTCTACGAAACGTCTCACGTGTATTTGGTGCATATTTCTTTTTATAATTAGCACTAACGAAATCCATTATAGGCGTAATACCCATAAGTGGCGCACCAGCTTCCTTCCATTTCATCTTTGGCCCCAAATTGAGCAATGCCAGTAAACACAGTGCTGATCGTTCATTCTGTTGTGCTCTTGGCATTCCAATCGCCTTAAGGATAGACAGTGCTTCTTCTATTTTCTTCGTTATCTCTTTCATAAGAGATCCTCAATGTATGCATCTATCGCTGCGTCAGATAAATTACTATGTGAATTTACCCATTTCCCCATCTTGTACAATGTATCAAGGCTAGGATACTTTATAATTCTCAAGTCAGTGGCATTAACTTGTGTATGACCATTGAATTGGCGAAACAATTTATCTACAAATCGAGAATTTAAATACGCCATTAATCCCAAAGCTAAATCCTTGTCCAAGCCATTTTTATTTCTGTGAAAAATATTCAAATGATTTTCAAATCCAACCCAATCACAGGCAAGCATATTTGGATCATGAATATAAGACTTAATACGCTTAGTCTCTTCCTTTGAAGAAAAGCGCTTAACAACGGCATAATAAGCATTGGGGTATAGCCATTTTTTTACTTCCTGATTATTTCGAATGGCGTTTGGTTTCTTTCCATCCAGTTTAGGCCATGTCAGTTTATAATTTTTATAATGTGTTGGATAAATTAAAGGAATGGAGTCAATTTCAGGTCGCCTCAAAAGGTGCTTTTTGAGCCTAAAGTCAACAACCGGCCCGGTAGAGACACTAATGCCCAACTCTTCTAGGCATAATAGACTCATATTGTGCATTGATTTTAACCTTGGATCATCCTGCGTTGGTATATGTATAAAAATTTCTTCATCGTCATCTTGAACGATTCTGTCAAATGAAACAAGATCCTCTTTATAGTCCGAAAGTGTTGAATCCGATGAATGTGAAATTTTCACTTTTTTCTTTTGTTTAGTTTTAGTCAACCGAATGATGACATTTTCTTGTAAAACAGCATCTTCCTTGAATAAATTTTTTCTCGATTCAAAAATATGGATATGATCTAGGCTGGTTAGCTGTAACAAAAGCTTTCTAAATGGTTTGTAGTAAGGACCATTACAAAAGCTTCTTGGAATAATAGCGACTATTTCACCGTTATCCTCAATTAGCAAAATTGAAAGTGCTAAGAAAGCCGTATACAAATTGACAGTTTCAATATTGACGGCGCGGAGCAGCTTTCGATGTCTTGATTTGCTGTTAATTTTTTTGTAAGGAGGGTTAAGTATAGCATGTGTGAACGAAGCCAGTTTGAATTGGATGCAATCAATGGCGTGCTCAATAAAATCACATGAATATGCAGAACAATCAACGGCGCAGCCTTCATTAACCGAATTGTAATATTCAAAGTTTTTATTAAGATGGTTTAACAATAAGTGATCGATTTCATAGGCGGATACCCTAATTCTTTTCAAAACCCCATTCCTTCGGTGATGTTCAATGAATGCAATTGAGAGGGAGCCTATGCCTGCACCAGCATCCAACAAATGAATTTCTTGTTCCTTCGGAATTGAGAAGAGCGATGCCATAAACTTAGCAATCGAGGATGGCGTCATGAATTGCCCTAATTCGGGTTTTCTGTGTTCATCAAGAATCGGAGAGATTCGTTTGCGCAGTTCATCAATCTGTGTAGCTTGATTAAGACTCATATTTATAATTCCAAATCACATTTGTTTGGTATTTAATTGGTTTTTTCATTAAATTTCGGCTTCTTAATCACCTGCACCACCTTACCATTAACCATATAATCAGCAAAGTCCTTAGGGTGGATATAGATTGGTGGTAGTTCCTGAGACGATTCCGAGATCAGTACGATCTGGCCATTTTGAACATCCTTACAGAACCGCTTAATATTAGCGGATCCGCCGATGACAGAAAGGACATAATCCCCATCTCTTGGATGGCTAACTTCCGGATCAATAATCACATAATCACCATCCTCAATGGACTTACCTTTAATATTTGCCTGATTCATCGATGAGCCCACAGCACGCACAGCAAACAACTTCTTCTTTTTGGGGACCATGCTTGGGGAAACAGTCAAATAACCTTCCAAATTTTCAATAGCAAACTCTCGCGGATTACCGCAATTGGCAGCGCCCAGAATGGGGATGGAAATCATACGTGTCTGCCCTTCGCTCTTTGTTGTGCCAATACTCAGCGGCCTTGGCTTGTCGCCACTGACAAGCAATCCTTTCGCTCTAAGTTGATTAAGATGGTGTTTGATTTTCTGGGGATGATCTTCTCCGACATGCTCCCCAATTTCACGTAGGGTCATACCCTCCAAGGGTTTTTTTGAGGCAAGCTCTAAGATGGCCTGTTGTAATCTGTGCATTGATTAAAGGCTCCTAATGACCTGTTTATGCTGGATTATGGGCCAGAAGTCAACTCCATTCTCAATTAAATTGACAAATTTGACTTATATGCTAGAGAAGCCACCATGAAGAAGGTTGGATAAACAATTCAGGCTCTACAGATAATAACTTGTCAACTTAAGATGAGAGGGGCTTATGAGAAAAACACCAGTCTATGTAAGTTTTGATTACGATCATGATAAAGTTCTTAAGGAATTTGTCATTGGTCAATCCAAGCTAGAAGATTCACCATTCGAAGTTATTGACCACTCAATCAAAGAAACCGTGAATGGAGATTGGGTCAGCGAAGCTGAAAAAAGAATTAAACGCTCTGAAGTTGTATTGGTTCTCGTTGGTTCGGATTCTCATCGCGCGCAAGGCGTTCTTAAAGAGGTAGCTTTGGCAAGAAAGAATGAGAAAAAAATTGTGCAGGTCATTGGGTATAAAGACGCCGATCCAAAGGCCGTGCCAAATGCAGGCAGGTTATATCGTTGGAGTTGGGATAATATGAAATCAATATTGAAATAGGAATAGACATGCCTGTTTCGAATGATTCAAAAATCGAAGTATTAAACGATCACTACAATCATACGTTTGAAATAGTTAAAGATATTTTGAGACGTAGAGATTGGATGATGTCTTACGCCATTTTATTGCTCATCCTTCAGTTTTTCCAGATATCAGATCCCAACCAAACATCAGTGGCTATTATTAGCTTTATCAAGAATTCTTACGGGATCGAAATTAGTATCGGCAAGATGACAATTAACGCTATTTTATGGTTTGTGCTACTCGTGATAGTGGTACGTTACTACCAGGCAGGAATTCATTTGAACAAGCAATATAAATACCTTCACCATTTAGAGAAGGAGTTTTCTGATCTTTTTGGAAAGGACATCATAACACGTGAAGGAAAAAGCTATCTTAAGGACTACCCTGTTTTTTCAAGTTGGATTCATTTTGTTTATACATGGGTTTATCCAATTTTTTTAATAATGGTGCTAACCTACAATATATTTCGTGATTGGAAAGGGTGCGCATTTCTGTTCACTTCGTATGGCATATGTTTTGTTTGCTATTTGATGATAATGATTTCGACAATACTCTATCTGCATTTTTGCTATAAAGTGCACAATACTTACTCCACATCAAACGACAAAAATGGAAGGTAATATATGGCTTATAGAAACGGTACGTATGTCGCGTTCCATGCTCAGGGGACTGCATATCCAATTGAGTCCGACATTAAATATTTTAATTTGTTGAAGGCGTGGAATGTTCGCGATGAATCAGAGTTTAATTTTATTGATAGCCACGAAAAAGCAAGCGCTACTAGGGATGAAAGTAAAAAAGAGACTTTAAGACACACCCTCATCACGAGACTGAACAATTCGAAAAATATGATATTAATCGTAACCGAGAATACAGGTAAAGATACAGATTGGGTTCCGCTAGAAATTGCTCATGCAGTTGATAAATGTGAAATTCCAATAATAGCTGCTTATCCAGACCTTAAAAAAATAAGTAATCCTAGTCTGTTATCTTATCTGTGGCCAACTGCCTTACATGCGAGAATTATCAATCAAACGGCTCATGTTATACATATCCCTTTTTTAGAAAAACCTTTAGCAGATGCAATTGGCCAGTTTTCCCACGAAAAATATCCGAAGGGTGATGCGTTGGGTTATTATTCTGATGAAGCTTACACTGGTTGGGGGATTTATTAATTTTATATTTAGTCCAGTAGTCGGAAAGATTCGAACTGCTCTAACTTTTGCTTGATTTGAAGGAAGTGTACGAGATTGTGGCACGGTTCAGCAATGTTATTGAGTGAGCCGGAGAGACGTTTAATGGTTTTTGCTACCTCCTGACGAAAGATGCTCTTGATCCCACGCACTCCAATAGAATTGCACGCCATTATCAACCCCAACAATTGAAGTGCCCTCGATGGGCTTATGTCTATGTTGGCTCTCGTGATTTCCTGCAGAATATCCTCGGGCCGTTTTTTTTCAAATTGAAGCCAAGTGGCTTCACTCGTTATTTGATTCCAGAAATATTTCAGAAATGCTTTGGCCACAAACTTGCTGAAAACATCTTGGAAGGTCAGTAGTGGAGAGAGTGAAAGCTTTTTTGCAAGGGCTTTGATTTTTCGACGAGTGTTGAGACGAACCTCCATGCGGAGCACCTCAAGCCCGCGTGGAAGATTGCAGCTCATCAGGAAACCGGCATCGTTTTCAATTGCCCTTTTATTGCTGATTCGCGCTTGAGAGATATCTTTGATTTTATCGTAGAAGGTCACTTCGTAACTGTTTGCATGGAATGACACTGCGTGACCTTCATTTCTGAAAGTCGTCTTGTTAAGATCAAGACGGCTATTAAGGTTGAGTTTAGCGATTGCGCTGATTACCTGTGAACTCGTTGTATAATCTTTCAGGACGATATTTTTTGAGAAGTGGATTGCCGACACTGAAGCCGGCCGCAATGCCTCTTTATGAACCTCGACTCCCATTTCATGAAGACGTTGGTTCAGGGTTTTCAGAACCGCTTCAAAATCTCCTTCATCGAGTTCGTCAAAGTTATTGCCAAAGAGAAGTTTTGGAGCGGAAAACTCGATTCTAAGGTCAAGCGTATAACCGCCTGCCACTGTTCCTTTCATGATCGTAAGTCGCGGCTTGTATATCCCCCGTTGAAGATCGACTTTCGAAGGGTTTTGGACGCAGCGAAAATTCCCCTTCCCCTTGAGCGCAACAAAGGGCGAACAGAAGAGATGCCGTGCAGATGGCGAAAATCGGTCGTAATCGGTCACCACGAAATCATCCCTCGGCAATGTCAGTACGATAGTGTCCAGCATAGCCTTTGCTCATTACCTCTTTTAATTTCGTGAATATGGCGCCTTCGATGATCTGAGAGGTCATGCGATTAATCGGATGAAAGAGAGGGCGCCGTGTTGGATCGGTCTTTTTTGTCGGATAGGTAAGCCGATAGCCCTCACCATCAAGACGTTGGTGGATACCGATAGAGCCAAGGTAAAGCTCGTCGTTGATAACCAAGCTGGCAAAGCCGATAAGCCCATCAGCGGGCTTTATGAACTGGATGTTGATCTCGCTGATTTTCATCATGACTTTTTTCCCTCTTCTCATGATCGATCTGCATCAAAAGCTCAAAGAACCGCACAAGCCGCCTAGTTGCATCAGCGAGCTCGGCCTCGGTGCTGTTTGGAATATACTTTTTCAGGGTTTGGGAGATGTCTGGGCTACCATTCACGCTCCCAAGGTAGGTGAAGAAGGCGCAATTGTCGGGGAAGCAAACGGTCTATTTTTAGACCGAAGAGGGCCTATCTCTAAGATCGGAGGTCATCTTCCTGATGTTTTCGCCTGCAAAACCGGTGTCGAACAACAGGTTGGCAATGTCAGCGATGATGTCATACGCAGGTCGCTTATAGGTTCCGACAAAAAGCAAATACATCTCGCGACAGAAATATTTAATTTGAGGCGCTATCTTGGACGTCTTGAAACGGCTAGATCCTTTGAATACCTCATTATTCGTTGAGCAATTATTTAAACTTGGATCCCATTCTCTTATGTCCTCTACAAACCTCCACAAACGATCTCTCAAATCTCCATGCTTGCTATGGGAGTTGAAGAAATCAAACAGGAATGGATGGCTGTTGATAAGGCCTTTGAGTTTTTCAGTTGTGAATACGACTTGTGAAATGACCTTTTCTGGACGAGTGCGCCCTCTCTTCTTCGGGGGATATTGCAGATCATAGGGCTTAACGTAGGTCCAGTGTGCCGGCAGATCGAATGAAAGTTTAGCGATATCGTATAGATGATTTTTCCACGGTAACCGATCAAGTTTGGCCCACAGGTTTTGCTGTTGGACTTCGCGCTCATGGTCCCTGCAAAAGAGCCGCTGGAATCGATCAAGCGCCTCATCCGTGTACGCACGACGCTCCATCTTTTCTTGATGAAGTTTCGCTACCAGAGCGGCTTCCTCAGGCAGCCAAGGTGCGAGATAAAAAAGGCGACTTTTTTGTGACTGAATTTTTTGTCCGGTCATTGCGTCATTACATCCTTCGGCCTTCTACCTACCCGATATTACTAAACAATATCAATTGAATCACCATTTATCTTACGCTTTTAAGGCTATCTGAATTTTGTAAATTTCTTCGGAAAAGTGGGGGCTCCTCTTTGCGTTTTTTTGTCGAAGAAAAATAGGCGACTTTTCCGCGAGCGAGTTTCTTGTCCAGCCATTGAGCCTTTTCATCCTGCAATTCCTATCTATTTGATATTACGTTACAATGTCAATTGCATCATCGTTTACGGAGCGTCTCTTAGCCCATCGGATTTTTTAAAATTTTGTCGGAAAAGTGCGCACCGCTTGCGCGATTTTTTTACCTAACAGTTCTGCAAATCGAGTGGGCAGGTGGAACAAGAAACCATTACGTTCGCCAGTGGGGGCAAGCTTGTTAACACTTAATTCCTTCGGGGCATTAAGTTAAATTTTCTCGTAGTTTTTTCTCAATGAGTTTCCAGTTCTCGCGATATTCATCAAGCCAACCGGCGCTATGCTTTTTTATGAAGGAATGATCGGATTTTAACACTTTGGAATAGTCGGGAAGCAATCTTCTCATGGTGCTATCTTTATGAATCCTTCCTTTTCGTCCGGGAGTTTTCAACCAAATCCCATGAATTGTCTTTATTACAGTTGCCACTATTTTACTTGGTAGAATGTAAATTGCCGGCGGTCCATCAAGGGCTTTCGGCTCTCCAATGTTCTTTGGCAAATCAATGAAGAAATAGAAAAGATTATCGGAGACTATATTTTCATGCTTTGCTTTCATGTGCCAACCTTGATCACCGCCTATTTGATTACGAGTTTTTACCTGAATGTTCAGGGCATTGTGTGTCTGTAAGTCCGTGACGATAATGTCCACGTTAGGTGCTCGTTCGGGAGCAAGACCCGCTACATATCCGAGGCTCAACAGTCGGAAGAGAACGTAATGTTCTCCCGCAGAGCCGGTTAAGGAAGTTTGTTTTGTCATCATTCCACCTTCGTTTCAATTCAGACATAATAAAATATTTGATCCATTATAAGAAAACCTATTATAGATTTCTCTTTCGTATAATCCTCTTCTGCCGAAATTCCGTGAGCATGTGAATGTCTTGAAAAGGTTGGCTTACCAGAGGAAAAATCAAAGGATTTACAGAGAAAGTCTTCGAGATACTTCTGGAACTGTCTTGGGAAAAGTAATGATTTTGCCCCAGCCTTGTTCGTTCCCGCTTCTCTTAGTTGTTTCAGCAACCAAGGAAAAGTGGGCTCTTCTTTTTTGTTCCCAAAAAGATCAAGCAGAACCCCTTCGATACGAGGATAAAATGTCGAGATGGCCGCAATGGAATCCTCTCTTCTGTAAGACTCGACAGCAGAATTAAAATACTGTTGGTGTTTTTTGAATGTCGGCTTTGACTCCCATCGTTGCACCATTTCAGACAGGCGGTCAGCAGTAAAATGGTTGCGAACGATTGAGGCCTTGTCCTTAATTGACGGGTCAGCATAGAAACCATAAAATTGATCGAACATTTCCTTAGAAATTGCAGCAAAACGAAACCACCCATCTTCGGCCATTTTAGCGATCACATCATCATTTTTAAAATGAGTTTCATAGGATAGCTGCTGGAAATATACAGCTAACTCTTTTTCAAAAACATCAATGTCTATGGATTCATCAGTAAGTGGCGTTAAATCAATATAAAGTCCATGCCTATATCCTTCGCTAAAATGATAGATTATTCCAGAATCAGGGGGAATAGTTATTGTGGGGAACCGTACTCTGCGAATAGATGCGATATCGGAGTAAGAAACAGGTTCACCAGCCTTAACATCCCTCTTGCTGAGTCCTTCAAAGATTGCTGGCATCCCAAGGTGTAGATCAAATTTTCCGTCTTTATAAAGCAATATAACGAAGTGCCCGAGAGAAGCTATGCTAGTTGCCATGAGTCCCTTAATTGATGGAAAGAGAAACACCTTGGCGATGCCGTCAGCAATTTTATGGAAGTCCGGATCCTTAGAGTTAAAAAAACCTTTCACAAGCATTTTTAGTAATCCGCCCTGATTGGCCTCTTTATATTCCATTGAGAACCCAGCGATCTGTTTTTTTAGTTTTCCGTGAATTACGAGATGGGATTCCTTTTTTTCTTCGCTTGTCTTGTCGGAAAAAGGAATAATGCGATAAGCATAACCAAGTGCTTCGAGCGTAGAAAGAATGACATCGTAACTAACTTTTTGTGATCCCTGTTTTGATTCCAACTGCGCTACTCTTCCTTGGCTCAAGTTGAGCATCTTAGCCAACTCGGTCTGAGATAAACTTCTCTTTTCTCTCTCTGTTTTAATAAGAGCTAGAAGCCGTTGTTTATCGGCTGCTACTACTGTTTTAACGTCATTTTGTGTTGATTTATTAAGCATAAGTGGTTTTAAAACATATAGCTAATAATAAGTCAACGCTAATTTTATAGCTGTATATGGCTTTACGCTGCTTCTTGACGTAGGATTTTTCTAATCGTGGGGATGAGGGGCTGAAAATACATAACTTCTTTGAAGTAGTCAGTTCGAAATGTGTCAACTAACTGGAGCCATTCGACGCACGCCCCGGCAGCATTCGCTGCCGGGGCGCTTGCTCATGGCGCCGCCCTTCGAATCGCACGCAATCGTTGAATTGTGCGCGCGTCGAATGGTGGTGAGCGAGGAACGAAGTGACAAGTCGAACCACACAATTTTATGCACTTCATTTACATCCTCCAATGTTCTGACAATTCTTATTACATTGGTTACACAACCAATCTTGAACAACGTCTTAAAGAGCACAATGAAGGCTCTGGGGGTCACAGCACCCGCATAAAAAGACCAGTTCAGTTAGTGTGTCACGAAACATTCGAGGATAAACACACAGCCTTAAAACATGAATCTCAACTTAAACGCCGGTCACGCGCCGTTCAATTTCTAGCGATACCATCTGATATAAATTTTTACTAAGCCCTCATTAAAATCTCCATTTTCAATAGCATGACGTGCTTAAATGAGAAGCGCGGGACTTTTTTGCAATCCATCGTGTTTTTATGGTTTGACTTTAGACTACCCAAAATCTACTAACATATAACTATGCAAAATCTTTAATCTCTGTGGAGGGGAAATGGATTTTTTTCAAAAGTGCTATGATTATCGCGATGCGGATATGGCAAGGGAGATGGGAATCTATCCATACTTTGTACCCATAGAAGAGTCGAGCGGCACAGAAGTAGTGATCAAAGGCAAAAAAGTGCTGATGGTATGCTCCAATAACTATCTGGGCCTGACGCACGATCCGAGGGTAAAGGAAGCAGCAATAAATGCCATAAAACGCTTTGGGACGAGTGGCTGCGGCTCGCGGCTGGCGAACGGCAATTTTATCCTGCACAATGAATTAGATGAGCGCCTCGCAAGATTCATTGGAAAGCCGGCGGCACTCGTATATCCTGCTGGATTTCTTGCGAACGCAGGTTCGATTAGCTGTCTTATAGATTCAAATGACATGGTGTTTAGTGATGAGGATAATCATTCGTCCATCATAGCGGGCTGTAGATTGGGAAGAGGGCGCGTTATCAGATATGCCCATAACGATTCAAACGATCTTGCAGCGAAGGTAAAGGAAAATTCAGCAAAAGGCGGAGCCCTTATTGTAGCAGACGGCGTGTTTTCTATGGCGGGGACGATTGTGGATCTGCCGGGCCTTGTAAAAGTTAAAAGGGATAATCCCCCAATGCGCCTCTATATAGACGAGGCACATGGCATAGGTGTTTTGGGTAAGGATGGCCGCGGCACGACAAATCATTTTGGGCTGACAGACGAGGTGGATTTGATCATGGGGACATTTTCAAAGACGTTCGCGTCGGTGGGCGGATTTGTTGCCGGCCCGAAAGAAGTCATCAATTTTATGCAGCACAGATCAAGTGGCGAAATATTTTCTGCAGCAGCAACTCCGGCAAGTGTCGCCGCCATTCTAAAGGTTCTCGATATCATAGAAACTGAGCCGGAGCATGTGGAACGCCTCAGAAAGAATATGAGAAAGATGAGAGAGGCCTTCGAATCGCTAAATATTAATTTCATACCCTCCGACACAGCGATTCTTTGCATTCGTGTAGGCGATGAGTTCAAGACCTGTCGGCTTGTAATGGAATTGCTTGAACGAGGCCTATTTACTACGCCCGTGGTTTATCCTGTAGTGCCTCAGGGACAGGGCCTTATCAGAACCGCTTATATGGCGACACATACGGAAGAACAACTCAATTTCGCACTGGATCTGATCAGGGAATTTGCTCCCAAATACGGTCTGTTTAGACAGTAACAATTCTAAGATCAGTGCAGGGGGTAGGTGGGATGCAGCCGTTAAAAATAGATCGGGTTGAATCAAAATCTGATTTCAAATCATTTATAGAGCTTCAGTGGCGCCTCTATAAGGGAGATCAATTTTGGATCCCCCCTCTGCTTGTCGAGTTAAAAAACAGGGCGAGGCGCGGTCTTGAAAAGGAAGGAAATGCGGTTTTGTTCTTGGCGCGGCGCGGCACGGAAGTCGTCGGGCGCATCTCCGCATCTCTGTGCAAGCAGAATTTTGAGATCAATAAAGAAGGGAATTTTGGTTTTTATGAGTGTGTTGATGATATGGAGGTGGCTCGCTGCCTGATGGGAAAGGCTATAGAATGGCTCAAGAACAAAGGAGCGACGAAGGTCGTCGGCCCATACAGCTTTCTTTTGGAAGACCCCCACCCCGGTTTTTTGGTGGATGGTTTCGATCGTCCCCCATATTTCATGATGGCCTATACGAAACAGTATTATCTGGAACAGATGAGAGAGCTCGGTTTTGAAAAGGCCATGGATCTCAATGCATATGAGCTTGATCGCGAAACGGCCCTGCCGGAAGGGATCGTTGCAAAGTCAAAAGAGGCCGAATCTATACCATGCATGAAGATTAGAAATATAAATTTAAAGAAGGTATATGAAGAGGCCGAAATTATTCGCGGCATATTTAATGAGGCATTGAAAAATAATTGGGGAAGCGTTCCTTTTAGTAGTGCTCACGCAAGAAGAATGGCCAAGGATTTAAAGTTCTTGGCGGATCCGAGGATAATCTTAATCGCCGAAATTGATAATAGACCCGTTGGGGCGGTCATTAATTTGCCAAACTATAATGAATTACTCAAAGACTGTAACGGCAGACTTTTCCCAAAAGGGATTTTTAGAATTTTATTTAAAAAAAAATCCATTAAGAGTCTTCGCGGTTATGCATTGGCAGTGCTTCCAGAATATCAGAGATCAGGTTTGGGTTGTCTTTTGACCAGAAAATCATTTGAAGCCGGCATAAAAGCAAATTATGAGCACGCCGAGGTTACATGGATACTCGAAAGCAACAAGGCAATGGACGATTTGGCCCAATTTATGGGGGGCCACAATAAAAAGGTCTATAGGTTGTTCAAATATGAAATTTAGTTTGTGTCTTTAAAAAACTTCATTCACATCCCTCAATTTTTCATTGATACAAATCATCACCATCTTTTTATGTTTTAAAAAACGGTTCAATAGTATATTATCCAAAATCTTCCCGCTATTGTTCCTCTAGGGGCGCAAATGAAATGCAGCGTGCTTTACAAGCTATTGGCTTTAACAATCTCCATTTTGCTGCTTTGCGCGACATCATTGGCCATGGCGGGAACGGATTCATCTCAAGAGAAAGACACCGAATTTATCTTTACAAAGTTTTATAGTACCCGAATAAGCTCATTTGACATTATAAAGATCGGCGGTTCTCTCGAAGGTTCGAATTATACCTACCCCATCTCAACCCCCGGCACCGACATACGATCCCATAACCGACTCATATTTAAACTGAACGTGGACGGACGCTTGGATGATCGTGTGCATGTATATGCCCAAATGAAGGTGAGAAGCGATTTGCCTCAGGGGAACACCAGGACCCGTGTTATACCGCAGGAGGCCTATTTAGATGTTACGTTGGGCGATTTCGGCATCAGTGGCGGATATCAAATATTCTCGTGGGGCTTTGCAGATTTGATGAATCCTACAGATCGATTGAATCCCGTCGATTATTCGGATCTCATGGATTATGAAAAGGAGGGCATTCCGGCTTTAAGACTCTCATTTTCGCATGAAAAGCTGCTCTTGGAAGGAATTTGGATGCCCATACCGGATGAGTCCGAGTTGCCGGATAGTGACTCAAGATTTTTTGCGCCAATACTGGCTTCAACCAACAATCCGTTGCTTGATATCTTTCATGCCCCGCCCGGAAATTACAAATTCACGATAAAGGCCCTTGATCCCCCGATTGCATGGGGCAGCTCACAATTTGGCGGCAGGCTTTTTGCGACTCTTGGAAGGTTTGATCTGGGTCTTAGCTATTTCAATGGATATGAGAAGCGTCCCTACGCAGAAGCAATTATAGGCCTACCCGATCCGTCAACGGGGGAGATTCCGGTTACCATCAATGAAATTTTTCCGAGAGAACAGGTGATCGGATTTAATGCTGCGACAGGTTTTAAGGGCCTCAATCTCAAGATGGAGTCCGCGCTGGTTCTTCCGGAAAAGTCAAGTCACGACATAGGAAATGCGGATAACAACCACTTTATCTATGTCATCGGAGGCGATTACACATTCTACGAGTTGTTTGGCAAACACGAATTCTCTATCAACATGGAGTTCATGCAGGAGATCCATCCATCGAGTGACAAAAAGGAATATTTTGGCAGGCTCTTTGAAAGGACGTTGTTTAGCCGGCTGGAGTATAAATTTTCGGAATATTTTAAAATCTTACTATACAACGCCTTCAATTTTGATGACCACGGATATTACATCGAGCCGCAAATCATATGGGAGCCGATTGACGATCTCGAGCTTAAACTGAAGGCATCGATTTTTGACGGGCCGGATACGTCTTTGCTGGGCCTTTTTCATGACGACAAGAGAATAAACACAAGTATAAAATACAGTTTTTAGCTGTCTGATGCTCAACACATTTATTGCATACATACTTCGTTTCCATAAGCACTTCATTGCGGCGAGCGTTATTGCAACGGTGGCCCTTTTCTTTTGGTTTGCAAAAATCAAAATAGCCGCGACACACGAAGGCTACTTTCCCCCTAAAGGCGATCCGGAATATGAATATTTTCAAAAGGCGATCAAAACATTCGGGAGCAATTATTATGTCATCATCGCCATCAATGGAAACGGCAGTGTGTTTTCATACCCGATGCTGGAAAAGATCGGTAAGCTGACCTCGAAGTATGAAAAACTTCCCACTGTTAAAAATGTGGCGAGCCTCACAAGCGCGGTAATAATCAAGAGCCGGCACGATGAAATATTACTAAAAGACATCTCCGATAGCATTCCGTCAACGGAGGCGGGCATACAAAAGTTTCGCGAAGACATACTTGGCAACCCCCTTTATGAGAGCAATCTGGTATCCAAAGACGAGCACTCCACGATTATATATGTTGCCATTGATGAAAATGCGCCGCGTGAGGCGTCACGGAAAACGATTGATCAAATAAGGCAAATTGCCGCAGCGGAGTTTGGTGCCGAAACAATATACATAACCGGCGAGGCGATGTTTGATTCTTTGTGCTATCAAAAAACCTGGGACGATATAAGGATATTTGTTCCGCTGATAATTCTCCTCATTGCACTGATTGTGTATCTCAACTTTAGAAATGTCTGGTGCGTCATATTATCAATCGCATATATCATCATTGCGCTCGAATGGACGTATTCCATCATGTCTATAAGCAACGTTAGTATATCGCTTTTGACGGCTTCGTTCCTTCCGGTTGTTGCAGTTGTTGGAATTTCCAATTCAGTCCATTTTTTCACGGAATACTTCAGGTGGAGGTCTCAAGAAAAAGAGCCGCGTCAGGCAGTCAAAGAAACGCTTCAAGACGTCCTTCTCCCGATTTGGCTCAAACTCCTTACAACGGCCATCGGGTTTTCAAGTCTTGCGCTGGTGAATGTCGAGGCCATTAAAAGGATGGGGGTTTTTTTAACCGTTGGGGTCGTTTCAATTCTTCTATTGATCACCTTTTTCATTCCCTCGATAATAATTTTGTTTACACCAAAATTGAGTGTAGAAAAACAGGCGGAATTAATATGAGAAGTGATGATGAAACAATAATAAAAACCGGTTCGCATAAATATACTTATAGTCTGCTTTCCAGGACGTCTGTAAATTTTGTTATTCGCCATCGTATCATTGTATTCATCGTAACTGCTCTAATCACCGCAGCGAGCATATTCGGCATGCATAAATTGGTTGTTGAGACAGATCTTCACCGTTTGTTAGGCAAGTCGTCTGCATTTTCGGTGGCGACGGATTTTGTGGCAAGCCGCTTCCGGGGGGCAACGTCATTCAATGTTATTATTGAAGGCAATAAAGAAGGGATGTTTGAAGATCCGGCATTGCTTCGTTCATTGGATCTGTTGCAGAAATTCATTGATCAATTGCCAAATGTAGGCAAAACCATATCTGCAGCCGATTATCTAAAAGTCATTAACCGCGCCCTCCATGACAATGATCCTAATTATTATGTTTTGCCGAAATCAAAACAAGAGATCGCGCAATATTTGTCTATCTACTCGCTGGCCGATCCGGATAAAACACTCAACCAATATCTCGACGATAAACACAAGTCTGCAAAGGTATTGCTGAGAACCGGCCTTGGCAACTCATCGGCCATATTGAATTTAAAGAAGCAGATTGAAAAAGAGTGCACGAAATTATTTTCTCCTCAGATGTCATGTGGATTCACCAGCGATGCCTATCTTGTAGCAGCCACGGTTAATAGCATTGCACGCGGAATCCTGATAAGCTTTACAACGGCGGGCGTGGCGATCACGATAGTTATGTATTTTCTTTTCAGATCCCTGAAGATAGCGGTAATTTCCATGATACCGAATGTGCTTCCGATAATATATATATTGGGATTAATGGGTTTTTGTGGCATTGAATTCAACATCGCGACGAGCCTTGTGATGTGCATAGCCATTGGCATTGCAGTGGATGATACAATCACGTATCTAGCCAGATATTTCTATGAGCTCAAGCAGACCAACCACTATCTGCTTAGGGCGACCACCGGCATCAAAATCACGGAGGCGCAGATACAGACGATTCATAACACAAACGCACACGTAGGCCGTCCTATAATCGTCACCGCAGTCGCTGTATTTTTCGGTTTCATTATCTTGGTCTTTTCACAGTTCGTCCCTATTATGTGGTACGGGGTCTTGACTGCCGTAACCATGCTTATTGCCGCGATATGCGAGCTTATTATTTTGCCGGCCTTGTTGGCCTCAATCAGAATATAACCGCATTGCAATAGATCTATTTGTCGGAAACGCGGCTTTTGGCCCTCTTGATGCGCATTTCCCCCAGAAATCTGCCTATTCGCACGCCCCAGCTTTCATTTAAATCAATAGCCTGATAAGGGCAGATCTCATGGCAGCAATAACACATAACGCAGTTTTGCGTAATGACGCGCGGCGGTTGTAGGCCCTTCAAATCCTTGGGTTTGGTATCGCAGCTTTCCAATATGTTTTTAAGATCCTTGGTGGCCAAGATGGCCTTTACCGGGCATGCTTTAACGCACAGTCCGCAGCGAGTACATTTCTTGCTGTTTATTTTCGGTTTGATGGAAATGTTGCCCCAGATCCTGTCGATGACAAATCGCGAAATCCACCAATCACGCATACCTTTTGTGAATGTCACCGGCAGTTCAAATGACAAGGGGCGGCAATTGTCCAGGGGTTCACCAACGACATTGATCTTCTCGGAGCATTTCCAAAGACCCATCATTTCCGCAATCGCAAGCGTATCAATGTCGCTCGATTTGACTCCGATAAGCCTGGCACACACGGCATCCACGGCATGATGGTTGGTCCCGGCAATGATCGTATTCATCTTCAAGAGTCTTCCGGCAGACGGACCAGTTCCTTCCATGGCAACAATTGCATCAACAAGATTGAGCGCCGGTTTTGTAAGCTGTGCGATATCGACAAGCAGTTTTGCAAACTCGATGTGTTTCACGTAATCACGGTGGTATTTGGTTTTTTGCAGTCCGGGGACGCAACCGTATAAATTTTTCGTCGCCGCCGTCAATAATGTGAGACCATGGGTCTTAAGCTTTGGCAGGTTGACCAAATAATCGGCCTCGAAAACGGGTTTTGCTATCAATATGCCGTCGCGTATAACACTTCCCTCCCGCTCAAAGACCTTTTCAACAACGCCATGCCTTTTGCATATGTCACGGATGCCCGTCCTCTCCCAGACACAGTCGATAGGAAAGATGCCGTTTGGACTGTCGCCGACCCAGACGGAGCACCCCAGTTCTTTAAAAAGGATTATTGCCGCCTCAACAAAGGCGGGGGGCGTTGTGATCCCCATCGACGGAGGATATGCGCCCAGCATGTTCGGCTTTAGGAGCACCGTCTTTCCCCGCCACGATTTTGTGTCAAGATCCAAAAGGATTATGGCGCGGTGAAAGACCTCGAGAATCGAGGTGACATCATAATCTTGGCAGCGGAAGATGCCGACGGTATGCTCCATGGTATGGAAGTTAACCCATTGTGCTTCTAGGGTCAATTCTACTATAGTGACAAAGATGAAAAAGATACACGCCAAATCAATCGTGGCAATATTGACAAGAGAAACAGGGCTTCGAGACGAGATCGTTGAGAGCCTCCAAAGTCATTTGGGCGCGGCCGATTTCATAGGAAAATGGCATCCATTTGAGCACACGTCATATTATGCGCCTGAAATGGGAGATCATTTGCAAAGATGCATCGTTTCCTTTGAAGGGCCCATTAATCCTGATCAGATAGGAAAAATTAAATCTTGGACAAGGGAGATTGAAGATCGATTTCGTATCGAAGGAAAAAGGAGGGTCAACATCGATCCCGGTTATCTCGATTACCACAAGGTCATACTCGCATCATGCAAGGGCGGCGGTCATATGATTCTCTTGGGAAACGATGTCTATGTTGACATGCTATTATGGTATAACAAGGGCTGGCAGCCGCTTCCCTGGGCCTATCCCGATTTCCATGACGGGACCTACTTTGAAGACCTCGAGGAGATCAGAAAAATATTCAAAACGCAATTGCCCTAAGGCGCCATAAACATAAGTGGTTGCGCGACAAAAGGCATTAACAAGACCCCTCCAAGCGGTGTGGACATTACATTCTGACCCAAATTTTGCATAAACATCCCGCCCTGTATCACATTGTCAATATGCTGAGAAGCCGTCATGAAATTACCCGAAACGCCTTGAGGCGGCGTGCCGGCAGAGCTTTCTTGAGACGGTGCAAAGCCGCTAATCGGGCCGCTGCCAGCAGGATCTGGTTTTCCCGGAGCCCCACCGGCTGCGCCCGAGCTTCCCGCGCCTCCCTTTGGTCCTCTTCTTGGAGGAGGCTTGACGGCAGGCCGGTCAGATGCGCTGACACCAGAAGCAATTCCCCTCCAGGCCATAATATAAGCCTCCGGGATATATTCTCCTTCTCCTTTTGTCCTAAATTGTTCTCTAAGGTATTCAGGAATGCCAATCCAGTCATCTACAAGCGCCTTCGCCCGGGATTCCAAAAGCTCCGGATAGTATGTGAGCGAAGGGTTTCTTCCCACCAGTTTGGCCATTATGGGGTTAAGGTCAATTCCCTTCTTATATATGATCGGAGCTGCACCTTCATTGTAGTGCCACGGTTTTTGAGACGGTTCAATTTTCATGCGAGGATCGGTACCGACTCGCAAAGAGGCCCGCATGTACTGTATAAAGGGCGGCGGAAAATGACCCGAACCATCCATTTCCCCAAAGACATCTCGAACCCCTTGTGAAAGCATATTCCATGCCTCGTAGAGCTGCTTAAGGCGGGTATTGACGATCTCAAAGTCATGGACTGCCAATTCCGGTTCAATGCCGACAACCTGACTATAAATAGGCGCCAGGCGACGCGCCTCCTCAAGATTCACCTGCTTGGTGAACGTGCGCGTATACATTGATGGCAGCTGACCGGCAGGAAGCTCGCTTTCAATGTCATTAATGAATTTAATCTTGCTGACAGGATCCAAGTGGTTCCATTCATCAATGGCCAGGCGCGCAAGATATTGAACAAGCTCAATGTCACCATTAAAGCTCCGTTCATAGAGGAGCTGTCTTTGCACTTCCTCAGAATCAAGTCCTTCCGTAATATTATCGGCAATCGTCTTTCGGGTATCATTTGCCCAGTTTGTCGCAACTTCACGTATGCGATCAACCATGTCATCTTTGAAATAGATTTCGAAGAAATCCCTGACGTATCCCTTAGGTAGATAGCCAGTCAATCGCTCCGGATCTTGATCCGTATAATTTCTTATACGATCCGGATGTTTCACGTTCCATTGATCCCATCGATTGATGGCTCGCGCAACAATATACAATCTGACATTTGAATCCTTCACTAATTCCCTAAAATTATGTCCCTCACGCGTGTAGTGCGAATCAAGGGAAAGTTCTATGAGTTGCCTAAACACACTTTTGGGATTTGGCTCGCCATAGAGATCAACATGATCCTCCACGGGAACGATGTAAGGACTTGTCGTCTCGTGTCTAGTGGGGGCGACTGGCCCCTCATCCGGCCGGACAACTGCCTGGTCAGCGCCAGCCTTCTTTAGACTGGCCTTTAGAGCTTCCTCCTCGGCTTTGTTTTGTTCTCGACCCTTTTTAGTAAACGACCTCCAGACATATCTGATCGTTTTTCCGATATCAATCATTGTCGATCCAAAGAAAGTGCGTATGCCAACCAACACATTTTTGATTTCCTCGTTAGTCTTTGTCAGTGCGGTGGCGAAGGTGCCAATTTTACGAATATTCATGATGACTCTCACGGCGTAACCGAGTACTGCGACAACGCCGGTTCCGCCTGCAGCCCACTTTGGCCATCCAGAGGTCCTTCGGATGATTTCCACCACCTGCTCGCACTTCGTATTGATGCCCTGCAGGTCCTTCCCATTCATCCCTTTGCAGCGCTCTTGAATAAGCGTTTGGATACTCTGACAGAGATCCTTTTCCTGTTCCGACAAGGTCTTGCATTGAGGAGATGTCTTTAGGATGTCCTGAATGTCTTTAGCAAGCGGTCCGCAGTCGGCTTTTACATACCAGTTTGTATAGGCAAGGCAAAATTCGGGAATACCTGGTATTGTATTGCGATCGGAAGGATAGGCGATTTTAACTTGAGTGCCGTTGCCCTGAGTTTGCCACAGGGCCGGATTGCTGGAACAAAATTTATCCTCTATGCAAAGCGACCCGCTATCGGAACAACATAAATGCGATTTGAGAGAGACCATCAAGTCTTTGCTGACGATACGTGCATCTTGGTCGCCCATACACCCTCCTTACGCCAGTGAACACAAGCCATCCTAGCCATCCAGGCGGCTTGTGGGCAAAGGCTCGGGCGGTTACGCCCCCGATTGTATCGCCCGCAGACAAAAAAAGTTGCTAGAAAAAAAACAAGCCCTCCAATATGGAGGGCTCCGCAAAATGCGACTCGAACCATAATTTCGCCGGCTCTCAATTCCCAATCCATAATGGCGCCTCCTTTCTTGCCTACCATCCAAAGGCTCGCGCCGGTACAACAGGGAGAGCAGCAGGGTTTAATTCCTTTTAGCAACAAATTCTTGACATTATTTTAATGGAATTCAAGCGGAAAAAGGGTGGGTTATATATTACTACCCATTTGCATAAATCATGCTCATAACGATATTTCAGCGGAAGGGTGATTTTTAACCCACTGAAATTAAAATGGGAAAGGGTGATTTGTATACTAAATTTTATCGTCATTCATAAAGTTCAAAAAAGTGAGATTGTGGGGAAAAATATCAAGAAGGCGGTGTCCTTTGAGACAGCTTCCTTAGTGTAACAGACAGGAAGCCGGATGGCTGCCTTCCTTTTGGTTTTTGGATTTCCATAGCGAAACGGTCTTGGGCTAGGCCACGAATCTCTTCAATCAGCCCTTCGGATAATCCTCGATATGTTCCCTTCAATTCAACCAGACCCTTGCTTTCGAGCACAATTGAGAGCTGGCTGATTTGAGATGATCGTCTAAGATTTTTTAAGACAAAATCTACATCATTGTAGTTCGAAGTTCCTACTATCGCAATTGCAACGGGATAATTCACAACCTCCTGACCAGACAACGAAAGGGGAAAAATTAATAAAAAAAACGGAAATATGAAAAGTTTTTTTTTCATGATGCAAGAAGACTAAACGACTCGATACGCTCAATTTCGAGCATGGCCTGATCTTCACCATTAGCAATAATGATGGTGCCGTTGTCAATGTCGATCTTCTCCAGCGTTCCCGTGTAGAGAATGCCGAATGCAACAATCTCAACGCGCTTTCCCTTCGCTTCAAGAAGCGCCTGAATCAATGCATCTTCTTCGATTGGATTCGAAGCTTTCACGTCACCTTTTGTAACGCATTGCACGGCCAAGGTCAAGATTGGCACATCATGGTACGTGAACTGGTGCCGGCGTCACTGCCCATGTTGGTGCAAAAGGTGCGAAAGGAATAACCGGTGTCCAAATACCCTGCGCTCCAGAGATGACATAATCCGGATATGTCATAGAATGACTATTGATCGGTGTTCCCTGCGGAGTTCCCGCAGGACCCGAAGTTTCACCCGACGGTGTATAACCACTAATGGCACCTCCACCGCCGGCAGATCCTGAGCCATGACCTCCCTTGGGATCCTTTGGATCCTTGTCTTGATGGCGAGATGAATACCAGTGTCTAACATAGGTGCTTGGAACATCCGACATCTTAGGGAATTTGGTAGTATTCTGGTCTTCATACCTGAAGCGGGCTTGATCTCCGGGATTTAGTTTATGCCAGTCGGATACGATCCTTTTTGCAAGAAGTTCGAGCAATCTGGGATAATAATTCAACTCTGGATTTTCCATGCCCAGTAGATACATGACCGGAGGCACCCGTGTTGTCAGATGATAACCGATTTCAACATCATCATGCTTGCCGGTTGTGGGGTTGAAAATCCAGGGCCTCTTTACACGTTCAAGGATTTTTACCGGATCTGACATTCTTTCCGGTGATCGTTTTGTCAACTCAATGAATTCTGAAGGCAGACCCTCACCTTCTACAGGACCGAAGATTTCCCTGACGGTTCCCGGCAATTGATCCCATAGTTCAACTAGTTGCTGCACTCTGGCATCGATAGCGTCGGGTCTATGTTGTATAAGATCCGGTTCTGCAGCATCAACCTGCACAATGATGGCGGCGAGTTTTCTTGCCATTGCCGGCGTGATTTCCTTTTCAAGAGATCCAATAAACTTTGCGGGAAGCTCTCCTGCAACCGGTTCATTTTTCATGTCGACAAATTTTGCCCTCTCGGATTCGGAGAGACGCCCCCAGTTATGGAGTGCTCGCCAAGTTAAATATTGAAAGACCTCCGGTCGTTCATCCTTGAATGTGCCGGCACCAAGCTGTTTTTTGATCTTTTCAGCATCCGGCGGAGCTTCTGTGATGAGTCTTATAACCCAAAGGCCTGCAGCAGCCTCAAGCGCCTCCATCTGGTCTTCCTTGATCTGAGTCTCAATAAAATCCTTGATATATTTTTTGGGCAGTTTGCCCGGGATGACCCCACCCTCCTCATCTATATATAAGCGCTTTTCAGGGTTGCTTTTGTTATTCCATTGGTCGATGGCCATCTGTGCAATATAGAGCTCCACAACATGATGTTGTTTTTTGAAAAGCTTTTCGGCACCAGCAAGCTGGGCGCGGACAACTTCACGTTCCGGACTCACAACTTTAGACGGCTTGGTGAACCATGATCTCTTTAGGTTAGAAATAGCTGCGAAAAACCTATGAACGCTTGTTCTCAATTTTGAGATACCAGATGAAGCTTCATCCAGTCCCGTGCCCAATTCATCAAGTCCTTTACCTAGTTCCTTTGTTGCCTTCCCTCCTTCGCCGGCCTGTTTTCCGAGCCATTTTATGAGCCTCCACAAGACGAAGCCGCCGCCAACTCCGCCGCCGCCGAAAATCCATGTCCACACACTTTTCCACCATGGTTTGCCTTTATTGTCGGTGTTTTGGACAGGCTGCGATGCGGGCTGGGATGCTGCGCCTGCATCACCCTTTTTGATCTGCTTACAAAAGACGGCCAGATCTCGGATATCGTTTAAAAATACTTGAAGCCGCAACTGCTGATCGCTAGTAGAAATATAGTTCGGCAATTCAAATTGTTTCTTGTACCACTGAAGATAATCGGCACAAAAATATTGGGTTCCGGGAATTGAGGGTGAATTGGGATCTTCTGGATAGGAAATGCGCGTCTGCTTGCCATCTCCGACAGACGGCCATGTCTTGGGATCGCTTGAGCAAAAAGGATCGTCGATTTTGTTTGAACCGCCTTCGGGGGAGCAGATGAGCGGTTTGACAAGTTCGAGAACTTCTTTTTGGACGATACGCGTTTCAGGTGTGCCCATGTCATCCTCCTTCCGCAATTTCTTGCGGATTTTCGGACGATGATACGCCCCCAACGTACCGCCCGCCAGTCCAATAAGTTGAGAGAGACCTTAGCATCCTTATACTTAGCGCATTAGAGGTCGATCCGCAACAGGAAAGTGAGGGTAGATGCGCAAAAGGAAGTTATTTCATTATGGCGCGGAGCTCGTCTTTCAGGGGCATTGAACAAAGCCATGTCACGGCATCGCGGGGGCTTAGGGCCTCGTAGAGCATCCTGTAGGTTGCTTCGCAGATTGGGGCCTCTATGCCGTGTTTTGACATTAATTTGTGGACCGCGTCGGATGTGGGGACACCTTCAGCTACCATGTTCATATCGGAAAGGATGGTTTTGAGTGGCTGGCCCATTCCCAACTTCTTTCCTACGGTATGATTTCGCGAGATCTCCGCGGTGCATGTGAGGACAAGATCGCCAATCCCGGCCAGCCCCAAAAAGGTTAAGGGTTTTGCCCCAAGGACCTTGCCGATTTTTACCATTTCATAGACACCTCGGGTGATTATGGCGGCGCGTGCGTTGTGGCCGAAACCCAAGCCGTCGCTGACGCCGGCGGCAATTGCGACTACGTTTTTGATTGCGCCGCCAAGCTCAACGCCGGTGATATCCTCATTGGTAAACGGCAAAAAGGAGATTGTCCTGAAGAGCTTCTGCACGGCTTCCGTTACAGCCGTGTCGGTACCAGCAATGACAACCGACGTCGGCAACCCCATGGCCACCTCACGCGCGAAACTCGGGCCGGATAGAAATGTGCGTCTGGATACCGAATGGGAAGGCAGGCATTGAGACAGGACTTCACTGATGAGCATTTGAGTCTTGACCTCGATTCCCTTTGTCGCACTCACGAAAATCGATGAACTCTCAAGATATGCCGCGCCTTTGGTCCAGACACCGCGTACGGCGTGTGAAGGGACAACAGAGACAACAAATTCTTTTCCGGCAATTGCCTCTTTGAGATCATTGGTGGCCCTGAGATTATGGGGCAATTTTATGTTTGTGAGATAAAGGGGATTATGATGTTCGGTATTAATGCCTTTGGCAACCTCTGGTTCATAGCACCAGATAGTAACATCCTCGTTCTTTTCCGTGAGCAGTTTGGCAAGCGCCGTGCCCCAATTTCCCGCCCCGACAACACCGATTTTTTTGGTCATAACAGCCTCCATAAGGAAATAGGAAACCAAGAACTAAAAAGAAACGCAAAGAAAAAATAATAGAGCAACTTTTTTATAGAAGTGCCGATAGAAAGGTTGAAAGGGCTTGCCCCGTTAGAAATTTTACAGGAGATGATCCGATGATATTGGGCTTGTTGCTTACTTAGATTCTCGCAGTCGAATTTGAGCAGGAGTGAAATTTGTGACGGGGCTTGCATCATAAATAATTTGAGGGTATAAAAAAGGGGAGTGATTATGGAAAAGAGACGTCATCAAAGAATTTCGGTTGAGATCCCTGTGACGATTCGTTGCAAGGGAAGGTTCATACCCGCCACCGCACTCAACGTCAGCTGCGGCGGGATGTATCTTGAAGCGGATGGAGAGGATATATCCGAAAATGCCACAGTTGAAATAACATTTGATCTCAACCCGGATAATCGTGACGTCTCGCTGTGTGGCGTGATTGCCCGTGTCGAGAGCGCCCCAGCACCGCGCCTTGGCGTTAAGTTCGCAAATCATTTCTCTTCAGGTCACAAGGTCCTGCGCGAGTTTCTTCGCAAGAGTTTAAACTGACAATTTTATGGGGGAGCATAACTTTTTGTTGTGGATTATCTTCGGAGCCCTTGTTATCGGGCTGCTCCTGCTGGATCTCAGCGTTTTTCATCGAAAAGTACACGAAGTGAAAATGCGCGAGGCCCTTCTATGGAGCTGCGGTTGGATCTCGCTTGCCTTGCTTTTCAATGTGTTCGTCTGGTATTCGCTTGGGCAGCAGAAGGCGCTCGAATTTTTGACCGGCTATCTGATTGAGGAGTCGCTTTCGGTCGATAATCTTTTTGTCTTCATCGTCATTTTTTCATATTTTGCCGTTCCTAAGATTTATCATCACCGCGTGCTTTTCTGGGGCATCATGGGCGCTGTAGTGATGCGCGCAATATTTATTGCCTCCGGTGCGATGCTACTTCAGAAATTCCACTGGGTGATATATATCTTTGGTCTTTTTCTGGTGATCACCGGTGTCAAGATGCTTCTCTTTCGGGAAAAAGAGATTCATCCTGAAAAAAATGTCTTCGTGCGCATTCTCAAAAAAATTGTTCCAATCAGCGATCAGTATGCGGGGCAACGTTTTTTGATTCGACGGGATCAAAGACTTTATGCAACACCGCTGCTCATCGTGCTTGTTGTCGTTGAGACAACCGATATCCTCTTTGCAGTGGATTCCATTCCAGCCATCTTTGCCATCACAAACGACCCGTTTATCGTGTACACCTCCAACATATTCGCAATTCTCGGCCTTCGTTCACTCTATTTTCTGCTGGCCGGCATCATGGATCGTTTTGTCTACCTCAAGACGGGCTTGTCGTTTGTCTTATGTTTTGTTGGTGCAAAGATGCTTATCGTGGATTTTTACAAAATCCCGATACTAATTGCACTGGGTGTGGTGGCGACAATCCTTGCGATTTCGATCATCGCCTCGCTGATTCGGGCGCCATCCAATAGCGGCCGCTAGACTTCCTTTAAACCTTTATCCATCTCCTCAATTAAAATCCCGGGCTCCTCCAAACCCACTGCAACACGCACACCGCCCGGATCAATACCGGCCTTTGTTTGGTCCTCAAGGCTTATGGCCGAGTGGCTCATAGAAGCGGGGTGTTCGATGAGTGTCTTGCAATGACCAAGCGAGACGGCAAGGGTGTAGGAAAGGGCGCTTTTTGCCAGCCAGTTCATGAGTTTGGATCCCCTCCGTCTGGCTTCTTCAGGGGTTCCTTTCAGGACGAAGTATAGAACTGACGATGGTGCAAACTGGCCGTCAAAACTGCGCATCTGCCTTTTGGCAAGTTCGTATTGTGGGTGAGTCTCAAGGCCCGGATAGCGGACAACATCAACCTTTGGATGTTGCGAGAGGTGTTGGGCCAAGGCAGTTGCAGACTTCATCGTCTGCCTCATACGCGCCGAAAGGCTTGGCAGACCATAAACGAGGAATGGCCATGCGTGTTTACCGGAAAGGACTGCTCCATAATCTTTGCGATAAAGCATCAGTTTACGGAAAAACGTCTTTGGGCCGACAAGGACTCCGCCCATGTCCGTACCAAAGCCCGAGAGGTGTTTTGTGAGGGAAGAAACAGAAAAGTCGCCACCCAATTCAAGCGGTCTCTGGCAAAACGGGCTTGCAAATGTATTGTCCACAACAATCCAGATGCGATCTTTCTCAGACCTCTTTTTGTTGGCCGCGTCGACTTGTCTTTTGATCTCGGCAATGTCGATCAATTCCAAAGTAGGGTTAATCGGCGTTTCAAAGAAGACTGCTCGCGTTTCCGGACGAATAAATTTCGAAAGATCAGCGCCATTGAGGTGTGCAAATGAAACATCAACACCGTTCTTTGGCATCCAATTTGTGAATAATGAATATGTGCAACCGTAAATAGAATCATTTGATATGATGTGCGTGCCTTTACCCGTCAAAACCGAAATCAGCGCACTGATTGCAGCCATGCCTGTCGAAAAGGCAATCCCCATCTCTCCGCCTTCAACCGTTGCAAGCCGATCCTCAAGCATTCCGGTTGTCGGTTCATCGATCCTTTCGTAGATATAAATTGGATCGCGCTCCATCTTTTCATAATCGCCGAACTGTGCAAAACCCTGTGCGCCGCGCTCCGTGCTGCCAAGCCGGTAGATAACGGATGCCGTCATCGGCGGAACAACGTGATGGCTATAATCCCACTTGGGCGTGACATCTTCTCCATGGATCAAAAATGCCTCCATGAATTTTGGTTTTCCGTGTCTCATAAGAACCTCCTTTGCTAAGACATTTGTTATCTATATAAGCTCAAAGGTCAAAGGTCAAAGCTCAAAGGGGAAGGACCCTTTCACCTTTGACCTTTCAGCCCTGAGCCGTCTTATTGGGAGTGGTGAAAAATGCGTTTTTTATTCTTCGAGCGAGCGAAGCGAGTCGAGAAGTAATCGGAAACAAAGGAAAATTTAGCTTCTCGACAAGCTCGAAGATTAAATTTTCAGCATTTTTCACCACTCCCTTATTATATGGGCATGCTTCCTGACAAATATCGCACCCATATTGTCCCGGCTTGATGAATTTTTGAAGTTTGGGGTGGATAAGACCTTTGTGTTCAATGGTCAGATATGAAAGGCACAGGCCCGCATTCAAGATGTAAGGTTCTATAAGCGCCTTTGTCGGACATGCGGTCATGCATTTATCACAATCATTGCATTGATTTGAAATTGGCAAATCGGGTTCGATCTCCAGATCGGTGATGATTTCGCCCAAGACAAAGAAGGATCCTTTTTGTGGGTGTATAACAATTGAATGCTTTCCCTGCCAGCCAAGTCCTGCGCGGACCGCGAGCGCCTTTTCCATGATCGGACTGGTATCAACACAAATTTTATAGTGTGCATTTGGTGCGTGGTTTTTGATCGCAGCCCATACCCGAGCAAGCTTTTCACGTACAATCTCGTGATAATCTGGCCCCCTCGCAAACCGCGCCTTGTTCAAATCCCTCCGACCCCCCTTTTTCAAAGGGGCGAGAGGGGGGATTTTGCCAGTTAGCCCACGTTCTCCGTATGCAAGCCCAAAACAGATAACCGATTTAGCCCCCGGCAGAACAGACCCCGGATCACAACGGGCCAATGGGTCTCTCGCCAGCCACCTCATGGTTCCATGAAAATCTTTTGAAAGCCAATGTTGCAGATGACCGAGTTCATCAATGGGTTGTGCCGACGAAACCCCAACGGTAAAAAAGCCGGCTTCAAGAGAAGCGTTGCGAATAATATCTTTCATTACGTGCTAAGTTTATGCCCGACCTTCTGCTCCACACTTGCAACCTTTTTCTTCAACTGTCCTTCGCCCACCTTGCGGGCATCAATCTTGATGGAACCGTAGACACGGCTTGTCTCTTCCTGCATGCGCATGTAGCATTTTTTCACCACGTTCATCACGTCATCCCACTCTCCTTCGACCAAGGTGCCCATTGCAGTAAGCTGATAAGGAAGGCCGCTCTTTTCTATGATCTCAAGAGAATGGGCAACATAAGGACTCAAGTGTTCCTCTTTCCCGACAGGAAACAATGAAAATTCAACAAGGATCATATTACACCCCCTTTTTATAATTCACGCCTTTGAAAATTCAACCACACAGGACATAGAGAAGACAATAGAATTATAAATAGCAATTTTGCTTTATGTTGCGAAAGGTCAATGGATGCGATAGGAAAAAGACATGCCCGTTGACAAGATAAGTTCTACAATAGTTGGACTTCCGCCCGGGTGGATGAGCCGGGTTATAGCCGCCGGCGGCGCAATCGGCAATGCCACAGACATCAAAAAAATCTTGGGTGAGCCGATACCGCTAATTGCCGATCCGAAGACCATTCCGCCTCACATCTCCGAGATGTTCGAGCCCGGCGGTGTTTTGGACCGCATGCGGCGCAAACTTGCGCTCATCTCAAGAAAACGTGGCGGAAAGATAATTGCCGCAAGGAACACAATAGCATCGGTTGATGAAGAAGATAATCTTTATGTCGGAGTGGATTTTCTTGAAAAATACGGAGACAACGACGCGCTTGTTGCCGCAATCCTTGCGCATGAATGGGGACACATGATGAGCGATCTGCCGCGCGGTGTCGACTGGTCGCACCTGTCTTGGGATCAGCTTCATGCAATAAGACGAGACGAAGAGGCGGATGCGGACGGATTTGCCGGTCGCGCGCTCTTTCTGATGGGATATATGCCGGATGCAATGATAAAGTTTTTAAAAGAGATAGATAAGAAGCGCGATAAGCGTATTCCATGTCATAAATATCACAATACACCTACACGCGTTGAGATTTTGAAACAATCCTACGACGCCGAAAAACGCGCCATGGAAATTGCAAGACGGCTGTTTTTTGGGTCAGGAGAAAGTGGCCCAAAGATCGGCCGTGTCCTGAGCGTTGGCTGAAATATTCACCTTTATAATCTGTGACAGACTTATGAAGTTACATCGCGGACCCACTGGGAGTAATCCGGCAGTGCATCATCGACTTCAATGGCAACGAATTCAGGGACTTCGTAACTGTGGTGCTTTTCGATGAAGCCCTTTAGTTTGTCGATCTTGCTCTTGAGGGACTTGATGATGAGCAAATGCTCCTGTTCGTCGTGAATCTCGCCTTCCCACTCATAAACGGATCTGATCTGCGGGACAATATTAACACAGGCGGCCAGTTTCTCCTGCACGATCTTCTGTGCGAGCGATGATGCCTCGCGCTCTGTGTTGGTGGTGACAAATGCAACAATGAGTTCGCTCATTGGTCTTCTCCTTATGATGCACTATCAAATGAAACGCCTGCAAGTTGTTCGGCGCGCCGCGCAAGTAAAAAGAGATAATCCGATAACCGGTTGAGATAAATGATTAAGGCGTCGGCTATATGACCCTTTTCGTCACGGACCGCAACGATTTGTCGCTCAAGGCGCCTCGCAATAGTGCGCGCCATTTCCAATGCGGATGCGCACGGCGTTGTGCCCGGGAGAAGAAATGATGGCGGAAGTTTAATTTCCGATTCGATAGCAGCAATTTTCTTCTCGATTTGAGCCACATCCACCGTTCTTGTCTTCGACGGCCCTTTTGATCCGGCACTCGACAACTCGGATCCAACGTTCATGAGTTCGATCTGAAGCACCCTGATCTCTGAAGCAAAGGTCTGTGTTGGCGACATGCTTCTTGCGAACCCCAGTGTCGCAAGGAGTTCATCAAGCGTCCCCACAAGTTCAATGCGGCAATCTGCCTTAGAAACGGTTTCTCCCGAGAGGAGTTTTGTCATCCCACGATCGCCTTGTTTGGTTACAATGCTCATATTTGCAGACCGTATTATTTGAACTACGCGTGAACGCAATAGAGAAATGCTTTATTAGGATGGTCTTATAGTGAAACCATGCCTCTTTGTAAACCCCCCACGCATCTGCACGGATGTGGAAGAATCGAGGGTTGACAACTGCCACCGGTATTTCTTACACTGATGAAATGGTGGGTAATATAGTGAGAAAAATTGTCTTTTTGATTAATTTGTTAGTGGTGATCTCTCTTATGCCCCAAAACATATGGGCGGCAAAGAGCCCCTTTGATGTTTCCGGCATGAATCAAAAGGAAATTCAGCAGCACTTTGGGCAGCTGACGGGGAAATCGATTCAAGTTGAGGGCGTGGTAAAGGATGCCGATGATCTGATGATTGCCTCAACCCCCATAATTTATGAGATTCCTGTCTACTGGCGTGATGGCGCCCGTTTTGTGAAGTACGGGGTCGTCTGTCAGCGCAAGGGTGATCCTACGGTGATCTTTGCAGACGAAGGCTATCTCTCTCTTTTTGTAAAAAAGAATGTGGTGAACAAACCCGTTTTGGCCACGGGCAGACTCATTAACGGCCGTCAAAATAACGGACTTCCAAACGGCGTCGTCTTTCTGATTGATTCGATGAAGCTCAAAGAATCGGCCGACAAATAAGGAGCGGAAATGTTTGTCTTCAAAGCCATCTTGTGGGGAACGATCTTTCTTTTTGCGGCCCTCCTTGTCGGACCCTGGCTTGCGATGCAATTTGACGCAAGTTTCCCCCATTTTCATCTCGGCGCATTCAAATACGCGGGAGTTGCCCTCGGTGGTGTTGGATTATTACTGGCAATTTATTGTGCCGCCTTCCTTTTCATGCCGGGCAAGAGCCGTCCTGCTCCTTATGATGCCGGCGGGGTGTTTATAATCGGCGGTCCTTATTATTACGTCAGAAATCCCTTTCTGCTGGGTGTCATCATTGCACTCTGGGGCGAGGCGATCTTCATGGAACGGCTTGCGATGATCATCTATGCGCTTTTCATCACATGGCTGATCCACTTCTGGGTGATTCTCTTCGAGGAGCCGGCCTTGGAAGAGCGCTTCGGGGAAGAATACGATGCCTATCGTAGCGCCGTCCCTCGCTGGTTTCCAATGTTTCGTCACTACGAAAAACAATAATTACCATTGGTGCGGGACTTCTTGCACTTAATACTGGTCAAAAACAGGAGGCGGTTTTATTGCGGAGGGTTTTTCACCTGAAATAGACGCCCTTAGCTCCTCGATTCTGTCCATCCAATATCGATCGTCTCTGAGCAAAGACTCTGCCTTATCGAGAAGACCAAACGCCGTGTCTTGTTGGCCAAGGTTGGCGTCGGCCGACGCGAGGTAATAGTACGCAACACCATTTGATGCATCGACGTTCACGGCATCCTGAAAGAGTTGCGCGGCCTGTTCATAATTTTTGGCGTTCATTTCCAGAACACCTTTTTCCACAAGCCTTTCAGATGCCCTGCGTTGCGGCGTGATCGCCCGCGAAGGAGCCGCAGGTCTAGTAACAGGTTTTTGAACCTCTTCCTGTCGGGATTTTGGCTTCTTAACCGCTCTCTTCTTTGTAACGGGAGGGCATGCGGTCAGCACGACACACAGAAGAAAAAAAACAACCAGATGAATGAAACTATGTGGAGATCTAATCCCTATTCGCACGATTCCCCCGGCTCCGTGCCCTCTATGAATGCGTCTTCGACGAAATTGGGGCAGTGGTTGTTCGAAAGTTTTCCGGACGCAGGATCAATTTTTACCAGAACAATGTCCGGAGGTGAAGGAAAATCCTGCGGAGAGGGCGGCGCCGCATCCTTCATGAAATTTGTCCAGATTGGAAGGGCAGCACGCGCTCCGCTCATATTCATCGCGGTATTGTCATCATAGCCCACCCAAGCCAGTGCGAGAAAATTTGGCGTGAAGCCCACAAACCAGGCATCCTTGTAATTTGACGTAGTTCCGGTCTTGCCCGCCGCGATCCCCTGAAATCCAAGGCTCCTTGCCGCAGCGCCGGTACCGTGGTCAACAACCCCTTCCATCAAAGTAGTTGTCAGATAAACCGGTTGTGCATCAAAGACCCTGCTCATTTTCACCGTCTTTTTTTCCAAGACCTCTCCTTTGGTCGTGACGACATTCATGATCGAGATGGGTTCTGCAAGGATCCCGCCGTTTGGAAATATGGTGTAGGCCGAGGCAAGTTCCATGGGTGTCACCTCAAACGAGCCCAATGCCAATGACGGGACGGGATCGATCTGACTTTTGATACCCGCCTCTTTTGTAGTCTCCACAATATTATCAAGACCAGTGTCGATGGCAATCTTTGCGGTTGCGATATTTAAACTCTGCTCAAGGGCTCTTCGCACCGTGACCGTTCCGTGTTCTTTCTTATCATAATTAGCGGGCGTCCAGTCCCTGCCGCCGGATTGAACGGTGAATGACGTGTCATCAACAGTCGTTGCAGCGGTAAAGAGTTTCTTGCTTCGGCGCGGATCAAGGGCAGTTAGATATACAAATGGTTTGAAGGCGGAGCCCGGTTGTCTGCGTGCCTGAATGGCGCGGTTAAACTGGCTGTCGGAGTAGCTTCGTCCTCCGACGAGGGTGCGCAAGTATCCATTTCCGGGCTGCATGGCGATTAACACACCCTGCAGGGGTTCTAAATGATCCTTGGGTAGGATGTTGGCATAGGACTGCTCAAGTTGTGCAAGGCCATTGCTGACAACAGCTTCGGCTGAAAGCTGAGCGGTCATATCGAGGGTAGTGAAGATCCTTAAGCCCTCACTTTGGAGGACCTCCTGCGGATACAAATCGGACAATTGTTGTTTGACAAAATCGATAAAGTAGGGCGCTCGGCCAACGCGAACGACGGTTTTGGGTGTCACGATCGGTTCTGCGCGCGCCTTTTCATATTCATCTTTTGTAACAAAATTTGAATCAAGAAGTCGCTTTAGTACAAAGTTGCGGCGGGCCTCGGCTTTGTCGGTGTGTTTTAGCGGATTGTATTCGCTCGGCATCTTAATCATTCCTGCCAAAAGCGCACATTCACCGATAGTCAGTTGATTCACATTTTTTGCGAAATACAACTTTGCCGCCTCAGCAACACCCGAGACGCTGGAGGAGCCTCTTTGTCCAAGGTATATTTCATTAAGATAGGCCTCGAGGATCTCCCCCTTCGTGTGCGTGCGTTCAATCTCGATGGCGATAAGCATCTCGTGTAGTTTTCTCAATATGGATTTTTTGGGATGGAGAAAATAGTTTTTAACGAGTTGCTGTGTCAGTGTTGAGCCGCCCTGAGCTATCCGCATGTGCCGGACATTGGCAACGGCGGCCCTGAGTATTCCCCAAGGATCGATGCCGCGGTGTTTAAAGAAACGCTCATCCTCGATAAGGATAATCGATTCAAGCAATATCGGCGGAACATCCTTGAGTGTTACCACCGTGCGATCTTCCATCTGCTCATCGAAGATTGATGATATCTCCTCCGGCTCCAGTTTTACAACCGAGAGGGATTCTTTGGTTTCAATATCGATGATGTCTGTAATGATGTTGCCGTCAATAACTATGCGCACCGGAAAACCTTTAAATTCTTCCATCGGATAGGCGAAGTCGTGCAAATGTATATCAATGCGCCCTTTGGCGACGGCATAATCACCGGGGCCGCTCAATTTATCGCCGATATTGCGGTAGCCCAGGCGATCAAGCTTTTCAATGAGTCTTCGTTTTCCAATGTCAATTCCGGGATAAAGGTATTCGGAGTCGGAAAAGACGCGCGACGGGAGATTCCATTTTCGGGGCTGATCGAATTTTTCCTGAATCATTCGGTCAAGGCGGTGAAGATAATACCAGCCGGCAGTTATGGTTATAATGCCGAGTACAACGACCACCTTAAAGATACGCCAACCGAGCCGGACCTTTTCGCGAAACGGCCTTTCTTTTTTCTGTTTGCTGTATTTGGAGCGGATTTTCATATCAAGTTGGCCCGCCTGCGTCTTCGACTTCGGCGAGGCCACTCTCTCCGCAAACCCACGAAATGGGTTTGCGGAGAGGGTGGGATTCGAACCCACGGTGACCGTAAGGCCACACCGGTTTTCAAGACCGGCTCCTTCAACCGCTCGGACACCTCTCCCCCACCACTAAGACCTTGGCTGGGCCCCCTCACTACCGAAACGATGTTGAGTTAAGAGGGTTTAGAATAGCTAACAGATTTTCAGATTCTGCTCAATACAGAATAAAGATGCATAAAATTATAGATTTATTGAATCCGGCACTTGCTCTTCCAATAACCGTAACTGAAATAAAACACCATGCCGATCGCAAGCCAAAGGGCAAATCGGATCCATGTAATAGAAGGCAGGCCAAGGGTTAGATATATGCATGATATAACACCAAAAATGGGTATCCATGGAACCCATGGACATCTGAAAGGTCTTTCGCGATCCGGGTCTCTAAGACGCAACACGATAATGCCGATGCAGATGAGGATGAAGGCAAATAAGGTCCCGATGTTGGTGAGATCGACCATCTCGTCAATTGATGCAAATGCTGAGAATCCTGCAACGACAACCCCGGTTATTATAGTTGTAACGTGCGGAGTTCTGAAGCGTTTGTGGACCTTGGCGCAGAACGGTGGAAGCAGTCCGTCACGCGACATTCATGAAAAAAATAGATTCGCAAACAAGACTGTGTTAATTTCAATTTTTCGGCACCCCCTAATTAAAAAGGCCAAATGAAAACGAACGAAAAAAATATCAATACAGCTCCACAGTGGTTAATACCCGCATTACTGCTGTTTGCACTCCTTGTTATTTTGCGTCTGCCTACTTTGTTCCAACCTGTTATCGATGTTGACGAGGCCATTTATGGCTTGTTTGCGCGCATCTGGTTCGATGGCGGCATACCATACGTGGATTGTGTTGAGACCAAACCCTTGGGAATTTATTTTTTTTACGGAATAATTTTTAAGTTGTTTGGAAGATTCAATATGATTGCGGTGCACGCAGTCACCATAGCCGTTGTCGGTATTACAAGCTACATACTATATCTAATCGCAAAGAGCCTGTATTCCAGTCACGCAGGATTCTGGGCGGCGCTCCTATACATAATATTTGGAACGACCTACATACCCAAGGTAATTGCAACCACAATCGAACCCATTATGCTTCTATTTGTTGTGCTGCAGTTTTATCTTTGGTTGCTCTATGAACGCAGCGGTAAAAGGATAATTGCTCTTTCAAGTGGAATTGCCTTCTCTTCGGCATGCCTTTTTAAATATCAGGCCCTGATGAATATCATTATACTGGCCGCATATCTCGGTTTGGTGAGGCCGCTCATATTGAAAAAAACAAACTATTTTATAAATTGGAAGGGGATTTGGCATTTTCTACTCGGCGCCCTGCCGCTACCTATAATTATGATAATATACCTATTTTTAAAAGGTGCCTTTGGGGGATTTTGGTTTTGGAACGTGCTGGGCAACGTAGAATATATAAGCGGCGGCATGCGCACGCTAAATTTAGCGCATCAACTATTAGCGCGTGTACTGCCGTATATCGCCAGCACGGCGCTCATTTGGGTGTTGTCTGCCATCCGTATCTCTAAGATGGCGTATGCAACAGGCACAGGCCGCACGGACGCCCAAATTTCCGTTCAGGAATGGCTTATAGTATTGTGGTTTTTGATGAGCCTTGTGCCGGTCAGCGCCGGACTTCGTTTCTACGGGCATTACTTTCTTCTGATCCTGCCGCCGATGGCCATTCTCTCATCGCGGGTAGCCGATCATGTCTGGCAAAATGGGAGGCGACATTTTGCACGATGGCTTATCATCTTCTCCATAATATTGCCGGCGATTGGCTTCACGACGGCCAGATATTTTACATATCAAATTAACAAGGCGGTTGGGGAGGACAACCTTGACGATTACAGGCCGCTGGCCACCTATGTCTCGGAACATACTTTGCCTTCCGATAGGATTGTAGCATGGGGTTATGCGCCGCTTGTCTACTGGTATTCTCAAAGACTGCCTGGAATTAGGTTCTTTTGGAGTGACGTGCTTACGGGCCGCATACCGGGATCAAAAGAGACTTCAAGGCGTGACAATGAAAAGTTTATCATGCCAGAGGCGTGGGAGATGTTTTTAACTGATATTGATAGACATAAACCTACTTACATAATAGATACGACTCCAGCAAACCTCCATGATTACGAGAATTACCCAATTCAACGCTATCCGATATTGATGGATTACGTAAAAAGCTATTATCGTGAGGAAACAAGGATAAATAGCGCCATTTTTTATCGCCGGACAGATTAATACGAATTTTTTAAAGTTATAAACCGCTATTGCTATTCCTACGCCAATTGGACTATAGAGCAAACCCGGTTATGAAAAACGACAATATACATATCTCCATTATACTACCGGTATACAATTCAGAGACCTTTATTGCGCAAACGCTTGTCGAGCTCGATGAATTTCTCAGCGGACTTCCATTTAAGGCGGAGCTCATCGTTGTTGATGATGGTAGTAAAGACCGCTCCTTTGTTATTGTCTCCGATTGGGCTAAAAAACAAAAATCATACGCCGTGCATGTTCTCCGAAACAGCGAAAACCGCGGAAAGGGAGGGGCAGTTGCCGCAGGCATGCTTCATGCGAAGGGGGAATACCGCATTTTTTTGGACGCCGACTTGGCGTATCCACCCCGCCAGATCCTGCGGATACTTAATACGTTAGAACAGGGTAGTGATGTGGCGGTTGCCTGTCGCATACATAGGGATTCGCGTTACACCATAAGTCCGACGTTTTTTCATTATCTATATACGCGCCATATAGCAAGCCGTGTGATCAACTGGTTTATGCGTAAAACGATCATCCCTCACTGCCGTGACTCTCAGGCGGGGCTCAAGGGTTTTCGGGCAAAAGCGGCGGAGGCGATATTCTCAAGACAGCTCGTCCGGGGTTTTCCCTTTGACATAGAGGTTTTATACCTTGCAGTGAAGATGCGTTTTAAAATACGCGAGGTTGCGGTTGAATACCAATACTTAAGCGAGCCCACGACCGTCGTCTTTTTGAGAGATGCCATGGGGATGCTTCGGGATGTCTTGCGCGTTCGCCTGAATTATTTTTTGGGGCGATACAAACTTTTGACCGGTGACGGCGGTAAACGCCTTATTATCAATGCAGATGATTACGGCATGACGCTTCCAATAAGCCGCGGCATAATGAGGGCCGTCTCCACGGGTTCGGTCGGCTCAATTAGTGTTATGGCCAACTCGCCCTCCTTTGACAAGGCAATGGACGAGATTGTTGCGTCGCGCACGCGGCCTGATATTGGTTTTCATGCCACGCTTACGTGGGGCAAACCGCTATTAGATCCCAATGACGTGCCCACAATCGTTGATGAGAAAGGCAGCTTTCTCTCAAAGTCTGCACTCTTTAAACGGACACTCATGGGCAGGGTGTCGGAAGAAGATGTCTATCGTGAGCTTTGCGCCCAGTGCGATAGACTTGCCGGACGTTGGCCGGACATAAGCCACATGGATGGTCATCATCACGTCCATGTATTTCCTGTGATCCGGTCCGCAGCGGAACGCGTGGCCCGTGAATATGGGATTCGCTTTATCCGCTCACCCCGTGAGGGATTCTGGTCACGCTGGCATCGAGCTGCGCTCAGGAGGTGTTTCATATCGTCGCTCTCGGCTTCACATCCGTCCTATTGGTCTTGCCGCGGCTTTCTGAGCACGGATCACTTCGGCGGTTTTTCTCTTGGCGCCGCTCATAATTTGAGGAAACGTTGGATAGAGACGCTCAACAGACTTCCTAAAGGCGTAAGCGAAATTATGGTCCACCCGGGATTTGGATCTGAAAATTGCGATGGTTATAACTTTGAACGGGAAGAAGAGGTAAAGATACTGGGAGAGCCCGCTTTTTTGGAGGCGGCAACTAAGGCAGGTGTGAAGCTGATATCGTTCCAGGAACTTGCATCCAGCAGCTGATCCGGAAAATCTTATGCCGGTGTTCGGAGAGCGCTATTCTCTTTGGTCTCATTGGCAAGCGCAGCCCTGTCCCTCGATTCACGCAACACGATGAAAGCCGGCAGGGAAATCAGCGCGGCGCCTAGACACGTGAATTCTCCCAAAAGGGCAACGAGGCCGAATGAAACCAGCGCCCTGCTCCGTGACATCAAAAGCACGGAATAGCCGATGATTGTTGTCAGAGAGCACAGCACCACGGCCCCGCCGGTATTTGCGATGACTTTTTGGATGCTGCCCGGCCCATCCTGCCGGTAGCGCTGATAAATATTAACTGCATAATCAACGCCGATGCCGAAGGTAATGGGAAGCGCCACAAAGTTTAAGAAATTAAGTTTTATGTTCAAAACGCCCATGCAACCAAGCAGCCAGACAACGCCGATTATTAATGATAACAGGACTGCCGTTGTGGATCTTCTGTTCCTGAAATTCAGCCAGACAAGGATGAGCACGAGAGAAAATGAGGCGAGCGTGACCTTTGGGCCTTCCTGCACGACGGTGTTTAGAAGATCGGCGAGTATGACCGGCTGTCCGGATGCGCGGATCACTTCGCCATTTGGAAGCCCGACCTCGCGCAGTATGTCTGCAAACTTCATAAGCTCGCGCCCGTTCCACAAATCGGCCTTCGGATAAACATAAGCGAGGATGCCTTCGTGACCGTCGACATCCTCGAACATATCGACAACATCTTTTGGAAGATCATCAACGGTCAGCTCTTTCAGATTGAATGTCTTTTTGAATTTCTCCACCTCGGCCAGCTGATCGGGATTTAGAAATTTGAGTGTTGAGCTGCTCAAGAGCTCGCGCATGTCCGCAAGGACGCCCAGCTTTTCCCTTTGCTGATTCGGCACATAGGAAATCAATGTCTTGCACTTTTCTATGTATCTCTCATCCGGATCCTTTTCCGTAATTGCATCACAGAATTCCGCCCCCTGATCGGGCCGGTTAAGGACCACGACCGAGGGTGATGTCGATTCGCCAAAAATCTCGCCAAGTCTGTCGGTCGCCTGCCTTTCCCATGCATCTTTGACGGGAGGCGGCTTGAAACTCAGGCGCGAAAAATCATATTCCAGGGAGCGCGGTATGAACCAGACAATGGCGCCGATAAAAATCACGGTTGCCAGCGCGCTTATTTTCAAAATCGCGTTTGGTCTCAAAAGGATCAGGTTGGCCATTTTTTCCATCAGTGTGGATCTCTTCGACTTGGAAATCCTTGTCACCCATATTTTTTCCGAGAGAGAAAGCCACGCCGGCAAAACGGTGTAGGTTGCACCCCAACAAAGCAACATGCCCATTCCGCCGATCACACCAAACTGACTGATACTCCTCACATGCGCCATGGTCAGCGCCGCAAACGAAGCGCTGGACACCAGCGCTGCAACAAATGTCGGTCGCCAAGTGCTTGAAAGAGAAATGGCAAGCGCAACAGGCGGGCTTTTCTTTTCACGCCGCTCTTCAATGTATCTTGCCATCAGAATCAGGCTGTAGTTGATGCCGTTGCCGACGATGATCGATCCCAAAAAGGCCGTTTGTGTTGTGAGATAACCGATGAGCACCGATGCGATTGCAAGGGAGAGAAGAGTTCCCTGCCCGACCGCAACCATCATGAGAGTGCCCATGCGCAGTTTTTTGAAATAAAAAAAGACAAGGCCACCAATAAGGCCCACGCAAAGAAGCGTTGTCTTGAGAATATCCCCGATGATCGCCTGATATTCTGAAAACATCTTCTTGATTCGGCCGGCGAAGGCGAATTTGATGGCAGGGTCATAGCCAGGCGTATTGATAATGGCGTCTTTGATGCGGGTCATTAGCTGCTTTGAAGACTCGACATTCGTCGCACCTTCGCGGGGCCAGACGATGATCGCAGCAATGTCGGAAGTCGCGTCGGTAAAATAACCCTCGTTGTAATTTTGATAGCGGCCTGTCTTGGTCCGGTACTTGTCCTCAATGTCCTTGGTTTCAAAGGTGGGCTCTTCTTCAGCAATTTGCAGAAAGAAGGGGGTGTGTTTGATCTTTTCCCAGTCTATTCTCCTCTTAAGTCGTGCATAGAGTTCTTCAAGATCGGGCAGGTCGATGTAAAGATACTTGTTGTAATCAAAGAAGCCCTTTACATCGGCGACGTTGTATTCAATGCGGCTTATTTTATCGGACAGATTGGATTCCAATTGTGAAACAAGAGAATCAATAAACGGACGCAGCCTTAGCCAGTCCACGCCACCCACCAAAATAATGAGATTGTCCGTGCTTCGCACCCTCTGTTGGATGCGATTGAGCTCCACAACGCTTGGGGCGGAGGCGGGCAGCATCTCTTTGAAATCGCTTTTGACACTGAGTTTTGAAACAAAATGAATGGAGACGGCAAAAACGGCAATAGATGCCGTGATAATCAGAAGACGAAAGCGCTCTATAAAACGTGAGAATGTCATGATAAATATATGCCCCGCCGGAAAGCATCATCATTTCTAACAAAATGTTTCTTAGATTTCGGTTCTTAAGCAACTTGGCCCGCGATGTCGAGATAAAATATTCGCTTATCGCGCCGCAAAGAAACGTGTAAATTGACGCACCACTCCTTAAAAGAGACTGTTTTCAAAACAATTCCCTCCATAAGTAAGATCCGGAGATTTTATAAAAATCTCTGACGGACGGTAATTTCTGGACGTGAATATGGAGTGTACTAATTATATATGGGATATATATATATTCATATAGAAGTACACATTTTCATTTTCATTGTTATCGCTGCATCGAAATATAACTAATTGATCTTATTGATATATATTAATTATATAAATCGGTTTAAAACAAGATTTTTAACAGAATAAAATAATAATATTAATAATTAGTATACATATAGAACACGATAATATAATTTTCTTGTGTACAAATTCGATCGAATTGCCGATAATAAGATTGGAGATGAGAGATATGAAGGACCTGTTCCAACACCTTGATTACAGAAAATTCTTGAGGGACACGTTTGAGAATCTCAAGAGAACACGCCCGAGTTTTTCCCACAGGGCATTTGCAAGGATGGCGGGATTTTCTTCGAGCAACTATGTGATGCTTGTGATGCAGGGAAAGCGAAATCTCTCGGGAGACGGCATATTCAAAATTGCGAAGGCGCTCAAGCTTAAAAAGGCAGAGGCGGAATTTTTCGAGAATCTCGTGCGTTTCAATCAGGCGGTAAGCGATGCGGAGAAAAATTGCTATTACAGCCGCATCGCAGCCAATCGAAAGTATGCCGCCGCGCGCCCTCTGGAGCGGGGGCAATACGAGTATTACTCCAAGTGGTATATCCCGGTAATTCGCGAGATGGTATTGGTGGATGACTTCAAGGAAGATCCGGCATGGATTGCCTCGCGCCTCACGCCCCAGATCACGCCTCGCGAGGCCGAGGCGGCGCTCAAGCTGCTCATAGATTTGGGCCTCTTGGTGAGAGACGAATCGGGACGCCTCGTCCAGAAAGACCGCCACATAGCGGGCGTTGAGGAGGTCAAATCTCTTGCCATGTCCAACTTCCAGCGCGAGATGATCGAACGGGCGGCAACATCCATCGATGCAACACCTGCGGATTTGAGGGAAATAGGTTCGGTCACATTCGCCGTATCAAGGGATAAACTCATGGAGGCAAAGAAGATGATGCGCGAATTCCGCACTCGGCTTGCGTCATTTTTGGCCGAGGAATCGAAGGCGGATGCGGTCTATCAATTCAATTTTCAGCTATTTAATTTGAGCAGGATCGATAAGAAGGAGTGAGTTTATGAAGATATTTTGCTTAATACTTAACATAGTTATTATCGCTATTATTACGATTTTTATTGCATCGTGCAACGTTACGGAGACGCCCAATCCGTGTCCTTCGGGCGGGTGCGCGCCGTCAGAGGCGGGGCCTTCAAATACATACGAAAACGACGCATTTGGCGTGACAATTAAATATCCGGAGGGCTGGACTTACACCGAAGCCTCAGATGGCGCCTCGCTGATTTTTGAGAGTGAGGGGCCGGAAGTGACCACTGCGGTCGTCTCATTTGAGCGGTTAAGCCCCAAACCAGCATCTCTATTTGAATATCTAAGCGATACCTATCCCGAGCGCACCTTCACCAATTATTCGACAATGACGCTTGTCGGCTACACGTACGACGATCCGACGGCCGGCGCAAACGGCGGTGACTTACGCGAGTATTTCTTTTTGAACGGGGATTTATTGGTTCACGTGACGGCGGAGATATTTTTATCCGGCAGAGTTGATCTGGGTTCGCTGCTCAACGGCATTTCGTTTTATTAAACCTTTTTGGGGGAGTGGAAAGGAGAGAAGTTATGAAGATCCATCGACCCGCAAAATGGAAAATGTTCGCAGGTCTCACAGCGATGCTTGTCATCGCGGCGTGCACCCAAGGAGGGAATTTTACCAAGCCTCCCGATCCGACGCTGAATAAATCGCTGACACTGGTTTCATTCGGGAGCTGCTCGGAACTGGAATCTGAGATCAAGGCCATGCTGACAGGAGAGATGGAAAAGAATGCGGATGGTCTGAAGAAATACTGCCGCTATCAATATGAGGGCGGCAGCACACCCGACAGAACCCCGGTCGTTAACGATTCGCAGGGCGAGGATAATTCTGCAGATGCGACGGGCACAAACCTTCAGGAAGAAGGCGTGGACGAGGCCGATCTTATCAAGACGGACGGCCGTTATGCTTATGCGATCGTCGGGAGCGAGGTGAAAATAGTAAGAATCGCCCCATTCACCGAGTTTGGCCTGATTTCAAAGATCACACCGCTGGAGTCGCCTACGGGGATATATCTTGCCGATGGAAAATTGATTGTCCTTTCTTCGGGGGCGCCGGGTTTTGACTCTTTTGCCCCCGTGGGAGTTGTCTGCGCCGCAAACAGCACGTCCGGGTGCATCCCGCCGCCATTGAGGCCGGAGGTCATCGAAGAGATATACGATGTTTCGGATCCATTAAATCCCAAACTCATCAGAAGAGAAAGTTATGCAGGAGTGCTACTGGATAGCAGAAGGATAGGTGCAAGGCTTTATCTGATCATAAGCGAGAACGGCATTGTTTATCCCCTACTAGACTATGATCTGGGCATTGATTACGATCAATTGCCTGTTTGCCCCGATTCGGGCGAATCAACTCCCACCAATCAGATGCTCAATGCAATTGAGAATATAAAAGAGAAGAACCGCTTACTTATTCAGTCGCTTTCGCTTTCAGATCTCATGCCCTCGGTTGGCGAAGGCAGGGAGCATGCCTGTACGGAAATCATGCGAAGCGAGTCGGCGGTCGGAACACAGCTTTTGACCGTCTTATCCGATAAGCTGGACGAAACATCTCAATCAAAGATGACCATCCTGAGCAATGGCGGGACGGTTTACGCATCTAAGGGCGCAATTTATGTGACTGCCACGTCAATGCCGTACGGCTGGTGGGGTCTCTCAGTTTCTTTGGACGAATTCAAGGACGCCACGGTAGTCCACCGTTTTTCGCTGGATCAGGGAAATCTTTCTTACAGCGGTAGTGCGGAAGTTGAAGGACACCTCTTGGACAACAATTATGTGGGGTTCAGATATTCAACCCGCTTCTCAATGGCGCAGTTTGCGATGAGCGAATATGACGGATACCTGCGTATTGCGACCACAAGGACAGTTTCTGATAATGGAGGGGGCTCGGGCGCGATTGCGCCGGTTCAGTTTATACGTGACAACAGGGTTTTCGTGCTGGATGCAAACAGTCCTTCTCTGGAAAGGGTGGGCGAGGTCGGCCAGATTGCCGCCGATGAATGGATTCATGCGGTCAGGTTCATCGGCAATCGCGGTTATGTGGTGACATTCAAGAAGACGGATCCCCTCTTTGTGATTGACCTTTCAGAACCCCAATCACCAAAGGTCGTTGGTGAACTAAAGGTGCCCGGATTTTCAACTTATTTGCATCCCTTTGACGACGGATATCTGATCGGGCTTGGATTTTATGTGGACGACATGGGCAGTTTTGCATGGACTCAGGGCCTCAAGCTTTCGCTCTTCGATGTGACAAATCCTTCTTCTCCTTCTGAAATCGGCTATCGTGAAATCGGTTCTCGCGGCTCATATTCTGCGGCAGTAGAAGAGCACCATGCATTCACACTGGACAAGAATCGCGGCATGCTGGCATTGCCGGTGGACATCTATGAAGGGGGCACGGGTGAAAGCGATTTCGGGACACATGCCTACTCGGGCGTTTTGCTGCTCAAGGCCGATCTGAGCGGCAATTTTGATACTATAGGAAAGATAGTCTTCGAAACCTACGATAATAATGATGATATGTGGGCGCGCTTATCTAATGATGTTTTGAGGACGGTCATTATCGGAGACGAGGAGAATTCAGGGGTGGTGACGCTGACGAAATTTGGTGTCCAGCTCAACCGCATCGATCAAACGATGAGCCTCGTGGGGAGCGTGCAGTGATGTGCTTTTGAATTTGTCATGAAAAGACTCCTCCAAAAAAGGCGCTCGAAACTCGGGCGCCTTTTGTTTTGAGATATCGGACATCGATGTCATGGACGGATCTTTTTCAAGAGCCAGGCAATATTCTGGCCGAGGACTTTCATGGTTTTGATTCCTTCCTTGTCTGACTCAACGTCGCCGATATTGCGCCCAATTCCCACATTCCAGTAGACTGAGCCGGGCACCATCATTTGGTTGATGAGAAAGAAATGATTGATTGAATCGAAGGCATGAATTGCCCCGCCCCGCCTGGCCGCAATAACTGCAGCACCGACCTTGTATTTCAGGAAATCGCCGTTTTGTCTTGCCACAAAACCGCACCGGTCTATCAATGCCTTCGTTTCGGGAGTGATGTCGGCAAAATAAGTCGGCGATCCGATGATGATGCCGTCGGCCTCGATCATCTTAACAAGGCAAGCGTTTAGTATGTCGTTCTCGATGGCGCATCGCTTGTTTTTATGTATGATGCATTTATAGCACGCGGTGCATCCTTTGATCTTTTTGCCGGCGAGCTGCACCATTTCAGTCTTGATGTTGTGGCCTTCAAGCTCCGCCATAACATGCCGGATAAGTATTGCCGTATTTCCATTTTTTCGGGAACTGCCGTTGAATGCGATGACTTTCATAAGCCCTCCGTTGATGATAGCGTATCTCATAGAGTGGTTGGCAAAGGAATTCAAGGGTCGAAAATGTGGGGCAGGCGAAGAGACGCAGAGAACGCAGAGAAAAATTATAGTTTTGTTTTTCTGTCCGCCAAAAAATGGTGTCCGACATCCAGTGTCGGACACCATTTCTTTTTTGATATCTGTTCCAAATCTTATGACCTGTTACCCTGGAAATTCCAAACTCTTTACACAAATGGGCCATCTTCTCTCCGGAAAGAAGACGACCCACAAATTTCATTCTCTCATCCATGACACTGG
>Ga0315276_10000156_pt1 | contig 55633 bp, 41 predicted proteins | sample YL17G05_0_MG_FD_204542 | JGI IMG/M metagenome (GOLD analysis project Ga0315276, IMG submission 204542) | Sediment microbial communities from Yellowstone Lake, YNP, Wyoming, USA - YL17G05_0 | ecosystem: Environmental > Aquatic > Freshwater > Lake > Sediment | place: USA: Wyoming | collected...
TGCTCCAGGGCCCTCAACATCTCTTTGCCATCCATCTGTCCGGTAATGGCGTCGCACAGAGGACCACATATCTGGTCGAGAATGGAGGTTTGGAGCAGGAAGCTGCTGACACGTTCGGGCTGGCGTTGGAGAACCTCTTCCACCAGATAGTCCAGGATATAACGGTGGCTGCCGGTGAAGGATCGGATGAAACTGGTCGTGTCTGGCTGCCCCTGCATGGAAAGCGCGGCAAGTTGCAAACCAGCGATCCAGCCTTCGGTGCGGGTTTCCAGTGCGGCGATGTCTTCCTCGGAGAGGTTCAGTCCCATTAGCTGGTTGAGAAACTCGGCGGCTTCGGCGGGGGTGAAGCGCAGGTCGGCAGCGCGCATCTCGGTCAGTTGGTCCCGGGCGCGCAGCCGGGCCAAGGGCATTGGTGGGTCTTCACGGGTGGCGATAACCAGATGGATCTGCGGCGGCAGGTGCTCGAGCAGAAAGGTGAGGGCTTCGTCAACCGGTTTGGAATCGATTACATGGTAGTCGTCAAGGACGAGGACGAAATGGTCCGGGATGGTGGTGATCTCGTTGAGCAGGGTTGTCAGGATCGATTCGATGGATGGCGGCTGAGGAGACTGGAGAATAGCCAACACCCCATTTCCAATATTCGCTGCGATCGTCTGCAAAGCAGCGACGAGGTATGCCAGAAAGGATGTGGGGTCGTTATCCCCTTCGTCCAGCGAAAGCCAGGCGACCGGTTGCCCGCAACTTGCAACCCATTCGCTGACCAGCGTGGTTTTGCCAAAGCCGGCGGGGGCGGAGATAAGGGTCAACTTATGTCGAGAAAGGAGACCTTTATTCAGCCGCTCGATCAGGCGCGGGCGCAGGACAACTTTAGACCGAAGTGGGGGAATATAAAGCTTCGTGGCCAAAATTGGCGCAGGCATAGATCAATTATAAGGCATACACACCAAGGTTTATTAAAAGTAACTCATCACGCGGGTTGAAGAATTCCTGCCCAACCTTAGCAGGCATACCCTGGTCACGGAGGCCGCCTCCCACCTGACCTATGAACGCCACACCTCGAACTGGCACGGCAGAGCCGCACCTTTCACAAATAAAATATGAAATCTCGGAGTATGGCTCCGAGATTTCGTGCTATAATGAATTCATGATCAAACGACCAGATTATCTTGAATTATTGAAAACGGCTGTTCGCCGCTCCCCGATAACCGCTTTGTTGGGACCGCGCCAAACAGGGAAGACCACCCTGGCGCACATGTTCGCTGAAAACAAACCGGTGACCTTTTTCGATCTGGAATCCATTCCAGATCAACGCCGCCTTCAAAACCCAGAACTGGTGCTGGGAAATCTGGAAGGCCTTGTCATCCTGGACGAGATCCAAATGATGCCGGAATTATTTGGCACTTTGAGAGTATTGGTTGACCGTCCCGGGCAAAAAGCGCGTTTCATCATCCTGGGCAGCGCCTCGCCCGAAATCATCCGGAATGCTTCAGAAACGCTGGCTGGACGAATTGAATTCATAGACCTGAATGGGTTCGATCTTGCTGAAGTCGGGAGTTCGAATTGGGAATCGTTATGGATGCGGGGAGGATTCCCGCGTTCTTTCCTTGCAGATAATGAGGCCGACAGCCTGACCTGGCGGGAAGGATTTATCCGCACCTTCCTGGAACGAGACATTCCACAACTCGGCATTCAGATTCCTGCTACCACCATGCGGCGTTTCTGGACAATGCTGGCGCATTATCATGCCCAAACTTGGAATGCCTCTGAGCTCAGCCGCGCAATGGGGTTATCGGATAAAACAGTACGTGGATATCTTGATATTCTGACCGGCGCTTTTATGGTGCGACAACTCCAACCATGGTACGAAAACATGAGTAAACGCCAGGTGCGGGCACCGAAGGTCTATCTGCGCGATAGCGGTCTCCTGCAAAGCCTGCTCAATATAGATGATATGCATACCCTATTGGGCCATCCCAAGGTTGGCGCTTCCTGGGAAGGATACGTGATCGAACAAGTTCTGCAGATCATTCGCCCCTCGGAAGCATACTATTGGGCAGTTCATAATAGTGCGGAGCTGGATTTGCTGTTCTTCTATAAAGGGAAACGTTACGGGATTGAAGTGAAGTTCAGCGAAGCACCTGAGATTACCCGTTCGATGCAAACAGCACTGCACGATCTGGATCTATCACATCTGTGGGTGATCTATCCCGGAACAGATTCGTACCAGGTAGAAAAGAAGATCTCTGTCCTGCCTTTGCAGAAAGTCCCAGAATTGATCCATCAATTTTAAATTGCAAGGAGAAGATCTAAGCGGAGAGGTATATCAGTCCCCTTTATTAACAGAATCAGCGCTAAATGTTAATAACGGCTCTCGCTATTAACATTTAGGTCACGATTTCCAAAAGTGGATAAGCCATAGAACATATAGAACATATGGAAAGTTGCCTTACTTGACTCCAGAACATCTGTTCTGTATAATGACTCTAAACTAGATTTGCCTATTGTCCAGTTTAGAGAGATCATCACGATGTCACTGCAGAACCTTAAAAGCCGAATAGCACAAGCTTCACTCGTTTCTCCTAACTGGACCCCTCAAACAGTCACAGAAAGGAGAAATGAACATGGCAAAAAAGCGCGGCAACAACGAAGGCACGGTCTACAAGCGGAATGATGGGCGCTGGTGTGCCCAAGTCAGCCTGAGCGGTAAACGCATCACCAAGTATGCCAAGACCCAGCGCGAATGTCACGACTGGGTCCGGGAGATCACGAACAAGATCGAGCACGGCATGAGCTTCGATGCCACCCAGTTAACCCTGGAACGTTACATGGAAAGTTGGCTCACAGGTAAAGACCTTTCCATCCGGCAGAACACGGCACGCAACTACCGCCGCTATGCGGAACAAGATATCTTGCCCGTGATCGGTAGAATGCGGCTTCAGAACATCCAACCAGCCCATATCCGCCAGTTGTACCTGCGGATGCAGGCGGAAGGCAAAGGTTCCCGCACCATCCAATTGGTCCATGCCACCCTGCACTGCGCTCTCAAGCAGGCAGTTCGGGAACGGTTGATCGGGTACAACCCGATGGATGCCGTGGAGCGTCCCAAGGTGGAGACGAAGGAATTTCACATCTTCACCGAAAGTCAGGCGCGCACTTTCCTGGAAGCAGCCAGCGGTCATCCTTATGAAGCTCTTTTCTACCTGGCCCTGACCACTGGTCTGCGCAAGGGTGAGTTGCTCGGTTTGATGTGGGAGGATGTGGATTGGGATAAGGGTACTCTGCGTGTCGAACGTCAGCTCCAACAGGCATACAGCAGCAGTGCGGTACTTGTTCCGACCAAGACCAGGTCCGGGCGCCGCCAGATCAAACTGGGCAGGATCGGCCTGGCTATGTTGGAAGCACACCGCCAAAGGCAGGAAGCCCAGAAGACCCTGGCAGGAGACAGCTGGAAAGAGAATGACATGATCTTCACGACCGGCATTGGCACCTATGCCAGCCAGAGCAAGGTCTCCAAGGAGTTCAAGCACATTTTACGGGAGAACGACTTGCCGGACATCCGCTTCCACGATCTGCGTCATACCTCGATCTCCCTGCTCCTCGATATTGGAACACCGGTCAACACCGTTCAACATAGGGCAGGGCACTCGAAGGCGAGCGTCACGACCGACATCTACGGGTCCGTAATGCCGGTTTACAGCAGGCGGCAGACAGGATGATCGAAGATATTGTGACACCGCTCAAAAATTAGTCTCAGTAGGGTCACTGTGGATTTTAGCCTGAAAATGCCTTGAAAGAAGCTCACCCCCATATTTTGTACGGTAGCCTCATAAGAAACCGCTAAATATGGGGGTAAGATCAAAGTGTATAAGCTATGGAAGGCAAATCAAGTGGCTCATAATCGCTTGGTCGTAGGTTCGAATCCTACCGGGCTTATAGATATGCTTGGTGAGGGATTAGTCGCACGCCCCCATAAGGGGATGGTATTCGAATCCTTCCGTGGATACTTCAATAACTACATAATGCAAAAAGCGGTATGTAGTTTATTTGCCCATTCGTTATATTCCATTCTCACTGGGCATTAGGGATTAATTAATCAGGACGTCATCCTCCCCGGACTATTCATGGCTTCAAGGTCTGCGGGGGGTGGATCATTCTGATCCGGGATTAAACAAGCTTGCCGGTGAAAAGACCGGGCAACCATGGTAAATACATGTTCTTAATATCGAAATACCGATCATACAGTTTTAATTACCTCCCTCCCATTTGACGAATCATTAGGTGTCACCATTAATGATAGAATGAACAGACCGATTCAACCAAATGCGAGTATATATATTGGAACTATAAAGAACGATATGTCCCCCAATAATGAAAAGTAATATGAAACCATTGCGTTTTCCATCAGATTTTTTGTGGGGCGCTGCCACCGCGGCATATCAGATCGAGGGCGCTTGGAACGAAGACAGCAAAGGCGAATCCATTTGGGATCGTTTCTGCCACACTCCCGGAAAGATTTCCAACGCCGATACCGGCGATGTAGCCTGCGATCATTATCACCGCTACCCAGAGGACATCGACCTGATGCGCCAGCTTGGATTGAAAGCTTATCGCTTCTCTATCTCGTGGCCCAGGGTCCTGCCAACAGGTTTCGGTCGGGTAAATCCTGCAGGATTGGATTTCTATGACCGGCTGGTGGATGCCCTGCTGGCTGCCAATATCGAGCCTTTTGTCACTCTTCATCATTGGGATCTTCCCCAGGCACTTCAAGAGAGAGGCGGTTGGTTAAATCGAGACAACCTGGTGTATTTCGCAGATTACGCTGCCCTGATGGTCAAACGGTTGGGTGATCGCGTTCTCCGCTGGACAACGTTAAACGAACCTGGTGACATTGCCGACGCTGGTTATGGCAGCGGCGAACACGCCCCAGGAATCAAGAATGATTGGAAATCAGTCCGCCAGATTATCCATAATTTGCTTGTAGCACACGGCCTGGCTGTTCAAGCCATCCGGGCGGTCAATCCGGCACTCGAAGCAGGTATTGTGCTTGATGTTTGGGGTGTGGATCCGGTCAGTGACGATCCCGCTGATACTGCTGCCGCTGATCTTGTCTGGAACAGTCAGCGAATCAGTTTTTTACACCCCATTTTTCAGGGCTATTACCATCCAGCGACGCTCGATACCTATGGGGAGAATTTACCCGAGATCCAGGCAGGGGATATGGCACTGATTTCAAAGGAACTTGATTTCCTGGGGATCAATTCCTATTCGCGCACCCTGGTCGGTACCCGGGGTGTAAAATCCCGGGTTTCGGGTTCGGAATATACGGATATGGGTTGGGAAGTCTGCGCTCCGGCCTTTCGCCGGATGTTGAACCGGATCAACAAGGATTACACCCTGCCACCGATTTATATCACGGAGAACGGGGCTGCCTTCCCGGATGTTGTAACCAGGGATGGCAAAATCCATGATGACCGCCGCCTCAATTATCTGCGCCAGCATATCACTCAAGTGCGCCTGGCCATGCAGGATGGTGTGGACGTGCGCGGCTTTTTTGTGTGGACATTGCTGGATAACTTCGAATGGGGTCACGGTAATACCAAACGGTTTGGACTCATCCGCGTGGATTTCGAAACCCAAAAACGAACCATCAAGGACAGCGGTGAGTGGTACGGCCGTGTAATTGCATCTAACTCTGTCGACCAATCACCGGACATGACTCTGTCAGGCAATTGATAGACTTTCAACTATGCCCCTTCCTTCCTCCACCCCTCGATCTTCCCGCCCTGTCACAATCGGAATGCTGACTGCACGGCTCAATGGGCCGACCGAAATTGACCTGTGGCATGCTGTCGCAGACAGGGCCGTGGAGCGAAATGTAAACCTGATCTGTTTTTCCGGAGGTATCCCTCGTTGGCCGCAGCAATATGAAGCCCAGAAAAATATCCTCTTTGACATTGCCGGTCAATCCAATGTTGATGGTCTCTTGATTTGGGCGAACATCCTCAGCCACACCCTCGACCCCACTGGTTTGGAAGAATTTTGCCAGCATTATGCTCCCATCCCGATCATCAGCATGGGGATGGTTCTGCCATCCTTTCCCAGCATCCGCATTGATATGCGCGAAGGGATGCATAAACTGCTCTCCCATTTGATCGAGCATCATGGACGACGGAAGATCGCCTTTATTCGTGGCCTGGAAGCCAGCCGGGATGCGGAGGAGAGATACCAGGCTTATCTCGAAACACTCGAACAATTCGGTCTTCCTTTTCACCCCAACCTGGTTGTGTCCGGTGATTTCCGCCGCTATTCAGGTACTGCTGCCATCCGACAATTGATCGAGACCAAACAGATGGGGTTTGATGCCGTGGTCTCGGCAAATGATAATATGGCGATAGGCGCTATGCATGCCCTGCAGGAATACGGTATGCGCGTCCCGGACGATGTCCTTGTGGCGGGCTTTGATGACATCGAGGAAACGCGCGCCATCACTCCATCCCTGACCACTGTGCGGACTCCCTGGTATTTGATGGGCAGTAAAAGTGTCGATCTGATCTTGTTAAAGTTGGCGAAAGAGGTGATCCCCGAGCAGATCGTCCTGGAGACGGAAATCATTTGCCGGCAATCTTGCGGATGCCAACAAATGGTGACTGACGACCATCAAGTGAACGTGGTTGATGATCACCGGGTTCCGATCGCAAAGGTCAATAATCAACCCGCCTCTCCATCTGTACACAACAACCTGCATGCTGACCTGGACCATCTCCTTTCCAATCTCGCACCCATTCGCGGGTTGGAGGCGGATCTGTCGAGGAAGTTTGTGGATGATTTCCTCACTGATATCCAATCGGAAAAGAACTCTCCAGGGATATTCATCAAAACTTTGGAAGGGATTCTCTCTTCAATCCCTACAGGGACAGAGATCATTGCATGGCTGGAGGTTCTTGAGTCTATTCGCACAAGAGTCAATACCTTGTTCCATTCGAAAGATGATCTCATTAAAGCACATAACCTGTTGGAGAAAGGAACCGTGCTGATCGGAGAGATAGCCCACCGCCGGCAACTTAATCAACGGCTGGAGGCAATTGAGCAGACCAACCGCCTGAACCGCATTGTTCAGACAATGGTGACCACGTATGAGATTGAAACCTTGATGAAACTGCTTGCCCAGGAGCTTCCGGGATTGGGCATCCAGAGCTGTTACCTTTCCCTCTACGATGAGAAAGGAAGAATACCGACCTTTTCACGCCTGATTCTTGCTTTTCTCGGTAAGGAACGTTTGCCTCTGGAGAAGGGCGGAATCCGGTTCCCGACTTGTATGCTGGTGCCACAGGGAATGCTCCCGGAGGATCGCAGGACTACCTTCGATGTCGAAGCATTGTACTTTCAAGAGGAGCAGATCGGCTTTGTACTTTTTGAGATCGGTCCACGTGATGGGGATGTCTATACCACGCTTCGAGGACACCTGAGCAGCGCATTGAAATGCGCCGAACTCGTCCAGGTGGCGCTCGAGGCGGAGGCGAAGGCAATCAAGAGCGACCAGTTGAAAACACACCTGCTGGCGAACGTCAGCCATGAGCTGCGTACACCGTTGAATATTATTCTGGGCCTCAGTCAGACCGCTCTCTCCAATCCCAATCCTTATGGTAGTGAGCTTCCCGCCCAGCTCACCAGGGACATGGGATATATCTATGACAGCGGAGAACATCTCATCCGCCTGATCAACGACCTGCTGGATACTTCTCGAGCGGAGATCGGCGAGTTGGATCTTTGCTACGAACCGGTGTCACCGACGACTCTCTTGAAAGAGGTATACGAAACTTTCAAGAAGACTTCCGCCAATAAACAGAAGAATGTCGAATTGTCCCTGGAAATCCCGGAACATCTCCCCATCCTTCACGCCGACCCGGTCAGGCTGCGCCAAATCCTGATGAATCTGCTGAGCAATGCATTTAAATTCACCCAACAGGGAAGGATCATTCTTGGAGCCGAGGTGCAGCTTCCTCATATTCATTTCTGGGTCGCCGACACCGGTTCAGGTATTTCCCCGGAAATGCAGGAGCGAATCTTTGAGCCCTTTGTCAAAGCCGATCCACCGGCACATCGTCGAGAGGGAATTGGGCTGGGTTTGAGCATCACACGCCGGCTGGTTGCGCTTCATGGCGGCTCGATCACGCTGGACAGTCTGCCCGAACAGGGATCCACTTTCCATGTCTATATTCCCATGCCGGGTCTGGATTATGCCTCCGCCAGGGAAGTCAATCCGGAGGGTGCTCAACCGGTCTTGTTGTGGCTTTCCAGCAACCAGGAAGTGGCCTCGTCGATACAATCCATCTGTCAAAAGAACGGACTTGAACCTTACTGGCTTGAAAAAATTGAAGATATTGAACTGACCCCTCAGCATGGGATACCGGTTGCCTTGGCCTGGGATCTGGAAAATGCCCGACCGGGGGATTGGTCCATTATTCAAAAATTACGCAGCAATTCCCAATACTGCCAGCTGCCATTGCTCATCATCCATGAAAACATCGGTGAGATGCTCTCGGGAGGAAGCAGGTTGACTAACGTTCTGCTAAAACCAGCCGGGAAGCAGATGTTGCAGCATGTATTAAACCTGATACCGCAGGCGATGCAGCGAGGGGAAATCTGGATCATCGACGATGACCCTCAAGCCCTGAAATATTACCAGGAGATGATCAGTTCATCCCTTTCCTCGTTTATGATACGGCCTATCCGAGGTGGAAGAGAGGCACTAAGCCTGCTCGAAGAAGAAACACCAGACCTGGTACTGCTCGACTTGATGATGCCGGATATTGATGGTTTCCAGGTCCTTGAGCATCTGCGCAGCAACGTGAAGACTGCATTGATACCTGTGATCATCATTACTGGGAAGATTCTTTCCTATGAGGACGTAAAACGTCTTGACGCTCCCAAAGTAATGCTGCAGACTAAAGGAGTTTTATCTGACTTTGAAAGTGTGGCAGATATCCAGCGCGTTCTGGCCGGGAGTAGCACCATTCACCAGACGACCAGCACGCTGGTCAAGAAGGCCTTTGCCTACATTCAGCAGAATTACACCCGGTCATTCTCATTAGTAGAATTGTCTGAAACAATAGGCGTGAGCAAGAGTTACCTGAGTCGGATCTTCAAGATGGAAACGGGAATTTCCCTTTGGGATTACCTGAATCGCTTTCGCATCCAAAAAGCAAAAGAACTTCTGCTGCTCACCAACGAGAGTATCACTGGAGTTGCAGCTGATGTTGGCTACGAGGATGTGGGTTATTTCGGGCGGGTGTTTCGTGAAATCACGGGATTTTCTCCCAGGGCATTCAGGCAGCAGGTATCTGCAATAGAAGCTTCTTAAATATTTCAGACAACAAAATCCCGATTTGCCATAATTCTCTCCAAGATTTTCATGATGGCTTATGATACCCTGATAGGGTGATCATGAACCTGGCCCTCCTTTAGCCCGGCATGAAATGCTTGGTAGTGGCTATCATGCTGCCTATTATTTCAGCGACTCGAGAGCGAGAGTTTCCTGTCCTGCCAGTGGTAAAAGCGAAAATGAAGTGATCGAGGTAGACACTTGCGAAAAGTAAAATATGAAGAAATGTTGCCGTATGAGTTCAAAGAGGCAATTCAACAATTCCCGGTCGCGTATGTACCTGTTGGTTCGCTTGAATGGCATGGGCGGCATCTTGCCCTGGGCACTGATTCGCTCAAGTCCTATGGCATTCTGATAAAAACCGCTGAAAAACATGGAGGCATCGTTGTTCCGCCAACCTACTGGGGTCATATGCAGACCTATGGGAAACCCTGTTGTCATCCGGGACTTCCACCTGAAATTGTCGATTCTCTTTTCATGGCGATTTTCCAAGGCCTGGTAATCGCTGGATTCAAGGTGATCATTGGCGTGACGGGCCATGATATCGACGAGCAGCTCGATTCTCTTCAAAAAGCAGTTGATTCTATTACCGTGGATGGGGCAGTTGCCGGATTTGCAATGAAGGAAGGCGACCTTTATGATCTGGAAGGTGAAAAGATGGACCATGCTGGATATTGGGAGACCTCCATCATGATTTATCTCCACCCGGAGTTGGTGGATATGGATCGCATCAAAAACGAAGAGCTAACCACTGAGTCAGGCCGCCGCAAAGCAGGCATTCTGGGCAGCGATCCTCGTACGAACGCATCACTTGCCATGGGAGAATTGATTGTGAATCGGATTGCTGACAATATTGGTTGGAAAGCGAAGGCACTCCTGGCGGGGGTGCAGAAGGAATCTTAAGAATGCAGTCCAGTGACAAACAAGCCGATGCTGGAGATGGATATTTCTTCGATACAAAGAAATAGATTAATAATAGACATACCTTATAGAAATAACCAAGGGAAAACAAATGGAACCGATTCTACAAGAAATCTATCAAGGCATCCTAGACGGGAAGCATAGAGAAGTGGAAACCAATATACAGGCGGCGCTACAAGGTGGCCTCGGACCAAAAACCATTCTTGATGAGAGCATGATTGCAGCGATGGCTGAGGTCGGACGACTTTTCGAATCCGGCGATTTCTACATTCCTGAGATGCTCGTAGCAGCTCGCGCCATGCAGACCGGTCTGGTTCTACTCAAGCCATACCTGAAAGAAGCTAATATTCAAATGGCGGGAAAAGTGGCGATCGGTACGGTAAAAGGAGATTTACATGACATTGGCAAGAATCTGGTCATGATGATGCTGGAGGGTGCCGGTTTTGAGATCCTGGATCTGGGGACGGATGTTGCTCCTGAAAAATTCGTCGAGGTGATCCAGGCTGGAGGGGTGGATATCCTTGCCTTGTCTGCGCTGCTATCGACAACCATGTCTTCCATGAAAGCCACGATGGACGCCTTGAAAGGGGCAGGGGTGCGCGAGCAGATAAAAGTAATGATCGGTGGCGCACCCATCACCGAAGACTTTTCCAGGCAGATCGGTGCAGATGGTTATGCTCCGGATGCAAGCCGGGCAGTTACACTGGCAAAGTCATTATTGAAAAATCGTCACAATTCCCCGTTGAAGACAAATGAATAATCGCGCTCGGACAATGGCAATATTAAACTACGAATCATTTGATCACCTACCGCTGGTCCATTTCGGTTATTGGAGCACGACTCTCGAAAACTGGGCTGCCGAAGGCCATATTACCGAGCAGGAAGCCAGCGGTTATGAATATGGCAATGCAATCGATGTTGCCCTGAATAAACGCCTCGGATGGGATTTGAGCTGGAAATGTGCCTTTTCCTGGAATACCCGTCTGGAACCACCTATCGAAAAAACCATTCTCGAACAACGACCTGACGGCAGCCGGGTGGTGATGAACGAAGACGGGGTTTCTGTAATCGAGAAAACAGGTATAGTCTCCATCCCGACCGAAGTCGACCACCTTCTTAAAAGCCGCAAAGAGTGGGATGAGATATTTAGACCCAGGCTTCAGTTTGACACGAACCGTATCCTCAAAGGTACAGCCATCGTGGATGGTCACGAAATGCAATTCGATGAAGGCGGCCGGGAAATGTTAGTAAAGCACGGCGGTGCTCATCCCCTGGGGATCTATTGCGGAGGGCTGATAGGGACCATCCGGGACTGGCTCGGTTTGGTGAATATGAGCTACCTGATGGTGGATGATGAACCTCTTTTTGACGAGATGATCGAGACGGTCAGCGATTTGATTTATCAGGGTATAAAAGCGGTTTTGGAGACCGGAATCCAATTCGATGTTGCCCATTTTTGGGAGGATATTTGTTATAAAGGCGGCCCGTTGGTAAACCCGAAAGTTTTTGCGGAGAAATTCGGGCCAAAGTATAAACGCATAACAGACCTGGCGAGATCCTATGGCGTAAAAATAGTCAGTCTGGATTGTGATGGCAAGATTGACGCTCTTATTCCAACCTGGTTGGAAAACGGTGTAAACACAATGTTCCCGATCGAGGTGGGGACCTGGAATGCCAGCATCAAGCCGTGGCGGGAGAAATTCGGGCGGGAGTTACGCGGCATTGGCGGGGTAAATAAATTCATTTTCGGAAAAGACCGCTTCGCCATTGATGCTGAGATTGAACGCATGCGCCCCTTGGTGGAATTGGGCGGGTACATTCCCTGCCCTGACCATGCCCTGCCACCCGATGCACGTTGGGAAAATGTCCAATATTATTGTGAACGCATGAATAAGATCTTCGGTTAAGACATTATGAGTGGATCTTATGGATCCCTACTAAAGGACACTGATCTCTGGGATTTGTAGAACAAAATATCAAAAGAGGATTCCTGAATGACCAAGATAACCTTCATCGGCGCTGGAAGTCTCGAGTTCACCTCCAACCTCGTGCGCGACATTCTGACCTTTCCCCTGCTGGAGGACGCCCACATTGTCTTGATGGATATAAACGCCGAGCGGCTGGAATTTGCCAGACAGGCGGTCATTAAACTGATTGAAGCCGGCAAGCGACCGGCAACTGTATCCGCCACACTTGACCGGGTCGAAGCGCTCAAGGATGCTGATGTCGTGCTCACCACCATCTTAACGGGAGGCGTCGATGTATGGCGGCACGATATCGAGATACCCAAGAAATACGGAGTGGACATCAACGTTGGCGATACGCGCGGTCCAAGCGGCATCTTCCGCTTCCTGCGCACCCTGCCGCCGATGATGGATATTGTGCAGGACATGGAGAAATACTGCCCGAACGCCGTCCTGCTCAATTACACCAACCCGATGGCCATGCTGTGTGGCGCTCTCCAGCGCCAGACTGCCATCCCGGTCACGGGTCTGTGCCATTCGGTCCAGGGGATTGCCAGCAGGCTGGCGGGGTGGATCGGAGCATCGAATTCCGATGTTGACTATCTCTGCGCAGGAATCAATCACCAGGCCTGGTATCTTAAATATGAAGTCAACGGCCAGGACGCATATCCGCTCATCTACAAAGCCATTACTGAAAATCCAGATATCTATAATGAAGAACCGGTCACCAACGAAATGTACCTGGCACTTGGTTACTACGTGACCGAGTCGAGCGGGCACAACTCCGAATACAACTGGTGGTTCCGTAAGCGTCCCGACTTGATCGAGAAATACTGCACGCATGCCACTGGCTGGAATCCCGGTGAGTATGCAATAAATGTGAAGAAATACCAGGAAAGAGAAATCAACTGGAAGGACATTGTTAAAGAACGCCTGGCAACCTTGCTGACCTTGAAAGATATTGAGCGTGGCCAGGAGTACGCAGCCTATATCATCAATGCTCTCGTTGGCGGTGAAGCTTTTAAATTCAACGGAAACGTACCTAATACACGATTTATTACAAACCTGCCCGAAGGCGCCTGTGTGGAAGTTCCGGTTTACGTGGACAAGGCTGGTTTCCATCCTCTCCACGTTGGCACCCTGCCACCCGAGTGTGCCCTGTTGACCCAGCTCTCGAGTGGTATTGAAGAGATGGCCATCACTGCGGCGCTGACCGGCGATCCGGTCATGGTTTACCGCGCCATCTGCCATGATCCCCTAACGGCTTCGGTACTCTCGCTGGCTGAGATCAGGCAGATGACCAACGAGCTTTTCGATAGTCATAAAGATTACCTGCCGCAGTTCAAAATCCACAAGGTGTGAACTGGAGTATGCGGATCCCCGGGATACTGATGCTACTGTTATCCACCTGAGGATCCGGGCCTACCGATATGAGTTGCTGTTAGCGTTATTTTATTGCAGGGATAATCACCTTACTTTGCATCGCATGAATGTTTCTTTGAAAGTAAACAGTCATGTCACCTTTCTTCAAAGGATATCCCTTTATATATGGGTATTCCGGTGGTAATGTGAAATGATGAAAAGAGAGAAACTGGATTCCTTTCCGGATAAAATCGCCTTGTGGGGAGTGGACCGTCCTCCAGCCGATCCCGAGATGCTGTTGAATTTCGTGGAAAAGATGGCGCAAAACCAATCTGTACCATCCCAGGCACAGACGCGGGAAGAGTTGGATAGCCGCCGATCTTCATTACAGATCCACCTTCGCCATTCTCTAGGACTGGATCCCTGGCCTGAGCGGACAGTGCTCAACGCCCGCATCGTGGGCAAGCTCGAGCGACAAGGTTACACGATCGAGAAGTTGATCTACGAGGCATGGGTTGGGCTGCCGGTAACAGCCCATCTCTACATCCCTGATCACCTGGAAAAACCCAGCCCTGGCCTGGTGTACGCCTGCGGACATTGGATGGAAGCGGGTAAATTAGCACTCCCTGTCCAGTCCTTCTGCGCGGCGGCAGCCACTCTGGGGATCATCACTCTTGTTTATGATCCCATCGGCCAGGGGGAACGATTGGAAAGCTGGCGCGACCACGGACATCTGAATGCGTTGCTGATTGGCGAAAGCCAGATTGGATGGATGGTCTGGGAGAGCATTCGTGCGCTGGACTATTTATCAAGCCGTCCTGAAGTGGATCCTGAAAGGATCGGGATGACCGGTGCATCGGGTGGCGGGCTGAATACTTTTTTTACCACCGCCATCGAAGACCGCTTTGCCTGCGCAATACCGGTCGCTTATCCCTGTACATTTTTCGCAGCCATGCATGCTGAGCGGGATTTGAATTGGGAAGATGGCACGGATGTCTGTAACCAGGTGCCTCAGGTCATGAGCTACGCCGAAATGTCAGATATTGCCAACCTGTTTATTCCAAAACCGTATATGATCCTTTCTGGTACTCGCGACAAGATATTCCCTATCGCCGGGGTACGTCAGATTGCATCGACCATCGGGCATAATTATCAGCTGGCCGGAGTACCAGATCGTTTCCGGTTTGCAGAATTCGACGAGGAACATGGCTACCAGCGTAGCTTGCGGCAGGCAGCCTATGGCTGGTTCAAGCAGTGGCTGAGCGGTGATGGGGACGGTTCTCCGATATCAGAACCAGTTCTGGACCTGCTTCCTGACCCCTATCCTGTGGAATACAGCACTCCGCCCACCCCAACCCCCGATCATTTGCGCAGTCAATCCCCTACATTTAAACCCGTGCCAGGCGCCTTACCGGGTTTCTGTTTTCCTCCGCACCAAAAGGTACTTGGTGAAAAGGTCATAGGCGCCAGAATCAAGGCAATTGCTGAAGAGATCCCTGAGTGTTCTCCGCTGCCCGATAGATATACCGACCTATCCGATTGGCAGATGGAGATCAAACGCCGTATGCAGGTTATCCTGGGACCGTTTCCGCCGAAAAGCCCGTTGCAAACGCGCCTGTTCAATCAGGTGTGGGAGGATGGAATGATGGCGGAACGGATTACTTTCCAGAGTGAGGAAGGAATCACCATACCCGGTCTTTTTATCATGCCCGAGGAATGGAATCACCCAGTTCCTTTTGTTATTTACGCAGGAGAATGGGGAAAAAAGCAAGGCATCCACTCCGGTTTGATAGAGAAGATGGTACAAGCTGGCTTTGGAGTCTTGGCGATTGATGTACGCGGGGTGGGTGAAACAGCCACCTCGGACTTTGAAGCAGCAACTAATTTATTAATGATGGATCGTCCATTATTCGGTCAACGTGTGTTGGATGTCGTTCGGGCAGTGGATTTTATATGGGAGCGATGTTACATAGCCCCACAGATCGACAAAGGACGGTTGGCGATTATCGGAGAAGGGGTGGGGGGATTGTGGAGTCTATTTGCGGCTGCTCTTGATGGCCGCGTGGCTGCTGTTGCTGCTCAGGATGCCCTCTTTTCTTATACAGCTTTACTCAATCATGGTGTCCGTTATCCTGCCAGTGTATATTTGTTTAATGTTCTTAAGCACTTAGATCTAGCCCAGGTAATAGCAGCATGCGCCCCGCGCCCTGTATATATCCATCCGGTCGATGGCTTGCGCCGGGCATGTTCCGAAGGCGAAGTGTCGATCGCGTTCAAGCCAGCCAGAGAAGCATTTTCTCTCTCGCGCGCCAAGGCCAATTTCTTCCAGGTCGGTGCAGCAAAGAATGGCCAGAATATTCCCAAGTGGTTGGATGAAGTGTTAAATCGTTGAAGCTGGAGGATATAAAGATACACCATGGCACCTGAACCAATGATCGAGACAAAAATTAAAGACCTGCAAGTCAGCATCTATCGGACAAATGAGGAGTTGGGTATGGAGGCCGCGAAAGAGGCGACAGCCATTCTTGAGCAGGCGATCCTCCAAAAAGGCGAAGCCAACCTGATTCTCGCCACAGGGAATTCGCAGATTACCTTTTTAAACGCGCTGAGATCCTCGCCCGTTGCGTGGTCCAAGGTAAATATCTTTCACATGGATGAGTATATTGGATTGGATCCCGCGCACCCCGCCAGTTTTCCATTATTTTTAATAAACCATATTTTGAATTCTATTCGACCAAAAATATTCTATCCCATCCCCCCAAGCACGCAACAAAATGCGCAGCAGGTGTGTAAAGATTACGAAAAATTGTTGCGTTCCTATCCAGCAGACCTGTGTGCCTTGGGCATTGGTGAGAACGGACATCTCGCGTTTAATGATCCGCCTTTCGCTGATTTCAAGGATGCGAGTCGGGTAAAAATCATTAAATTGGATGAAGCTTCACGCCGCCAACAGGTGGGGGAAGGACACTTCAAGATTATCGATGAAGTGCCAACGCATGCGATCACGTTAACTATCCCCGCATTGTTGGCCGCGAGGCATGTTTTGGCACTCGTACCGGAAGCGCGCAAAGCGGACGCGGTCTATCGGACTTTGTTTGGTCCCATCAACGAAGATTGTCCGGGTTCGATCCTTCGTCAGACTCCCCACGCTCATTTGTTTCTTGATGTTGATTCGGCCCAAAAGGTTCTCCCCCAGATTATGAAAGTTTAAGATTGTATATTCTTATTGATATATCCAAACACATAAGGTGATTAGATTTCTTGGAAAAGACAAATGCAGACTTTCACCTTGAAGAATGAAAATGTCGTACTGGAATTCAACTATGCCAATGGTGCATTAGTCAGGCTGAGCGCTGTTGGCACGGATTGGAGGATCCTTGACCGTCCCTGGCTGGGACTTTCGTTTCGCCTGCTTCTGCCGCTCTCAGAAGAACGCCGCAATAACCAGGTCTATGGGGAAAGACAGGCGCTTAGCAACCTGGAAGTCACCTCGGGCGGGCGTAGTGCGACCTTCGGTTGGGATGGCATCACTTCAGAGTTTGGTGGCAAGCATGATATCAAGCTGACATTGAAAGTAAACCTGGATGACCGTCAGGCTGTATTCGCCATGACCGTGGAGAACCATTCCGAATTGGTGGTTGAAAATGTCTACTCTCCCTATCTCGGCGATGTAACTCATCCACAGGATGAATTCTGGTTTAAGACCTTTATTTACACTTATGCAGCCGCACAAGAATGGCAACTCTGGCCTCGCTACGACAGCCTGCGAGGAGGAGCTGGCGTAGATTATCCGACCCAATACCATAATTGGTATCCATTTGTTGGTGCACCCATGGCCCCTTTCTTCTTGTTGCGCGGTGAGAAGCAGGGCTTGTACGCCGGGGTTGTCAGCCCAAGCAGCGAGCTGGTCGCCTGGCACACCGAACTGCGCCCGGGCTACGGCAGCTCAATTGATTCCCGCCCTCCGGAAGAATTGACTGTCTCTGAAAAAGATGTCTTCACCCGCTTTGCGGCAGTGCATGTTCCTTATATTCAACCCGGGGAGACCCGCACTCTCACCCCGATTGCTTTGGAACCTTTCCAGGGTGGATGGCAGCACGGTGTAGATATTTATAAACGCTGGCGGAATACCTGGTTCCATCTACCCCAAATTCCGGAATGGACAGCTGAGCCACACGCCTGGCAACAAATCCATATAAATTCCCCCGAAGACGAACTGCGCATCCGTTTCACCGATCTTCCGAAGATTGGTGAGGATTGCGCACGACATGGGGTCCGGGCAATCCAGCTTGTCGGTTGGAACGAAGGCGGTCAGGATCAGGGCAACCCGTCTCACGATCCCGATCCGCGCTTGGGTACCTGGGATGAATTCAAAGATGCCATCCAGAAAATCCAAGCCCTGGGAGTGAAGCTTATCCTTTTCTCCAAATTTACCTGGGCAGACCGGAGCACGGATTGGTTCCGTAAGGACTTGAAACGCCTGGCAATTAAAGACCCGTACGGTGATTATTATCTATACCCAGGTTACCAATACCAAACCGCCACGCAGAACCTGGATATCAATACCAAGCGCCTGATCCCGATGTGCTTCTTAAGCGAAGAATACCTTGAACTTTGCGATAAAGAGTTCAAGAAAACCGTGGAATTGGGAGCAGACGGCATCCTGTTCGATGAATGCCTTCATCACGGCCAGGCTTTTATGTGCTTCGACCTCCACCACGGGCATCGTTACGGCGCGATGGTGTATGCGAATGACTGCAAATTGATCCGGAATTTCAGCAAGATCACGGACAATTATCGCCCGGATTTTTTGTTTGCCGGAGAAGCCTGCTACGATTGGGAATTTGAGGTTTATCAACTCTCCTATCACCGCAGCGAAAATAAGCAGCACATCCCGCTGAGCCGCTACATGCAGCCACATGTGCAGCTCATGACTGCCGTTAACGGCTTCAACGATCGCAACATGATCAACCAGTGCCTGATGTACCGTTACATCATCAGCTATGAGCCTTATAATTTCAAGGGGCGGCTAGATGATTATCCGCTTACCCTGGCTTATGGGAAGCAGATGGATGCACTGCGCACCGAGTCACGCGAATACTTCTGGGACGGCGAGTTTCGCGACACGCTCGGCGCAGCTGTCACCTGTGAGGGGAAAGCACATCATCCCTATGCTGTTTTTATCAATGCCAAAACAGGTAAAATCGGGTTGGTGATCTGTAACTACGAAGAGCATCTGCCAGTCACCGTGGTTGCCAGCCAGGAAAACGGTGAAACGTTTCACCGTTACCGCCTGGTGGATTATCCTGGGTGGAAACAAGTCGAAGGCGGGATTATTATCCCGCCTCAGTCGGCTGTAGTCGTCTTATAATCTGCTGCAATGTAGTTGGTTGGCGTTGTTGTTCTTAATTTCCCAACAAATGGAAGGTACATCCGTGAGGCAGGTGTTCTGCGTGCAGACCATCGAGCTGAGTATTGATATACTCGGTCAACGTCACCATTCCGGGCTCTTCTGAGGTACCGTGATTCACACGAATGACAGGATGACCGGCTTCTTCCGCACGTTGAATTCCCTCCCAGTAAAGAGTGCCATCATCACAAACGATCGAGCAGTCACAATTCATCCGCTGATAGATGGAAATATCACAACCGCATCCTGTACCGATGCCGATTCGTGAGACCACTTGTGAGTCGTCACCTGTCACCTGCACCAATGGTTCCCCGAGGCTTGCACACTTCCCGGCCACACCACGGGCAAACGCTTTCAGAGGTACGGGATCGATGTCGTAGCGGTGCTGGTACCCATCTGCACCAATATCCACAGGCTTATTCCCCAAATCCAAAAAACCAGCCCAGGCCCATGGAATGCCAACATCCGGCCAGCGGTCCCAACAATCGTGATTACGAAGGATCACAAGCTTGTTGTCCAGAATGAATTTAAGTTTCTCCTGGATCCCGGCATCGTTTTCCAGTCGCTTGTCCCAATGATTCCAGAATGTAGGTTCGTGACAGATCAGCAGACGGATATTCCGTTCGACCATATGTCGAAGCACCCTGAATGTGGGCATCCAGGTAACCAGACAACTACCGACTTCAGTCTCGGCATCCCCAACGATGACTCGGTCTACAGTCGTCTGGCGATCCACCCAGTCCGCATGAGATAGGAAATGCTCCAGAATATCTTTTACTTTCATAAGCGCAGTGTATCATTACAGTGCCAATTATTGCAAATCAACAATTTCTTGACCGATGATATATTTCTGTCCTTCGAACCTTCCCGTATATCGCTGGCATGAATATGGAAAGAGAACACTTTGAAGGTAGCCTCCCCATCTATTTTTACATATCCACCTCTGAATCCGAGGTGCTTAACCGGCATATCTTCGAGACCATTTAGCTCATCTTCTGGCTGAAAGGCAACATGCACAATTTTTCTTAACCTTGATCGGGTAGGTCGATGAAGTCATCTGAAGATGAATATAACGCAAAACCACCCAGTGCCTGCGCTATTGTTCCAGACAATAAAATCCAGATAAATGATAATTCTTTCCAAGACCTGCATGTCAACTTATGCTACACTGTGCGCGCAGAGGATTTTTTCAACCAGATATCTACGTTGATATCGAGGCAGAGATAAATATGGAACTCACAAAGGTTATTTTACATTCCGATTACCAGATTGCCCCGGTGGATTCCAGGATCTTCGGTGGTTTTCTTGAACACATCGGGCGTGCTGTTTATGAAGGTGTGTACGATCCGCAGTCCAAACACGCTGATAAGCACGGCTTTCGGAAGGATGTCTTGAGCAGTCTGAAACCCCTGGCATTCACCGCCATGCGTTACCCGGGCGGAAATTTCGCCTCCGGTTATCACTGGTTGGATGGAGTTGGACCGCGTTCAGCCCGTCCGGTTTTACAGGAATTGGCATCCCTGAGCATTGAGCCCAACCAATTTGGAACGGATGAATTCATTCAACTGGCTCTGAAAATGAATTGGACTCCGATGATCACTGCAAACCTGGGTACCGGGACGCCAGAGGAAGCCCGCAACTGGGTGGAATACTGCAACGGCCCAGTCGGGACAAGGTTTTCCAACCTGCGGGTAGAAAATGGTTCGGTAGAGCCGTATGGTGTCAAACTTTGGGGACTGGGAAACGAAATGGACGGTCCCTGGCAGCAAGGTCATGTCCCCGCATCCCAGTACGCCATCCGTGCGCACCAGGCTGCCAAGCTTATGAAGGATACCGATCCTTCCATCGAACTGGTCATCTGCGGTTCAGCAGAGATAGGCCTCCCCACCTACATGGAATGGGATCGGACCGTGCTCGAATATATCGGCGACTACACTGATCATATCAGCCTGCACCGGTATGTTGGAAATTTGACCGGGGATACAGCTGATTATCTGGCGGTAACCAATTCCATTGACCAACAGATCGAAGTGATGGATGGACTCTGTCGTTATGTCCAGGCCAAGACGCGCAGCCGGAAGCGGCATTACCTGGCTTTCGATGAATGGAACGTCTGGTACCGTACCCAAAATGCGGAAAGCGTCAACGGTCACGGAAAATTCGCCCAACACCTGGTAGAAGAAGAATATAACCTGGAAGATGCATTGGTCGTTGCGGGTTTTCTAAACAGCTTCATTCGGCACGCGGATGTTGTCAAAATTGCCAACCTGGCTCAGATCGTGAATGTCATTGCCCCCATCCTTACCCGGGGGGACCAGATCCTGCTTCAGTCGATCTATTATCCACTTGCTCTTTATGCCCAACGCCGCGAAGGTGTTTCATTACAAGCCATCGTCCGGGGTCCCGGCTATGAAAGTAAGAATTACGGCTTCGTCCATACCATCGATGCCAGCGCCATCCTCGGAAAGGGTCTCCTGCATACTTTCCTGGTCAACCGCAGCACCCATGATCCTGCGACCGTAGAAATAACCCCTGCTGGTCTCCAGCTAAAATCTGTCCAATCGGCGGAACTGGTCACTGGGCCTTCTGCAGCTGCCTGCAACACCTACACTCAGCCGGATTTGATTCACAGCCAAAAACTTGGCAAGATCAAGATTGGGGATAACATTGCAACCGTCCAGTTACCCCCGCTTTGTGTTGCTGCAATATCATTATGTATTGATGATTGTGTTTAATTCTTTTTACTATTGAAATCGTAAACATCCCGGAGGAATAAGGAATGAATCCTGAAAGTTACTTCTTGCGCGTAGCCCACCAGACACCGACCGAGTTCTGGATCAACAATCCAACCCGCCAGCAGACCGATCTGGCCATCTTCCATGGGGCCTCCGGATGTACGAACAATCCCTCATACACACAGAAGATGGCTGACCATCCCACCGAGGGGACCCATGCCATTGGCATCTTGGAGCAGGTGATCAAGGATGTTAAAACAGACTGGGATGCAGTTGCGGAGTTTCAGCGGCGGTTGGTTAAACCAATTGCGGAAAAATTTCTGCCAATATTTCAAAACAGCGGCAACCGCAAGGGCTTTGTCTCGATTCAGGGGGATCCCATCCATGAGGAGGATCCAGACGTAATCATCCGTGAAGCGCTGGAAAACCGGAAAGTGTCACCGAACATTTGCTGTAAAATTCCGACGACCCATGCTGGATTGCAGGCGATGGAATATCTCATCAGCCAGGATATCCCCTTGAATGCCACCGAGATCTTTGCAATCCACCAGGGCGTGGTGTTGTGCGAGACTTATCAACGCGCCAGTCGAAAATACGGAAAAACACCCCAGTTATATGTCTCCCACATTGCCGGGATTTACGATGATTTCCTGCAGAACACGGTGAAAAAAGATGCCATCGAGATCTCGCCCGATGTGTTATGGCAAGCCGGTCTGGCTGTTGCGCGCAAACTCTATAAGATCATGGAAGAACGCCAATATCCAGGAATTTTTATTGCCGGTGGAGCCCGTGGGTCGCACCATTTCACGGAAATGGTGGGCGGCAAGGTGTGCTGCACAATAAACTGGGAAGGGACTGCGGACCGACTGCTCGAAGAGAACCCGGTTGTGGTGTACCGATTATTCAACCCGGTCCCGCAGAAGGTAATCGATGAATTGATCGAGAAACTACCCGATTTCAAGCGTGGCTACCTGGAGAATGGGCTCGAGATTGAGGAATTTGAGAATTTCGGTCCGGTAAACCTGTTCCGCAGCTCTTTCATCAACAGTTGGAATCGAGTACTGGAGCTGGTTCGCGAATATCAGAAAAAATTGTGAAATACCTGACATAACTAAAATCACGCAATCACTTCTTCTTTTGGAACCTTTCCTCGCTGAGACAACAGAATCCTGATTTAGCATAATTCTCTCCAAGAAATCCAGACCATCTTATGCTACTCTGAGTATGGAAAACTAAACTGCAAACCTGATTTAATGAAGGGTCGCTTTTGAATACACTCCCTCCTGCTATTGTTCTGATAGAAAACGATGAGGTCACGTTGGAACTCTACCAACGGGAGTTAAGGAAATCTTTCACTGTATTTGCATTTACCGAATTAGAGGGAGTTTTGGAAGTGATAGCAAAGCAGGACATCCAGGTAGTTGTGATCGAACCAGAGGGTCATTCTGGAAAAGGGTGGGACTTGATCCATTCTATCCACTTGACTAATCCCGACCGGGCTATTTCGGTCATCGTTTGCAGCACTCGCGACAGCAACGACAAGGATCAGACCCATGAGGTTAATAAGTATTTGACCAAACCAGTCCTCCCAAGGACATTAAGGGAAGAAACCCTCGGGATAATAAGGGATTTGGAAAGACCGAGGAGAATCTCATGAATGATTCTCCATTTTTACAAAACCTGAAACCCAACCCTGAACGCTACGACACCCATGTAGCGAATGCATGGGTTTCGGAGAATCGATTCATCTCCCAGCAAGCGGAAATTACCGATCTACCGTCCTTTTCCCATTCCCGTGCAACTCTTCCGGATCCATTTTGGAACGGGCACAATTTGGTCATCGATTGTTATTGGCGTGCCTGGGAATTGGCATTTAACAGTATGAAACAGCCAACTCCGGAAAATGATTTTGCTGCCGATTATTGCGACACCGCCTTCAACGGGAACCTGTTCATGTGGGACTCGGCTTTCATCACCTGTTTCGGTGTTTACGGGCGGCGTGTGTTTGATTTCCAACGCACCCTGGATACTTTTTACCGTAAACAGCACCTGGACGGTTTTATCTGCCGTGAGATATCCGAAGGGAACGGGCAGGATACATTCCCGCGTTTCGACCCTTCCAGCACAGGCCCCAATGTGATGGGGTGGGCTGAATGGAATCATTTCAACAAAACCGGAGATCGGTCGAGGCTTGAAGCGGTCTTTCCACCGCTTGTGGCCTATCACCAATGGATGCGCAAATTTCGTACTTGGCCGGATGGATCCTATTGGTCTACGGGTTGGGGGCAAGGGATGGACAATCTGCCTCGAGTGAAGCGGGATGAGCATGTCAATTTTGACCACGGTCACCTGGTTTGGGTGGATGCGACCTTTCAAGCCATCCTATCGGCGAAAGTCTTGCTGCAGATTGCGGCTCTTCTTAGCAGGGAAGCTGAGGTTGAGGACCTGAGCGAAGAACTCGAACAGTTGAACAAATTTGCCAATAAACATCTCTGGAATAAAGAGAGCAAATTCTACTTCGATCGACGACCGGACGGCGAATTATCTAAGATGAAACACATCGGGACTTATTGGGCGTTACTAGCAGGATGTGTTCCTTCAAACAGAGTTACCGGTTTTATCGGGCATTTGGAAAATCCCGCTGAATTCAATCGTGCTCATCGCATTCCGGCTCTCTCTGCCGACGATCCTGCTTACAATGGTACCGGGGATTATTGGTGCGGGGGGGTATGGGCTCCCACAAATTACATGGTCTTGAAAGGCCTAGATGCCATCGGGCAGGATGATCTGGCGCATGAGATCGCGAAAAATCACCTGGGAAATGTCGTTCGGGTTTTTGAATCCGATGATACCCCATGGTTGGGCGCGGATCAGTTCAAGCAATATTTTCATCTCACTGATCTTTCGTACGACGATAAACACACCCTGTGGGAGAATTATGCGCCAGACGTGATCACACCGGGCAATCACTCCAAACCTGGATATGTCGGTTGGACCGGGGTGCCGCCGATCGCGGTCTTGTTGGAAGATGTGTTCGGGCTTTCGCCGGTTGCTGATACGAACCACCTCACATGGCACACCCGTCTCGTGGAAGAACACGGGGTGCGTCGCTATCCTTTTGGCTCGAATGGAATATTGGACTTGAAATGTAACCGCCGGGTCTCCGAAGAGGAGCGGCCAGCGATTGAAATCCATTCGAATATACCATTCACTTTAAAAGTGATCTGGAAAGGAGGATCGGATACATTGACTATTGAGAAAGATTCATGATAAGAAGAAGAATTGGAAGAGAGGATAAATGCCATATAGGAAACATTCTCAATGCCAACCAAGTTTTCTTAATTTCAACAATCCTGTGAACCCTGAGAAAGGAATAAGGATAAGATGAACAAAAAAATATTTTCCATAACCATTGCAATGCTCATGATCGCCTCCCTGCTGCTGACAGCCTGCGGAGGGAAACCCAGTGGACCGGTAACGGTCACGATCTGGCACAACTGGGGTCCGGACGATGCCAAGTACACCGCTTTCAAGTCGATATTGGACGATTTCAGGGCTGCCAATCCCGACATCAACCTGGTCGATGAGGTATACGTGGATTCCGATATCCCCTTAAAAGTGGAGACTGCCGTCACTGCCAACCAGGAACCCGAACTGGTTTTCACCGGCGGGATCGGTAATGCCTTTACCTGGGTGGATAGTGGCGTGGCCGTTGCTGTCAATGACTATCTCACGGAATGGGGCCTGGCTGACAAGTTCCTGGATTCTGCCATATCCCAGTACAGCACGGCAGACGGCACAATTATTGCCTTCCCCATTGAAGGATTTTCCTGGCCGATCTGGTACAACACCAAGGTCCTTGAGTCAGTTGGTCTTGGTATCCCGAAAACAACCGACGAGTTGATCGCGGCTGCCCAGGCACTGCGCGCCGCCGGTAAAGATGGACCGGTGGTCGCAAGTGGCGCCGATGGGATGGGAGGAAAGTTGTTCGAATTGATCCTCCAATCCGCGATGACTGATGCGGAAGCCAAGGCTTCCCTGGGTGGCGGCGATTGGACCATCCCCAATGCCATCAAAGGTGTCGAGACATTCGTCGCATTGAGGGATGCGGGAGTATTCGTCGATGGTGTGGAAGGCATCGATTATGGGGGCGCGGAAGCGCGATTCGGGACAGGCGAAGTAGCCATGTGCCATTATGGAGCATGGGCATTCGCTGACGACGCAATGAAACCAGTGGCTGCTGATGTTCAGCTCGGCGGCTTCCCGATCCCGGCTGGTTCCCCGCACCAGCTCCCCGTGTACTTCAAAGCGTTCTCTGCCAAGGGAATCTTTATCACCCCCAATGGTCAGGCGAAGATCGACGCTGTGGAGAAATTCATCAAGTTCATTTTCCAGCCTGAAATGATCGCCCGGTTGGTGGAGTCGGCAGGCATGAATCCATCGATCAAGGATGTACCTGTTGATGAGAGCAAGCTTAATCCACTCTTTGCCCAAACGCTGACCATGGAAGCGGAAGTGGTCTTTATCTCCGACACGTACATGCCGGGGGCTGTCACGACCGACTTCGGACGCATTACGCAGGAAGCTTTTGCGCCTGGCACAACCGCCGAAAAGATCCTTGCTGACCTGGCCGCTGCCTACGCGGCGATCAAGTAACCTTTTTTCTCCTTTTCCAGGATAGGGGCACGGGGAGTAAAATAACCGTGCCCCGATCTCATTGAGGAAACCAATGACCACCTCCGAGAAGTTGATCCCGCTTAAAGAAAAGACCTTTTCCAACGAGGAATACGGTCGACGCAATGCACGGCGACGGCGGGTGAGCTTCTTTTTTTTGGTGGCCCCTGCCTTGGTCTGGTTCCTGGCGTTTATGCTTTGGCCGTTGCTGAACATGTTCTATATCAGCACCATGCGCTGGGATGGTCTGAACCTGCCCAAGAAGTTTATTTTCCTGGATAACTTTATAAAGTTTTTTCACGATCCAAAGATTGCCATTGCACTGCATAACACCGGGACCTATCTCCTGGTAGGAATCATTGGAGTTATTCCATTAGCTTTCATGCTCGGTTTCTTTCTTAGTTTGCGCAAACCGGGCTATCGCGTTCTTCGCACCATCTTTTTCACCCCGGCGATGCTCTCTGTCGCTGCCCTGGCAATGATCTTCCTGGGACTCTATCGCCCGGATGGCATGCTGAACTCTTTTTTGAATGTACTTGGATTATCTTCCCTCAACCAGGTCTGGCTGATGAACAAGTCCACCGCCCTGTTTTCCCTGATTGCCATCGACATCTGGGGTGGGATCGGTTTCAACAGCGTCTTGTTCTTTGCGGCGTTAGCCAGCCTGCCGGAGGAGTTATACGAAGCTGCCATGCTGGACGGGGCGGGTTACTGGACCATAATGTGGAAGATTGCCTTCCCACTCATGATTGATTTTATTGGGGTGGTGACCATCCTGCAGTTCCTAAGTATTCTCTCGGGGGCTGCATATATGATCCTGTTGACAGGTGGTGGACCGGGAACGGCAACATTCACCCTGGGATACTATTTATACGACCAGGCTTTCCTTTCCCATCGGCTTGGATACAGCCAGGCAATGGGAGTCTTGATCTTCTTTATCGGCATCGTCGTGATAGTCTTGATTCGCCGGATTACGTCGCGATTATCGAGGTATTGATGGAGGAACGGACCATGCAGACCCGGGTAGCACGCGTCTTTAAGATATTCACAAAGGGATCCGATCTCTTCGTTATCGGGGGATATATCTTCTCGATTATTTATGCTGCATTGATCATCATTCCCCTGTACTTCATCATTGTCTCCGCCTTTAAGAACAATTCCCAGATCATCCTGACGCCACTGGCATTACCATCCAGGCTGGATTTCTCAAAATTCTTTGAAGCACAGAAAAATGTCAATGTGTTGCGCGCAGGATTGATCTCCATCGTTATTACTACCGGGGCGGAGCTTCTGACCCTGCTCCTGGCATTCCCGGCCGCGTACGCAGTCGCCCGAATTCAAACCCGGTTGTCAACGCTCGTGGAAACCATATTCAGCCTTGGATTCCTCATCCCGGGCCTGGCGATCCTGATGCCGATCTACATGATGACCGCGAAAGCCGGGCTGCTGTATCATCCGATCGCCCTTGTGATTCTCTACCCGGCATTCAACCTGCCATTAACGATGATTCTCTTGTCGGGTTTCATGAGAAAACTCCCGCGTGAACTGGAGGAAAGCGCGGTCATGGATGGCGGCAATGTTCTCCAGATCATTTACTACATATTCTTCCCGATCTGCATGCCGGGAATCATTACGGTCCTGGTATTGAATTTCATTAATATTTGGAATGAGTACCTGTTCGCCTTGATCCTGATGGATTCAAATAACCGCACCATCCAGCTCGCTCTGGCCCTGCTCAGGGCTAATCAGCGGTCGATCGATTATGGCTTGATCGCGGCGGGTGTTCTGATCAGCATGATCCCGGTTTATATCGTGTTCGTTTTCTTCCAGGAGCGAATCATGAGCGGTATGTTGGCCGGGGCAATAAAAGAATAGGTTGTATGAAGAATTTTCATTTTATATACCTGTAAGAATATTTCCTTAAGGATGGTTTCATGTCGAATCGTCATTCTTTCCTGAAGGTAAACCAGAATCAGATCCAGGACCAATCAGGCGGGAAAATCACCCTTCATGGTGTAGGCCTGGGTGGTTGGATGAATATGGAAAACTTCATCACTGGTTTTCCAGCGAATGAGAATGCCTTCCGCCAGGTCGTTTTTCGTGCCCTGGGTAAGGAGAAAGCAGATTTCCTGTTTGACAGGTATCTCGAATATTTCTTCTCGGATGAGGATGCAGAGTTTATCCGCTCCATGGGTTTGAACCTGGTCCGCCTGCCGTTTAATTACAGGCATTTTGAGGATGACATGAACCCGACGGTGATCCTGGAAGCGGGTCTGAGGCATCTCGACCGGGTGATCAAAATATGCACCGATCACGAAATTTACACAATTCTCGACTTGCATGCTGCCGCTGGATATCAAAATCAGGACTGGCATTCTGATAATCCCTCCCAGCAGGCGTTTTTCTGGCAGCACAAGCATTTCCAGGACCGTGCCATCTGGTTGTGGGAAATAATCGCCGCACGCTACAAGGACAATCCCTGGGTGGCAGGCTACGATCCGCTCAATGAACCATCCGACCCCACCGGTGAAAGGCTCGACGCGTTCTACCGGCGGGTGGTCGCTGCGATTCGCAGGATCGATCCGGAGCATATCATCTTCCTGGAAGGCAATCGCTACTCCCAGGATTTCTCCATGCTTGGTCCACCCCTGCCGAACGTTGTTTACACCTTGCACAACTATGCTGTCCCGGGTTTTATCGACGGTGGCGATTACCCGGGTGTCTCGCGCGGCGAGTATTTTGATCAAACGATATTACGCAACAATTTTCAGAAGACCTGCCAATACATGCTCGAAAACCGGACGCCTATCTGGGTCGGGGAATTCGGTCCGGTTTACACCGGTGACCCGAAAAAAGATGCCATGCGTTACCAAATCCTGAAAGACCAACTCGCGTTTTACAAAGACCTGGATGCCAGCTGGTGTCTCTGGACATATAAAGACCTGGGTTTACAGGGTGTGGTCAGCCTGCACCCCGAAACGAAGTGGGTACAGCGGATCCAACCTGTGCTGGATAAGAAAACCATGCTGGGTGTGGACTCATGGGGAGGGTCGGACCTGAATGTCCGTCATATCATGGAGCCCATCGAGCAGACCTTTGCGGAGTACTATCCCAACTATAAACCTTTTCCTTTTGATGCCCAGTGGCTGATCAATCGGACCGTGCGCCACATCCTTTTAGCGGAGCCACTCATCGAGGACTTTTACCCGTTACTCCAGGGATTGGATTTCGAAGAAATCGATGCGCTAATGGCAAGTTTTCAGTTCAAGAACTGTTATCCTCGACTGCCGCTGATACAGATAATTAGAAATGAACAGCAAGTGGCCATGAACCCTTAACAAACTTGGCTAAAATGTGGAGGATTTATGTCTGGCCTTGATACGCCACGCCGTAAGGAATTGACCCGGGATTTCTCCAGGGTCATGGATGTGCTCTCAAGTTGCCCGGGGATCGATAAGAACCTGGCAGTCCCTACGGTGGAATTTACCCGCCGCCAGAAAGCCGTCTGGCAGGCACTGGAGCAGTTCGATCTGGATGCAGGTTTTGTTTTCTCAGATGAGCATTATGATGGAGACGTGCCATACCTGGGCGGGAACACCAACATCACCATCGAGCAGGTCGCGGGTGCCATTGGGAAAAATGGTTTTCACCTGATTGCTGGTCTGGAAGGGGGCTATGTTTCTGAGCAACTTGCGCCACGTGCCAATGCCAAAGTCCATAAAGTCGAATTGTTGCAGCTGGCGGATGAAAAATACCCTATCCGGGCGGAACGACTGGAGGAGGTCCTCGAGGAGACAGCCGGGATGAAAGTACGCCGCCTCGGGCTGCTCACTCCCCGGCAGGTGGTACCTTCCGGGATAGTGGTCGCGTTGGAGAAAATCGTCGGTCCTGAAAATGTGGTCGACGCTCAGGAGTTGTATCAGCGCATCCGCTATGAGAAATCGGATATCGAGATGGCGCTGATCCGGGATGCGGCAGTCATCGGCGACGCGATGATGCGGTGCATGTTAGCCGTACTCCGCCCGGGATTGCTGGAGACACAGGTGGCGGGCTGGGCTTACTGGGCAGCCAAAGAGCTCGGTTCGGAAGAAAATGGCTGGGACGTGATGGTTACCTCCGGGGAAGCCAATCGCACCTTGATCGGTAAAGCCCTGAACCTCCCGATCCGTGCAGGTGATTATGTCCACCTGGGCGCGGCTCCCAAACGGGACGGCTTGAATGCCTGTGTGCGCCGCTCACTGGTGGCTGTCGATGCGGATTCCAAGGTCACCTCGAACCAGAAGGACTGGTTCGATTTCCTCGAACAAGCCTACCAAATCGGCGATGCGGCTTACCGCCGTGTGGCAAAGGAACGACTACCCGCCAGGCTTCAGGAGCAGGCTCTGGTCGATTTCTTCGCCGCGCACAGCGCCGAGGTATCCAAACGCTATGGTAAAACCCTCCAGTTGGAATTGCTCAAGCCTTATACCGGCACCCACAATGCCGGTTATACCGAATGCCAGGAATTCTACGGCGCCATCACGCTTGATTCGAATGAGCCCCTCGGGCAACAAATCGTCACCATGCTCGATGTTGCCATCCGGGGCATCGGAGATCACTGGAACGATTTGATCCTGCCGGACCTGGATTACCTGGTCATTGAGAATACGCTGGGCAAGTTCGGTGAGCGGGTCGAAAACTTTAATGAACTGCCTATCAACGTCCAATCCCTGGTCGGGAAGGGTATGTAGAAAATGCACGCCTGTGAGTCATTCCGATCAGCACAATCCAGGAGGGAGGCTCGATGGAATCCCTGACACCGGAAAAGAGACTCGAACTGGAGGAGGCTGCTTACCAGATCCGACGCCTATCGATCGAGATGATCACTTACGCTCGCTGGGGGCATCCGGGTGGATCGCTTTCGATGGCTGACATCCTGGCAGTCCTATATTTCCTGGTGATGGATTGCGATCCACAAAACCCCAAGTGGGAGGGGCGCGACCGGCTGATCCTGTCCAAAGCGCATGCCTCACCGGCTTTGTATGCCGCCCTGGCTTTGAAGGGCTTTTATCCCCGGGAAGAAATTTACACCTACTGCGAGCCGGATGGTCTGGAAGGCCACACCGATATGACCCGCACGGCGGGGCTGGAATCGTCGGGCGGGCCGCTGGGGATGGGCCTTTCGGTGGCAGTCGGCTGCGCCTACGGGCTGCGCTTGAAGGAGAATCCGCGCTCGCGGGTCTTCTGCTTGCTGGGGGACGGGGAGCTCAACGAGGGAAACATTTGGGAGGCAGCCATGGCGGCTGCGCACTACCACCTCGACAACCTGATTGCTGTGGTCGATTACAACAAGGTGATGGCCAAAGGTTTTATCTGGGACTTGATGAGCATCGAACCTCTGGTCGATAAGTGGATTGCCTTCGGCTGGGATGTGCTCGAGGTGGATGGTCATGATTTGGAGGCGCTCGCTGAGATCTTCTACCGGGCGCGCTGGATCCAGCCGCGCGGCAAGCCAATCGTCGTGATCGCCCATACCGTCAAGGGACGCGGGATAGAGATGGCTGAATTCAACTACAAATGGCATACCCATGCCCCCGAGCCGGAGATCGCCGATGCCATGCTCCGTGCCCTTTCCCATCGTTACCACCGTCCCGAATTAGGCTACAGCAAGCTGGGCGATGAGCGCCAGAAAGAGAGTTTCTATGGCGGAGAATAGCCCGGCTCGCCCCCATGAAATGCGTGACGTTTTCGGCCAGACATTGGTCCTGTTGGGCCAGGAATATCCCCGCATGTTGGTGCTGGATGCTGACCTGCATACATCTTCCAAAGCCGGTTATTTTAAAGCTGCCTATCCGGATCGTTTCCTACAGGTTGGCATCGCCGAGCAGAATCTCTTCGGGATCAGCGCCGGTCTTGCCCTGGAAGGGTTCATCCCCTTTCCCTGCACCTTTGCGGCCTTCGCCACCCGCCGCGCCCTGGACCAGGTGGCCATCTCGATCTGCTACCCCAGTTTGAACGTCAAGATCCCCGGCTCCTATGTCGGCCTGCCAACCAGCCGGGCGGGAACCTCACATAACTGCATCGAAGATATCGCTGTCATGCGATCACTGCCAAACATGCGCCTGGCTGATCCGGGTGATAATGCTGACATGCGCGCGATCATGCGCGCCGCAGTTGAAACAGATGGACCTGTGTATTTCCGAGTGGCTCGTTACACATTCCCTGACCTGTTCGCAGCGGATCACCGCTTCGAATGGGGGAAGGGAGAGGTTCTGCGTCCGGGGAAGGATGTCACCCTTTTTGGCACTGGGATGATGTCGGCCTTCTGTCTGAAGGCGGCTGAGCTGCTGGAAAAAGAGGACATTGATGCTGAAGTCGTCCACCTGGCTTCGATCAAACCCATTGACCGGGAGTTGATTGAAAATTCCGCTGCCAAGACCGGCTGCGCAGTTTCTGCCGAGAATGCCTCGATCGTTGGTGGGTTTGGATCGGCGGTTGCCGAGGTATTGGCTGAGACTGCACCGGTTCCACTGACCCGCATCGGGGTCCGCGACCGCTTTGTGAACAGCGGGGGCATCGGGGACCTGTTCCGCATCCACAAGATGCTCCCTGAAGATATAGTCGCAGCAGCCCAGGCTGTCCTTGCGAAGAAATCCAGGCGGAAAGGATGATACGCGGGCGTGTGGATCCTAAAAATCCAGGCCTGAACCTCCCACCGGAGCAGGCGATCCGCCTCTTCTCCGATTACCTGCGCGTGACCGGTGTGGCACACATTAGCCCCGAGCCGCTAGGCGATCCGCGCCTGGTCGGCAAGCGGCTTGGACTGCTCAATGGTTCCTCGTGGATCACATTATGGGCCAACTATTTCGGGCATATGTATCTGCCGGGGGTTCACCTGGTCAATGCAGGTAATGAGGCGGTGCAGATCAATTTCATGGAGGCCCACTCCACCGGCTTGCCTTCCTTACCCGCTGCTAACCTGTCAGCCTTCAAGCGATATGCCATCGACCTGGTGGAGCTCGGTCACGTCGATGCGGTGCTCATCACTTGTTCGACCATGAACCGCGCCTATCCTCATGTAAGTGCAGCGCTCCAGTGTTATCAGGTTCCGGTCCATCAGATCGACCGCCCCATGATGGAGCGTGCCGTGGATCACGGCGGTACGATTCTGGTGATAGCCACCCACGGACCGACTGTGGAAAGCACGCAAGCGCTGCTCCAGGAAGTAGCAGCAGAGAGAGGTAAATCGATGCGCATAACCGGTGCCCTTGTCGGGGACGCCTGGGATTGCCTGGCCCGAGGGGAGGTCGAGAAACACAACGCCATCCTGGCGAAAACGATCCGTGATCAAATGCAGGCTGAAGAAATCGGTTGTGTCATCCTGGCCCAGCTCTCCATGACGATTTTTCTGCTGTCCCACCCCGACCCGATGAAGGAGTTTGGCATCCCTGTGTACACCAGCGGCCAATGCGGTTTCGAAGCCGTTCGGGAGGCCCTGGTTTCACGAGGATGAGAACGGGGCGGGAGGTTTTTCGCCCGAATGAAAAGATAAGGAGATCAAAATGGCTCACGCAATCAAGTGCAAAACCCGCTTCTACCGTCTCTTTCCATCCACCGGTTATCTCGGATACGGTTTCGAAGATTACGAAGCCGATTTCGACCGTTCCGCCTTCCTGGTGATCGATGTCTACGGTCTCGGCTTCCATCCGGATGATCCCGTTCCGGCATACAACAAAGGTGGACATGCCGGTGCAGAACGCCCCGCCCTGGCCTGGCTGAAGAGTTCCGAGCACGAGGATCGCATCATCAAGACTGCCCTGCTGCCTGCCCTGACCGCCGCCCGGGAGATAAACCTGCCGGTAATCTATCTTAACAATAGCGCCCCCAAGATCGGGCTGCGGAATTCCGAGTTCAGCAAGGTGCTGAAGCGCCAGTTGAATACAGACATGGAGCACATGTTTGCTGAGGACGATGTCGATCCCAAAGAATACCATTATGGCGATTCCGATCATGTCAAGATCTCCAAATTGCTCACCCCGCGCGAGAACGAATACTTCGTCCGCAAACACGTCTACAGCGGTTTTGTAGGAACGCGCCTCGAACTGTTGCTGCGCTACCTGGACATCAAGAACTTGTTTGTGGTCGGGTTCTCCGCTGACGCCTGCCTGATGACCACGATCATCGACGCCTTATGGCGGAACTACAAAACGATCCTGCTGCGCGATTGCACACTGGCGAACGACTTCCCCGAAGAACAGGCTGAGTTGTTGGGCACGCAGCGCATGGTCAAGATGATGGAAAGCCTGTACTGTGTCTCCATCACCTCGCAGGAATTCATCGAGTCAGCCCGGGTGTTTGCCTCTGAGAACAAATGATTATGCCAAAACAATCCGCTGCTGACAAATCCACAGTTTTTGTTATCCCGCATACCCACTGGGACCGGGAATGGTACGCCACCTTCCAGCAGTTCCGCATCCGCCTGGTGCATGTGATGGATGCCCTGCTCGACCTGCTGGCGCGCGACCCTTCCTACTCCCATTTCAACCTCGACGCGCAGACGGTCATTCTTAACGACTACCTTGAAATACGACCCGAGAAGCGTGCAATCCTCCAGGAACTTGTGCGTGGGCGCCGCCTGGGTGTCGGACCGTGGTACGTGCTGCCGGATGAATTCCTGGTCAGTGGCGAATCCCTGGTGCGCAACCTGCTCCTAGGGCATCGGATTGCCAAAGAGTTCGGACATGTCCAGAAAGTTGGATACATACCCGACACATTTGGGCACATTTCCCAACTACCGCAGATCTTGCAGGGGTTCGGCATTCCGTTTGCGATGCATTTTCGAGGTCTCGATGAGGGGGATCTAAAGTCCGAGCTTTGGTGGCAGTCACCGGATGGAAGCCGGGTGCTCCTGCGCCACCTGCCCACGGACATGGGTTACATGAACGCTTCTTCCCTGGCAGAAGATGTCGAGAAGGCAGCCTTCGATTTGCGTACCTTCGCGCGCCATGAGACCCGCCGCGCGGCTTCTTCTGTGCTTCTGGCTCTGAATGGAGTCGATCATCTTCCGGCTCGGGAGGATTTGTCTGAAATTCTGGAAACAGCCAACCGTCTGTTTGGAAAGGAGTTTCACTTCCAGCAATCTTCGCTGGAGGACTATTTCGAGGCCCTGGTAAAGTCTCTGGGCGAACGTCCGTTGCAGACAGTTACAGGCGAGCTGCGTGATTCCAACCGCACGCCCGGTCGCGATAACCGCCTTGTGCCACACACACTCTCCTCCCGAATGTACATCAAGATGCAAAATGAGCGTACCCAGACTTTGATCGAGCGATGGGCGGAGCCCTGGTCAGCGCTTGCCTGGCTGGAGGGGGAGGAGTATCCGGCCGCCTTTCTGTGGAAAGCCTGGGAGTTGCTGCTCCAGAATCATCCTCATGATTCGATCTGTGGTTGCAGCCTCGACGCTGTCCATGCCCAAATGGAGACGCGCTTCGCCTGGGCCTCCGAGATCGCCGGGGAAGTATTGGGCGAACGCTTCGAACTGCTCACCCGCAGGATTGATCTAACAGGCTTGAAGGAGGACGAGGCAGCCCTGGTGATCTTCAACAGCCTGCCCTGGCCGGTCGAGGGCGGGATCACCGTGGATATAGAGTTTTGGGACTTCTTCCTTAACCGGGTCGCAATGAGCCGCTGGTCTCCTCCAGCCAGTAGACCGGAAGAGAAGCCAGAACGGGAGATGGAAGCCACCGAGCTCTTACGCCGGCGGGTCCTTCAGCAGTGGTACGGTGATCCGCCCATCCTGCCGGATGCGAAGTTTCGCGGTCTGCGCATCCGCCTGCTGGATGGCACCGATCCGCTCCCAGTTCAGGTCGAGTCTATTCGCCGCTCGCACGTGCTCCGCCCCCTGGTCAGTGGACCGGCCAGCGAACGGAGAGGGGTGTGCGTGCAGGCGTCCTTCAAGGCCAACCTCCCGGCTTACGGATACCAGGTATATGCCGTCGCTCCGACGATGAAACCGAATAGACCTGTAATCATAGCCCATCCACACAACGTGCTCGAAAATGATTTCCTGCACCTGCAGATCACCGCCAACGGCACTTTCAGCCTGCGGGACAAGACTTCCGGCCAGGTCTATGGCGACCTGGGCTATTTTGAGGACGGCGGAGATTGCGGAGATGGTTACAACTACTCCAACCCGCTGGAAGACCGGGTGGAAAATACACTTGGATCCGCGCCGCAGATCAGCCGCCTCGTGGATGGTCCAGTGGTGCAGCGAACCCGCATCGGGTACGACTGGTTACTCCCTGCGGGCGTGGATGCCTCCGGACAGAGTCGCAGCGAAACGCGTTCCCTCTGCCCCCTGAGCGTGATAGCCTCCCTGGCCCAGGGAACACCCCGGCTTGACCTGCAGGTGACCTTCGACAATCATGCCCGAGACCACCGCCTGCGGATGATCTTTCCCAGCGATATCAACACACAGGTTTCCCATGCTAGCGCCCAGTTCGACGTGGTCAGCCATCCAGTCAAGGTTGTACCGGTCCCGGACGATGCGTGGGTGGAGGATGCCCCGACGACTTTCCCGCAGCAGGATTGGATCGATCTCTCAGATGGGGAGCGTGGATTATGCATCATCGCACAGGGACTTCCCGAATATGAGATCTTTGATACCGACCGCCATGAGGTCGCGATTACCTTGCTGCGCGCCGTTGGATACCTGGGGGCGGGATTCGAAATGCGCACCGCTGCCGTGGGAGCCGGTCCTCATATTGCCACCCCGGATGCTGAGATTCAGCGTAAGCTAACATTTTTCCTTTCCATCCTGCCGCACAGCGGGAGATGGGACCAGGCGGAAGTCTGGCGCCAGGCGCTGGCATTTAATAACCCGCCTCGCGCCTATACAACCGGATTGGAGAAAAACCGGTCAGTGCGCACCCCTGGTACACAACCTGCCTGTCGCTCCTTCCTGTCAGTCACAGGCCGGAACGTCGTCCTGAACTCGATCAAGAAATCCGAGGAAGGCGAAGCGCTCATCCTGCGCTTGTATAACCCCTCAGAGGAAATGACGGAAGCTACCATCCAGCTACCCTTCATTCCCGTAGGTGTTCTTCTTACCGGATTGGATGAGAATCCTCGTCCCCTCAGCGATACTATCGCTTCCCCGGTTTGCGATGGTAGCGGGATTGTGAGGGCGGCCGTGCCTCCCAGGAAGGTGATTACCCTGAGAGTGGACCGGAAATAAGAGCAGGCATTTATTCGAATTTGGGTTGGACAAGGTCGTGCCTGGGGAGACAGCCTGCCAGCCATGCCCGGAAGAGGAGTTGAGGGATGCTCACGAAAAGTCAGATACAATCGGCACAGGCACGCGCCTCCGGAATGCTCGAGCGCCTTGGGATTATTCTCACTCCTGACGAGCGCAGGAATATCGAGGTGGCTGAATTTGGACTGGGTGAATTGGAAAAGACCGGTCTTGAATTGGTGGTGTATGTCAATACTGACCGTTACTGCGCCAAGGAACTGATCCTGTTTCCCCGGCAGACCTGTCCCGAGCACCGCCACCCTGCAGTTGCAAACGGGGAGGGCAAGATGGAAACCTTCCGTTGCCGCTGGGGTCGTGTCTGGTTGTACATCGAGGGGGAGCCGACGTTGGGACGGAGCGGCATTCCGCCGGTCGGGAGTGAAGCCTACTATTCGGTCTTTCACGAGATCACGCTATCGCCTGGTGAACAATTCACCATCCCGCCCAATACCCTGCATTGGTTCCAGGCCGGGGAGCAGGGTGCCATCGTCTCGGAATTCTCCAGCACCAGCCGAGACGAGAGCGATGTATTTACCGATCCGCGTATCCGCAGAATACCGGAGATCGCTTCAGGATGAACCTTTACGGGAGGCAATGGTCGCGCCGCGAGCTAGAAGCCCGCCTGGGGCGTATCGAACAGATTGGGGGCATACGCCGTGTGCAATCAACCGAGGGGAAAGAGGCAGGTGTCGAAGAAATCCAGGTCCGCACTGGAGCTGGTCTGGCTTACAGCATCCTGCCCTCCCGTGGGCTGGATATCGGCCTGACAGAGTATGCGGGCATGCCACTCTGTTGGCTTTCACCAAACGTTGCAGCCCACCCGGGTTATTTTGACGACCGGGATCTCGGTTGGCTGAAGACGGCAGTTGGCGGCCTGTTGATGACATGCGGGCTTGCACAAGTCGGTTCCCCCTGTGAAGAGAATGGTGAAAATCTCGGATTGCACGGGCGGGCGCACCATACCCCAGCCCGGCATGTCTGCGCGGAAGGGCATTGGGATGGGGACGAATACAGGATCGCTGTGCAAGGCAAGGTCGAAGAAACTTCGATCTCTGGTTGGAATCTTCATTTGACCCGCCACATCAGAAGTTCCCTAGGCAAAAATGAAATCGTCATCCAGGATGTAGTGGAGAATGCTGGTTTTGAACCAGCCCCGCACATGTTGTTATACCATTTCAATTTTGGTTTTCCTCTCCTGGATGCGCATACGGAGATCCATTTTCCAGCGGGTGATGTAATCCCACGCGAGCCTGATTTACTCGTTGAATGCCTGGCAGAGTGGCAATTGCCCCAGGCAGGTTTTCGGGAGCGAGTCTACTACCATGAGAATCTCTCCACCGGACCGGATGGGGTGGCTGCTGTCACGATACACAATCCGCATTTTCCATTCGTAGGCAGACCACTCGTGGTGCGCCTGGCTTGGGATACGCACAACCTGCCGGTGTTAGTCCAGTGGAAAATGCCCGCTGAAGGCATACACGTGTTAGGCATCGAGCCATCCAACTGTCATGTGGAAGGGCGTGTCTCCGAGCGGGAGCGAGGCACTTTGGTGATGCTGGCACCAGGTCAAATGATGGAGTACCACCTGGAAATTTCTGTAAGTGAGGAATAAGCAATGACCAATCCATTCAATGGACTCGGCATGGGCCTGGGGAATCTTCCCCGCCTGTCGAACGCTATTACTCGCTCGATCAGCGCAGAGAATCCCAGTGGTGAAAAAGGGCGCGGCGGGATGGCGATCCCCGACAACCTGGAGAGCTACTCCCGCGAGCTGGGTCAGGGTTGGAAAGTCTCGCCATGCATTAATATACCTCCGCGCCAAACGGTTACCCTGGCAGACATCCAGGGCCCGGGCGCCATCCAGCATATCTGGATGACCATGGCTCCCGCGCTCTGGCGGAAGCTTGTGTTGCGGTTCACCTGGGATGATGAGGCTTCTCCTTCTGTAGAAGTCCCGGTTGGAGACTTTTTTTGCAACGGTTGGGGTGTTCGTTGTAACATTGCTTCCCTGCCCGTGGCGGTCAATCCTGCCGGCGGTTTTAACTGCTACTGGGAAATGCCGTTTCGCCACCGGGCGCGAATCAGTATTGAGAATCCATCCCCTGACGAAGCAAACGATTTCTTCTACCAGATCGATTACACCCTGACCGAAGTCCCTGAAGACCGGGCGTATTTTCATGCTCAGTGGCGTCGAAGCAATCCGGTGAAAACTTTGGAGGTTCATACACTTTTGGACGGTGTACAGGGCCAGGGACATTACGTGGGCACCTACCTGGCGTGGGGTGTGCATAATAATTACTGGTGGGGCGAAGGGGAGATCAAGTTCTACCTGGATGGTGATTCTGACTGGCCCACCATCTGCGGCACCGGAACGGAGGATTATTTCGGAGGTGCCTGGAGCTTTGAAAGCCCCCTGGGGCAATATGGGCTTTACTCCACCCCCTTCCTTGGAATGCCGCAGGTCATCCAACCAGATGGCCTATACCAGTCCCAACAGCGGTTTGGACTTTACCGTTGGCACATACTGGATCCCATACGTTTCCAGAAGGATCTACGGGTGACCATTCAAGACCTGGGCTTCCGATCGCCGCAGGGAGGGAAAGGTCGTTTTTATTCCCGCCAGGACGATATTGCTTCCACCTCGTTTTGGTACCAGGCCGAACCACATGCTGATTTCCCCACTTTGCCGGGGTTGGACGACCTGGAGGTCATCTGACCTATGCCGGGTCTGCTACTCGACCACCCCACCCCTGACTTCGATGGACTGGTGCGGATCCTGCAGGGAGACACTTCCCCTAACCGGGTTCCCATTGTCGAAATCGCCATTGATCACGAAGTGCTTCGTGCCATCCAGGAATCATTATTGGGGAAACCCTCGGCGATGCCACGCGGCGTGTATTGGCCTTCCGTCCCCGACAGCCAGTATTACCAGGAGCTGATCGACATCTATTACCGTCTGGGGTATGATTTCGTCCCACTCTGCCCGCTTTGGAATAACAATCCACCGGGGAAAATCATTCAGGTCCCCGATACAGCCGAAGCTTCGCGTGGTCTCCGGGAATGGGTGGATGAATCAGGAGCATTGATCCGCTCGTGGGAGGACTTCGAGCGCTACCCCTGGGATCAAATCCACGCAGCTCCGGAAACGCTCGAGATGGCCAGTAACTATTTGCCGGAAGGGATGAAGGTTACCGTATCGGCTTCCCTGTTCGAGAATGTCATCGAAGCCGTACTCGGTTTTAAAGGACTTTTCTTCCTTATGCGCGCTGATCCGCAACTGGTGGAGGCTGTCTTCAACAACTGCGGGCAGCTCGTCTATAAGTATTACCAGTCCGCAGTCGAATGTGATGTTGTAGGCGCCATCTTCCACGCCGACGATTTTGGTTTCCGGACCAGTACAATGATCTCACCTGGCGACCTGCGTCGCCTGCTCTTTCCCTGGTTGGCAAAATATGCCACCCTTGCGCACGAACATGGCAAACCTTTCTGGATCCACAGTTGTGGCAACCTGTACCGGAATTCGCCCTCGGTGATGGATGATCTGATCGACCTGGTCAAGATCGATGGATTTCACTCCTTCCAGGATGTAATCCTGCCGGTGGGTGAGGTCAAAGAACGCTACGGGAACCGCATCGCCCTGATGGGAGGGGCGGACATAGACAAGCTCGCCACGCTGCCAGAGGACGAGCTGCGTGGTTACCTGCGCTCCATCCTGGAGGCTTGTATGCCTGGTGGGCGCTTCGCCTTCGGATCCGGCAACTCGATCGCCAATTACATCCCTCTGAAGAACTTTGCCATCCTGCTGGATGAGGCCCGCTGCTTTCAGCTGTGAGTTGTGTAAAATATTGGCAGGGAATACTTGAAACCTTCACCTTGATACCAAAACAACCATGTCTTCTCCTACCCCGCGATCTCTACTTGCCCGCATGACCCTGGATGAAAAACTTGTCCAGCTCGGTTCGTATTGGATGCACGAAATCCAGGAAAAGGGGAATTTTTCGCCTGCCAAGGCCAAGAAACTACTCCAACACGGCATTGGGCAAATTTCACGAGCCGCTGGAGACTCCTTATTGGAACCAGCCGCGGTGGCAAAATTTAATAATGCCCTGCAAGACTTCCTGACCAAGAAGACCCGCCTAGGGATTCCAGCCATCGTCCATGAGGAATGTTGTTCCGGGTATATGGGCCTGGGCGGGACGATGTTCCCGCAGATGATCGGGCTTTCCTCCACCTTCCAGCCTGAGCTGGCTGCCAAAATGACCGCAGAAATCCGCAGGCAGCTGCGGGGTGTGGGGGCACACCAGGGGCTGGCACCCTTGCTCGATGTCGCTCGTGACTCTCGCTGGGGACGTGTCGAGGAGACTTTCGGGGAAGATCCCACACTCGTCAGTCATTTTGGGATGGAATATGTGCGCGGCTTGCAAGGCGAAAACCTCGCTACAGGTATCATGGCCACCGGGAAGCACTTTGTTGGGCATAGTGCTTCGCAGGCCGGGCAGAATTGTGCCCCTTCTCAAATAGCCAGGCATGATCTTTGGGATACTTATCTCGTTCCGTTCCAGGCGGCTATCCAAGAGGCACACATTGCCAGCATCATGAACGCGTATCCCGAACTCGATGGAGAAGTGGTTGCAGCCTCCCGCCACATTCTTACAGATATCTTGCGTGGGACGCTGGGTTTTGATGGTCTGGTGGTATCAGATTATGAAGCCATCCGAATGATTTTCACCTATCATCGTGCGGCCTCCACTCCCGAGGAAGCAGCCGCTCTTGCCTTACGTGCTGGAATTGATGTCGAACTGCCATCTTATAACTATTACAATGAACCACTCCGCTCCGCGCTCGAAACAGGTGAAATCAGTCTCGAATATGTGGATACCGCTGTCGAGCGACTCCTGCGGAAAAAAATCGATCTGGGTCTTTTCGAAAATCCGTTTGTGGAGGAAGACCGGGTCCTGGAGCTCTTTGAAACTGCTTCCCAACGCAACCTGGCAAATGAAATTGCTTGCAAGAGCATGGTGCTGCTTAAGAATAATGGTTTGCTCCCTCTCAGGCAATTCCGGTCTCTCGCGGTGATCGGTCCCAATGCCGATAGTGGGCGCAGTTTCCTTGGCGATTACAGCTATGCGTCCATGCTGGATATTATGAGATTCTTTTCAACAGACGATTCTCGATTTGACAATGCGGCTTTGTCTCATATTGAACATTTTGCTGTTAGAGTACCCTCGCTGCTGACCGCCTTGAAAACTGCTTTACCCGATACAGACATTCACTATGCGCGAGGCTGCGACAACCTGGACAAAGACGAATCTGGTTTTCATGAAGCCCTGGAGGCTGCAAATTCTGCCGAGGCGGTGATCCTTGTTCTGGGCGATCGGGCTGGGCTGACCCCTGTATGTACCGTCGGTGAAACCCGCGACTGTGCTGACTTGATTCTACCTGGCGTGCAGGAGAAACTCGCCGCAGCGATTCTCGCCACCGGAAAACCAGTGATCGTTGTGCTGGTGACCGGGCGCCCCTACGCCATCAACACCATTGCGGAAAAAGCGGCTGCCATCCTCGAAGCGTGGCTCCCGGGTGAAGAAGGTGCGGCAGCGATCGTGGCGACATTGCTTGGCGAAAACAATCCCGGCGGGAAATTATCGATGACTTTCCCGCGTCATGTCGGCCAGACACCAATCTACTATAATCACAAACCCAGCGCCGGGCGCTCCGAATGGTATGTCAATTATGTCAGCCTGGATGCGAGTCCGCTTTACTCATTTGGATATGGACTAAGCTATACCACATTTGGTTATACTGATTTTGTCCTCTCCAAAATGGAACTAACCGCCGGAGAAACACTCGATATTTCAGTCAGGATCACCAATACAGGCAGCATTACCGGAGATGAAGTCGTCCAACTCTATATCCAGGATGAATTTGCCAGCCTGCCGCGCCCGGTGCAAGAGCTCAAAGGCTACATCCGAATCAACCTTGCGCCAGCCGGAAGTAAAATCATCACCTTCCACCTGCCCATCAACCAACTGGCATTCTACGATGCAAATTTTCATCTCGTGGTTGAAAGCGGATCATTCAAGGTGATGATCGGCTCGTCCTGCACTGATATTCGTTGCGAAGGCGGGTTTATCGTTACCGGAGAAAAAAGGGCAGTGGTCAAAGAGCGCGTGTTTACATGTCCTGTAAGCGTTCAATAAATATTTAGGATAATAGACAGGCAATTGCCAGGTCGCTTCGATGAGTATGCTTCAAAAAGACAGGTCAATCCTGCGCCGTCTCGCTGATCAACAAGTTGAGATTGCCTCCCTGCCGATCCATGTAGAAAAAATTCAAGAATGGAAACGGCTCAATGGAAATCAATCGGGCAGACCGCTCGTGTGGATCAACGAAATTCCATGGCACGAGATGGACGTGGATGGGGAATTAAAACTACAGACAACCGAACCCTTTTGCCAGGAAGTGGAAAAAACCTTGCGCCAGACGATCTACCAATGGAACCACATGCCTACCGACATGGTTGTGGAGGCGAAATTCTACTCGCCGCTTGTAATTCATGATTCCGGATTTGGGATAAGCGAGCGCAGCGAAAAGGTATTAATAGATAAAAGCAGCGATATCGTATCCAGGGGTTTCCAATCGCAGATTGATAATGAGAAAGACCTGGAGAAAATCAAATTTCCACTTGTATTTCATGATGAGGCAACCAGCGATCGAGATTACCAGTCCCTCATGGAGGCATTTGGAGACATTCTGACTATTGAAAAGGTTGGAATTGTCCATTCATGGTTTGCCCCGTGGGACGAGCTGATCCAATGGTGGGGTGTGCAGAAGGCGATGATGGATCTCGTGATGCGTCCCGACCTCATCCATCAAGCAATGGATCGCCTCGTCAATGGATATTTGAGTCGTTTGGAGCAATGGAAAGAATTAAATCTACTCTCTGTGACCGATGGCAACTACCGGGTCGGGTCCGGGGGTCTTGGTTACACCGACGAATTGCCACAGCCGGAATTCAACACCAGGCAGGTGCGGACAAGCGACCAGTGGGGATGCGGCGCGGCTCAAATATTCTCGGGAGTCTCTCCAAAAATGCATGAGGAGTTTGCCCTGCAATACGAGAGACGATGGATGGAACAATTTGGATTGAATTATTATGGTTGCTGCGACGCACTGCATAATAAGTTGGAGATTCTCAAGACAATACCCAACCTGCGAAAGGTCTCGGTCAGCCCCTGGGCGCATCTGGAGAAAATGGTCGAGAATTCAAACGGTAAGTATGTACTGTCGTACAAACCAAATCCTGCAATTTTTGCAGTAGATGACTGGGACTCAGAAGCAGCTCGAGAAGATCTTCGGGAGGTTCTGGAAAAGACCAGGGGATGCGTGGTTGAAATCATCATGAAAGATATAAGCACGGTTCGATATCAACCGCAGCGATTATGGGAATGGTCTCAGAAAACAATGGACTTGGTGTCAACTTATAGTTGAGCAGGTTATATCCTTTGAAATGGGAAATGGGTGGTGCATTGTAAATTGCGAGACATAAATTTACCCGCATCTTGAATTCAAGGAGGATGGTTATGAACCTAGGGCTGAATGGCAAGAAAGCACTCGTAACAGGAGGGGAGCGGGGGATTGGCAAGGATATTTGCCTTGCCCTGGCGCGCGAAGGCGTTGACATCGCCTATTGTGATGTGAAGATCGAGAGTGGAAAGGAGTCGACCCAGGAGCAGGTCAGGGGGTTGGGACAGAATGCTTTCGTCATGGAAGTCGATGTCTCGGCTGAGGATCAGGTCATCCACTTCGTCCAGGCTGCCATCGTCGAATTGGGCTGCATCGACATCTTTGTCAGCAATGCCGGGATCATCGAGTGGGAGCCGGTCACCAAGATCACCCTGGATTGTTGGAACCGGATCCTGGCGGTGAATCTGACCGGTGCCATGTTGTGCACGCGCGAGGTGGCCAGACACATGGTCGAACGAAGGAAAGGGGTAATGTTGTTCACTTCTTCGACGATCCAATTCAATCCCGCCTACAAGGAAGCAGCCTACCGGGTCAGCAAGACCGGGGTACAGGTCTTTGCAGAGACAGCGGCCATTGAGCTGGCTCCATACGGCATCCGGGTCAACACTGTCTCTCCCGGGTTGATCAACTCGCCAAATTGGGCAGGGGGGGTTTTGGAGAAGGCAGTCAACGATCCCGAGAGCGGAGAAGGATTCCTGGGGAACATTCCCCTCGGCCGGCTCGGGCTGCCCGAGGATATGGGTTCCATCTACGCTTTCCTGGCTTCGGAAAAGACCTCATTTGCAACTGGAACCAACATCGTTTTCGATGGCGGGTTTACCTTACGACCGTTGGTTTTGGTCACTCAAGATGAGATAAGAAAAATGAACCTTTGAGCTCAGCTCCTGAAGTACTGTTCGATTTTCCCTTTCAGGAAATCAGCCGATTGGCGCATCTCATCCATTCCATTCATGCCGTCTTCTATCGAAATCCAGCCATCGAAGCCTGAATCCCTAAGAATGCGGAAGATGGTGTCATAATCATTTAAACCTTGTCCAATCACTCCATGCTGTATCGATTTGGCATAGCCGAAAACAGGATCCAGCTCCATTTTTCGCAGGTCGGTCAGACTCCCGTCCTTGAGATAGCGGTCGCTGGCATGCATGCTGACGACCCGGCCCTTGATCTTCTCCAGTAATTCAAGCGGATCTTCCCCGGCGACAATTGTGTTGGATGGATCGAAGTTGACTCCGAAGAAGGGGGAATCGATCTGCCCGATGATCTCGAGAAAGACCTCAGAGCGAAGGGCAAACTCGGGATATTCCCAATAACCATCCTTGTAATGGTTTTCGATATTAATGATGATACCCCGGTCAGCTGCGTATGCGACGGTCTCGCGAATCATCTCAATGCACCAGGCCATTACTTTTTTGCGGTCGAGACCAGGCCGGTTCTGCCCGGTCAGCGTCCGGCAGAACCGGCCGCCCAATTTGACCGTCAGGTCGATGGCTTGCTTCTGGTACTCAAGCTCCTCCAAACGTTTCTTCAAGTCAGGCTGGCTGAAATCCGGGGAGAAACACATCATGGGTATAGCCAGGCCAAGTTGCGTGCATTTCTCTTTCACTTCATCCAGGAAGGCGTTTTCCGCGCCTTTGAAAAAAAGATTGTGCATCTCCAGGCCGTCCACGCCGAGCTTGCTTGCCTTCTCTATCCAGTCGAAGAGCGTCATGGATTTGTGGACGATGATGTCGTCCAGGTAGCACTTCGGAAAAGCTGCCAATTGGACCATTCTTTACTCCTAATCTGCAAAAAAAACATTAACTAATATAGATGGGTCTGCTACCCAGCAGTCAGAGAATCTGTCCCCTGGGCGTTGTTTCAAATATTGTTACTCCAAGCCACTTACAGAGCAGCTTCAATTCACTTCGGACATCTCCAGCAACTGCCAGGTAGTGATTTCCAAAACATTGTTCCAGGAAATCCCAGCGGTCTCCATTTATTTTTATTTTAACCGTCAGGTTTGGGGATTGTTCGCAGCTGATTAATTCACCCGAAGCCAGGTGCAACTTATCGCATTCCGTTCCATAAAACCGGAAAACAGTTACCGGACCTCGTTCCAATTGTGGTCGGCAGGTCATTGTGTCAAAGCCTCGCTCCAAAGCGAGTTGAGATTTTGCCAAGACTACCTCGCCTTTATTTAAGGCGAGCGAAGCGGGAGCACCGCAGTGAGTCAGGGTGAGGACCCCATCAAGGTCCAGGTCATAAAGATCACCGGCAAAGGGGATGCTGCTATTAAGAAAACGGATTATCAATAATGAGACACATAACATCACATCGCCTTCGCAGGCGAGTACGTAGGCATCTTCGAGAAAACCCATACATGGATTCAGACCGAGTTCCCCGGGAAATCCCGACCAACATTCCGCAGCAAAACCATCGATCTTTTGTTCCTGAGCCATCTGCTTTAACGCCAGGTTAAGTTTAATACCTGCATCCAGGGCGTTCCTATCCGCTGTATCTACCTTGAAGGCACTTATGGTCTCTTTGTGCGACTCTTCGACCGCATGGATGTTTCCCGATATGGTTTGAATGGAATGACGGAGAGCATCAAAAGAGATGGGAAGAAGAGTGATCCCCAATCTGGAGGCGAGGATGTGAGCATCATAACGACAAGTAACAAGATTCGGAAAAAGAGTACCGACGACGCCGATACGGCATTTCCTGATCTGCGAATAAGCTTTTGCCGCTCGTACGAAACAGCCGAGCCTTCGAGTGAACTCCGGGTGATCAGGAGGAGCAAAGCACAATTCAATCGGGACCTTCGTCTCTTGCAGGGCACCGACTGCCAGGGCGCTGCTTGGGAGGGCGTATTTCCCCTGGAGCGGCAGAACCAGGCATGGCGCAGGACTCGTCCTTGCCGCCGCCTCGATCGTCTCAGCGCTGAGTCCTCGCAGCACGACGAGGAGAAGGAGATCGGGATTCTTTTCGGAAATAGTCTGAACAGATTGTCGGGCTTGCTCCACTCCCGAAACGGGATCGGAGACAATCAGGTTTGTTTGTAAGTGATTGAGAGCCCCGATGACTGCATCAAACTCGTTCTTGACAGGATCGGTGTCAAATTCTCCAATTGGTAAAACTGCAATGGTCGTTGGATTTATCATTTGCCTCTTTCCATGTAGGGGATATTGTAAAAGGGGAAAGGTTGGGATGATTGGTGATTTGAGTTTAATACGAATGTCTGTTGTCGACGGCTGCTGCAGGTGATTTCCTCCTCCGGGATCGATTACCTAGTGACCCAGCGAAGGATGGTTATGTTGAGTGCCTCCATAATGATATTCTAACTTGAAAACAACTTCATTCCTATCAGTAATCTATAGATCTAATTCTGAAAATCGGGGATCCAATAATTATACAGTCAGGATATAAGACCATCGTCTTTTTCAATGTGATCTTATTGTATTTCGTTCTGGTGTCTGGTTATGTGAATCATTGACCATCGAATTATCGAATGACACTGCTTTCAACACGTGCCTGCCTTCAACAATCACTCCTAGCAGAAATGGAGAATGCGCGCATTCACAATTTCAGACGTTTCAGCAATCAAGGCATGGGAGGCATTCGGGATGATCTCCGCCTGGGCATCCGGGATCAATTACCTGGCCAGGCGACGCGTCCGGTCAGGATCGTAGATAACGCTGTGTTTTCCTATCAGAATGAGGGTGGGCACTTTTACCCGGCGCAACTCCGCATCACTGAATGCAGTCGCCCGGATGGGTGGCTGAGGGCGGGTATTTAAGATTCCCTGCAACATGAGTTCGCCCCACTTTTCATTCACACTGTATCCCCTGGTCATCCAGCGAAAGTACTTGATCAGACCAGCGCGGGTGGGATGTACCATGATCGGCAGGAAACTGTGCCATAGAAAGGCCGCGCTCATCTTCTCAAAGGAAGCCGCAGGATCGAGCAAAGCCACTCGGGCGACTCTCTCCGGTTTATGGATGGAAAAATTAAGCGCCAGCCAGCCTCCGAGCGAAACACCCACCAGTTGGGCCTTCTCGATGCCCAGGCCATCCAATACTTCGGTGATCCAATCAGCACTATTCGAAGCCATCAGCTTCCCGCCCGATGAAAGGCATGAGATTACCGGGAAGTTGCTTTGCTGGATGCGGAACGGAAGTTGAACCTATCATCACAATAACTCCGAACTCGTTTTTAAGAATCGATTTTTTACCTTCGTTTTTGCCGCTCGCCATTGATAGGGCAATGGCTTTCCACCTTGGTTGACGAAAGGCTGCCATTCGTCGGTTTTGGGCGACCATGCAATCAACCTATCCCGACCTGAATGTACTCGGTCTGTTCCTTTTTCCTGAAACGGTGATGTTGGGTAATCCCAGGCGAGCAGTATGTATTGTTCTATATACACAGGATGGGGAGATCCGTTTCCACCCGGTGAGAGGTTCTTCTCTATGAAAAATCAAAAACCACTCGAATAGCGATCGAAGTGGTTAGTGTTGTACTATATATAGTTGTATTTGGTTCCAGTGGCGAAGGTGGGATTTGAACCCACAACCTAGGGATTATGATGCCCTTGCTCTGCCGTTGAGCTACCTCGCCAAGCGCGATGGATATTACTATGGGGGCGCATTTTTGTCAACGATTCCATGAGGAAGTGGATAAATCCACAAAGATTGGTCAACAATTCGCTTGACTTTGTATTGCAGACTCAGTATAATCAGCGTTTGCTTATTCGCAGCCATCACCCCCCGGCAGGGGATGTTAATCCGGAACCAGGTTCACCCCAGGATACCACCATCAGGAGAAAGCCATGCCCTCTGTCATACCCGAGAAGAATTATGCGCGTATCCCGGTTACACTCAGCATGCCCAACCTCATCGAAGTACAGCTGGACTCCTTCAAGCGCTTGAAAGCTGAAGGATTGGGGGATCTTTTTCACGAAATTTCACCAATTGAATCCTACAACAAGGGAATGAAACTTTTCTTCCCCAGTCGCGGCCCCGAATCAAAACAGTGGGGACTGCAATATTGGTTTGGGGATCCCAAGCACAGCATTGAAGAATGCGTCGAGCGCGACCTGACCTATGCCAGCCCTCTATATGTTTCCGTGTTACTGGCGGGGGTGGACGTGCCCGAACCGATCAAGCAGGATATCTTCCTGGGTGATTTCCCTGAAATGACGGATAAAGGGACTTTCATTATTAACGGGACAGAACGCGTCGTTGTCTCGCAATTGATCCGCTCGCCTGGCGTCTATTTTGAAGCACCCATGGATCGTTCCACCGGCCGACCGCTGGCAATGGCGAAGCTCATTCCCGATCGCGGCGCATGGATGGAATTTGAAACCCGGAAGAGCGATTACATCATCCTGAAATTCAACCGCAAGCGCACGGTGCCGATCACGGTATTCTTAAGGGCTTTGTCCACGGTGGAGGATGGGGTTACAGGTGAACCGATCCTGGCGTCCGGTACCGATGAGGAATTAATCAACTTATTTAAAGATGTTGATACCAATCCGGAGCGCATGTTTATCGCTTCTACACTGCGGCAGGAACCTGATTGGGACCTTTCTGGTGGTTTGACCATTGCCGAGGCTGCGTTGATCGAGTTCTTTAAACGCATGCGCCCCGGCGACCCTGCCACCCTGGATAATGCGCGCGCTTTTCTTGAAGAGCAGTTGTTCGACCAGCGCCATTATGATCTGGAACGGGTGGGACGGTACAAATTAAACCAGAAGCTCGATCTACAGATTCCGATTCCTCACCGGACTGTCACTAAAGCGGATGTCATTCGCCTGTTGCGGCGGATGATCCTCATTAATAATGGCATTGAACCTGCTGATGATATCGACCATCTGGGCAACCGGCGGGTCAAGACGGTCGGTGAATTGATCCAGAATAAGTTGCGCATAGGATTGCGCCGCATGGAACGCGTAATTAAAGAGCGCATGTCTATCCGGGATCAGGAGCAGCTATCACCGGTCACGTTGGTAAATATCCGCCCGGTCGTGGCTGCCCTGCGCGAATTCTTCGGTTCAAGCCAGTTATCCCAATTCATGGATCAGACCAACCCGCTTGCCGAGTTGCGCCACAAGCGCACCCTGTCGGCTCTCGGTCCGGGCGGTTTGCGACGTGAACGCGCCGGTTTCGACGTGCGCGATGTTCACCATTCCCATTATGGCCGCATCTGCCCGATCGAGACACCGGAAGGGCCGAACATCGGTTTGATCGGCCGCCTGGCGTCCTTCGCCCGGGTCAACGAATACGGTTTTATCGAGACACCTTACCGCCGGGTGGTCCGCCAGGTCTCCTGCACGGATCCGATCCTGGAAGGCCGCCTTTTGCGCGAGGACTTGAAGGATGCCAAGAGCGGGGAGGTGGTGATCAAGGCTGGAGAACGCATCACTTCCAAGATGCTGAAGACAATCGCAAAAGCCAAGCGAGATGTGCCTATTGTCCCGTTTGTGTCGGATGAGTATGAATATCTCTCTGCGGATGCCGAGGACAAGTATGTCATTGCCCAGGCGAATGCCGTACTGACAGAGAATCGTGAATTTGAGAATTTACGCATTTCCTGCCGATACCATTCCGGTTTCATCTTCACCGCGCCGGAAAACCTGGATTACATGGACGTGGCCCCGCACCAGGTGGTGGGGATCAGCGCGGCCCTCATTCCTTTCCTGGAGCATGACGACGCCAACCGCGCTTTGATGGGTTCGAACATGATGGCGCAGGCAGTTCCGTTGGTGCACCCGGAAATTCCGATCGTCTCGACCGGGATGGAACCCTATGCCGCGCTTGACTCCGGTCAGGTGATCGTTGCGGAAGCGGATGGGGATGTCATCTCGGTGACAGGCTCCACGATTGTCGTCAAAGAAAAGGATGGCAGTGCCCACACCTATAACCTGCGCAAGTATCAGCGCTCGAACCAATCGACCTGTATCGACCAGCACCCGGCGGTCATAAAAGGGCAGATCATCCGTACCGGCGATATCATTGCCGATTCTTCCTCCACGGAAAGTGGAAAATTGGGACTCGGTCAGAATGTTACGGTTGCGTTCATGTCCTGGGAAGGTGCAAATTACGAAGACGCCATCGTAATCTCGGAACGCTTGGTGCAGGATGATCGCTTCACCTCCATCCATATCGAAAAATACGAGGTCGAGGCGCGCGATACCAAACTCGGACCCGAGGAGATCACCCGGGATATTCCGAATGTTGGCGAAGAGGCCATCAAGGACCTCGATGAGAGCGGCATCATTCGGATCGGCGCAGAAGTGGGACCGAACGACATCCTGGTTGGCAAGATCACTCCCAAGGGTGAAAAAGAACTGACCCCTGAAGAGCGCCTGCTGCGCGCCATCTTTGGCGAGAAATCACGGGATGTGAAAGATACCTCCCTGCGCATGCCGCACGGGGAACGCGGCAAGGTTGTGGATGTGAAGGTGTTCACCCGCGAGGATAATACCGACCTCTCCGCTGGTGTTGAGATGATGGTGCGCGTTTCCGTAGCACAACGGCGCAAGATCACCGCAGGGGATAAGATGGCCGGTCGGCATGGAAATAAAGGTGTCGTATCCCGCGTGGTCCGCGTGGAAGATATGCCCTTCTTAAGTGACGGAACTCCCGTGGATATTATTCTCAATCCCACCGGGGTGCCCGGACGCATGAATCTGGGACAGGTGTTGGAAGTCCACCTGGGGTGGGCGGCTCAGAAACTCGGTTTCAGGGCGATCACGCCCGTGTTTGACGGGGCAACGGAAGAGGAAATCGAAGCCGAACTGGCACGCGCATGGATGGTGGATTATGCCTGGCAGGAAACGGCTCAAACAGCCTGGAACTGGATTAAAGAACAGGAATACAGCCCGGAATCGATCGAGGATGACGATGAAGTCCGCCGGTTATACCTGGAGCAATGGCTGGGCGAACGCAAGTATGATGTCTACCAATTGAACAATGTGGACTATGCGCGTCACGCGACCGTGACCGAATGGTTGCGGGACCACGACTATGACCCGGAGACAATTTTCTCCGATGGGATCCCGGGATCCGCCAAGCGCGAGGCGTTTAATCAGAATGCGCTGCGCGCCTGCTTGAAACTCTGGCTGCACACATTTGGTCATGACAATGTGTCCGATCAAAAACTGCAGGCCACCATCCAGGCAGTGACTTTGGAATGGGGTGTACCTGCCCCGACCTTGGGAAAACAGGTGCTGCACGATGGCAAGACCGGTTATCCTTATGATCAACCTGTGACCGTGGGTGTGATGAGCATGCTCAAATTACACCACCTGGTGGAAGACAAGGTCCATGCCCGTTCCACCGGACCGTACAGCCTGGTCACGCAGCAACCGCTCGGCGGCAAGGCCCAATTCGGCGGTCAGCGCTTTGGTGAGATGGAAGTATGGGCGCTGGAGGCTTACGGTGCGGCATACACCCTGCAGGAAATGCTAACTGTAAAATCCGATGATGTTCAGGGTCGCGTGAACACCTATGAAGCCATTGTCAAGGGTGAGCAGATTGAGGAACCCAGCATACCGGCTTCCTTCCGCGTGCTGGTCAAGGAATTGCAGTCCCTGGGCCTGGCAGTAGAAGCGGTCACCGATACTGGCGAGACCATCAAGTTTGGCAAGGATGAGGAAAAGATCCATCCACCCAAGTATTCCACCGGCCTGATCGACATTGGCGAAGAACTTGTGAAAGGTACGAAACGCGAAAAAGTCTAGGATTTACCTTGACGGTCTTGAACCCGTCATGATAAAATTGGCACTCGTTGCCTACAAGGGCGGCTGCTTCGCACTGCCCACTGCGTAATACGTACGAGTGAGGCCATCTGGCACGTATGTGATGGCCTTACTTATTGAAAAAACCTTTTTTACAAGATATGAGTTCTGGAGGCAGATGTGCCCACAATCAATCAATTGATCCGCAAAGGACGCCAGCCAAAGAAGGTCAAGAGCAAGGCTCCGGCGTTGCTGTACACCCTTAATACGAAGAAACAACGCCGCGTACGCCAGGATAAAGGAGCACCGCAGAAACGAGGCGTATGCACGGTGGTTCGTACAACCACCCCCAAGAAGCCGAATTCAGCCTTGCGGAAGATCGCCCGCGTGCGCCTGACAAATGGCCTCGAAGTCACTGCGTATATTCCCGGTGAGGGTCACCAGCTGCAGGAGCACTCTGTGGTACTTGTGCGCGGCGGTCGCGTGAAGGACCTGCCGGGCGTCAGATATCACATCGTGCGCGGCTCGCTCGATACCACTGGCGTCACCAACCGCAAGCAAAGCCGTTCCAAGTACGGTGCCAAGCGCCCGAAAGAAACAACCGTTTAGTTCCAAAGATAGATGGAGAGTAACTATGCGTCGTTCAAAGCCAGAAAAGCGTGAGATCCTTCCGGATATCCGCTACAACAGTGTTGCCATCCAGACCATGATCCATCACATGCTGCACCGTGGAAAGAAAAGCACGGCGACCAGCGTGATGTATAAAACGCTGGATATCATCCGCGAGCGCAGTGGTGGTAAGGATCCAGTGGAGATCTTCGACACTGCAATGAGAAATGTCTCGCCTGCCATGGAAGTCCGACCCCGCCGGGTGGGTGGTGCCACCTACCAGGTGCCGATGGAAGTACCTCAAGCGCGGCGCACCACGCTCGCCATCCGCTGGGTGCTTGATTCCTCCAAGGCTCGCTCGGGAAAATCGTTCGCTGAAAAACTGGCTGACGAACTGCTGGATGCTTTCAAGAATGAAGGCGCAGCCATCCGCAAACGTGAGGAGACTCACAAGATGGCGGATGCCAATCGCGCCTTCTCTCATTACCGCATGTAGCCGGCTTTTCTGAACCTTAACAAAGGATTTATTAGCATGTCACGCGCGTTTCCGCTCGAACGGTATCGAAACATCGGCATCATCGCTCATATTGATGCCGGTAAAACGACAACCACCGAGCGAATCCTGTTCTACACAGGCAAGACCCACCGCCTGGGCTCGGTCGATGATGGCACTACCGTCACCGACTGGATGGAACAGGAGCGCGAGCGCGGCATCACCATTGTTTCGGCCGCAGTAACCGCCGAGTGGAAGGGCTACCAGATCAACATCATCGACACGCCCGGTCACATCGATTTCACTGCCGAGGTACAGCGCTCCCTGCGGGTATTGGATGGCGGCATTGTGGTCTTTGATGCCGTGCAGGGTGTGGAACCTCAAAGCGAGACCGTTTGGCGACAGGCTGACCGATACGGCGTGCCGCGCATTTGTTTTGCGAACAAGCTGGATCGCACCGGGGCTTCCTACGAACGGACATTGGACAGCATCAAGCAGCGATTGGGAGCCAACCCCATTGCGATGCAAATGCCGATCGGAATGGAATCATCCTTCCAGGGAGTGGTTGACCTGC
>Ga0315276_10000158_pt1 | contig 54937 bp, 51 predicted proteins | sample YL17G05_0_MG_FD_204542 | JGI IMG/M metagenome (GOLD analysis project Ga0315276, IMG submission 204542) | Sediment microbial communities from Yellowstone Lake, YNP, Wyoming, USA - YL17G05_0 | ecosystem: Environmental > Aquatic > Freshwater > Lake > Sediment | place: USA: Wyoming | collected...
GTCACTGGCGGCGGGCGTGCGGCGTGAGTTGGATCGCGAGCACGTGGCTGAGCCCGCCTACTGATCCGAAGGAAGTCAGGAGGCTTGTCCTCCTGACATCTTCAATGTCGGGACCACAAGGGTCCCGACCTGCTAAGCTGGTAGTAGTAGGTCAGGAGGCTTGTCCTCCTGACATCTTCAATGTCGGGACCACAAGGGTCCCGACCTGCTAAGCTGGTAGGTACAACAAGTCAGAGATACCCACCCGAAGGGTGGGCCACTCGGCCGGCCCGCCATAGAGAGAGACGCGGTCCGGGGTATAACAATAAAATGGCCGGACTTTGGCTGATAGTCGGCCTCAAGTATCGGCGCTCGCCCATACATTGTTTCAATCCGAACCGCGGCCTGCCAAGACCCGCTTCGGCAACATTTTCCCCGCCCTCACCCCTGAATATGGGCTTATCCCCATAACTCTTTGACACTTGTCACTGGTAGCACAACTGGCCTGGTTCGTTAAGTGGTTGGATATCAGTGAGTTGTGCGGGTCGCCAAAGTATCTGCGTCCGGCACGCGGCTTGATGCATACATGTTGCCCGGCATGGCCGGTGGTAATGGAGACTGAATATGAGAAATGAAAACGGCTTTTCGTTGCTTGAAGTACTCGTGGCGATGGTCATTATCGCGATCGGACTTCTTGGTCTGGCGCCGCTGGTAGCTCTGTCAATCGACGCCAACAGCATGTCTCAGGATGCCCTTGCGGCCTGTATGCTGGCCAAGGAAAAGATCGAAACCTACGAGAATGCTTCACTCCTTCCAGCGCTTCCATACGAGGAACATGAAAGTAATCTGGGCGGCGGCTACAATCGAGCCACGCGCATCTGGGACAACACCGTCGACACGCTTCTTCCAGCCGATCTCTGTCAGATGCAAGTCATCATAAGCTGGCAGGATAAATTGGGCGTGTCGCGTTCGGCCACCTATTCAACCCTCCTTGACACAGATTAACCGGAGGTGATGGTATGTTTCTGAATAAATTGCGCAATATCGCGGGCGTCTCGCTCGTTGAGGTACTGGTGTCGGTGATCATTACCGGGTTGCTGGCGACCGCTTCGTTTCAGTTCTACTCTGACATAAACGGTCGCACTCTGACCCAGCAGGACATGTCCGATTTGCAAAACATCTGTAGAACAACGGTCTATGAGCTGGAGAAGAACATTCGCATGGCCGGGTACAAGATAGGCTCGCACGAACCTTTCGAGATCGCCGGCGATACTCTGTTCGTTTACCAGCAGGGAACCAATCCGGTCGACACGATTCGCTATTACCTTTCAATAGAGTCGAGTATTCACGACGTCGAGGGTTCGCATCAGTTGTACCGGTTAATGAAACAAATGAATTCGACGGCCGCCGTTCCCATGTCCGATCACCTCAGTACGTTGGTCTTCACGGAAATCGATTCGGCCAACATTCAGGTTGACGTTACCGCAGAATCAATTCGGCGGGACCATGAATATGTTAATAACGACGGTTTCAAGAGCTACAGCCTGACTGAGCTCATAAAGATTAGAAACGTGAACTGACCCAGGGAGATGAAGGGTATGTTCAAGATAAGTAACTCTAAAGGATCGGCGCTGCTTATAGCACTGGCGCTGATACTTCTTGTAGCTGCAGTGGCGCTCGTCGGAGTCGAACAAGCCAGTACCGACATTGAGTTGTCGTACAATCAGATCCATGAAAATCAGGCTTTTTACGTGGCTGAATCGGGCGCCATAAAGGCTTTCGCTCTTCTCAATACCGACTCCGCCTGGCGCGCCGGGTTCAACGACGAACCCTTTGGTGAGGGTGTTTTTACAGTAACCCTTCGGGACTCTACCGACGATGCCGGTCTTAATGACACAGTGATCGTCAGATCCAGAGCGACTGTTGACGGCAGTCGGTCAACGGTCGAATTCACGCTGGTTCCGGACCTGGTCAATCTGTTCGAATATGCCATGTTTGCCGACAACCTCATCGAGATCAAGAACAGCTTCGTAACTGATTCTTACAACTCTGATTCCGGGAAATACGCCGCTACGCGGCTCGATGACGGTGGCGACGTAGGCTCGAACGGTACGATCAGTGTCAATCTGGGCGCCACCATAGGCGGCGACGTGTCAACTTCGCAAACCGGCGGCGCCACTGTTCACGCCGGCGCCACGGTGACGGGAACGATCAGCGACGACACTCCGGAAGTTGACCTGCCGTCCATACCCGACGAGGAGTTTGCCTGGGCTGCGTCGGTCAGTGCGGCCAAGACCGGACTGTCCGGCGCCTGCACGTACAAGTCGAGCTCCAAAGATCTTCAGGCCACCGGACCATTTGAGCTCACATCCGGCGTTTACTATTTTTCAAGCATGGAGCTAAGGAACTCGGCTTCGCTCCAGCTCGCGCCCGGGGCCAAAGTGACGATTTACGTTGCAGGCGACATCAATATTAACAACTCAGCGGAGATCAACGTCGGGGGCGAAAGCGGCGATCTGATGATCTATTCCAAAGGAAGCTTATACCTGAAAAACAGCGGCACCATAAAAGCCGTCTTCTACAACCCGGAAGGAACAGCCGACCTGAGGAACACTGGTGAATTCTACGGTTCTATAGTAGCCAATGATATTATCGCTCACAACAGCGCCAATTTCCACTACGATCGCAGTCTTGCCGAAATCCAGAGAAAAGGCAAAGACAATTTTGACATGGTGGCCTGGTGTGAGTTGTATTGATATCGATCCGGACGCAGAAAGGCCTTTGAAGGAGGTAGGTACTTATGATCAGACTGAAAAATAACAACGGTTCGGCGCTGCTGATAGCGCTGGCGCTGATGTTGCTGGTAGCGGCTGTTGGTATCATCACTGTCGACAGCGCCAACACCGATATCGAGTTATCATACAACCAGCTTCACGAAGAGCAGGCGTTCTACGTGGCCGAGGCCGGAGCCAAACAGGCCCTGTGGCAACTTAATGATAGCACGGCCTGGCGTGCCGGCTATTCCGATCGGTCATTCGGCGATGGCTCCTACACGGTCGCTATGACCGATTCACTCGATGATGTGGCCTTGTTTGACACGGTCATCGTTCGTTCCACCGGCGAAGTCAAAGGTTCCAGGACGACCATCGAATTGACCACGGTACCGGTCTACAAATACCCTTTCAAGTACGCCATGTTTGCCAAGGCGGGTATCGTGCTGGACCGTGAGACCTGCACCAACTCCTATGACTCTGACTCAGGAACATATGCGGGGACGGTGCTCGATTCGCTCGGTGATATCGGTTCCAACGGCACCATTACTTCGAGTCAGTTGGTGAATTTCGGCGGTGGCATTTCAGTAGCTACTCCCGGTGGTATCAGTCTCGGTGCGAGCAACACTTTCAACGGTGACACGACTTCGACTGCTGACTCGGTAGAGGTCGACCCGATCACAAGTGCGCAACTTGACTGGGCGAGGACCAACAGCATCGCCCAGACCGGTATGTCCGGCGCCGGGTATACATACAACAACGGCACCAAGACCCTGACAACCGGCGCCAGCGGTTCCATCACACTCACCAGTGGAGTGTATTACTTCTCCAGTATTACTCTGGGCAAGAACTCGGTCATCAGTCTCGCACCGGGCGCGAGTGTGAAAATCTACGTAACTGGGAACATCCAACTCGATCAGGGTTCGAAGATTAACCAGGGCGGTGTCCCGTCAAACGTACTTGTTTACTCCACCGGGGCATCCCTGGCTTTCAACCAGGGCAACATTTTCAACGGGGCTTTCTATGGCCCGAACGCTCACATTCAGTATGATCAGACCACCCAGGTTTATGGTGCGCTGGTCGGCAACACCATCAAGCTGGATCGCTACGCCTGTTTCCATTACGACCGAAGCCTGGGGAGGTTATCCTTCGGGACGACCGGTGAGATGATTGCCGTCGCCTGGGGCGAAATTTACTGAACGAATATCCCTCCGCTGTGCGCTGGGGCAGAGTTCTTTCGAGGCTCTGCCCCTTTCTCTTTGCCGAAGCATGGCAACGTAGGTCGGATTCACGAGTTGTTCGCGAAGCGAACGACGAAGCAACCCGACACTCGCCCTACTCAAAAGATGTCGGGTTTCTCGGCCCCCCCTCGGCGGCGCCTCCTGAACCCAACCTACTTTTTCTATGCATCATCATTCCCCATTGACACCAGAGGACCACTGACTATAATATACACCATGGCGTTGCACGGCGGCGAACTGCGCGAAGAAGGTCTGCTCTGCTGGAGCTGCGGGCGGCCCACCGGGGTGAAAGGCAGCGTGACCCGGCACGACCAGTGCCAGAACTGCCAGGCCGATTTGCGCACCTGTCGCGGGTGTCGGCATTTCGATCCGACCCGCCGACACCAGTGCCGCGAGAATATCGACCATGCCGTCGTGAACAAAGACAAGGCCAACTTCTGCGATTTCTTTCAGGTGCGCGAGGTTATCAAGACTGCCGGCGGCATCAAGCGGCGCGTCGACGACAAAGAATCGCGCCGCAAGAGCTTCGATGATCTGTTTGAGGATTAGAATCGCAGGGCGGGGCCGTCCTCGAACCCCGCCTCTTTCCTGTGAGATTCGTAGGGCGGGACCGTCTTCGATCCCGCCATTGTCTTGCTCAAGAGAATAGCTTGTAGGTCAGGAGGCTTGCCCTCCTGACAACCGGGTGTCAGGACCACCCTTCGACAGGCTCAGGGCGACGCAGGGGGCCTGACCTACTTGGAATGCGCCCTACCGCAGCGACACCAGCGTCCGGTTGCGCTCGGTGCGGTACTTGATCTTGTCCTCGCAGGCAAGCCAGCCGAGCGCCTGATAAACGACCGTGTCTTTCTCACCGACTAGCTTGGGAATCTGCGACAGGCTGATTTCTTTGTGCTGACTAAGCGTCCGCCAGACTTTGCCGGCAGCATCACCGATAATCGCTCTCATATCTTCCTCCGTGATAGCAGTAGCTTCTATCCATATTTAATCGGCAGAACGGGCGGAAACCTTTGTCTGTTCTTTATCAGTGTTTCCTGTTCCTGCCCTCATGCGTATTAACGGCAGCATACTGCTTATGCAAGCTATTACTCTATTAAAATAGTGCTTTTCAGGGCTGTTCCCAGATCAGGGTGTCGGAACTGAAACCCAATTTCCAGCAGGCGGCTCGGCTTCACCCGGGCGGAGGCCAGCAAAAGAGGATCGGCCATCTCTCCTTTCGCTGCGTGCAAAAGGGCCGCCGGCAGGACGAAAACGGCCGGGCGATGCAAAACCCGCCCGAGAATTTGCGTGAACTCGCGATTCTTTACCGGATTGGGCGACACGGCATTGACTGGTCCCTTCAGGCTGCCGTCAAACAGCGCCCGTTCGATTACACCAATCAGGTCTTCAAGCACAATCCAGCTTGTCCACTGGTTGCCACCACCAAGCCGTCCACCCAACCCTAATCTGAAAATTGGTAACAACTTAGCCAACACACCCCCATTCTTGGCAAGCACCATACCGAAACGTAGATTGACTACGCGAATACCTGCCTGGGCTGCCGGTAGACACGCGGCTTCCCAGTCGCGGCAGACGTCGGCCAGAAAGCCGGTCCCTGGTGCGGACTTTTCAGTCAGAGACTCGTCGCCTCGATCGCCATAGTAACCGACCGCTGATGCTGCCACCAGCACTCCCGGTTTTTCCGTCAAATTGGCCAGATACCGACAGAGCTGCTCGGTGCCGAGAATGCGGCTGTCGTGGATTCGCTGCTTGACGTTGCGTGTCCAGCGGTGTGCGGCGATGTTTTCTCCCGCCAGATGTACGACCGCGTCAACCGGCCCGATGTCCTGCTCCCACGTCTGGCGGCATATTGATTCCCACATCATAATACGCTCAGATGGCAGTGCAACTTTCGCGCGGCGCAGAGCGACAGTCTCGTGACCGCCCTTGTTCAAGTGAGCCGTCAGCGCGTGGCCGACCAGGCCGTTTGATCCTGAGACGAGAACTCGCATTACGTGTCCTACTGCGAAATGACCCTTCGACAAGCTCAGGGTGACAGAAAAACCGGTGACAGGATCGTAGGGCAGAACCCCTTAGCGGTTCTGCCAAAAGGATCGTTTCACAATTACACCGACGGCAACCAACATCATCCCGCCAGTTCGGCCAGTTTTTCTCTGACCTTCTCGACGTGACCATCCGCTTTGACGCCATACCAGGCATGCGCGATGCGGCCTTCCGGGTCAATAATAAACGTCGAACGAATCACCCCTTCGACTTCTTTGCCGTACATCACTTTCGTGCCCCACACGCCATACGCTGCGAGCACTTTCCTTTCACTGTCTGACAGCAGAGCGATCTTCAAGTTCTGACTGGCAATGAAATCCCGGTGGCTGGTGGGAGAATCGGGGCTGACCCCGATCACCGTGGCGTTCAACTTTTCGAATCCCTTGAGTCCGGACGTAAAATCGCACGCCTCAGTCGTGCAGCCGGGGGTATCGTCTTTCGGGTAGAAATAGAGTACTACCCACATCCCATCGTAATCTACCAGCGAGATTTTCTTCTCGTCCTGGTTCGGCAACGTGAACGCCGGTGCCTTCTGGTCTGTCTTAAGCCTTACCAAATCCATGATTTATCCTTTCGACTTGTTGTCTTTGTCGTACTGATAATGCCGCAGGAGCAGCCAAGGTTCCAGTTCGGGACCCGTTCGATGCTTGATCCGGCAAACAAGCTATGCCGTCCGCTTGCTAAAACGGGCCACCGCAAGGCTGAAAATCACTACTCCGTAGATCGCAATTGCCACTATCTCCGGCGCCAGGTCGGATGGGCCGGACCCCTTCATCATGATGCTTCGCACAATTTCCATGAAGTACCGCATCGGGTTGATCATCGTGATACGTTGCATCCAGAGAGGCATATTGGAAATGGGCGTGAAGAAACCTGATGTCAGAATGAAAAAGATGCTGAAGAACCAGGCGATGAACATCGCCTGCTGCTGGGTCGATGTGATCGTCGAAAAGAAAGTTCCCAGCCCGAGCGTGGTGAGCAAATAGAGAGCGCACATACCTGCCAGGAAGAGCGGCGAGCCTGCGAAAGGTATTCCGAACCAGAGGACACCCACCGAGAGCGCGATACCCATCTCAACAAAACCGAGGATGGCGAAAGTAGTAATCTTCCCAAGCAGGAAAACGTATCCGGCAATCGGGGTGACCGAAATCTGCTCCAGGGTTCCCATCTCGCGCTCCCGGACAATACCCATGGCGGTCAGCAGCATGGTGACCATGGTCAAAAGGGTGGCCACGATACCCGGAACCATATAGTAAACCGATTCGAGTTCCGGGTTGTACCGAAACTCATGGCGGATTTCAAGCGGAAGCTCCCGGCCGGTTATCCGCTGACTGTATTGTCGCACAATCTGACCGGTATAACCGAGACCAACTCGCGCCGCGTTGGCATCGGAACCGTCGGCCTCCAAGCCAATGCTGACGTTCTTCCCCTGCGTGAGACGCTCTGAGAAATCCTCCGGGATGATCATTGCTAACTGAGTCTTGTTCGTGCGAAAACGCTCTTCCAGGTTCCACAACGGTTGCGTATCCGGGGCGGACAGCCGCTCACGAGGCACGAAATAGTCGCTCGCCTCAAAGCACCGAACAAACTCGCGCGATACCTGACTGCGGTCGAAATCATATACGTCCGTGTCCAGCAGCTTGACGTCGGTGTTTACCGCATAGCCAAGGAAGAGAAGCTGAATTATCGGCATGAGGAAGACGATCCGCAGCATGATCGGGTCGCGTCGGATCTGGATTAATTCCTTGCGTATGAGTCCGAAAAAGGCGCGTCGCATCTCAGCCGACCCTCGTCTTGAATTTCTTCGCGGCCACGGTCATGAGGACGATCATCAGCAGGATCAAAGCTCCTGCTTGTGGCAGCAACGTCATGAATCCGGCACCCTTGAGCATGATCCCTCTGATAATAACGATGAAATACCGCGCCGCTACCACATGGCTGATTGCCTGGAGCACGACCGGCATATTCTTAATGGCGAAGATAAAACCGGAGAGCATGACCGAGGGAAGCAGGGTCAGCAATTGAGCCAGCATGGTCGCCTCCTGCAGCCGATCGACCATGGACGAAATCAGAATGCCGATTGACAATGCCGTGGCCACATAGATCAGTCCGAATCCAAGCAGTAGTGTCTGTGAACCAACAAACGGCACCCCGAACACCAACCGCGCAAATATGAGCACTAGAATGCCATCCAGAAAGGCAATGACAACATACGGGAGGAGTTTGCCGATCAGCACTTCACGCGGCTTCACCGGCGTGGTAAGTAGTTGTTCCATGGTGCCGGATTCTTTCTCGCGGGCGATAGTCATCGAGGTCAGCAACGCGGAGATCATCATCAGGATGACCGCCACCAGCCCCGGCACCAGGAAGTGCGACGATTTCAAATCCGGATTATACAGAACCTGTTGCGAGATAGTCACGCCCGGCAATTCGAAATCAGGCGGAAAACGATCCTTCATGAACTCGAACAGAACGCCGTTGGAGAAAGCCTGCACCGCCGAACCGTGGGTGGCGTCGGAGCCGTCGATTGTCATCCCGAGCGCGAATTTCTCGTTGCGAACCAGCGCCTGTCCAAAGCCGTTCGGAACGTACAGCACAGCGGAGGCGTTACCCGAGCGCAGTAGTTGTTCTGGATCCCTGGGATCGACCGTCGTCTCCGGCATGCTGAAGTACGGCGAGTTGTAGAAGCGATCTATCAATTGACGGGACTCGATGGTTTGGTCGAAATCGACAATCGCCAGCGTAACGTGCTCAATGTCCATGTTGATCGCGTAGCCGTAGAGGAAGATCATCATGATCGGCATGATGATGACGATCAGCAGTGAGCGGAAATCACGCAGGATGTGATAAATCTCTTTTTGGGCGATGAACCTGATTCTATGCACGTGCGGCCTCTTGATTGCGGATCAGGTTGACGAAGAGGTCATCGAGAGACGAGGTGGCATATTTCTGTTTGAGATCGAACGGGCGACCCTGTTCTATAATCCGTCCTGCGTGCATGATCGATATGCGGCCGCAGTATTCGGCTTCGTCCATGTAGTGGGTAGTGACGAAAATCGCCACACCCGAATCAGCGAGTTGATACAGCATGGCCCAGAAACGCCGCCGGAACACGGGATCAACACCGCCCGTGGGTTCGTCCAGAAACAGGATGCGTGGTTCGTGAAGAATCGCCGCAGCCAGAGCCAGACGCTGGCGCCAGCCCACCGGAAGTTTGCGCGACTGCTCGTCGAGAAATCTCCCCAGTTCCAATTGCTCGGTCAACTCAGCAATCCGGTTCTTCAGTTCGCTGTTGCCGAGATTGTAGGCGGCGCCGTAGAAATTGAGATTCTCGCGACCGGTCAGGTCGGGGTAGAGAGAGAACTTCTGCGACATGTAGCCGATGTGCCGTTTGATCATCTCCGGCTGGTGACGGATGTTAAAGCCGGCCACCTGACCATCGCCGGAGGACGGCAACAAGAGGCCGCACAGCATCCTGATGACGGTAGTTTTCCCCGCGCCATTGGCGCCGAGAAAGCCGAATATCTCCCCATAGTCAACCGCAAGAGAGACCTGATCCACGGCGGAAAACGCGCCGAAGCGGCGACTAAGCTGACAGGTCTCAACCGCACGAGTGTTGACGTTCTCTGTTGCCATCAGGCAGTGGTCTCCATCAGTTGAATGAAGCGGTCTTCGAGATCAGCGTTAATACGTGTGACCAGGGCGCGCGTGATACCGATTTCCAACAGCGCAGCGAAATACCTATCGAGGTTATCCTGCTGGTCAAGATACAGATGCAGTCCGGCGCCAAACCGCACGGCAGTCAATCCTGCAACGGCATTTACCTTCTCCAACAGGGTAACCGTTGGCTCGCAGTCGACATAGAACAACTGCCCGACAAATGAGGCGGCGAGACGCGACGGTGTGTCTTCCGACAGCTTGCGGCCGCCAAAAATGAACGCAGCCCGGTCACATCGGGCAACCTCGTCCATGTAAGGTGTCGATATCAGAATTGTGACGCCTTCCGTTTTCAATTGTTTGAGAATCTCCCAGAACTGGCGACGCGACAGTGGGTCAACCCCGGTGGTCGGTTCATCGAGAATGAGCAAGCGCGGATCGTGAATCAACGCGCATGACAAGGCCAGTTTCTGCTTCATGCCGCCGGAAAGCGCGCCGGCACGTCTATCGGCGAACGGTTTGAGGTTGGAGAACTCATACAGTTGATCCCGCTTGCGGCGATACTCATGTCCCGTGATACCGTACAAACCAGCGTAGAATGTCAGATTCTCCTCGATGGACAGATCAGGATACAACGAGAACTGCTGCGGCATGTAGCCGAGCATCGGTTTGATTTGCTCGTGATCTCTCGCAATGTCGCAGCCGTCGATTGTGACAGCGCCGGAGTCGGGGTCAAGCAGCCGGCAGAGAATGCGAATCATGGTCGTCTTGCCGGCGCCGTCGGGCCCGACCATTGCGAATATCGTTCCCCGTTCGACCTCAAGCGAGAACCGATCCAGCGCGACCAGCGAGCCGTACTTCTTAACCAGACTGTCAGCAACCAGAAAAGACATTACTTCTCCAGCCTGACAAAAACCGGCATGGCGATCTTGAGTGTCCGATCCGGATTGGGGATAGACACTTTGACGGCGTAGACCAGATCAGCGCGGGCTTCTTCGGTCTGAACATTTTTCGGTGTGAACTCCGCCTTATCCGAAGTCCAGATCACGGTGCCGGGATACTCTTTGCCGCCGCTCTCGGTGCTGACAACGGCGCGGTCGCCCAGTTTCACACCGGCGAAACGATCGGTGGTCAGATAGACCTTGACGGTGACCGTGTCGAGACGTGCGATGCGGGCAATCGCTTTCCCCGGCGACAGCAACTCACCAGGCTCGACGAACTTCTCAGTCACGACACCGTCAAGCGGTGATAGTGCATAGCAGTCCACGCGTCGACGCTCCAATCGGGCAATATCGGCCTCGGTTTTGGCAAGTTGCGCGTCCAGGATACGCACCTGCGCCTGAGACGATTCACGAGTTAGAGACGCCTGATTCCGTTCGAACTGTACCTGATCGAACTGCTTCTGTGTGGCCGTTCCGGACTGCATGAGACGGTCGACCCGCGCGAATTCCGATTGTGCGAACTCCTGAGCCGTAGTGGTCTGTTTCACCTGCACACGAGCGGCGGCCAATTGCGCCCGCAGGACATCCAGACCGGCGCTCGCGGCGGTCAGTTCAAGTTCCAGATTGCTCGGATCGATCACGACCAGTGTGTCGCCGACTGACACCGAGGTTCCCTCGTCGAACCTGTGCTGCACAACTCGTCCGGCGCTTTCGGCTGAGATTACCGATTCGGCCGCCTCGATCAATCCAGAGCCGCCGATCTGATCATTGTTGCTGCCGCATCCGGCCAGCGCTGTTGATAACAGCAGGATAATGACAATGTAACGTAACATGCTATAATCCCTTTCTTAATCTTTCGTCTGCGAGAGCGAAATAGTACGCGCTTTGGGCGATGTAGAAGTCAACCTTGCAGGCCGCCAGTGACGCTTCAGCCTGTGTCAGAACAGCCTCTATCTCAAGAAGACGATTCGATGTCAGCACGCCGTTGCGGTGTTGCTCGCTTGCCAGTTCATAGTTCGCCCCGGCCAGTTGCCATTCAGTCGTGCCACTTTGATACCGTTGGTGTGCCAGCTTGAGCTGCTCGTAGGCGAGATCGGTCTCGCGAGCTATTGTCTCGGCAACGTTGTCATACCGGCGCTGCGCAGCGTCCCGTTCATAAGTGGCTGCCGATTTCTTTGACATCGTACTTCCGCCAAGATTGAAAGACCATTGCAACCGCGCTCCGACCGTGAAATTGTCATTCCACTTATCCGAGAACGGATCGATGTTCGGCTTGCCGTAAGAATAGCCGCCGAAGACACCGAGTGTTGGCAAGTATCCGGCCTGTTCGCTTCTCACCCGACCTTCGCCCATACCGACACCTGCCAATGCGGCCTGGAGCTCGGGACGCCGACCGGCAGTGTCGCTCTTGGACAAGCTCTGCGATGGATCCGGAATCGTGTCGGATAACTCAACCTGCTCCCGCGCGGCAAGTCCCAATCGACTCACCAGATTGATCCGCTGCGACTCGGTGTTGATTTCCGCCTGACGAACCTGAAAATCCGCTCTTGTGGATGCAAGATGAGCTTCGAGCAGGTCAACGGAATCGGCGGCGCCCGCATTATAGAGAAAGCGAATATCATCTCTCAGAATCGTGGTGCGTTTGAGTGACGCCTCCGCCGCCCGGCCCAGAGCGAGCGCTTTGATGTATCCAAAGTAATCAAGGCGTGCCTGCAGGTAAACATGGTCACGCTCGAGATCATTCATGGCAGTCCGATAGTCGCGACTCGAGCGATTCATGGCAATCGCCGAACTGATTCTTCCGCCCGTGTAGATCGGGATAGTCAGTCGCAGGTCGGTCTGATAGGTTTCGTTGGAGCCGAAATCACGCGAAAGCTGAAACATGCCGGGGATGTTGATATTCAGCGCCGGGACTTCGTCGACATACCTTGCGTTTGCCTCAAACGACAGAGTCGGGAACCGCTCCGCCTGAGCTGCCACAAGAGACTTCTCCGCCGCCATCCGATTACTTTCAGCCTCTTTCAAAGCGTGCGAATGTGACTCGGCCAGCCGCAATGCCTGTTCGAGTGTGAGCTCACGGGCTGAAACTGCGGACAGCATCATCAACAGTATGAGTAGTGTATATCTCATAGTCATCTCACCTTCAGGCCATTCAGAAAAAGATCCACTATGACGGTTTGACGCTCCTTTGCAAACGCGGCGCGGTTTTCTATTCCCAGCGCTGCGTCCTGGATGGGAGCTATTACGAAATAACCGAGACTCATGCTCACAAACGCTACCAGTGCCTGCCGGAGATCGATCACACGGTATCGACCATCTCCAATGCCCTGCGCCATGAGAGTCATGATCTTCTGAGGCAACCCGGTCGACGTGAACACGTCGGCTATGGCCGCCAATACTTCCGGATGGGGATCAGCCAGCTCTCGTAGAATGATGGGGCGAATCGGGCCGGCTTCAAGGAAAGCCTCAACATGACGCTCGGCCATGATCGTCAGCGCCTCCGCCAGACTCGTCGCGTCAGACACCTGGACGCGGACCTGGCTCAACATGTCGCGAAAGAACGATGTCACCACTTCAACGTACAGATCGTGCTTGGATCGAAAGTGGTAGTAGATCATCGCTTTGTTAACACCTGCGCGCTCAGCGATTCTATCTACTCGCGCGCCCTCTTTGCCGTGGGCGGCGAATTCCTGCAGAGCGCCAGCGACAATCTTGTCGCGAGTGGTCAGGTCCTCGTCTTGGACGGGGTTAGCTTCAGCTTGTTGTTCTCTCCGTTCCATAACTAACCATTCAGTTTAACCATACAGTTAACAATATTGGCAGGTTTCGATATTTGTCAATAACTTTTTGGTGGTGTTGGGTATGTCATTGTTATACAGTAGATTACAAATAGTATCCGGCGCAGGTTGGGTTGCTGGCCCAAATCAGTATTCGACGATGCCCCACAGTAGTATGGCGGGTTCGAAGACTGACTCGCCTTGATTTTCATGTTCTTCAGCTGGGTAGCCCACAGCTCTGCTGTGGGTAATCTGGTTCTCTGAAACGACCCTCATATCTCTATCCGGTCGACACGCAAAGATATGATTTATCGTCCGTCTCACTCTAGCAGATTAGTATTCGACGATGCCCCACAGTAGTATGGCGGGTTCGAAGACTGACTCGCCTTGATTTTCCTGTTCTTCAGCTTCTCCTCTCCTCTGCCGATATTGGAACCAGCGGACTCTAATCAATACCCGGTCGCTGTTGGCGATCTCCGTTGAGGAGGAAAGAATGCAGGAAAATGAGCGGATGATTCGACCGGCGTTGGGAGCGATCGTGCTGATCTGCTTCTTCATGCCGTTTCTCAAGATCAGTTGCGGAGGACAGCCGATTGCCTCGATCACCGGCTTGGACCTTGCCCTGGGCAAGACCATTGAACCACCGAATTTCTTCGGTGACGGCGCCGGCGCTCCCGGATTTACCGGACAGGGTTGGTCCAACCAGTCCGGCGGCCTCGACCAGGGTGGCGGCAGCGGTCAATTTCATTTCGGAGACTCAACTGTTAGTTTTGACCAGTCAGGCTCGTCCGATCCTGCGAACCCTTTTGCCAACACAACCAGCGGCGAAATGAAAATAAACAGCGAGCCGTCTGCGGCGGCGGCGCTTATTCTCGCGGCCATTGCGCTCTTGGGAGCGTTCGGATCAGGCCACCGGGCCATGCAGATATCCGCAGTCGCTTCGGCTATCACAGCGGCACTGTTGATGGTCATCAAGTTCAACGTAGCGGGAGATATGCCTACGCAGGTTATCGGAATAATCTCCCTCGAATGGGACACTGGCTTCTGGGTCGCGATTATCGCTTCCGCGGCGCTGGCTGTTTTCACTGCGAGGCTGCTCAGCCGGAGTGTTTCTCTTCGCCTGAAGCCGCGACTGGTGATTCAATCCCATTATGACAAGCAGAGTTCAGAATCAGTCAATCACTGATCTGGTAGGTCAGGAGAGACTGTCTCAAAAGGTCCGAAACCAGTTGTGTCAGTTCTTGTGATCCCGATTCTTGTCGGGATCGTGTGAACTGACACCGTTGATTATCAACGACTCACAGCGTCAGGTCACACCCTCCGACAAAGTCGGAGTGCAAGACCTGACGCAACTTTGCCCACTTATGGGACAGCCTCAGGAGGCTTGCCCTCCTGACACGCCGATGTCAGGACCGCGAGGGTCCTGACCTACAAGACTTCCAAAACACGACGGCAGGTCGGAGAAGATCCAACCTGCCGTTTCTGTTTGCGCGGGACTCTCGACGTTACTTTGTGTCCGCCGTCTTAAATCGCGACACCATTTTCTGGAGTGACTCGGCCTGACGGTTCAGATCGTCAGCAGCTCTCGCCATCTCGCCAGCCCCTTTGGCCGTTTCCGAAGTGACCACCGAAATGTCTTCCACGCTGTTCGAGATTTCCTCGGCGGCGGCGGATTGCTGCTGCGCGCCGGTGGCAATCTGCTCGATCATGTTCATTACTTTCTGTGAGGTGAAGAGAATCCCCTGGAGACTGTTGCCGGCTTTGTCCGCGAGTTCGCGACCCTTATCCACGCTTCTGATGCCGGTCTCCATCGCCTCCACGGCGTCGCTGGTCTTATGCTGTACGTCATTTATAACCTTCTTAATCTCGCCGGTGGCGCGGGCGGTCCGCTCGGCCAGCTTGCGCACTTCGTCGGCTACAACCGCGAAACCGCGACCCTGTTCTCCCGCGCGGGCGGCCTCGATCGCCGCATTGAGCGCCAACAGATTGGTCTGGTCGGCAATGTCTTCGATGACATTAACAATCTCGTCGATCTTGTCTGCCGACTCGGCCAAACGACCAATGGACTCGGAGGATTCCCGCACCAGATCGGCGATTTCACCCATCCCCGAGATCGTCTTACCAACAATCTCGCCTCCCGATGTAGCCGTGTCCGAGGCGTTGCGTGACGCCGTAGTGGCATCGGTGGTGTGACGGGTAGCCTCGGCAATCGTGGCCGCCATCTCTTGAATTGCGGCCGTTACCTGCTGAACCTTGTTGGCCTGGCTCTGGGCACCGGCCGACATTTGCTCCGATGACGCAGCGATCTGGTTGGCGGCCGTGACTACCTCCCCTGCCGTTGACCGAAGCTTGTGAATCATCTCTGAAAGACTAGTAATCATATTGGCGAAGGTTTGACTGAGAACGTCTTGTTCGGAACGCGGCGCGACTACCACCGTCAAGTCGTTAGCCGCTATTCTTCCGGCCGCCTGCGACAAGTCACGCATGTAATCACGAAGATCTACCAGGTTTTTGGCGAGACGACCAATTTCATCCTTGGAGCGATAACCAATCTTCAGCTCCATGTCGCCGACAGCAAGCCGCCCGGCGGCGCCTTCAAGCTCCTTTACGGGACGCGTTATCACGCGCTGGAAAAGGGTAGCGATCAGTAAACCCACCAAGGCCGTGACCAGCGAAATGACCAGACTGATTTTGATGAACCAGGCCGTGCGGTCGGACGCCTCATTCAGATCTGAACGCAGCAGCAGCGACGCCACTTCCTTGCCGCCCGCTTGTACTGTCTTGCCCAGAGTCAGGTAAGTGTCGTCAAACCTGTTCTCGCCGTCCGCCAGTTTCGGCAGACTACCTGGCAGACTCTCACCGGAGCGGACGTGTTGTGCGAAGACTTTCCCGTCGGGCAGGACAATCGCCGCCCAGACCAGATGAGGATCGTTGCTGATCGACTGGAGAACTTCTTCGGCTGACGAAGCGTCATCAAAAGCCACGGCGCTGGAACAGTTGCCCGCCAGCACGGCGGCCAGCAGCAAGCAGTTCTGGACCAGTTCGTTGTGGAAGCTCTTGCGATCATTGATAATGTAAGCTAGTGAAGACAACAACAGTGATACTACGGTCACCAGGAGTACCACAAAAGTAAGCTTGGTCCTGATCGACCAATTGTGAAAGCTGAGCATCTCAGACCTCCAGCACGTTGGGGGACGACGTACCGGTTTCGGGGGCCGAACGTCTATTTACTAGTGTTCTTCCTCAGAATCGTCAGAATGGTTATTCCCTTTAGGTCCGCAGCATTGTGCCACGCCTGCTTTTGAGCAGGGAGGGTCTGAATGGTTAATACTTGCACAACGAGTATTCGCTCCGCCGACCGGTTTCGACACTCGATCGGGCGCTATGCGTTAAGCCCTGTTGAAAGAATCCGATAACCTGAATCATATGGGGGGCGCCCAAAATCTTGATTCTCGGCGCGGGAACTGTTAGTATAAGAGATGGGTTTGTAAAGACGGGTCTATTTGGTAGTCTATCTATCGGTAAGAGGTCTGCGGTCAATGATGAAATTGATGTTCATAACATGTGCGCTGCTCGTTCTGGCGTCGGGCATTCCTGCCAAAGACATGCCGGCGGGGGAAATCGATTTCAAGGCAGACTTCATTGTCAAGGTCACTGACTATGTCACCTGGCCCGAGGGTGCCGCTACTAATGCCGCTGGTGAGGTGGCTGTCGCCGTGCTGGGCGATTCCCCGCTGACACCCAAACTGAAAGAACTCGCCTCCGCGCGCACCAGCCAGGGGACAAAGATGTCCGTTACGTCGGTCACGCTGGATGACAATCTGGCCGCCTACCAGATTCTGTTCATTGTCACTGAAGACAAAGTCGAACTCGCCAAAGTCCTAAAGAAAGTCCAGAACGCACCGGTGCTGACCGTCAGCGACGCCTACTACTTCGCACGATACGGGGTGATGATCAACTTCTACAAAGACGATGGGGGTAACGGCAAGGTAAAGTTCGAGGTAAACCAGATGACCATGGGGATGGTCGGACTGAAAATGAGTTCGAAGCTTCTCAAGCTGGCGACGATAATCTGATCGAGAGAGCTGAAAATATCAGGCCTCCGCCGCCATCAGGCGCGGAGGCTTTTTGTTGTCTTTTGCCTGGGTCGATGTCAGTTCTCCGAGAGCACCACTTCGTCATACTCAATCTCAAAACGAAGCTTGTGCTTGGCTTCTTCCTGTGCGAGCATCAGAAACAACTTCTTCAGATCGGGGGCATCGGTGGCCCCGGCCAGACTATTGTACAGAGTGTAGGCTGCCTTCTCAGCTTTCATCGCAACAATGAGGGCATCCTGATAGGTCATCTGACCTTTGGCCGGCTCCGGCTCCGCCAGATAGTCGCCAATCTTGAGGTCGGTAATTTTCTTTTCGGAGAGCACCAGTTGGTGGCCGTCCTTAACCGCCAGCAACTTCGCCTTGTGGCCCATTTCTTCCTGCGAGAATCCAATAAACACTTCCTTCATCGCCGGGCGGGTCATTTTGGCTGCCAGGCTCTTGTAGAATTGGGCAGCTTCTTCCTCTTTCTGAATGGCAAATTCAAGAACCTTGTCCGAGGTATCAAGTTTCACAGTTTCCTCCTTCACTCCAGGTTGATACCGAATATACTCATCGGCGGTAACAGGACAACGAAAATGTCACTGCCTCAAATGACTGGCGAGGTCGCATCAATGAAGAAGCCCGGGGCTTACCCCGGGCCTCTGGCTACCGACACCTGGTTCTCGGCCAGCCTCTCAACGGAAACTTACCATGCCCTTGGTTTCTGAGTCGCCCTCGACATCAACCTCCCCTGACCCGGCGACCAGCGCGGGGCTGATCATCTGAGTCGGTTCACATCGAGTAATGAGCTGGTAGCCGTATCCGCCGTTCGAGCTGACCCGGAACCGCTCAAAGAACCAGCCGGACCCGGGCGCCGTGAACGGCATGAGGGCCTGGTACCTCAAACTGGCGCCGGAGGCTACCCCTTTGCTGAACACCGAATTGTGCGTCTCCCACACGCGGGCCGTGTACGGCTCGGCAGTCGGTTCGCCGGTCATCGGATTGACCGGGGTAACTGTCAATTCGCCCTCGGCGTGAAATGCCGCCTGGTAGTTGCCGCCGGCGGAAAACTCAATTGTCTCAGTGAGAGTAATCGGGCCGTTGACATACACATAGTCATAAGGACCTGACGAACAGAACGGCTTCGGGACAACCTGATCGAACTGAGCCACCCACTGCTTGTTCGTGATTGTCGGCTCAGCTTCGATTCTGGAAGCCAGATTCAGAACAACCGAGTGACCGTCGCTGGCTATCGGGACATCTTCAGTCACATTCCCGAGCGGGCCGCCGATAAGACCGCGCAGCTCGACCGGCAGACCGTTGTAGATGACAGCCGGAATAGAGCGATACGGGGACTCGTTGATCTGATCGGTGGGAATCATCGGAACATTCAGGTCAAGCAGGCCTGTGCGCATGATATCGCCCAATACAAACTGCTCGGCCAGTTCCCAGCTTAATACCTGGTGAGTTGTGGTACCGGGGATGAGCACTTCGAAATGGACACCGCCCAGTGTCCAGTCACCGGCCTTGAACAGCCTCAGATGGAACCGTATCTGCGAGTAGTCGCCGCACACCAGTTGAATCGCGCCGGATGTCCAGCGGCAATTCGATGCGTACGACGCCTGGATATCGCCTTCGATATCATCCTCCCAGACGGAATTGAACGGCGGCATCGGCGGCATACCGAGAGCCGAGCGATCACCATCAAGCGCCAGCAGAGCCGCCCGTATGTCGCGCGGATCCGCCTTGCCGATGAACATCAGGTTGATCGGGTCTTTGGGGTTGCCGGAATAATCCGAAGCCGTGTACGGCCAGAACTCCAGCGATTTCTCCCCGACCGGCACGGTCACCAGTGGCGTCGGAGCCGGCGCGCTACTGTGCGGCCAACTTGCAGCTTGCAGGCTGGCCATATCGGGTTGCAGGTCCCCGACAGCCATCGGATCGAGGTTCGGCTCGACCGACTTGTCGCAGCCCACCAGCACCATCGTGGCGAGCAACAGCAACATGAGCGCGTAGCTGAACTGTTTCATGGTTTTCTTCTCCTTTGTTTGATTGTTTTTGATTCCTCAATCGTTCGTACCGTGTGTCGCATTGTTTTTTCCTTCGCTCTACCCCATTACAACCGGCGTGCCGCACGCTTGCGAAGTTGGCAAGTCTGCTCAACTCTATGTCACACAAGAAGTAAGTGAGTTGTCTCTGATCCCGGCGAAGAGAGCTCGGGTGGATAGCAGGTAATCACGAAACCGGCGGGAAACAGCTTCGCCAACGCGATTCGAAACCTATCGCCTTGAACGGTAAGAGATTGAAAAACCCGCTGGAGGTGGATACAGACGTGCCATGAGGATTGAGGTTGACGGCCTCATCTTAGGCGGTGTACTTTAGTCACAAGCGCTTCATGTCAGGACCTGACTCGTTCATGGGTGAAAGTAATAGTAGTATAGAGCAGCTTCGGGCGACGCTCGAAGAGTTACGAAACATCAACCGGATCATCGAGAAAATCTCCCGCGTTCGGGAGACCAATCACATAATGTCAATTATTATTGACGATCTGGTCCGGCTCGCCGATGCCGACCAGGGCGTTATCAACCTGGTCACGCCCAGTAGTGCCGACGATCTGATGACCGTTGTGCGCAAGAGTCAGCCGACCGCCGCGAGCATTCCCTACAAAGTTAACAGCCAGGTCTCCGGCTGGGTGATTCGGAACAAGCGCACGCTCAAAGTCGATGACCTCGACACCGATGATCGCCTGAGCGGTTTGTCGTCGGAACAGGGCCAGTTCAAGTCGCTTCTGTGTTGCCCCATGCTGGCCCGGGCGGAGATGGTCGGGCTGCTCAGTCTCGTTCGCAGTCAGGAAAAGGGGCCGTTTGGCGATGACCAGGCGCGGCTCGTGTCGATTGTGGCGTCGCAATCGGCGCAGGAGCTTGCCAACGCGCTGCTCCTCGAAGAACTCGCCCGCAAAAACGAATTGCTGGAGATATCACAGAAGAAACTACATAGCGAGAATGTCCGCCTGAAATTGGAGATCAACGCTACGTTCGCGTTCGAGAATATCGTGGGCAAGTCCGAGGCGATGCGGCACGTGCTCACGCTCGCCTCCAAAGTGAGCGCCAACGATTCCCCGGTCCTGATTACCGGCCAGACCGGCACCGGCAAGGAACTGCTGGCGCGCGCAATACACTTTAACAGCGCACGTCGCGAAAAACCGTTCGTGGTGAAGAACTGTGGCGTGAAAACCGAGACGCTGCTGGAATCGGAACTTTTCGGGCATACCAAGGGCGCCTTCACCGGCGCGGACCGAGCCAAGGCGGGGCTGTTTCAGGAAGCCGACGGGGGCACCATCTTTCTCGACGAGATCGGCGATGCACCCCTGTCCACCCAGGTGGCTATTCTCCGAGTGCTGGAGAGCGGCGAGATACGACCGATTGGCGCGTCGAAAACCGAGTTTGTGAACGTACGCCTGATTTCAGCCACTAACAAAAACCTGCAGGAAGCTATCGAGAGCGGCGACTTCCGCCGCGACCTGTACTATCGCCTGAACACGTTCACTATCGACTCACCTCCTCTCAAAGATCGGCGCGGGGATATCCCGCATCTGGTTTATCATTTCCTCAAGCAGATCGCCGTCAAACTGAACCGCGACAGTCTTACGATTACGCCGGCGGCGCTCGATGTCCTCAATCGGTATGCATGGCCGGGGAATGTCCGCCAGCTCGAACATGAGTTGGAGCGCGCCGCCGTAGTGTGTGAATCGGAAAACCAGATCGAGCTTTCCGATCTATCGCCGGAGTTGCTCGGCTCGACCGCCGCTGATATGGACACGAGCGGCTATCATGGGAAACTGCGCGAAGTGATCGAACGAGTGGAGCGTGACTTGTTGACCGCCACGCTGGAGCAAACCGACGGCAACATCCTGAAGACGTCGAAACTTCTCGGCCTGACCCGCAAGGGCCTCAAGGACAAGATGTCCCGCTACGGCCTGACGGCAGGCAAAGACTAAGTAAACCCGCTGCGGGGCGGGTGGGACACCTGACAATTTAGACAACTCTGGATATGAGCTAAATCAATATTCAGACTTTGGAATCCTGAGGAAAAGGGAAACCCTGTGCGTGTGAAGAAGCCAAAATGTGAATGTTTCATTTGCAAAGACCAGAAGCCCTTCCAATTTGACAAGACTCTTGTGAACGAGTTCATGAATGGTAGGGTCGTAATATTCGCAGGTGCTGGGGTCAGTACAGAATCCCCCAAAGTGCTGAATTGTTCTCTTTATGAATCAGTTGCGGATGACTTAGGTCTGAGTGATTGCAGGCTTTCATTCTCAGAATTGATGGAGCGTTGCGACAAGCAGCCAAACGGCAGAATTGAACTATTGAAGAAGGTGAAACAACGCTTCGGTGTCATTGAATCATTCCCAGAACTATTTCGCTTCGCCACAAGATTTCACGCAGAACTGGCGACCTTCTATCCAATCAACACTATTATAACTACTAACTGGGACACGTTCTTTGAAGACGTATGTGGAGCAGTTCCTTTTGTAACAGATGAAGATATTGCGTTTTGGAACATTGAGGACAGAAAAGTCCTGAAGCTCCATGGATCCATCAATAACTACGGCTCAATAGTAGCTACCACCGCCGACTACAAAAAGCGAGCTAGGTCGCTTTCGACCGGACTGGTAGGCACTGTGCTCAAATCGATCCTTGCAACGCAAACTGTGGTGTTCGTAGGATATTCATTCTCGGACTTCGATATCCAGTATATTTTCAATTTTGTGCGCAAACAGTTGAAAGGACTTAAGAGGCAGTCGTACGTTGTTACGACCTCTGCTGAAGAGGGCGACCGTTTCAAACGAGATGGATTGATACCGATTGTCACCGACGGAACGTATTTCATAGGACAACTTAAGAAACACGCGGTTCACAGTGGTGCCTTGCTAAGTGACGACATTTATGATGATGCCGAAGGACTCCGTTTTGTCGTCAATATAGCTCACAACGAAATGCACGAAGAGTATAGTTTTATCGACTATCCGCAGTTGATATACGCATCAGCCTATCAGGACGGAATGATGCACGCATTGGAGAGGATGCTGAATCTGAGGAAGACCGGGGAATATAATAACGAGTGGAGAACAAGAAGAATCATAGATATTTACATGGGGATTCGCAAGGAGAAGCTAGGGTGTAGAGCATATGAAGACGTTGCATATGTAGATGGTTATATCAATTCACTATTGTTCACGTTGCTGGACAAACGGACGAGAAAGACTGCAAGAGTCCCTTTGTACTTTGCATTTGGCATAGACAAAGACCTCCTGACACTCAGAGATTTTGCAGGAGTGTTGCCGAACCTACCTCAGAAGCACAAGGCTTCATTTAAGAGAGCGCTAGAATACTCGAAGACACAGGAAGGAAGCAGCGGCCCCATATTCCATCATCCAGTGTGGTTGTAAAGCGGAGGTTCACCCGGTAACCCACAGCTGTGCTGCGGGTTCTCACTAATAGCGACGGCCGACGGGCCGTCACACCCCGCCGCGGCGGGGTGCCCAGTTATGTCCGCCGATCAGAATCCTCCTGCCATCACTTCCCTTCGATTCGAGTCTGCCTGCATCGGCGTCATCCTCCTCTCAACCAGAAGTGGTTCCTCCGCTTGCGCGGAGGATGACGGGACTGGCGTCCCGTTTTTCCGCGCCGCGCATCCATAGTGCGTTCTCACTATTAACCTGTACCTGTACCCCACCTAACAGGTGGGATTTGACGCAACGGCAGCGATGCTTATATTGAGAATTCCCACCCGTTGGGTGGGGTACGGATGTGATCTGTTGGCAGACGAGGACGTCCGCCAACCACAATGAAATGGCTGACTGGTCCCCAAAAGATAGGCCAGTTCACCGGACATGCCATTGAAACTTACGTATGACTTGTTACGTAACTAAGGGAGAAGCAACGCTCGTCAAGGACACGCTGAAATGAATATCAGAATCGTTATAATCATCGTTTCTCTCATTTGGATAATCTCGGAAATTGCACTCGCCAGGCTCAAGCATTCTGATACCGCCGGCGCGAAACAAGACAGATCCTCGCTGCGCATCTTGTGGTCGACGATTATCCTTGGCATCGTGATCGGCAATTTGCTGGCGATATACCGCGTGGGGACTATCCCCGCCGTCAGTTACTATGCTGCCATCTCCGGCCTCGTCTTGATCGTGGTTGGACTGGTTGTTCGGTGGATAGCTATTCTGACTCTGTGGAAGTACTTCACCGTCGATGTATCAATCGTGAACGAACACAGACTTGTGAACACGGGCCTCTACAAGTTGGTCCGTCATCCGGCCTATACGGGCAGTTTGCTTTCTTTCCTTGGTCTGGGGATGGTTTTCTCGAACTGGCTGACATTGTTAGTGATTTTCGTTCCTATCACGATCGCATTTGTCTATAGGATCAAAGTTGAAGAGAAAGCCCTCGTGACGTTCTTTGGTGATCAGTATGTACGCTATTGCTCAACAACCAAACGCTTGATTCCCGGAATATACTGACCGTTGATCTGGCAGCACAAGCTCGAAACCGCAGGGGTTTCGACCTACTCTTCCTAATCTACTTCGCCGCAGCAGTATCACCTACCAGTTCCGGCCAGCGGGGATGATTGTGCAGAGGTTTCCAGACGGGTTCGAGTTTCAGATAGGACGGTGACACAAAACCGGGGATCGACAAGAGGAACTTCAACTGATCGATCGCACGATCATACTCTTCGAACACAACACAAATCTCGATTAGATCGAGAGCGATGAAAAGAGCGTCGAAGGCATCGCGTGAGGTCGGCAACAGTTCCATCGCCCGCTGTCCGTGCGCAAGGGCGGGTTCTTTCATGCGCAAACCGGCATAGGCTCGACCCAGATAGCTGTGGTAACGAGCGTTCTCCGGATACCGTTTGACCTGGTCTTCAAGCATGACCCTCGCCGAGTCGGAGTACTGCTTCTCGATCTCGTATCTCCCCAGCAGGCGGTTCAACTGAGCGCGATGCAGATAGTACATAGCCGTGTCGGAGCCGATCTTCATGCTTCGCAGGGTCGCGTCATAGTCCGGCTCGATTACCCGCTCCAGCCACCAGTAATATTGAGAGCGAGCCATATCGGCATGTTTGGCGCCTTCGGCCAGAATCTCGCGGGCGCGTGCGACGTTGCCATCGCGGAAAATCTCAATCCAGGCTTTGTACACGTGCACGAGCGGCCAGTCCGGCGCCAGAGCGATTACCTTATCGAGATACACGTCCGCCTGCTCATAGCGGCGCATCAAACTGAAAGTAAGACCGACATCGAAGAGCTTCAGGTGCGACCTGGGATCGAGTTCCGCCGCCCGCATGAAATTCACTGCCGCTTGTTCCATCGGGCCGATCCGTCGCTGCACCGCCGCGATGGCGCTGTACAGGTCGGCGTTGTTGGGGCAGCTAATCAGCGCGCGCTGGAATGCCTCGAACGCCTGCGCGTATTCGCTCTCGCAATGATAGTAGTAGTATCCCAGCGCCAATTGTCCCTCGATCAGCTCTGGCGCCAGGGCCAGCGCCCGCTCGGCCGCCAGCCGGGCCTGTTCTTTGCGCTGGTCGGTGTGGTCGTAGTACTCCCAATACATACTCTCGTGGGCGCGTGATAGCATCGCCCAGGCAATCGCGAACTCCGGATCGAGATCCACTGCCCGCCTGTACATGTCGGCGGCGATTGCGATATCCGGCTCTTCCCAACTGCGATTGAAATATTCATTACCCCGCAAGTAGAAATCATAGGCTTCGAGGTTTCCCGTCGGTCGCTCTCTTGCTGCCTGCTCCTGACTTTCGTGCAATACCAGTTGGAGTTCAGTGGCCACGTCACGGGCTATTCGGGATTGCAGATCAAAGATGTCACCCAACACTCCCTCGTAGCTGTCGGCCCACAAGTGGGTGTCGCTGGGTGCGTCGATCAGACTCGCATGAACCCGCACTCGATTGGGTGAGGAGTTCTTGTCCCAGTAGACCGTACCGGTGACAAGCAACTGACAGCCTAGCTCGGACCCGATCTGGCGAGCGTCCTTGCGGCTGTCGCGATACTCGATCACACTGGCGCGCGAGATGACACCTATCCCGCCCAGTCGCGCCAGATCGGTCGTGATCGCATCCATCACACCGTCGGCGAAATACTGATCATCCGGTGCTCCCAGGTTTCCCATCGGGAGGACTGCCAGAGTCTGCCGGCCCGCTCGCTCCGCATCACGACTTGCCCACGGTTTGAGCCATACGGTTGCGATTACGAGCAACACCAGGATCGCCGACCCAATAACCAGCCGCAGTCGTGGTTGCTTTTCCTGGGCGCCGTCAGATTCTTTCGGCGGTTGTTCTCCCAGATCGGCCATGACTTCATCTGCTTGCTGATATCTGACGTAAGGGTCTTTCTCCAGCAGGCGCATCACTACCCGCTGCACGTTCTCGGGTATTTCCGGACGAAGGGCGCAAAGGGATTTCGGAGTATCATTGACAATAGAGTAAACCAGCGACGCTTCATAGTCACCCTCGAACGGCCGTCGCCCAGTAAGCATCTCATATAACACCACTCCCAGCGACCAGAGATCGGAGCACGGCGTGACCTCTGCTTCGCTCAACTGTTCCGGTGACATGTAGCTGAGCGTGCCTGAACGAGGGTCATCGGGCGCGGTCCGCTTCTCTTTGACGGTAGCGAGACCGAAATCGAGAATCCTGACTCGTCCGGTGCGGTCGATCATCACGTTGGACGGTTTGAGATCGCGATGCATCATGGCCGTCCGATGGACCGCCGCAAGACCACGGCAGATCTGCAGAGTGATGTCGACGGCTTCTTCGATGGCCAGAGGCCCGCGTCCCAGGCGTTCGCGCAGAGACTCGCCGTCAACATACTCCATGGCGAAAAACGGCCGACCCTGATACTCCCCAAAGTCAAACACCGTGAGCAGATTGGGATGGCTCAAGGACGCTGCCGCGCGGGCTTCGTTCTGCAATTGTGTACGGGCTTCGCTTGAGCGAGTCGCCGGTAACAGCTTAATTGCCACTGCACGATTCAGCTCAGTGTCATCGGCCTGATACACCTCGCCCATACCGCCGGCGCCAATAAGTCGAACTACACAATAGCGACCGATCATTGTGCCGGCGTTCAGAGGTGCAAAATGATGGCGTTCGGAACGTTCTTCGGATTTCCCAGTCATCAGTCAACTCACAGACAACAGGCGCGAGAGTACATCAAAGATAGCGCTGCTAAGGTCTTGTCGCAATGTACATCGTAGAATCCCCTGGCCACGTCTCACATGGATACCTTCTTCCAGGTGGTTAGCTGGTATACCCCTTAGATCGAGCGGATGGAGAACCCGCACGCAACCGTACGTATTGTCCCACAACGGGTTACGACGTGTCATGTCTTGCTCTGGTGTGTGGCACGCGCCTTGCAATAGGCTGGTTGGTATGAAGATGCAAAGACAAATACAGTTGGAACGGCCTGTGGCAATTGACGGAAATAATGAGCAGAGGTGCTGTATGTTGAAAAGGACCATGATTTACCTGCTTTTGGTTGCTATGAGCAACCTGATTTTGGCCGGTTGCGCGGAATACACGAAGATGAGTCTGAGTGACGTCCTCAACTCGAAACACAAGCGGGTGAGCGAAGTTACAACCAATAACGGCGAACAGATCGTTTTTGACAGCGCCGGCGCCAAGTATATAGACGATAGCAAGTCGATCCTCGGAATCACCAGTGATGGCCAGCGAGCACATAAGTTCACTAGCGACCTGGATAAAATAACGCTTGTGGATACCACCGGCGAGGACACCCTGCCGCTGGTTCTGCCCGCCGGCGAGCTCACGCCGCATTTCTCCCAGAAGCGATTTGATCGGATCAGCTCAGTATTTACCAAACAGGGCGAGCAATTCCGATTCAACTCACTCGGGGCAACAATAGATCGTCCCGATCAAACCATCAAAGGGACGACCTTAGCGACTTTGCAGAGCGCCAGACACAGTCTCGCACAGTCTGAAGCAGCGAGTGTCCCGTCCAACCACGTTTATGCTGGTAATTACATTTCCGGCTCTGCTGTCGCTGTTCCTTTTGACAACGTTGATTATGTGACAGTTCATCAGTCACGTGATACGGGAGTGCTTAAGGGTTTGCTGATCGCAGGTGGTATAGCGGCGTTCCTCTACTTTCTGGCAACTGAACTATCCAACGATCCTTGGGAGGACTTTAACCTTGACGGGCTTGACGACGCCATGCAAGTCTGGCCCTTAGAATAGGCGGACCATACCATGAAAACTCAGATCACAGCAGTTATTGCACTTGTCACCTTCATAAACCTGCTCTTCGCCAGTTGCAGTAAAGTGGTCAATATCACACTGAATGAAGTCGCGGTCGACGCCCCGAAACGGATCACTGGGGTCGTCTCCAAATCCGGTGACGACGTGACTTTTGACAAGAAAGGCGGCCGTTACGAGCCGACCTTCAGGCGAATCACCGGCGTTACTGCGGATGGCGTACGCGTCGCCAAGTCTCTGAAAGCTCTGGATAGCGTAAGAGTGGTTGATTTTGCTGAGGATAGCGTAGCACCTATCACGATCGTCGCACCGAACTTTCATGACTACATGAGTCCGTGGCAAACCGACAAGCTCGTGTCCGTTGTAACAAAGCTCGGTGCGACCCACAAGTTCTGGAGCGATGGCCGGATCGATACATTGAACGGGGTGATACTCGGGCTGTCTGACACCAGAATCTCTTTGAGAATTCCTTTCGACAGCGTGGCATACGTGGGTGTCAAGAGACCGGATAAAGTCAGGACTGGACTCCTTATCATCGCGCTCACAGCCCTGACAATCTGGGGTGTTTCTGAGATGATCGGAGACATCCATTTATTTGACTTTGATTGCTCGCAAAACTAATACGGATGAGGAAAGTATGACCAGAAGAATAGTGGCAGCTGTGACTCTGACCGCGCTTGTCAACCTGATGATCGGTGGCTGCAGCAAGGTGGTAAACTTCAAATTGGACGAGGTAGCAGTGAAGAGACCGAACAGGATCGCCAATGCACTGCTTTTCTTTCGTATGGCAGCGACGATTACTGCCGGCGTGGCGACCTTGATCTTACAAGATTTCTTGATCCCATATCGGACTCGGAACTTTGTGCCGAGTTCCTCGTCGCTACGCCCCTCAGCGCCCAGATGAGACGCATGAACACCGCCGGCAGGGCGATCCGGATTTCGCTGGCGGGGACACCGACGATGCACGGGTTAACACAGCCTGGCTCGTTTGGATATATTATCCCGATAGATTTAGACCGAACAAGGGCCCCACAAGGAAGCGTCATGTTCATCTGCAATTATTGACAACACGCTACAAAACCGGCATGATTCACTATGACTATTCGACCGGCACAAACATCTGATCTCGACTTCTTTGTCGAGTGCGTTACTCGCGAAGGCTGGCTTGGCGGGACCCGCGTCGAATTTGAGGCCTTCTACGATCATGATCCGCACGGTTGCTTTGCGGCCGAAGAAGGCGGCGAGCGCATCGGGATGATCGTCGCTACTGCTTATGACACCTGTGGCTTTCTGGGTGCACTCATTGTCCAGCCGGATCGACGCGGCCGGGGCATCGGCCAACAACTCATGGAACACGCGATTGGCTATCTCCGGCAAAGAGGCATACGGAGCATTTATCTCGATGGTGACACTCCCGCGGTACCGCTCTACGAGCGGCTCGGTTTCCACATGGTCTGCAAATCACTGCGATTTCTTGGGCAGATTGATCCTGTTGAAAGGACCAACGTCCGCCCCATGACCCGCGACGATCATGACACCGTTCTCCATCTCGATCGTGCCGCCTTCGGCGCGGACCGCAGTTTCTTCTTGAGAAGATGTTGTGACACCTTCCCTGAACTGTGCCATGTATGGGATGATGGTCGCATCCGCGGCTTCATCATGGGACAACCTGGTCACGGTGTGGTGACGGTCGGGCCGTGGTATGTCCATGATGAATCCGTCAATCCATTGTCCCTGCTCCGCGCTATCGCCCACGACGCCTCGCCGGCAAAACTTCGTGTGGGTGTGCTTGAGTGCAACGTTTCGGCAACCTCCCTGATGCGGTCGCTTACCACATTCGTCGAGACTGAGCCGTGCCGGCGCATGGTTCTGGGACCGGATATCAGACTGGGCGTCTCTCCCCAATTGTTCGCGGTCGGCTCACCGGCGAAGGGCTGAGGCACACACCCTAAAACACCAGCCGCACCCCGAACTGGTTGATCGATTCCGGCTCGAAAGATGAAATCACTCGCTGGACATTCAGACTGACCAACGATGTCACCGGTTTGACCAACGACAGTTCGACATAGTGTTCACGGCTTAGACCGGGTGTCAGGCGGAAATTGTAGTCGGCGGTGTACTCTAAACTGAAATCGGTCCAGAGCTTGAAGTTGTTGATGGCTATTACCTGGAGCGTGCGGCCGCGGTCTTCACCGGAGTCATCGTAGTTCTGATACAGAGAGACCTGGTTGGAGATCGGATAGAACCCGATCGTTTTCGATTTCGATTCCCACGACGGAATCACACCGGCCACGACCGGGCCGGTAGTTAGTAGCGTTGCTACCACGCATACGAGCGAAACAAGCTTGCGCATGGCGATTCTCCTTGATGGAATGGTTTACTTATGTATTGCCTATTCTCTGCTTCTTCCTTAGAGTTCTTGTAGGTCGAAACCAGCCCGCCTCGGGCGGTTTCGACATCTTCCTTCTTTCCTCAGAGACGGGTCGAAGACCCGTCATACCTGCGGAGGCAGGTATCCAGTTGTGATGGTTGTTCACTAACGCGGTTGCTTCAAACGTCTTTGCAGAGTGAACTCAGAACAGTACATTGGTGACCTGCAATCATAACTGGGCACCCGCTTTCGCGGGTGTGACGGCCCAGGGGCCGTCTCTCTGTTCAGTCTTTCGTAGGGCAGAACCCCTTGGTGGTTCTGCCAGGATGCTATCCGTCCAGTTTCATCTTCGTCTTGCCGACCCAATTCGGCGCGGAATCTATCGTCTGCCGGAGTATCAAATTCAACTGCGCCGCATGGTGCTGCACGTGACGCATGTTGTACATAAGCAGCTCCGCCTCGGTAAGTTCTCCACGACGAAAGCCGCACGGCTTGTGCGCGCGTTCTTCGGTCAGCGAAGCAATCGCGGCGCGACACTTGTTTCGGCCAAGTTCGAGATAGGCCAGGAGTTCATCTTTCGTGTACACCCGGTCGGGGAGCACGCCCGATGGATCCAGTTCGCTCAGCGAATACCCCGCAGGAGGTGCAAATTTGTCCTCTGACTCCGAGAGGTAGAAGTCGAGGAAGAAAACCGTGTGATAGACGACATACCAGTATTCCGGTCTCCGCGTGCGGTCGCCCCAGATATTTTCGGGACAGGCGCGAATAGCGTTTTCGAGCATATCGATAGCCGCCCCGAACTGCTGCCAGATGATAGTTTGCCAGTGTGTGATCATATCAATCCGCTTCTGGAAATTCGGCAGATGTGGGGATCTGCCGGTCACTCAGGGGAATGATCTGTTTACTTCCCAAACCTATCCAGCACCTCGATCAGGCGGTCAATGTCCGACTCATCATTGAACAGATGCACCGATACCCGAATCGATCCCTCACGATTGACCAGGATGATCTTGTTCTTCAACAACTCCCGATGAAGCTCCGCCACGCGCTCGCAGGCAAAGGTGAAAATCGATGAGCGATGTTTCGGCTCCATCGACGACGTTATCCGATAGTGCGGATTCGAGCGGATATACTTCGCCAGACGGTCTACCAGCGCATGGTTGTGCCGCTGGATATTGCGGATGCCGAGATTCTGGAAGACCTGCGCCGCCGCTTTCATGCCGTGCAGGTTCAGCACCACATAGTAGCCAAGCTCAAACCGTCGCGCCGAGTCAATCCAGGTTCGGTCATAATGAAACAAATCGCTGAACTGCATTTTCCAGTCGACCCCAAGCCAGCTCATCACCGGTGGGGTCATGGTGTCTCGCACCCGGTCTGCGAGATAGAAGAACCCGCACCCCTGCGGCGCAAGCATCCACTTCTGGCAGCCCGACGTGAATATGTCTATGCCGGTCTTGACCACATTGAGCGGCTCGACCCCCATGCCCTGAATGCCATCGACGACAAAATACAGATCGTGTTTCCGACAAATCTCCGCAAGAGCAGCCAGATCGTTCTTGTACCCGTTGAAGAACTGTACATACGAGAGCGACAGGACTCGTGTCCGCTTGCCGATCGCTTTGTTCAGAGCGTCGATATCAAGACACCGATCCCGTGACTTGACGAATTTGATCTTCAATCCGCGCGCTTCGGCAGCCGCTTTCCAGGTGTAGATGATGGCGGGGAACTCAATGTCGGAAACAAGTATTTCGTCGCCGCGTTTCAGCGGCAGACCGAACGCGGCCATGTTCAGTCCGAAGCTGGTATTCAATCCCAAACCCACCGCTCGTTTGGGAGCGCCAATCATCTTGGCATAGGCGGCGCGAAGCCAGTCGGCTGTGTCGAACGCGTCGTGAGAGTCATCGCGATCAGCGGCCATGCGTATTTCGACATTCTCGTAAATCGCATCCCTCACCGGCGTGCAGAACGGCCCGTACGATGCCGAGTTGAAATAAGCGACTTTGCCGGTATGCGGAAATAGTGCACGGGTTGTTGCGAACTTCGCTCTGATGTCATTCTTCATGAAGCAATTCCTACAATGTGTAAATGTATCCGATAATCGCCAGGCTGCCGAGCAGTTTGATCAGACCCGCAAGAAGTTGATACAGCACGTAGGGCATCGGCAGCTTCACCCTTATCGACAAGCCCATCACCGCCGGCGCCGCGCCGAGCAGAAACGCAAACAGCGCCGATGCCAAGCCCGCGCGCACACCGTAAAACGGCAGCACATAGTAAAAGAAGCTGTAGATGATGGTTGGTATGGCCACATAGAACAGCAGTTCCAGCACGAAATTGGCCAGCGTGACGGTCGCACTTCCCTTCTCCACCATCTGCTCCGGAAGAGCCGCAGCCAGTTTCAGCCGCCGTTCCACAATATCAAGCAGCAACGAGACAATGAGAAGATACACACCTGCCGCTATGAGGCTGTAAAACATCAGCTCCACTGAGATCATCGCAACCATCCGTTCTTGATATACCATTCAAACGTCTGCCGGGCGCCGTCGGCAAAGCTGATCGTCGACTCAAATCCAAGTTCGGCTTTCGCGCGCGACGTATCCATCTCCCACGATGAGTTCAGTTCTCGGGTCTTCTCGCGTGTCAGCAGAGGAGTCACTCCGATTGCCTCAAACGAAAACTCGGAAACCGTGGCGATAGCCCGAAACAGCGGCGACGGCAACAGCAGCGGCACGGCCCAGCGGCCGCCGGCAGCGACCATTATGCTGATAAGCTCGCCATATTCGTAAGCGTCCTTTTCCGCTATGAAATAAACCCCGCCGGATTTCACCGGCGCCTTGAATGCTCTGGCAATTCCTTCACACAGATCGTCCACGTGCACGAGTTGCAGCTTTCGTCTGCTATCTCCGATCAGCGGTTTGAGATGCATCCATACCGCTTTGAACATCGAGTAAATCCCGCGATCTCCCGGCCCATACACGCCCGGAGGACGAACCACGACAACCGGCAACCGGTCAGCAAACGACAGAGCGACCCGCTCTCCCGCCAGTTTCGATTCGCCGTAGGTCGTGATCGGGTGCGGCGGATCGGTCTCTCTGACGGGCAAGCCCGGCTTGGACGGTCCCACCGCGGCTACCGATGAAATATGAACCACCCGTTTGACCTTGGGGTTGTGTGCGACAACGGCGTCAAGCAGATCGCGAGTGCCCTGTTCATTGACGGCGAAAAAGGTTTCTCTTCTCTTCGCCTTGATCACTCCCGCATTGTGTACGATAAAGTCAACGCCCCGGACGATGTCAGGAAGAGTATCCGGCTGAGTGACATCGCCGTACCGGTAATCAACTTTCAGGTCTTTTAGCAGGCTGAGGTCCGACGTCCGACGCACCTGGGCGATCACATGATAACCCCTTCGGATTAAGTGCGCACAGAGGCGCGAGCCGACAAATCCGTTAGCGCCGGTAACGAGGCCCGATTCTCTGGTGTCAGTCATGGTCGGCAAGGTAGGCAAATGATTGTTGCGCGACAAGTGGTTATCGTTCTCAGTTCTTACCTGACGTAAGCCGGGAACCAGACTCCGATCGTTGTTGTTGACCCGGCAGGAAGGGCTGCCATATTTTGGCGTCAGGAATACTATGAACTGTAACGATAGAGGTACGAAGATGAAAAGATTATTGACTGTCACACTGGTGCTTGTGCTGGCGGTTGGCCTTATCGCCGGCTGCGCCTCAATGAAGAAGCGGGACAAGGGCGCGCTTATCGGCGCGGGAGCCGGCGCGGCAATCGGTGCGGTGATCGGTAAGCAGGCCGGCAACACTGCGGTCGGGGCGATCATCGGCGCCGCGGTCGGCGGGGCGGCCGGGGCCTACATCGGCAACTACATGGACAAGCAGGCCGAGGAGATGAAGCGCGACCTCGAAGGCGCCACGATCGAGCGGGTCGGCGAAGGCATCAAGATCACGTTCGATTCGGGGATTCTCTTTGAGGTCAATAAGTCGGAGCTGCAGTATGCCGCTACAGCTAACCTTCAGAAACTGGCCGTGATTCTGAATAAGTACGAAGACACCAAGATTCTGATAGAGGGTCACACCGATTCGACCGGCGGCGACGAATACAACCGCGACCTCTCGATGCGTCGCGCCCAGTCGGTGGCTACGACGCTGAGCAGCACTCAAGTCAATCCGACTCGGTTCACGATCATGGGATACGGCGAGGCTCAGCCGGTGGCAGATAACGGTACCGCCGACGGCCGTCGTCTGAACCGCCGTGTCGATATCGCCATCTTCGCCAACGACAAGCTCAAGAGTGTCGCCAAAACGGAAGGCCAGTAGATCGTCAATCGCCGGGCGGGAACCCTGAAAACGTGCCCGGCAAGTGCCCCCAAACGTGCTCGGCAGAGATGCCCACATCTGCCGGGTTAGATGAATGGGTCGTGTAACTTCACCCGCAGGGCAGGTGGGCCACCCGGCGCTCCCAAAGGAGTAAGCGATGAGAATATCATGCACGTTTGGGTTTCATTCGTGGACCGGATGCAGATGCGCCCGCTGTCAGAAGGTAAGAGATGTCGAGCACCGTTGGCGCGGATGTAGATGCGAAATATGTGGGAGAACCCGCAATTCGGATCACAATTGGGGCGATGAGAAGTGTCAAACGTGCGGAACGTGGCTGCCTACCGAAGAAATAGCTGAGCGATGGGCCAAGAGCCTGAAGAACGCCAGGGATTACCGCTCTCTGGCTGCTTATCTATGTGCTTATCATTCTCACCCCACAGGGCTTGGATGGCTGCACAGTGTGGCTTTATGGAACGCAAAGAGGAGCCATGCCTTATGGGAACTACGCCAAGCAGGCGTGGACGTAGTTGACGCTGTACTCTCAGAAATGGATAAGGGCGAGAATAAGGAGTACGATCTCGCTGCTCTCCTGGTGGATCTTCGAGACACCCGGGCTGTCCCGCTCTTGAAAAGGCTAAGCGATAGAGGTCAGTGGAGCGGCGACGGTGGGAACTACAACATCATTGAGTTTGTGAACAGGTATCCCCAGTTTCATGGTGAAGTCGAGAAACTTCCTTGCGCCATCTGTGGCCAAATGCGGCCAGTCACCGAGACAAAACCATGCGATTGGAAACGCTTCTGTGAAGGTGTTTGCTGGAGTCGGCGCGGGCGGGTAATCGAGCACGGTATCGGTTGTGAATGCCCCTACTACGTTGAAGGTGTTTGCATGCCTGAAGGCAGTGACACGGGACTTTGCAGTCTGCAGCAGGGAACCTATCAGGTATCCTGTCATGTGTACGCGATGCACCCAAGATAAAATACAGGTTTTGGTAGCTTGTTACCCCCGAGTTTCGGCATCTTCACCAGAAACGCATCCCACCCGCTGGGTGGGGTACAGTATCTTCGCCACCGCGAGCGGCCATGGATGGCCCGCATGAAGCGGAGCATGACGATTATCCGACGGGTGGGACTCCCAACGATTGCGACATTCGTAAATGCAGCGGCTCGCCAGCTGGGAGGCCCATTGTTTCGGGCCTGTTGAAAAAGTCCTTCGGACAACGTGCTGACAGGCGACTCTGCCTGGCAGCCTTTTAGTTACAGGTGTCAGCCAGAGTCGGCTGACACCACGTCTGGGGTTTTTCAACAAGCCCGCAGGGCGGGTGGGCCACCCGCCCTTGGCTCAATCGTCCGAGTGTCCAAAGAAACCGAAGAACCCGTAAAGGCCAAACAGCCCATACAACGCAAAGTAGGCCTCGTTTCCAGTTGTCGAACCAAGCATACCGAGAAATCCTAACAATCCCAGTAGTCCCAGGTAGCCGAGGTTTCTTTTCTTCATACACGACTCTCCTTGCCAGAATACCACAGCAACACGCCCGTAAGGGCATCCGTCAACCAATACGCGAAAAGTTGGAATGAGGTTTCGCCTTGATGACAGACTTCCGGCCGTTCTGCCTCACTGCATGATCAGAATGTCAATCCGGCGGTTCTTGGCGCGCCCCTCGGCTGTCGCCTGAGAAGCGATAGGTTTCTCCGAACCATAGCCGATTGCGCGGATCCTATCGGACGAAATCGACATGGCCTGCCGCAAGTACTGCATGATTGCAAAGGCGCGCTTCTCGGACAGTTGAGTGTTACCCGCCGGGTCCCCTCGGTCATCGGTATGGCCTTCGATCACCAGCCGCGATTCGGGGAAGAGAGCAATGATCTGCTTGACCTTGTCGAGTAGCGGGAGATGCACTTCAGTTATCTCGCTCTTGCTCGCGTCAAAGGAAAGGCCGGAGAGACGGAGAACGATATCGTTGGCGCCGCTGACCAGAATCTCTCCCTGAGTCGGATCGATCATCGCTTTGGCCTGAGCGAGTCGCTGTTCCTGCTCCTGCCTCACCTGGAGTTCCGCCGACACTTCCTGGTGCGCTTCCGAGAGTTCACTGAGCTTGCTCTGCTCTGTTGCCACCTGCTGGGTCAACTGACCCCGCTCTGAGATTATGCCAGCCACGCTGCTTTCGATAGCGCGCGCCATATCAATCGGGTCCTGAAGCGTGGTGTCGCCTCCGAGAGCGCTGACAGTAACAGCCAGTTGGGACGCCAGACGATCCTGATATTGCTGGAGATCATCGATGGTTTTCTGAAGTGCGGCAATGGAGCCCTGGTTCTTGCTGGCGTCTGCCGACATGGCGCCCTGAGCTTGTCTGATACCTGCGATCAGCGAATCGGCCGCCTCGCCGGGGCCTTTGTCGAACGGGAGATAGTCCATTTGCAGGGTCTTGCCGACCCGGTCCATCTGTATCTCGTAAAGAAGCATCAGCTTCTCCCAGGCCTGATCGTTCCGATTCAGGGAGCGAACCGACTGCGCAATATTGGAGGCGTGACGGGCATCGTATTCGGCTCGGGCCGCTTCGATCGCGGCCGCCTTCCGACTGTACCTGTCGGCGGTCAAAATCTGGTTTGCTTTTTCCCGTTCGGTCCGAGCCTTATCCAGACAAGTCAGCGCATACTTCGGAGCCTCGTCGAACACTGCCACTGCGATAAGTTTATCGGCTTTGTCGAGAATCTCAACTCGAATTGCCTCGATCTCGGCATCATCGAAAAGCGGCGCCGCTTTGCCTGCCTCTTTCAGACCGCCTTTGACATCGCCGGACTCAACTTTCTCGGTGGCGGAAGTGAACACCACTTCGGCTTTATCATAGAGAGCAGGCGCCAACAGATACGCCTTCGCGGCCCGGGCCTTGTCGCGCGGCGGAAGATACTCTCTGAGCGCCAGCTTGCAGAGGTCGGTATTCTTGAGCGCGTTCTCGGTGAATTCGCGAGTCTTGATCAGATACTTGTTGGCTTCGGCCGCCGACCGCTGAAGCCTTACCACCTGACGGGCCTGATCAAATTGTTCCTGCGCCTTGGCAAACGCTTTGGGCGAGAAAACCGGCGCCTCGACCGTGCGCGCAGAATCCATCAGCTTCTCGACCTCGGCCATGTTGGATGACCCCTGCCCGGCGCTGCCGGACACCAGCCCTATACATATGGCCAGTCCGATTGAAAGAACGAGTCCAAGTTTCATTTGTAGTTACTCCACATTCAGTAGTGATGATCCCAACTTCAGAAGACTATCCCGTTGCTCGACCGAATCAAGCGAAAACAATCGTCGCACGCAACTCAATAACTCCGTCCGGCTGGCTCTTTCAAGTGAGCCTGCCGGGTTATCTGCGGAGTTGCAGTGAATCAACATACAGCTTGATGCTGCCCCTGATGTCCGCGACAAATATCGCCACGCCGGCGATGGCCGACATGTCCATTAAACGAGTGGCGGGAGCCACGGCGATCAATTCAATGGGTATGGTTATCCGACTCGCACCTGGCGCTATTCGGTAAGTGGCGTTGAATCGGTCGGAAAACTCATTGTTGTGCTGCCGGTCATGTACCCGCACGATCAACCTGAGAGAGTCAGTCAGCGGAGAGAAGAGGGATATTTCAAGGAGAGAGTATCCGGTCCAGTCGGAATACGGTTCATCAAGAGTGAATGTCGAATACAGCGCCGGGTAGAATGTGATTTGCCCGACCGTATCGTGGCGCGCCGGATTCCACGCCGACGGACATGGCACGCGTTCTATGCTCGCATCTTCCACAGAGAAGAACCGGCTTCCGACTGCGGTGTCAAATGAGGCCAGGGTCGGAAACACAGCGTTGCGATGCAGATAGGCATATGTCCACGAGGCCACGGAAATGAATGCGGCCAGGAAGATGAGAACTGCACCGATCATAACCGGCAGCCTGGTCCTGCGACTCGCAACTGCTTCGGGTTTGGAACGATCAAAGACCGCGGCGATCATCAAGAACGAGACAATCCCGGCCGCATCGCGCAAAACGTCGCTGAGTTCCACGTCGCTTCCACTGAGCTTCTGGAGGAGCTCAAGAGCAATTCCGAGAATCAATGCGGTCAGACCGGCAAATACATAGCGCTTGAAGAAACTACTTGAGAGAGATTGCGAAACGGTCGAGCCAAGACTCAAGAGAATAAGTGCGACCACGCCAAATAGAGGAGCATGGCCGGCGTTGAATAGCTCCTGGCACAATCGCGTCCCGGCAGGAATTTGGAGAAAGATCGGGGTCGTGCAGAGAACGGCCAGGATGATAGCCAGGAGCGCCACCGACACCGGACGCGATCTTGACGATTTGCCTGCCGACGCCGAATTACTCGCCATTTGGCAAATAAGCAGAGTGAACACGATGGAGACAAGTTCTTTTGGACTCCCTGACCTGGCGAGGTTGGAACTCCGGGGGCGCCCAGCCGGTTCAAGAAATGCATTCGTACAAAATCTTGCCGGTCGCTATGTTGCATCGTATAATTCATGAAGAAGTAGCGGGTGGCCGCCACTTCGCTGCCGAAACCAAGGAGTAGTGACATGAACAGGTTGGTCGTTGCAATACTCGTTATATCGCTCGTGATAAATGTCATCGGGGTGTACTTCCTGTGGGAGTTTCGCAAGATGAGGGGGCAGGTAGCCAGCCTTCAATACTCGCTTGACGAAGCTCGCGGTTCGGTTGACCGCCTTACCGATGCCCTGGATCGTTCCTATTCACACCGCATGGTATTCCTGCATCATTCCGTCGGCAGCGGACTACTGTACCAGGGCGTGTTGCGGGACAGCTTGCAGCAACTGGGGATTTCGGTGCGGGGTGCAACATATGGCGATGAGATCGGCCAGCAGACCGACATCGCCGATTGGCTGCCCAAATTCGAGAATGTCATGCCGCGCATTCTCACTTTCAAGGGACACCCGGATTTGTACTATAAGGACGGGACCGCCAACGACATCATCATGTTCAAGTCTTGTTTCCCCAACAGCCAGATCGAATCCGAGGGTACTGCTCCGGGCAATCCCAACAGCCGGGAACGAACAATCGCCAACTACAAGGCGGTCTTCGATGGGCTCGGTCAGGAAATGCGAAAATACCCGAACAAGCTGTTTGTGTACCTGACCTCTCCGCCGCTGGTTCCCTCGGTCACAACACCGGAACACGCCGCCTGGGCGCGTCAGTTCAACCGCTGGCTCACGGGAGAGTTCTTGCCGTCGTACCTGAAGGAAACCGGGCTGGATAATTTCGTGATCTTCGATCTGTTTGATTTCCTCGCCGATGAGAACAACGTTTTGAAGACCAACTACCGAGTTTCCAACCCGAACGATTCTCACCTCAATGAACTCGCCAACCTAGAAGCAGTGCGACAGTTCATGGAGTTCTTCCGTCCCGTCTGGACGAACTGGTCACAGCGCCACGGAGTGGAAACCACCGCCAGCCGATAATCAGGTGGGGAAATACAGTAGGATAGAAGCCTTCAGCGCTTCTGCCATTTCATCTATAAAGGAACCCTGACGCTATGCTGACTCGCTTCTACCCCGTCATTCTTCTTGTCGGATCGAATCTGTTCATGACCTACGCCTGGTACGGCCATCTCAAGGACTTTCGCGAGCGGCCGCTGGTCGTTGTGATCTTCATCAGTTGGTCGGTGGCGTTGATCGAATACTGCCTGCAGGTTCCGGCCAACCGGCTTGGCAGTGAGGTGTATTCGCTCGGTCAGTTGAAGATCATACAGGAAATTATCACAATGACCGTGTTCGCCGGTTTTTGCATGCTGTACATGAAACAGAAACTGACGCTGGACTATCTCTGGGCGGGATTGTGCATGGCCGGCGCGGCCTATTTCATGTTCCGCAAGTTGCCGGGGTAAACAAGCAAAGGCTGTAGGCTACCGGCTCTTGCGAAGTGGATTCCAGCCTCACTGCGATGAAGCGCTAGTAGTGTTCACCAGCTTGCCGGACTCGTACTGCTCCTGTGAGAAAACTAACCCCATGTCATTCCAGGTCGTCCAGGCGCCGACTTTCTGGCCGTTCTTGTACGCGCCCTCGAGCCAGCGCAGACCGTTCTCGCGCCAGGTCATGTACGGGCCATCCAGTCGTCCCTGTTTGTATTCGCACTCTTCCTTCTTCTGACCGCTGGGATACCATGAGGTCCAAATACAGCTTTGCTGATCATTGATATAGGCGCCGTCTTCTTTGAGATTGCCGTTGTCGAACCACTGCCGCCAGACACCCTCGCGCTTGCCTTGGACATACTTCCCTTCCTGCCGCTTGCTCTTGTTAGGGTAGTAGCCGACAGACAGGCCGTGGAGTTCGTCGTTCTCGTATTCACACCACTCCACCAGACGACCTTGCGCATCCTTGGTAGTCCAGACCCCGGCTTTCAGGCCATTCTGATATTCGCCGGCAGTCTTTTCCTGACCGTTTTCATGCCAAGTCACGTACCTGCCGTGTCGAACAAAGTTGCCAGTCGAGTCTTTCGCCTCGGCCCACTGTTCTCTAAGCTGTTTACCCGGGAAGAACTCCTGCTTCTGTCGAATAGTGCCCGAGCAGGATATCAAAAGCATGCCTGCCGCTAATGCGGCCAAGGCGACTATCAAACGGTGTCGATTCATAATGTTTACCCTTATCAATGGCGGTTACAGGGTTATTTGGATAATTATCGACACTTTCCCCGATTACTCGAGATGGGTTTCGGCAAGAGACAGCGACTCCGCCAACACATTGTCTAACAATGCGATAGTCTGTCGATACCGATAGGCACGACTGAGCGCTGCGCCGGCAAACAGTTCGGCGGCATCCTAGCTCCATCAAGAGTGTCCCAGACCTATCCTCGTAGGTCAGGACCCTTGTGGTCCTGACATCAGGGTGTCGGGACCGTAAAGGTCCCGACCTACAGACTGCCAGGAAATAAGTCAGATTCTCGCTATTGCAGTCGAGTCAGCGCCCTGAAAAACGGCTGCCAGTATTCGAGCACCACCGGTTTTTGGTCAAACAAGGCAGCGTCGGCTTCACTAAGCAGTCTCTTGTCGACTATAACCAGCAATACGTTCTCATCGAACCATGAGTCATACATAGTCCAGTAGCCCCCGCTGCCCGTGCTGCTGCCCCAGGAGTTTTCGACTCGCCATTTGCGCGGAGCCCCGGCTTCGGTGGTGTCAACGGCCAGCAGAACCATTGCATGGTTAGGCGTCATATCTCGATAGCTGATCCGGTCGGTCTTATTAGTTCTGAAATCAATTCCCAGCGTCGTACTGTAGTCATAGATGTTGACCGCAAACATCCCGGAATCACGGTAATTATCCCGACTGACGTCACAGGCAAACCAGACAATCTGACTGTCGAGAATCATCTTGTACGAGTATTCCTTGAGCTTCGCAATCGGCAGATTCAGAAACCGAACGTCGGAATCCTCGAATACATTCCGATTCCCAATCAGTTCATATAGCGTCGCGTCATTCATTGCCGGATTGTGTACCAGAGCCACATACTCCGTCGTCATGTCGCCATAGAACTCATTGAAGAAGCTCTGCGGCGTGAAGTGACGGTCGACCAGCTTCTTGGTCTTGGCCTTTGTGGAATCGGTGTCAGCGGTCTTCGCTGCCGTCGTATCCGTTGCTTCGCCAATCTTCCCGACAGTGTCTACCGATTTTTGTTCCTCTTCATAGCGGAACACAAACTCCTTGGGCGGTTGGCCATAGGCACAAACCAACAACTTGTACACGTCGGCCAGCACGTTCTCTTTGTACTGGCGGAGATCCTGTTCCTTCTTGCCGGCCCGGTGCATCCTGCGGATTTCGGCGGTAGTCTTGCGCAGCAACGTATTGAGCAAATCATTCACTCGACCAGTCGATGACGACTGCTTGGTTTCGGGCATGGCCGACGCCGGAATCGCTCCATATTTCCTAATCAGTTTTTCGAAATACGACCACCATCCACCATCGCCCATTGGCGCTTCAAGCCACATTTGCAGCGACCGGTCATCGATGTTACGGTCGCGCAACTGAATCATCGTCTCCAGGAAGAAGTTGCTCTTCTCGAGCTTGTCCCAGAACGCCAGGTAAGCCTCGGACAAGTTGAAATCCGACAGCTTGAGCTTGTTCATCACCCTCGGTGTGACAGCGTTGGCGCCGGCAAACATCCAGCATCGACCGGAGCTTTTCTGGTCGATAATACCGGTCGCTTTGACCTCGAAGTTGAAGCGTGAGTCGTGGGTTCTGATCAGTTCGCGGTTCAGCGACAGGTCCTTGATGTCGTTGTTGGTGGCGGCGTTGATCATACGGATCAGATTCGGATCGTCGGTTGCTCGTTTTTCAAAACGGGCCAACAGGGTCGAATCAACGGCTCCCTTTTCCTGCGCTGCCACGAGTGGCGCGGCAAGCGCCAAGGCGATGCAGATTAGCGTGAAGTGGTGTTTCAACATAGATAGTATGTCTCCTCAAAAGTCTGATGTTCAACCAATCAACTATAAGCAAATCAGATCTCAGTTTCAATAGTTAATCCCCAAAGACATGATAGCGCCGATCGACACAAGCGGGTAATCTCATAAACTGGAGCCGTGCGGTCGGTCGTAACAGAAGACGACTGTTTGATTTGCAGGTGGTCCAATACTCCCAGATAAACTCCTGTTGACATCGCGCCGTTCGACCCTATAACTGGACAACGTATGCTGCCATCACTCAGCGCGAAATATCCGCGGATCATCGCCGACGCCGGCCTGTTCTACGCCGCCACTATCTGGGGCGCGACCTTCTACATAGTCAAGGACGCTCTGTCCGGAATCGATCCAATTATCCTGGTAGCTTATCGGTTTCTCCTTGCGGGTATGATTATGCTTGCCGTTGTGCTGGCTACCGGACGTCCCGTGCTCAAGCACGTTGGAGCCGGTACCGGTCTGGCGATTGTGCTCTGGCTGCTCTATGTAACGCAGACAGTCGGGCTGAAATACACCACTGCCTCCAATTCCGGTTTCATCACCGGGCTGTTCGTAATCTTTGTCCCGATCTTCATGCGAACCCTTTTCCGGCGAAAACCGTCTGTGATGGAATGGGCGGCCTGCGGCGTAGCTCTCATAGGTCTGTGGGTCCTGACCGGGGGGTTGACTGATATCAACACCGGCGATATTCTGACTCTGGCGGCCGCTGTGACCTACGCGCTGCACGTATTGATGGCCGACAAATACTTGAAAGCGGGTGTAGACCCGCTCGTCATCAGTTGCCAGCAGTTCTTGATAGTCGGTTTCCTGAGTCTTATCGCAGGCGTACTATTTGATCTGGATTTCCAGGTGCATACGGCGGCCGCAGGCTGGACCACCCTTTTCCTGGCGCTGTTCCCCACGTTATCAGCGTTTGTTATTCAGATGTGGGCCCAGAAGACCGTAACGCCGGTGCGGGTATCCCTGATCTTTGCCTTTGAACCGGTTTTTGCAGGTGTTTTTGCGTGGACTCTCGGCGGCGAACCGTTTGTTTCACATCGAGCGCTGGGCGGTTTGTTCGTGTTCGCCGCGCTGGTAATTTCGGGACTGCCCGTCCCGAAGATAAGCCGCTGACGGACCGGTGTCATTAGTTCAAGTAGGTCAGGACCCTTGCGGTCCTGACAACTGAGTGTCAGGAGGGCAAGCCTCCTGACCTACGACTTGCCACGTAGTTCAAGTAGGTCAGGACCCTTGTGGTCCTGACACCTGAGTGTCAGGAGGGCAAGCCTCCTGACCTACGACTGGTAATTTCGGGATTGCCCGTCCCGAAGAGAAGCCGCTGACGGACCGGTGTCTTATTAGCCGGTTAATGTGGATCGGGATCACAGAATTGATTTTTGCCTGGCAGATGTTCAGAGGCTGTCTCAAAAGGTCCGAAAATAGTTGTGTCGGTTCTTGCCCCGGTTGCCCGTGCACGACGGGCAATCGGGGTGTGAACTGACACCATTGATCAAGAATGACCTGCCGCAACTTAGCCAACTTGTGAGACAGCCTCTTCACGTCTGTCAGGTCTCGTCGCGGCGGATGGGACACGGGGCAGGCTCCAGTCTGGATTTGACTTGACAGGCATTGGGAATCTTCCAATTTTGGGAAAAAGCACAATAGCCTGGAGCAGACCTGCAAACAACATGTGTACCTTTGGCAACACGAAATCAAATTCCCTGGTCTATGAAGTAGGAGGATAACAATGTACAATCTGACCATGCGACATTGGACATTCGTCACAGTAGTGACATCGGTTCTCTTGGTGTTCTCGTTTGGATCAGCCCTGGCTCAAGAGGCCTCGCATTCGAAAATCGGCATCTCTACATCAATTCAAGACAACCAACTCGACCTCATGTTTCCTATTTGGACGAACGATAGGGTAGTCCTGACGCCGTCTGTAGGTCTGATATACGTAAGCGATGTTGTGACTGACTACGCGTTCGGCATTATGGTGCGGTACAACATTGGTCGAAGTACCGCTTTTCCGTATGTCGGTGCCCGATTCGGTACGTTGATACGCAGCTACGAAGGCGGCGGCAGCACGAACGATCTGTTTCTCGGGCCGGCTTTCGGCGGCGAGTACTTCTTCAGCGACCATTTCAGCGCGGGCGTGGAAGGTCAGGTTAATATCACGCTGTCCGACGAAGGCTCCACGCGTTTCGGCAACCCGGGTGGTACCAACATAAACACAGGCACGTCAGCGCTGGTTACATTCTACTTCTAACTTGAGGCTGATATGGACTTACTTACCTTGCACAAGACCTGGATTTGTGGCTCTGTTAAGAGAACTGCTCTATTAGTGGCAGGACTCTTGACGTGTGTGACCTTGCTGACGTCATGCGGTACAGATGGAGAGACGAATCCGATCAATACGCGATATCTTGATGAGCATCGCTCTGGCGAATGGGTAGAACAGCATGTGGGGGCGGTGACAGGCATCAGCGCTCATGAACTGAGACGGTCTCCGATACTGTCCGCGTTTCCAAATAATCCAATAATGGATTTTGAATTTTCTGTGCCGGACAGCCAATTTGTTTGGTTGTGGATTACCCAGATAGAAGTGCTGACTGAGTATCAGCCCGACGAATGGAATCATGGCGGTGCGGTTCTGGTCGACCCAGATGGTGCCCCGGTGATTATATTGATGTCGGAATACAAAGCCGGTGGTCCTTACATGGTTGGCTGGGACGTAACGGATCAATTCGGGAACCGCTTGCCCAGCGGTATCTACCGGCTTTTTCTGGTGACCGGACAGCTTTACGATTCCCTAGACTTGCTCATAATGCCGGAGCTCATGCCGAGAGTTGTGTAAATTAGTTTTTCAGGTAGTCCCGTAGGTCAGGGCCCCTGTGGTCCTGCCAGCCGCTGAGCCAAGGGCGCGGGGCTCTTGCCATACAGTTCTCAGGTATGATGCGCCAAATCACGCAACAGCGTTTTGTGATTGACCCACGTACCCCCTGCCAGTAGATTATCAATGGGAAAACACTTGCGGCCAGATAATATGACGACGCATAATCGCAAACCTCATAATCCCACCGTGCGACTGATCGAAATTCCTCGGCGCGAGTTCATGTTGTCTAGCGCGCGGGCGCTGGCGGGGGCGGCGCTGGCGGGTCCATTGCTGTGGCTGGAGGGGTGCAGCCGGCCGCCGCGCCTGACCGATCGAACCCTGCCTCGGGTTCTTGCCGACCTGCACGTGCATGCGGATATCAATCATTGGAACCGTCACACGCCCCTGGGGATTCAGTACCCCGGCATCGCTTCTCTGGCTGAGACCACGTTCAATCGCTCCGGCATGAAGTGGCAAGACTGTTACGATGCCGGTGTCGACTTGCTTTGTGTCGCTCATTTCAACGTGTTCGACGAGTGGCTTTCGATGCCCACCGACCCTGACCCCGAAACTCCTGCGCGTACGATTCAAATGCTCGACCTTCTTGAAAACGAACTTGCCAACGAAGTCGGCCACTATGCTCAACTCGCCACAAGACCCGATCAGTTACAACGGCTTCTGGCAGTTCCAAAAGAAAGTCCCGAATGGCGCGTTGCCGTGGTTCACACTGTCGAAGGTGCTCACGCCCTGGGGGGGCGACTCGACATGCTCGAACCGCTGGCCCAGCGCGGCGTGGCCATGATCACCCTGACTCACTTCTTCAACAAGGGCGTGGCTTCCTCGGCCAATGCATTCCCGTTCTTTCCGGACGGTAACTCATCATGGCCCACGCACGGACTCAGCGGTTTCGGCCGTGAGTTGATGGCGGAGATGGAACGACTGGGGATTATCGTCGATGTTATCCACGCCACTTCTACGGCGCTTGATGATATTCTCACGGCGGCCACTCGCCCTATGGTGGCCTCGCACTCCAGCGTGCGCACGCTCGCCGATCACCCCTACGGTCTGATCGATGAACATATGGAAGAAATCGCCCATCGCGACGGTCTGATCGGCGTGATTCTCGATCCGTACCTGCTGAGCAATTACGCCACGCTGCGTGATGCCGAAGCGCAGGGCACATTGCGCGACGTAGTGCGCACGATTCGTTATATAGTCAAGCTGGTTGGGCACGAGCATGTCGGCATCGGGACTGATTTCGCCGGTTTTGTCGGCCCGCCTAAGGACATGAACCGGGTCAGTCAGATCGGACGACTTCGCGCCATGCTGCTTGAAGAGTTTGGTGACGAAAAGATCGTTACCGATATCCTGGCCAACAATGCTATCAAGTTCCTGTTACAGAACTGGCGACCACGGGTGTGAGATGAGACTCAGCTTCAATAAATCTACTGCCGTTCTGCTGTTACTGGTTATCGCGGCAACCACGACTACTTATGCCTGGGATAAGGAAGAACATCGCCTGCTGGCCGACTCGGTGTTTTCGGCAGTCATGCGGGAGTGTCGGTCAGATTCGTCGGCCGACGGGCTGCCTTTGGATCCCCACGGCTTTGCCCAACGAGTGGCGCAACTGGCAGCGAACGATCTTGATCCCGCCCGTTTTCACGATCGCGGTCAATCCATAATGGACCAACTGTCCGCACTGACAACAGAGAGCCTCGGAGTAATCGACAGCGCACAATTGCCGACACCGCCCGGCAACAATGTTGTCGCCTCCTTCCTGCGGTCACACCTCCGGGCGCTTCGCCTTGCCTTTAGGGAGGGTAAGCCGGCAACAACTGACTCCTTCGCGCTCGCCTCGGCCCTGAATGAAGAAGCACTTGCCCAGGGGTACCTGGCCGATGCTTTCGCGGCGGGGCACATCCTTTCATATAACGAACTGCCGCTGTCATTCCTGCACAAACGCAACCGGGAAGAAGCGCATAACTATCATCGAGATCGGGGCGTCTACGTCATCAACGGTCGCGGCGACGTTTGGCAGACTTTCGGCGACGGGCTCCTGCACTGGTATCCCCCCACGTACAAAGCGGTGTTTGACGCCTGCGCTGCGTCGCTCAGGGAAGTGCTGATCGTCTGGTTCACGACGACAAGCTGGGGCAACCCGGGGGATGTGGCCGCCTGGCTCTGGTTGAACTGCAGGCAGACTGGAAGAAGTGAAGAAGAAGTGGTCGGGTGGTGGCTGGCAGAACACTCCGGGCAAGAGTACTATCGTGACGTCCAACTCCCATCTCTCTTGTATTTCCCCATGCCGATCACTGCCACTTGGAGTTACCGCACTCTCGAGGCCGATGAACACGGCGTACGGCGGAGGCATCATTATCCCCAATTGCGCGAGACCGGTTTCCATGATCCCGATTTGAGCGACATCGACGACGCCTTCCTCTATTCGCACGAATCGGTGCCGGAATGGATGATCCCAGAGCCTTTGCAAGCCGCATCGTCTGTATCGGCGCACGAACTGATCAAGTCGGACCCGGATTGGGCGTCGGTGCGATTCGTTCAGAACCGCCATGCCCCGCCGAGTTACAGGGGTTTGCTCCTGCAGGCAGGCGGCCAGGTCACTATTCGTGAAGGTCACACGCGAGGCGGAATGTCTTTTGGACTCGGATACGGTATCTGGGATGACCTGCTCCTGATAAAGAACGTCTCTATCGCCGCGACGTTCCTGCCGGCGTTCTGTGAGTCGAACCATCACCTGCTCACATCGACCCTCGGTCTTGGGATTGACCTGCCCGGGGATGGGTTGATTGGGACTCTCCGTTTGGAAGGAGGCACAGCCATTGGTCTGAGTAAAGACTTCAATGACTTCGGTCCGGTGTTTGCCCTCGGAGTGGATTCTCGTGTCATGCCACTGCGCTTCACTTATGCCGGCATCACCTGGCGACTCAAGTACCAATGGTTCTCGCTTGACACACCAGTGAGTGGCCCGTCAATTGAGATGGTCCTGCAATAGAAAACTCGTATCAGCACATATCCTTTGGCTTGAAGAGATACACTATTATGCCTGACATGCGAACTAATCGAAGATTCCTAAGCGCCGACGACCAGGAAGAACTGGCGCGCAAAGATCACCAGACCGACCAAAGCCGTAGTCTTCCAGCGCCACCGATACAGAAGCCATATCCGGCCGACGCTCACCTGATTGATCTGATTCCAACTGAGCAATTGCGAGTCGGAACCGCGCCGCTTCGGGACGTCATCGGAAAGCGCAAAAGCCACCGCAAGTTTTCGCCCTCGCCCCTGACACTCGAAGAACTTTCTTTTCTGCTCTGGGCAACTCAGGGAATTCGACAGGTAACCTCACAAGACGGCAGACCCCTGCGCTCCTTCAGAACCGTTCCTTCCGGTGGGGGACGTCACGCCCTGGAAACCTATCTCGTGATCAGCCGGGTGACCGGCATAGAACCCGGCCTCTACCGTTATCTACCAATCGAGCACAAACTGCTATTCGTCAACTCGCAATCTGACCTGGCCGAGAAACTTGCCCATGCCTGTATGGAACAGACGTTCATCAAAGAGGGCGCCGTGATCTTCGCCTGGACGACTATTCCCTACCGCGCCGAGTGGCGCTATTCAATCGTGGCCCATAAGATTATCGCTCTTGACGCTGGTCACGTCTGCCAGAACCTGTATCTAGCGGCTGAAGCAATCGGCGCCGGCACGTGCGCTATCGGGGCATACTATCAGAAGCCGGTGGACGACCTTATCGGCGTCGACGGCGAGGACGAATTCGTCATTTACCTCGCCCCGGTGGGAAAGCAGAGTGAGTGACATGAGCGGTGATAAGAATCGCAGAAAGACTCTCTGGCTCAGTGTGTAAACAGTTTGACTTGTCGATCCAGGATATCTCTGAGACGCTTTCGGTAGGCGGTGAAATCCGCAAACTGATCGGGCGTAATCTGAAAAGCGAGATAACGCCTGGTTAACTCAGTTGTGATCTGACTACCTTCGTGGGACGCTCCAACGCAGACATCTCCGAAGGGGAAGGCCAGGGTATCGGTAACCGGCAGCACAATCGAGTCGACAACCAGGCCAGAGTCCCAGGTGAGGGTTACTCGGTTGACCACTGTCTCGGGGTAATAGACATTGACCGGTACTTCTCGATCCGCCAATTCCACCATTTCATAGCCAGACATTCGAGACAGCACGAACGGAGTGCAGTAGATGACCTTCCCGATCTGGCGTGCCGCTTTGTTCATGCGGGCCTTGAGTGAAATGGTCACTGGCTGACCGAGGTTTCTAAGATCACTGATTTCGTACGAATCCACCGTGAAGCGCTTGCTCCCGCTGGGCAGAAGGTCATCGATAAATCGCCGAGTCTCATCTCTATCCATACCGGGCAGAACACCTCGCAGATATTGAGCATGCAGTCCGGTGGCCGTCATATCGGCACTGAGCATGATGGTCTGATCAACGCCAAGGTGAAGCCGGTCATTCGCACGCCAGCCGTTGGCCTGATGGTCGCCAGAAGGAGTGTGGATTACTTTTCCCCCGCCGCTGTCGCTCACTAGAACGTCGATGTCCTGATCATTCAGCGGCAGCTCACCGTACGGACAAACATCGCACGTTGGATCAAGCCATGTCGTGTCTCCGTCGACAAGCGCCATAGTAATGACATGGTTAAAACGAAAGGCCGGAAACTCTGGGTCGATCCGTCCCTGGTCACGGACCAGCACGAATACGGGGTGCGCTTCGACACCGACGCTTCTGAGTCTCGAAATCAGCAGCGTGGTCATGTCTTTGCAGTCACCGAAGCCCCTTTTCTGAGTTTGTAACGCGGCGTGGGGCTGCCAGCCGCCAAGCCCGATTTCGATCGCTACATATCTAATGTCTTTCTGTACCGCCTCGTAGCAGGCCCTTGCTGCCGACTCAAGGGATTCACCTGCGTTCGTTACTGAATCTCCCGGTTGGACTAGAAAACGGTCTCGATAGAGCTGCAGTTGCGACCGTCCTATGGCCTCCCAGGAACTCGCGTCAAATTGATACTTCTCAAACTCGAAGCTGCTCGGTGTTATGGTGAGTCGGGCCGGTTCTCTGCTGTCGGGCGGCACGTGCTCAATTTTTTCAAGAGCCGGCAGATCGTTCATTGACCAGGTGTAGAGCTTGCCATCTGGCGCGACCACGAGTTCAATTCCCTCGGCAAGTCCATAGGTCTTGTACCGGAATGGCACCGGGTTCTTCAATGCGAGGGAAAAGACCACCTCTGTGATCGGGGCCTTGGTCTGAAACTGACACCCATCCAGAAAGAAAAGCGATTCCGATTCAGTGACTGACTCGTATTCGACAGAGTAGGGAAAAGTCTGACTCTGGAAGGTTCCGCCGTACCAGCAGTAATCATTGTAGAAGGCGACATAGTCATACCCGCACGCCTTGGTGAGATCTCCTTTGCTCCGTTCATAGATAAGGTTACCTGTGGCATCAAGCACCCTGACAGAGACCGACTTAAGTTTGAGGTGATCGCTTTCCGGAAAGGAGTTCAGCGCAAATTTCTGACCGCGTTCGTTCAGAATCGTTACTTTCTCCGAGATCGTCTCGCGATATCCTCCGTCTGAAATCTGATAATGCCAGCGCCGGTAGTCGTAGACCGCGCCCGCGTCCGGAGCCTTGTCGGTCTGTGCAACCAGGGGCGACACCAAAGTCAGGACAATCAGGATAGTCACAGTTACGGGCTGCATAGCGCGACCTCAGAACACCTCAGTTTACCGAAGCAGACAGTACTGCAGTTACGTCGTCTTCGCCGGCTCGGGCTACCTGATCGAAGAAGTTGCGCAACTGGGCATAGGCGGCGGGCAGGAATTCCGGTTTTTCAATTATCAAGGTAGTAGTTACGGTAGCGGCTCCACCGGCCTGTCGACACGCCCTTGTGAAGGATGCCCCCGGGATCGTTATCACCGTATCCACAGGCAATATGTACTGCCGTACAGAGTCAGTCAGGTGAATATTCACCACATTCTTGTATGTAAAGGGATAGTTGAAATCGACCGGGAAAAAGCGCCTCTTACTCTCGAACGGGTTGTTGCGGAAGGCATAGCCGACCGGTTGAATGACGAGGTTGTTGTCCAGTCTGTTGACCAGATCAGGAGCGGTGTAATCCACAGTCATAACAAAACTGTCCGCCGAATCCAGACGACACTCGTACTGGCCAAGCTGATATTCGGTATTCAGATTACTGAGGAAGTTCTCTTTGACAAAGTCCTCAGGCGTTGCCCGTTCATACCGCTTACCGTAGTTGGAAGCATAATAGCCGCGAAACGAACAGAGAGTGCTGCACGTAACCAGACCCTCGGCCCCGATACTCATGGTGGTCTGATCGGTACGTCCGGAGAAAATAATCTGACCGCGCACTTTAACCAGCTGGGATTCTTTGCCGTCAAGCAGAAGTCCGCCGTCGACCAGGCAGTTGGGCGGCAGCAAGCCGTATGGTGTCAGACGGCTGCTGCAATCAAGGAGCTTGTATTCATTGCCAAACTGTACAAAGGCGATCAGGTAGTTGAACTGGCGCAGATCCGGATTATCCGGGTCAAGCTTGGCGTGATCACGCGTACTGATCATCACCGGCCATGCCGGAATATTTGCATCCTTGTGCATCTGGACTAACAGGAGATTCTTTTCTTCGCCCGTGCCGCTTTTCGTCTCCAGCAATTCTGACATATGCTCGTGGTCGAAGTAGCCGTTAGTGTACTCATTGGTAGTACGATACTCCGAGACAAGGCGGTCGTAAATCGCCCGCGATTTCTCTTTCGAAGTGGTCAGGTCGCTTGTGATCTGCTTGGCCAGTTCTTGTATATCCCCTTTTGCATTTTGAAAATCGCCGAAATCTTTCTCCAAGTACTCCGCCTTCTTGTCCCATCCCTCCCAGTAATCCCATTTGAATCCGCGGTAATCATAGCTCACAATCTGGAAGCGCAGCGATGAGCGGTAGTCATCTTCGGAACTCATATATGGTTCGTCGGTGATCGGCTGGAGGTCACGCTGATTCCACGTGAAGGTCTTGACCATCTCCCCGAGACTCACATTGCCATCCAGGTCGAGCCTTTCTTCGACTTGCGGCTCGCGGAACATGGGCGGCACGTTTTGGTAGAGAACGTTATAGACATAACCAACCGGAACAGAAACCGAAAACGATGACTTGAGAGTGTAAATATCGGTTTGGAAATACCATGGGCTTAGATACCGGAATCGTTCGTTGATGACAGTGTAGCTGTACTCGATGATACATCCGGGCTTTACGCCGGGAAAAGTGAACGTCTTTTCCAGATAGTCGCCGGAAGTCTTGGTGAAAATGGCATCTTTCCCAACTTCCTGCTTCTTGCCATCGGGTGTGATCGTATGCGCAGAGAACCTCTTTACCTTGTCGTAATCCTTGTGCCACCTGATGGATCGATTGCCGACTTTCTCCGCTCCGGCCTCCGTCAGAATCTTGATACGATAGTGGCAGTCAATGAGAATATTATCCGACTTAATCTCCAAATGGCCGAGACTGAAAATAACCACCTCATCCGCCTCAGGATAGTCAGCCGGCGCGCCGATCTGCCATTCCTCAGGCGAGATCTTTCCAAATTTCACGTTATCTTCTCCCGCCACTGAAGCCACCAGGAACAGCATCAGAATCGTTAGGGGAACCCCTATACCAATCTTGGTGAACATACAACCTCCGCTGCCATGTTTTGCGCCACGCCTTGTGCCTCGCCACGGGGTCGGCCACAGAGCACCGCACGCCGGTCCGGTTTACTGTGTGATCCGGTCCCTCAGGTGCTTACCCGCTCGCATGAATAATACAGTAACTATCGGGGCCCCCCTTGTCAACTATGAATCTTCACGGGATCAAGCGATTGATTGCACCCGCAGAAGTTCCACCTGGGAGAGCGCGGCCGTCACGGCGTGCTCTACGCGCAAGGTCCAGCGGCCAAGAGTAAACGGGCGGAACCCGACTGATTGCATCAACTCAGTCTCGAACGGGACCCAGCCGCCTTCAGGGCCGACTGCAATGATCATCTGATCTGTTCCCTTGTCGTACACTGTGTCGAGGGTTGCCCCGGTATCCGGTGAACAAAGTAATCTCAATGACTTCAGCCCCGGATCGCCCTCGATTTGCCCCAGTTCATCATCAAAAAACCGACGGAAGCCCTCATGTACAGACACTACTGGCAAGCGGGTGAGTTTCCCCTGCGAGAGGCCTTCAATCAAATAGGGTAGTTGATTCTCCGTCTGAACAAGCGGCGACTGGAAGTAGCTTTTCTCCACTCGGTTTGCCCGTATCAGATGCAGCGACCGCACCCCCATCATGGCGCACGTAAGCAGCACCTTCTTGAGCGTCTGCGGGCGAGGCAGAGCACAGATGAGATCAATCTCCGGCCTCGGTAACGCAATCTCGTGCCAATTGCTGCTTTTCAACTCGACCTTGCCGGACTCCGCCTGCACGATTTCCGCCGTGCACTGCGGGCCGTTCAGCAGACCGACCGACACCGTATCCCCAGAGCCGAGCTTCAATACGGAACGAATGTGCGTAGCGCGATTGTCGGAAAGTCGGAAGGTACTCTCCGCAACACGGTCGGCCTCAGTGAGAATGATTAGATTCATACTGCGTCCTGATCTGGTTCGAACGGGTGGCTGAGATCAAAATCGGGACGATAATTGTGTGGGCTGCCCAACTCCTGCACCCACCCCCTCCAGAATCCGAGTCGCTCAAACTCCGCAACCACTTCTTCGTACTCGTCCGGATGCAGCGTGCGACCCAGTTGCGGGTGGTTTTTTACCGCCGGTGTCGGGTAGTACTGCGACATGAGCGAGATATGCACCGATGGTGACAGCTCATCGGCAATCCAGCGCAGCACCGCTTTCGAGTTTTCGATATGACCGGGCAGCACCAGGTGACGGATTATCAGGCCTGAGTGAATGACATCGTCATCGCCCAGAAGGATATTCGCTCCCTTCTGGCGATACATCTCTTTAATGGCGGCCGTGGCGATTGCCGGATAGTCAGGGGTATCGGAGTATTCTCGTCCCAGTCGTTCATCCATATATTTCAGGTCAGGCAGGTAGACGCCCATCGTGCCTTCCAGATGCCTGATGACCTCCGCTTTGTCATAGCCATTGCTGTTGTAAACATAGGT
>Ga0315276_10000159_pt1 | contig 54801 bp, 37 predicted proteins | sample YL17G05_0_MG_FD_204542 | JGI IMG/M metagenome (GOLD analysis project Ga0315276, IMG submission 204542) | Sediment microbial communities from Yellowstone Lake, YNP, Wyoming, USA - YL17G05_0 | ecosystem: Environmental > Aquatic > Freshwater > Lake > Sediment | place: USA: Wyoming | collected...
CGCACAAACCGCGAACTAGTTAATAGCTTGTGCAGGAACCGGCCAAGCTTAACCCAATCCGAACGCCCGGTCAAGCAGGATTTGAAAGATTGACGATATGCCCACTCATTGGCCAAACATCGCTGCAAACCGCGCGTAAGTCGATTGCAGGAACTGCCACCCCCACGCCGCCATGATGGCCACGCCAACAGCCATGATAACCGCCCAGACCACATAGGAGGCGGCAGCCAGGAGGGTAAGCAACAAAGTCGGCCATCTGACCAATGCTTTGTCTGGCAGACGCTTACGCCCATACGCCCGCGACAATATGAAGCGCAGGGTAGTCTGGTCTTTCCAGTACGAAGTGTGAGCTACTCCCGGGATAATGCAGGAACGCGTGTGGAGATTGGCCGGCGTTTTGCCCCCGCATATCAGTTCGTTGTTAAGCGCCCCCGAAACCGGATCGAACACGTGGTAGAAGTTTATCCACCAATCTTTTTCCTCCCAGAAATACCCCACGGTGATGTCGTCGGTATTCATGAAGAAATCCCTCCTTGTCTGGACAGGCAGGGGTCGCAGAGCACAAGTGCCAAAAAGAACCGCTATTTTGTCAAGCGGGCTGCCCAGTGTGACAAACCGTGCCAGACGATTGCGGAGATGAACAACTCCTCGCTTCTGCTGATCGTTGCCGTTCTCTTCCAGACGAACTGCCTCGTGGAGAAGATCCGACAAGACATTGTAGCTGACTACCGTACCCAGGCTGTGCGACACCCAGATGATTCGATCGAAGTCCTGTTTATTCCCCAGCACGGGCATCTGTTCCTCAGGCTTGAGCGGCCTGAAATCAGAACTGAGGCCGACCAAGTTCAGAATATCCTGCCTGACGGATTCATTCACGTTCTTGACAATGTCTCGTTCGATCCTGCCTCGCGGGTCGATATAAAGTCTGATATCGTTGAGATAATCCCGCATGACGTCGCTTTTGCGGAAGTAGACAATGGTGAGTAGCGGCACAGCGAACAGTGTCAAGAGCACATACAGGGGCCAGGCAACGATGAATCCCAGTTTTGTGGCTCTGGCCAAGCGGACTGGGTTGATCCAGAGGCGGAAGATCTGCTTGAGAAACCACCGGTAGGTTGCACCGGCAGAAATGACCCGCTGTCCCCAAAGCTCCTGACAAAAAGCCTGTTCTTCCCTGGAATAAGATTCCCAGCGCTTGCCCAGTATGTACTGTGGGTTGTCGTAGTCTGCCCAGTAACCTTCCTTGGTATACGGCAAATGCTTCGGAATTTCAGGGGGGGCTGACACATGCTTTTTCTGCCACCGATCAATCGCGGCCATCGCATCGTCGAAATTGCCGTACAATTGCGCGGCGGTTTCGCCCCGACGCTGTTTGCCTATCCCGTGTACAACATAGATTGCGGGGGCGTTATCCCGCTGATGGAGATCCTCAGGACTACTCATGTTTACATCCTCCTCTTTAGCGCTGCACACCTCAGTAACCATGCAGCACCTGATGAACTGCTTTGACCCAGTGCGTCAACCCGAACACGGACCGACACACGGATGCCTCGCGCTCGACTCCTGATGTCATTCAGAAAATTCTTCCATCAGAAAGCTACCTACTCAAAACAGAAAAACAAGGGAAATAGCACAAAAGTGATGTTCGCTCAGGGAACAAATTGACGGCAATCTTTGTCCTGATTTTCAGAGGACAAAAAACCATGCGCCCTGAAACCACTCGGACCGCGGTATTGACCATCGCCACGTTGTGCGTGGCATTCCTGGCGGTATCCGCTGTTCTGCCGGGCGACTACAGTACAGGTAACAAGATGACGCTCAAGGAACTGACGCCCGAAGAGAAACGGGTGATATTGAACAAGGGCACCGAAGCGCCTTTCACCGGCCAGTATTACAAGTACAAAGAGGCCGGGACCTACACGTGCAAGCAGTGCGGCGCTCCGCTGTTCAGTTCGACCGACAAGTTCGAATCCGCATGCGGCTGGCCGAGTTTTGACGATGCCATTCCCGGCGCGGTGAAGCAGTTGTCCGATGCCGACGGCTTGCGCACGGAGATTGTCTGCGCCCGATGCGGCGGTCATCTGGGACATGTGTTCACGGGTGAAGGATTAACGCCGAAAGACACCCGCCACTGTGTCAATTCGATCTCCATGAATTTCGTGCCGGAGAAGAAAGCATCCCCGGCCGATACCGCCTACTTCGCCGGGGGTTGTTTCTGGGGCATCGAGTATTACCTCCAGAAAGCTGAGGGCGTCATTTCCACCAGAGTCGGCTACATGGGCGGCTCGAAAAACAACCCGAACTACGAGCAGGTCTGTACCGGCACGACCGGTCACGCCGAGGCCGTGGAAGTCGCATATGATCCCGCCAGGACTGACTATGAAACACTGGCCCGGTTGTTCTTTGAGATTCACGATCCCACCCAGGTTGATCGCCAGGGACCGGATGTCGGCGAGCAGTATCGCTCGGTTGTTTTCTACAAAGATGAGTCGCAGCTACAAGTGTTAAGAAAGCTCATTCGTCTTCTCGAAGATAAGGGTTATCGCATCGCTACTGAGTTAGTGAAGGCCGACAAGTTCTGGCCGGCGGAAAACTACCATCAGGACTACTACGACCACACCGGCAAGCTCCCTTACTGTCACGGGTATCAGAAGCGGTTCTAACCAGTTCTGACAGACCTGCTTTTTGCTATGAAGATCGGCGGTGTCGGACGAGCGGCAGTTGCTTGAGGGAATCAACATGCAATCGAGCGGCCCAGCCGGTCTGCGTCGCAATGTCGGCGTCGGTGATGATCTCAACATCAAGCAGGTTCTCAGAATGGAGGCCGGTGCGAATATAATTTGCCTCGCTTAAACACTGGCTCCAGCCGGCGATCCAGTATTTCAACTGGGACAACTGATCCTGGTTCCCGCGAAAGTGAATCAAAAGATCGATGTCGCTGGCCGGTCCGGCGGTGGCGTTGCGGGTACTCCCGAACAAATACAGGTGGACCACACCAAGCCGTTCCGCGTCCAACTCCCGTGTCAGACGTTCCACCATCTGCATGCGCCAGCGCCAGTGCTGATCGCCTTGAACCGTCTCCGAAATATCGGTCGGTGTCGCCCGCGCTTTCGACGTTGGTCCTTCCAGCAACCCCATCGCTGCTTCCTGTTCGGCGTTCATCAGGATGTTGAGCACTTTACCGTCAAGAAAAGCAGGGATGTCGATGACTCGCACGGTCTCGGCCAGAGAGGCATACTCAGGAGCAATCTCCGTAAAACTGTTGGGCGAGTTGAGGAAGAAACTCTCGTTGAAAACAATCCCCTCCTCGTCGGGGTAGAGTGGGAGATATTTTATGCCTGCTTCGACCAGGTCCTGAAAAAAGTGCGTTCCGAAGGATAGGTCCGGGACATAGTTGCCCTGACGACGCGCAATTTCAATCAGACAGGCGGCGTTGCTGATATCCGCATAGGTGACATTAGCGCCCAGCTTGATATCACCCCGACTGCCCCATCGTCCTGGTCCGACTAACACGAACTTGCGTCTCGGCAGCAGGGAGTTGAGACGGCCCACTGCCCGCCCTACCTCGATCATCTCCGCCCGACTTCCCAGTTCGGAGTAACGCTCCGGAACGATATAGACAATATGTGAGATATTTGAGATCCGACCGTTACCAACGTATTTGCACGCCGTGAAGAGAATATCCTGTTTCGGGGCGTTTCTTGGGATGTCAGCGGGTGCATCGATACCAAGCAGGTTCTGAGGGCGACACTGCAGCAGATAGAAATGCCTGCCGTCTGACGCAAATTCGATATCCACCGGCACGCCGAGAGTGTCGCGCAAAGTATCAAGAATAGCTTGTACCTGGCGCGTGAACTCGGTCCGCTTCACTAGACCATCGAATGTCACTACAATCTGCTTGGGATCAAAGTCGCCGCTAATCGCCGACGGCAAACTCAGGTGCCCGTCCTGATACAACGAAACGATGTTGTGAAGACCGGGCAGGTCAGCGCCGCCCTGACTTAGGAACTCGGCCAGTTCGACGGTCTCAAAGGCATTTGTCTCGAGATTGAGCAAATCAATTCTGCGCGGCGAGTAACGGGCGACTTCTTCCGGGTTTGTGTTGACTCGCAGCGAAGGCTTCCCGGGTGCCAGCAATACCGGGTAATCATCACTCAGGCGATCGACGGCACGAGTGCCAAGACCGGGAACCATGCGAAGCAAGCCGTCGTCGCGCTCAATTCTCGGCGACCATCGGAATTCGTTGTGGCTGAAAGCCACGCCTGCAAAACTGGGGAGGAAGTATTTGCCAACCTGATTCCCGACTACTTCCTGAATCAGGATCCCCATTTCTTCGTTCACGTCGATCAGCCCGCGTTCGGCCCGGTACTCCATCGGATCGGGGCCGAACATCGAAGCATATACCTCGGCTATTGCGTCCAGCAGCGCTTCGAGCCTCTTGTGTTTCGGCCCCTGGTTGCCCAGAAAGAGACTACGGTACTTCCCGGAGAAGGCCGCGCCGTAGCGATCTTCCAGTAAGCTTGAGCTGCGCACTATGAGCGGACGTTCCCCCATTTCATCGAGCGCCATCGAAAGACCATTGAGAATGTCCGCCGGGAAACTGGCAGTCTTGAAGGTCTGCACTATATGCGGGTATTCGAATCGGACCTGATTGAGTGGTTTGTACTTCTGCTCCACTACTTCGTCAAAATCGTTGTAGTGCATGAAATGGATGAGCGAATCCGAAGCCACGTACCAGGTACGCGGCACCCGCACGTCGGCCAGAAGCTCGTTGCGGGCCGACTTCTTCTTCAATACTTGCCAAGCCAGATACAGACCGGCGCTCTTACCCCCAAGCCGACCCTGACTGGAGGAAGTGTACACGACGCGCCCGAGAAGATGATAGAAGTCGCGGACCCCGATGAAGTTTCTTGCGACATTAATGTACTGTGGCTGGTCCGACAGGAAGCGGCGTATCAACGACACCTCAATGCCCCGCTTATTGGGCGAAACCGTTTCACCTTCTTCATCCGCCAGATGGTGATACCTGCGGATGGCGTCGGCCACGTCTGACAGCGACAGGTTGCGATTGACCACCTGAACCAGATAGGAGAGTTTGTCTTCCTGAATCCACTTCTGTACCAGCTTGAGCACGGTCTCATCGGACAGATTCTCGCTCGCAATGCGCAGGACTTCGTCGACAATGTTCTGATTGAAACTCATGGTCTGAAGGCGCTGGGGTTGATTCCATTCACCACGGAGGACGTCCTCGACTCGCGCTGCGTCAGCGGCAAAACGCTCCAGAACCGATTCGGCGCCTGCGATCCCACTCCAGCAGAGATGATTCAGCATGCGCCGGACCACTCGCAAGTACAGACTACGATCGGTTTGGTCGAGCATTTGGAGGACGATCCGCCACTCCTGTCGTTCCGACTCGGGGGTGTGCTGCCCGATCCGTACGGCCGAATCGCGCACCTGCTGGTGGGCGAGGCGCTGGCCAATGCGACCAGCAATTGTCGCGAGCAAGCGTTTTTCTGTGTTCAGAAACGGACCCTCTTCGGCTCCGGGAAGCGGCCTAGTGTAGAATACGCTGACAGCGCCTGCCACTCGGGGGCCAAGCGTAATCTCAGCGTGCTGCCCCCACGAAGTCTCGATGAAGTTGGGCGAAGTCCAGGCCTTGCCGTCCAGGGATATCCGCACTACGCACGCTTCGGGGTGTTGCCAGCCAAGCGGGATGACCTCGATGATCTTAGGACATACCAGGTCCATCGGTTCATCAATGCGACCCAGCACCTCTTCCACCCGGTAGAGAGCTTCCAGTTCTTTCGCTCGAGCCTGAAGCTGCCCGAAAAGCCGTTCATCTGGTTCGAGGTGAGGAAATTGAGAATCCGTCATGATCTGGTTAGACGCACTCCCGGGCCGGTCCGACAGCAAACCACAGAGAGGTCGGCCGGCCCGGTGCGCCGTTCATACTGTTTTCAGATAGCGACTACGCTCCTAAACCCAGCCTCGTTCGCGGCAGGCATGAGCGACCCGGTCGATTGCAATCACGTAGGCCGCGTCGCGCATGTACAGATTACGCTTGCGCGCGAGTTCGCTCACGCTCAGGAACGCGTTGGTCATCTTGACGTCCAGCTTCTGCAAGACGTCGTCCTTTTCCCAGTAGTAGTTCATGTTACACTGGACCTGCTCGAAATAGCTGCAGGTTACACCACCGGCGTTGGCCAGGAAGTCAGGAATCAGGAAGATTCCGCGCTTTTGAATAATCTTGTCCGCTTCCGGCGTGGTCGGACCGTTGGCGCCTTCGGCAATAATCTTCACGCGTGGCTTGATTCGCGCCGCATTCTCACCGGTGACCTGATTTTCCAGAGCCGCCGGAATGAGTATATCTACGTCCTGCGATATCCAGTCGCCACCGTCGGCCACGGTGTAACCCGCATCGCGCGCCTTGCTCTTGTCGATTCCGCCGAACCGGTCGGAAATCTTGCGGAGCGTCTCGATGTCGACCCCATCCTTCTTCAGGAAAGAGTACGACTTCTGATCTGACTGGTCCCAGCAGGAGACACAGATTACTTTGCCGCCCATTTTCTGGTACAGCTCCACGGCGTACTGGGAAACGTTGCCGAAGCCCTGTACCGAGGCGCAGGTGTTCTCCGGGCGCATATTGAGCTGCTTGAGAGCTTCGCGCACAGTATACATAACCCCGTATCCGGTGGCTTCGGTACGGCCCAGCGAGCCGCCCATGCCGACGGGCTTGCCGGTAATAAATCCGGGAAATTTGCCGCCATGAATCTTTTCGAACTCATCCAGCATCCACAACATGTGCTGACCGCTGGTCATCACATCCGGCGCCGGTACATCGGCCACCGGGCCGACATTGCGGGCTAACTGCCTGACCCAGCCGCGGCAGATGCCTTCCTGTTCGCGTTCGCTGAGGTTATGCGGGTCACAGATCACACCGCCCTTGCCGCCACCAAGCGGAATGTCAACCACTGAGCATTTCCAGGTCATCCACATAGCCAGAGCGCGGACCGTGTCGATCGTCTCCGCCGGATGAAACCGGATACCGCCCTTGTTCGGACCGCGGGCATCGTTGTGTTGCACACGGAAACCACGGAACACTTGTACCGTGCCGTCGTCCATGCGCACCGGAATCAGGAAATGATATTCACGCAACGGTTCGCGCAAAAGGGCGCGAGTGGCCTGATCGAGGTCCAACAGATCGGCGACCTTGTCGAACTGAGTTTGGGCCATGTGGAACGCGTTGAAAGCCGGGCGACCGGTGCCTTCTCCGGCATCATGACTGCTCATACTTCAATTCTCCCATCAATTGTACGTAGTACTTCTCCAAATCAGTGTGAAAGCAAGGCATCGGATGCATAACTCCACGGAAAAAAACAGCCTTCAGGCAATCCAGCGTTTCTGACCGATCAAATAGTCCGAGCCTCAGCCTATCGGCGGATTTGGTTCTTCAGCATCCCGGGTTCGATCACATGTCGAATACCACCGGGATACCATTCTCGGTAGGGAAAGGAATAGCCCCCCTGTTTCAATGTCAAGGCATAGTGCAACATGTTGTTAACTTGTTTTGGAATAACAAATTATGCTGAGCTATAGCAGACATCCATGATGCGATTTCATGCGCCGTTGAACCCGGCCGCCGCCTGGGACAGCGACTCCGGCAAAGTCTCGACAAACCGTCGAATTTCGTCCCGCACTCGCCGGTAATGGACCAGCGCTTCATCCTCGTTGCGAGCCGACTTTGCCAGCCTGGGGGGATTGTCAAAACCACGGTGGACCTTGACCGTGCGACCTGGAAACACAGGGCAATTCTGGTCAGCATCGGAACAAACCGTGATAACGTAGTCAAACTCTACCCCGGCCAGGTCGGCCAGAGTTTTGGAGCGGTGCCAAGAGATGTCTATGCCGGCCTCCCGCATGACTCTGACTGCCAGGGGATCAAGACTGTGCTGGGCGGTGCCGGCGGAGTGCGGCTCGATCACACCATGTCTCAGGTGTCTGGCCCAGCCTTCGGCCATCTGACTTCGGCAGGAATTGCCTGTACACAAGAACAAAACCCTTATAGGGGCAGGAATGCTATGCATGTTTCTGTACTATCAAAGGACTTGAAATCTTGTGCGCGACACATGTCCACAGGCGCCGCTTGACCCGGCAGATGTGGACATCTGCCGGGCAAAGGGTAAGATAACAACGCCATAGCGCACAGCAAGTCCTCCTGAATAACAGTGACACACTCAAAGAAAAAGGACTTGACTTTCCCCTGTCTGAAATCTATATCTATTAACGAGTTAACTGTTGGGCGAGAAGATTTGCAGCTCCCCGGTCACTTGGATTGCTTGTGTTTGACGTCGGGGTCGCCGCGCCTGCGGATGAGCTGTTCGAATAGCGAGTCACCCGGCCGACCAGGTTTTTTGTTATGTCTGAGACCAACCTTGTCCATCAAGCTGATGTCGCTCAGGAATGCCGACGACGCATTTTCGAACTGGCGCACAGCGGCGCTACTCGTCAGCGATTCATCGAGGACTCACTGAAGCTGGTCACACAGGCGGTTGAGTGCGATACGGTGCGTCTGGTTATTCGTGACCGGGAACATCGTTTTTTCGGACAAGCGCGGTCGTTGGCTCGGTGTGAATCTGAAGTCACTGTCACTGGCGCCGATATTCCGGCAGGGTCAGGCGTGCGCTGGGCAGCCGGAACAAACGAAGCGATGGAGAATCTCTGTCGTCGCTTGATTGCCGGTCATGTTGATACCGGTCTTCCCTGGTTCACCGAATCCGGCTCTCTCGACATTGAGGATATCCGCATATTCCCCGGCGAGGCTCTGGCGTATGGCGACGTCGAGCGGGCCGATGGCCTGTACCTATCCGCCGGCTGTCGGTCGACACTGATTATTCCAATTGACGGCACTCGACGACGTCTCGGACTGCTGCAACTGGAATCCGCTGTTCCAGGTTATTTTTCCCCCAGTCTGATAAACCGGTGCGAAGGTCTCGCGCAAGCCTTTGGTTTCGCAGTCGATCTGTGGCACCTCCAGGTGGCGCTGCGCGAACGCGTTAAAGAACTCACCTGCCTCTATGACGTTGCTCGCCTCATGGCCCACACCGAGTCGCCGCTCGACGAGGTACTGCAACAGGCGGTTGAGCAACTTCCTTCGGGCTGGTTGTATCCGGACTCGGCCGCCGCGCGGATTACGCTCGATGGCCGGATCTATGAGACCCGCGGCCCTCAGAACATGGTTCAGCGCATGAACGCAGACATAGTGATTGACAGCCTGAAGCGGGGTATCGTGGAAGTCGGCTATACGGAGCCGAAGCCGGCGGCTGATGATGGTCCTTTCCTTGTCGAAGAGCGCCATCTTCTTGATACCATCGCCCGGGAACTCGCCTTCACTATCCAGCAGCGCTCGTACGCCCAGGAAAGACAGAAATTGCAGATTCAGTTGCGCCATGCGGACCGTCTTGCCACCATTGGTCAGTTGGCCGCTGGTGTCGCACACGAGTTGAACGAGCCACTGGCGTCGATAATGGGATTCGCACAATTGGCCGCCAAGCAGCCCAGCGTGCCCGATGAAGTGATTCGTGACCTGAACAAGATAGTTGCCGCCTCGATCCACGCCCGAAGTATTATCCGGGAGCTGCTGGTGTTTGCGCGCGAGGCCAAGCCGGTTAAGATCACCTTCAATCTTAACGAACTCATCCGCGACGGGCTGTTCTTCCTCGAAAGCCGGTTTATCAAGGCAGGTATCAGCCTGACGTGCGAACTTGATCCCGAACTGCCCCATATTACCGCCGACCGCTCGCAAATGCTCCAGGTGCTGACCAACTTGGTCGTAAACTCGGTGCAGGCCATGCCGAACGGTGGTCGTTTGGATATCACGACCTCAGCCGATGACGGCCATGTGCAACTTGTGGTCGAAGACAACGGGTGCGGCATGGATAAAGTGGTGGTAAAAGATATCTTCCACCCGTTCTTTACTACCAAAGACCTCGATCAGGGTACCGGGCTGGGCCTGTCGGTAGTTCACGGGATAGTGACCGCGCATGATGGCCGCATTGATGTGACCAGTCGGCCCGGCGAAGGATCGAGGTTTTGCATTCATCTCCCGATAACGGCCCCATCCAATCCGACGGAGACACTGCCCATTGCCGAGTGACCCCACCAAGACCCGCATCCTCGTGGTCGATGATTCCCCGGACACGCTGGAAGTGCTCCAGCGGAATCTGACCGCTCAGGGATACCAGGTTAGCACGGCCCGTTCGGTCAGCGAGGCAACTCGCAGACTGGAAACGACACCGCCCGATCTGGTGATCACTGACTACAAGATGCCCCAGGTCGACGGACTCGATCTCGTTCAGTTCGTGCGCAACAACTACCGGGATGTCGAAATCATCATGATCACCGGCTATCCGTCGATTGGCGGCGCAATCAAGGCCGTGCAACTGGGAGCAAGCGATTATCTGGAAAAACCGTTTACTGACGGGGAATTGCTGGGCGCAGTACAGAAAGCGATGGAGCGTCTTGACGAGCGCCGGGCCGCGGCTCATCCGGACGTCTATCAGTCTTCACAGCCATATGCCCTCGTGGGTGACTCGGCGGCGATGCTTCGTGTCTTTCGTGCCATTGAGAAGGCCGCCACCACTACGGCCAATGCCATTATCATGGGTGAAAGCGGCACCGGCAAGGAACTGGTCGCACGCGCCATACATTACCGCAGCACTCGCGTGGCGCAGCCGTTCATACCCGTCAACTGCGGGGGTATCCCCGAGGGTCTGCTGGAAAGCGAACTGTTCGGTCATGTCAAAGGAGCGTTTACCGGCGCGGTCAGAACTCGCACCGGTTTCTTCCAGGCGGCCGACGGTGGCACACTGTTTCTCGACGAAATCAGTGAAACCAGCCCGGGCATGCAGGTCAAACTGTTGCGCGTCCTCCAGGACAAGGAGATTTGCATGGTGGGCGATAGTCGGCTCCATTCTGTCGACGTCCGCATTCTCGCCGCTACCAACAAGAACCTCGAAACTCTGGTGCGCAAGAGCAGATTCCGCGAGGACCTGTTCTTCCGGTTAAGTGTCATTACCATTAACGTTCCGCCGCTACGCGAGCGCGAGAATGACGTCGTCCTGCTGGCCAACGCCTTCGCCCACAAATACGCCGCCGAACTGGATCGCCCGCCGGTCAGTTTCACTGACAACGCCATCCGCATCATGAAGAGCTATTTCTGGCCGGGGAACGTACGAGAGCTCGAGAACGTAGTGCAACGACTGATGATCATGAGCGACCACGAGATTATTGAGGCTGCCGACTTTCCGTCAATGATGAAGACCAGCCTGCCGCGCGAAGCCGGTGTCAATCGCACGCTCGCAGAAGTGGAGGCGGAGCATATCAAGAATGTCCTTTCCGGTGTCGACGGTAACAAGACCAGGGCGGCCGAGATTCTCGGAATTGATCGCAAGACACTTCGTGAGAAGTTGAAACTTGCCGACGATACGGACGAGTAGCACAACCGGGTAATTTCGCCCCACCGGCACATTATTCCCCGCCATGATCAACATTAGAGACAATGGTGTGTGATCACACCCTAAATGGTCCTGTTTATCACTCACACAGTCGGAAATCGTAATCCGTTGAAGCATGAGCGGTAGCCTTCCCGAACGACGCCCGACATGGTCCTTATTCCCGAACCAATCATTGAGTTACGGCACGCGGCACACACTTTGCCTTGAGGTGGTGTTGACTTAGCAACGTACCGCGACGGCCGACTTGTAGTTCCTTTGGAAACGTTGATGCAGGTCAGTGCGCGGATCGCGTCACACATGGAAAGGTAACCATGACTTTTGACACCCTTTCACGCATTTTGGAAAAGCATCAGGACGGGCACGGCGGCTTGATTTCCATCTTGGAGGAAATCCAGGCGGTCTACAGCTATCTGCCGCGCGAAGCGCTCGAAGAAGTATCCAGGCGGACCGGTCGGTCGCTGGTGGACATCTACGGGGTGGCCACATTCTACAGCGCTTTCAGTCTGGAGCCGCGCGGCAAGCATCTGGTGTCCTGCTGTCTCGGCACCGCTTGCCACGTGCGCGGCGGCCCGGCTGTCGCCGAAGAACTGGAACGTCAGCTTGGAATCAAGGCCGGCGAAACCACCGCGGATCGGGAGTTTTCCCTGGAGACGGTCAACTGTCTCGGCGCCTGCGCTCTGGGACCGGTCGCAGTTGTCGACGGCCACTACTTCCCCAAGACGACACCGTCCAAAGTAAAGAGCATTTTGGACAAGGCTCGTGTCGGTATGGATGTAGTAGAAGTGGAGACTGATCGTCGCGTCTTCCCGGTAGAAGTAAGTTGCTCTCGGTGCAACCACAGTCTGATGGATCCGGAGTTCGTGATCGACGGTCATCCGGGGATTCGGGTAACTATCTCGTTCGGCAACCAGCACGGGTGGCTGGTTCTGTCAAGTCTCTACGGGAGCTACCATGTTGAGTCACTTCACCCGATTCCGAAAGAAACAATCGCCACGTTCTTCTGTCCGCACTGTCACGCTCAACTTATCGGCGGCGCGAAGTGCGGCGAGTGCGCCGCTCCGATGGTGCCGATGATTGTCCGCGGCGGCGGCATCGTCCAGATCTGTTCGCGGAGCGGCTGCCACGGCCACATGCTGGACCTTGGTGGAGTGGCTTTTGAATAAGTGTGAGAAAAAAGACGCAATAAGGGAGATTACTTCATGAACAGACTCGCGTCCCTTGATGAGTTAATAGGTTTTCGCGAGCGCGTCCTGAGTGAACGGAATCTTCGGGAAAAGCGACCCGTCCTGGTAGTATCGGCCGGTACCTGCGGACAAGCCAGTGGCGCCAATGACATCATCAGGCTCGTCAAACGGTACATCCTCGAAAAAAACCTGAGCGACCAGGTGACTCTCAGAATCACCGGATGTCAGGGTTTCTGCGAGATGGAGCCGTTTATCCTGGTCGAACCGTATCGGCATCTTTACCCGAAGCTCAAGGTTGAAGACGTTCCGCGCGCCATCCAGGCTGCCATCGGCGGCTATGTGGAGGAATCGTTGATCTATCACGATCCTCGCGATGGCCGACAGTTCGCCAATCAGGACGACATCCCGTTCTTCAGGAGGCAGACTCGCCACATTCTCGGCAGCAACGAGAAGCTCGACCCGATCAGAATTCTTGGTTATATCGAGCAGGGCGGCTATTCCGCGCTGCAAAAAGTACTTTTCAAGAGCGATCCGGAGTGGGTTGTCAAGGAAGTCAAGGACTCGCAGATTCGAGGGCGCGGCGGCGCTGGATTTCCAACGGGCCTCAAGTGGGAGCGCGCGCGCGCGTCGCACAGCAACACCGGCACAAAGTATATCGTTTGCAATGCCGACGAAGGCGACCCCGGCGCCTATATGGACCGCAGTTTGCTCGAGGGTAACCCTCACTCCATTATCGAGGGGATGATTATTGCTGCCGTCGCTATGGGCGCCAACAAGGGAATTATCTATGTTCGAGGCGAGTATCCTCTGGCCGTCAAGCACACCATCATCGCGCTCGATCAGGTCCGTGTCCTCGGACTATTGGGTAAGAACATCCTCAACACCGGTATGGATTTCGACATCGAGATCGTGCGCGGCGCCGGCGCTTTTGTGTGCGGCGAAGAGACTGCGCTGATTCGCTCGGTCGAAGGGTATATGGGCGAACCGCGTCAGCGTCCCCCGTATCCCATTGAGCGGGGTATCTTCGGTTGTCCAACCTGCATCAACAACGTGGAAACCCTGGCCAACATACCGTTCATCATCAATCTGGGCGGAAGTGAATACGTCAAAATCGGCATTCCCGGCAACACGGGCACCAAGATTTTTTCGCTCGTAGGGAAGATCAAGAACACCGGACTGGTGGAAGTGCCTCTTGGCATCAGGATCAAAGATGTCGTCTTCGATATCGGCGGCGGCCCGGTCGGTGACGCCAAAATCAAAGCGGTTCAGACCGGCGGACCATCCGGCGGCTGCATCCCCGCCAACATGTTCGACCTGCCGATCAGCTACGACAGCCTGGTCAAGGCCGGTTCGATCATGGGTTCCGGCGGCATGATCGTGATGGACGAAAACACCTGCATGGTCGACATCGCCAAGTACTTCATGAAGTTTCTTATGGATGAATCCTGTGGCAAGTGTTTCACCTGCCGCAAGGGAACGCAGCGGATGTATGAGATCCTCGACGACATTTCCAAGGGTAAGGCCACCCTGGAGCATCTCGATCTGCTCGAGGAACTCGCGCTGGTCGTCAAAGACTCGACCATGTGCGGCCTGGGTCAGTCGGCGTCCAATCCGGTGCTCAGCACGATCAAATACTTCCGGCAAGAATACGAACAGCACATTGTTGAGAAGCGGTGCAGCGCGTTTGTGTGCACGGACCTGGTCGGCGCCCCCTGCCAGACGGCTTGCCCTCTTGGCACCCAGGCCTGGCGCTACGTGGCCCATATCGGGCGCGGCGAATACGAGCAGGCCTACACCGTTATCCGTGAGGCCAATCCGTTCCCGTCGGTGTGTTCGCGTGTATGTCATCATCCGTGCGAAAGCCGCTGTCGCGCCGGACAGGCCGGCGGCGATTCTATCGCCATCCGTGCTCTGAAACGGTTCATCACCGATCGAACCGATCCATCCACCTACCAGCCGGCTCGCCGGACCTGGCCGTCGGCCGTAGTGCCGCGCGTGGCCGTGATCGGCTCCGGACCTGCCGGACTGACCGCCGCGCACTACCTCTCTTTGAAGGGGTGTCGCGTCACAGTGTTCGAGGCGGAGAACCGTGCCGGCGGTATGTTAACCTGTGCCATTCCGTCATACCGCCTGCCGCGAGAAACCATCGAGAAGGAAATTGCCTCGCTTCTGAACGAGAATATAGAGGTCAAATGCAATGCTGCTCTCGGTCGTGAGTTTTCGGTCGACTCGCTGTTCAAAGACGGCTACCAGGCCGTGCTATTGGCGATGGGCGCTCACAAGAGTAAACCTCTGCAAGTGGAGAACGAGGACGTTGAAGGTGTTTATCCCTCAATCGAATTCCTGAAGGCTTTCAATCTGGGCGATAAGTCCAAAGCGAGGGGTCGCGTCGGTGTTATTGGCGGCGGCAACTCGGCATTTGATGCCGCCCGCATGGCGCTTCGCCAGAAGGACGTCGAGAAGGTTCTCATCCTGTATCGTCGCACGCGGGACGAGATGCCTGCCTTCGCGGAAGAAATCGAGGCCGCGGATCAGGAAGGCATCGAGATTCACACGCTGGTCACGCCGACCAGGATTCTCTCCGACAAGGGCCGCATCGCCGCGCTGGAATGCGTCCGCAACGAGTTGGGCGAACCGGATGCCAGCGGCCGCCGCCGCCCGGTGCCGATTCCGGACTCTCAGTTTATCGTCTCACTGGATACGCTTGTAGTGGCGATCGGAGAAGATTCCGGTATCGATTGTATTGGTCCCGCCCACCAAAGCGGTATTGAAACTACCTCGGGTAACACCGTGAAGGTTGACTACAAGACAATGCTGACTAACCGCCCCGGTGTGTTCGCCGCGGGCGACGTAGTAACCGGACCCAACACGGTGGTTGAAGCCATCGCCGCGGGTAAGAAGTCGGCCGAGATGATTGCCCGCTACCTGCTCAAGGAAGACCTGACTCATCCGTACGTTGAGCAGAACATTCCGCAAGTTTATCTCGCCCCGGTCGGGGTTGAGGAAGGCTTGGAACTGGAAGTTAAGCGCGTAGAGACTCCGCGCGCCTCAGTAGAGTGGCGCAAGCGCAATTTCGCCGAAGTTGAGGTCTCATTATCGGTCGCAGAAGCCTGTCGCGAATCACGCCGCTGCCTCAGATGCGACCTCGAATTCACCAAGCCCAAGCCGGTAGCGCCGATTCGAACCGAAGTCGTGGTAGGAGGTAAGGCATGACAACACTGACGATTAATGGCCTGCAGGTAACCGTAGAGAAAGGCATGACGCTTCTCGAAGCCGCGCAGTTCCTCGGTTTCCCCATCCCCACCCTGTGCCACATGGAAGGTCTGAACCCCTATGGAGCCTGCCGCCTTTGCCTGGTGGAAATCGGTGACGCACCGAATTCACGGCTCGTGACTTCGTGTACCTATCCGGTGCAGGAGGGTCTCAAGGTTCGGACTGCTTCCGAGCGGGTGGTTAAGGCGCGACGCATGGTCATCGAACTGCTTCTGGCTTCCTGCCCGCAGTCCAAGACCATTCAGGACATCGCCTCGGCCCACAACGTCCGGCAGCAGCGCTTCAAGCAGGAACACGAAGACTGCGTTATGTGCGGACGGTGTGTGCGGATGTGCAAGGAACAGATGGTGGCTGGAGCGATTGGTTTCCGTGGCCGCGGTCAGAAGCGCAGCATCGGCACGCCGTTTGACATCAAGTCATCGGTCTGTCGCTTGTGCGGCGGGTGTATCTATGTCTGTCCAGCCTGTCAGTTGCGATGCACTTACTCCGACCCGGATAAGGCTATCTGCGGAGGCTGCGCCAACCTGGAACCGCCCTGCCTGGAAAAAGAGAAGTTCGACGATATGATGTGCTACATGCAACCCTGCGTAGCCTGTGAAATTCGCAAAGAAAGTGAAATCAAATAGAAAGGAATGGCAACCATGTCACTGACACGCGTCAACGCCTCGGCGGCAACTCTCACCAAAAACCGGACCGAGGATTCCATTGTGCCGACTTCCGGCATGTGCGTGACGTGCGTCGACGGCTGCATCGGCATGTGCGAGATCGGCAAGTCGGCGTATCGCGGTCACGAGGTCATCTACCCGCAGCCTTTTGGGGTCATCACCACCGCCGGCGAGAAGGTCTACCCCATCGATTACTCGCACTTCAACATCATGGGTGGCGTAGTAGGGGCTGAAGGTATCGAAGCCGACAGCGACAAGGCGATTTTCCCCAGCGTTAATCTCGAAGTCAAATTCGGCCACGACAAGGGGATCAAATTCCGCCTGCCATGGATCATCCCGGGCATAGGCTCGACCGATGTGGCCAAGAACAACTGGGAAGGCCTGGCGATCGGTTCGGCGTTGGCCGGTACCGGGCTGACTATCGGCGAGAATGTGGTCGGCATGGATGTGGAGGCCGTAATCAAGAACAAGCGGGTGGTTGACACCGTCGATCTCAAACGTCGCGTGAAGCTCTACAAGGACCATCAGCGTGACGGCTACGGCGCTATCATCGTTCAGGCCAACGTTGAGGATACCCGGCTCGGCGTGCAGGAGTATGCTATCGAGAAATTGGGCGTCGAGTGGGTGGAGTTGAAGTGGGGCCAGGGTGCCAAGAACATCGGCGGCGAAGTGAAAGTCCGCAGTCTCAAAAAGGCTCAGTTGCTTTATGAGCGCGGCTATGTGGTGCTGCCCAACCCGACCGATCCCAATGTCATTCGGGCGTTTGAGCGCGGCGCTTTCTCCGAGTTTGAGCGCCATTCGCGTGTCGGTATGGTCACCGAGGAAGGTTTCGCTAAGCGCGTTGAAGAACTCCGCAAGGCCGGCGCGAAATACGTTTCACTCAAGACCGGCGCTTATCGTCCGTTTGCGCTGGCGCAGGCAATCAAGTGGGCGTCGAAGTACAAAATAGACGTACTCACGGTCGACGGCGCGGGCGGTGGTACGGGCATGAGCCCCTGGCGCATGATGAACGAGTGGGGTATCCCGCCCGTGGAACTGCATGCTCTGACTTACCAGTACTGCAAGCAATTGGCCGACCGGGGCGAGTACATCCCAACCGTTGTCTTCGCCGGTGGTTTCACTTTCGAAGATCAGATTTTCAAGGGACTGGCGTTCGGTGCACCTTTCGTCAAACTGATCGGCATGGCTCGCAGTCCGATTGCCGCTGCTATGGTAGGCAAGACTATCGGTCGCACTATCGACGAAAACCAGTTGCCGGTGTACGTGGAGCGGTTCGGCCGCACCAGGGATGAGATTTTCGTCACCTCGGCGGAACTGAGGCACCAACTGGGCGATGCCGAGTTTGAGAAACTGCCTACCGGCGCAATCGGGTTGTACACGTACTATGAACGCCTGGCTCAGGGACTTCGCCAGTTGATGGCCGGCAGCCGCAAGTTCGGCATCGACTACATGTCCCGTGACGATCTGGCCACGCTTACTCCCGAAGCGGCCCAGGTAAGCGGCATCCGATACGTAATGGACCTGGACAAGGAGCAGGTGCAAACCATCCTGGCCGGGTAGTTCGATATTCAGAGACAGGACGGCGCCACTGACTGACGTGGTGTCGTCCGCACCGTAAGCGAAGTCGCGTTTGGGCGCGGCATACGCCAGATCAATCGCTTTGCCGGCCTGAGCGCATGGGCGAATCATGGTATAGGGAGAAACCTGACCGTGAACAACCGGAAATCCTCGATCGATAAGTTGCTTCTGTCTCTGCAGGAGCGAGCGAAGGAACTGGATTGTTTCTACGCCATTGAAGAGGTGCTGTCCTCAAATGAGCAGTCGATTGAAGCCATCTGTCGGCGAATGATTGAGGCCATTCCGGCGGGCTGGCAGTACCCGGAGTTGTGCCGGGTGCGCATCGTTATTGGATCCTCCAACTACACGTCAAAGGATTTTGCCGAAACCCCGTTGACGCTGAGTTCCGACATTCTCGTGCAAGATCGGGTAGTGGGATACGTGTCGGTGTTCTACACCCAACAGGTCGACATCGAAATCGGCCGACCGTTCCTCGACGAGGAAGGGCGACTTCTCCAGGCAATCGCCGACCGTCTGGGCAGCTATCTGTCGCAACGTCTCGACAATAATATTGTAGAGAGTTGGAGCACCGCGTTCGTTCACGTTCCCACTCACGAACGATGTGACTGGCAGATCGCCCTCGATACGATCAAGCGCGCCAACCGCGAACTGTACGAGAGCATCTCCAGGAAAATGCTAAACTACTTGTGCTGGTGCGGCATACCTGAGGCCGAGCCGCTTTTGCGCTCGTACCATCCGGCCAGACTGCGCTTTGAGAAAGACGAGTATGCCGGCGAATGGAATACCCCGCGCGAGGGCCATGGTCTCGGTTTTTCAACTTTTCTCGGCACCCGGGTATTCTCCGTCGCCTCCGATCACTTCGATTCCGACCACATCATGCACCTGATTCGCAACTGGGTGCAGGAAGACAAGCAGAGTTTTCTTATACAGCTCGTCAGTTCCAATCTGCACACTTCGACCGTAGCCGACCTGATCCGGCGATATCATGATCTGTCTCAGGAACCGGGGTTCGTTCCCATCACGCGCACGCGCGGCGTACTCATAGCATTGATTCGCCGTTTTCTGTCGGAGGACCGCCGCTACGTCGACATTGCCAAAGACCTGGTTAGCATTAATGACTTCCACTACCTGTTGCAGCGTGCCATCCACAGCGCCGAGAGCCACGGTCGATTGGGTGGCAAGAGCGCAGGTTTGTACCTCGCCAACCAGATCATTAAGAAGAAAAACAAGGACATCCCGGCGCTCCAGGGTATCAAGACTCCCAAGACCTGGTACATCACGGCCGATGTCCTTTTCTATTTCGTCCACCACTGCAATTTCGACGACCTGATCGATCAGAAGTTCAAACCGATCCAGCAGGTGCGGCTGGAGTATCCGTGCATTTCGCAGGCGTTCAAGAGCGTCGCTTTCCCGGCCGATATCACCCGCGGGCTGTCGTACGCGCTCGACGATTTCGGCGCCCATCCGATCATCGTCCGAAGCTCCAGTCTTCTGGAAGACAGCGTGGGGGCGGCTTTCTGCGGCAAGTACAAGAGCCTATTCCTCGCCAATCAGGGGAGTAAGCGACGCCGTCTCGAAGCTCTGACCGACGCCATCGCCGAAGTGTACGCTTCGACGTTTGGTCCCGACCCGATTGAGTACCGCGCCGACCGCGGACTGCTCGACTACAACGAAGAGATGGGCATCATGATTCAGGAAGTTGTGGGGCGTCGGGTCGGCAAGTATTTCTTCCCAGCCTTTGCCGGAGTCGCTTTCAGTTGTAATGAATTCCGCTGGTCGCCGCGAGTACGTCGGGAAGACGGGCTCCTGCGTATGGTCCCGGGGCTCGGGACCCGAGCGGTGGATCGCCTCAGTGACGACTACCCGGTTCTCGTTTCCCCGGGTCAGCCCAGTTTGAGAGTGAACGCATCACCCGGAGATACCTGGCGCTACTCGCCGCGCTATGTCGACGTCCTCAACCTCGAAAGCGAGAATCTTGAATCGATCCGCATCGATGCTTTCCTGGCTGACATTGGCAACGCGTATCCGGAGATGGAAAAGATATTCTCGGTCTATCGCGATGACCAAATCCGGGAGATTCGTATGACCGGCATCGACACGGCGCACGAAGCACCGGTCGTGACGTTCAACAACCTGATCGCCCGTACGCCGTTTATCACGCAGATACAAACGGTGCTGCGTACGCTCGAAGAGACCCTGCACCATCCGGTGGACATTGAATTTGCCTCCGACGGCCTTACTCTGCACCTGCTGCAGTGCCGACCCCAGTCCCACTCGCGGCAACGCCAGGCCGCACTGATACCATCCGACATCCCGCGCGAGCGAGTGCTGTTCAACGCGCGCCGCTTCGTGTGCAACGGACACATCCGCGGTGTCCTTTACGTTGTCTACGTGGACCCGCAAGGATACGGTGACCTGACCGAGCGGGCGGAGATGCTCGAAGTGGGCCGGGCGGTCAGCAAACTCAACGAACTTCTGCCGCGGCGACGATTCATCCTCATGGGTCCCGGCCGCTGGGGCAGCCGGGGCGATATTCGGCTGGGCGTCAGTGTCGACTACGCCGGTATCAATAACTCGGCGATGCTTATCGAGATTGCCCGGAAGAAAGGCAGCTATGTGCCGGAGTTGTCGTTCGGAACCCATTTCTTCCAGGACCTGGTGGAAGCCGATATTCACTACCTCCCTTTGTATCCGGACGATACCGGAATAGTATTTAACGAGAGCTTTCTGCTGAACTCCCCGAACAGGCTGGCCGAGTTCCTGCCGGACTACGCCCGGCTGAGTAATATCGTGCACGTGATCGAAATCCCCCAGGCCGCCGAGGGAATGACGCTATCGGTCGCGATGAATTCCGAAGTTGGCGAGGCTCTGGCTTACTTTGCTGAACCCCATCAGGGCGTCAACAGCCCGAAATGATGGCCGGTTGGCTGATCCCGAACGGCCCTGAACTAGATTGTGATAGCTGCACAGATAGCGGGAATCGCCCGGGTCACCTCTCCTCGTCGAAATCGATCGTTTCCTCCGCCTCATCACTTGTGTCGTCGTCCTGCCAGAGCTCATCTTCGGGGTCGGTGTCAACGCTCCGCTCGCTGGACTTGCGACCTCCCTTGCGATCCATCTCGAAGGCCGCATCACAGTCCAGGCAGTACACAATTTGGAAGTCATGGCTGGACGCGTCTTCAGCTTCAAGATTCTTGCTTCCACAGTGTGGGCACTTTTTCATCTGCGCACTCCTCTTATCGAGCCGACCCGGGACTGCCCGGCCCCGGAGCCTTGCCACGTTCATCATTGGTCTGATTGTCGGTACCTTCCACCGCGAACGGCATAATCTGCCGCCCCAGAGACAGGTGCTTCAAAACCGCATAGCCCATAAGTTGAACCATCATTGGTATCTTTCTATCGGATGGCTGCGTCAGGACATACAGCAAGCCTGCTGAAGCCATTCTCAATCCGGCGGAAATAACAAATATGATATGATAATTCAAGAAATTTTGTTTCCCTACCGGCCAGGAAAAAGATGACCAGGACTCGGCCAGCAAGCCGCCCAGAACCGAGGCGGCAAAGAAAGCCAGGCCGGTTATCGTGGCAAACCAGGCCAGATAGTAGGTACGGTCGTCGCGCGGGCTGGTGTCGATCGGCAGGGTGAACGCCGCCAGATTAAAACCGGCCCAGAGAAAGCTGGAGAAGACCATCTCCACCACCAGCAGCCAGAGGTAGTCAGCGCGAAGGGGGAGCCAGAAGAGGGGTATCAGGCCTATCCCCGTCGCACAAAAGATGAGCACACTGCGGGAACCGAAGCGGTCAATCAAAACACCCCAGGGGCGATTGGAAATCACGGCGATGACCGACTGCCCGGCCGAGTAGAGCCCTATCATGAAGAAGCTCATTTTCAGATTGACGAGCATATGGGGGACAAAGAACGGCGCCGAGATGCCGATGGCAAAGTTCCAGGTGAAAAACAGGCGCAGGATGCGCCGAAACTCTGGGTCGCGCACAGGCCGCAGCCAGTCACCACGGGCAGCTACGGAAACCGCCCTCGGAGGCGCTGGACGGTCGGATACTCTGGACAGAACCAGCGATGCAACCGCCCCGGCCAGTACCGCAACGGCAAGGATAATTGTGAAACCGCCCGGAGCCTGGTTTCGGGCCTTACACCAGTCAAGCACCAGGCTGCCAAGGATGCTGAACATGAGGGTGGTTACTGCCACGCCGGCGCTCCGCGAGCCGAAGAAACGTCCCCTGATGTCACGGGGCACAATGTCCGAAATCCAGCCCAGCCAGACCGGTGCGACCAACATGTTGGCGACACTTGATAGAGTCACGACCAAGAGAAAGAGCGGAAGCGCCCACTCGCCTTTAACAAACAGCAGCGGGACCGCCAGCAGCCAGGTCTGACGCGCGAGCGTTACACCAAGCAAAGTAATCCGTTTTCGTCTTTCATTCACGCCGGGAAGCAGACTCGACAGCGGCTGTGCAGCCTGAGCCAGAAACGGCAGTGCGACCAGGAGTCCTATCTCGAAATCATTAGCCCCAAGCGTGAGAGCCATGCCGGTAACGAAGGCGCCACTAGTCAGCACCACGAAGATATTCGCCAGCGCCCCTTCCCAGACAATCTTGCGAAGATCCGTGCGCAACGCCGATGTCCCGGGTTTGGCCGGACCGACTTGATTACCAAAAATACTGGCCAGGAGGTTCATAGAGAAACGTCCCTGAAGAGTTCGATCAGTTGACCTGGTTTCCTGACGGGTGAGGGGTTGGATTTGTGCGGTCCATGACAACTACCGATGGCAGAGGTTTGATGAAATGCTGCCTCAGACTGTAAGTATAAGCCCCTTGATTCGGGATGAGAAGAAGATCGCCCGGCTGAATATCCTCCCCGAAGTAACTGTACCCCCAGATGTCGTGCGGCGTGCAGAGCGAACCGGCGACCAGACATTCCCGCTCTGCGGTCGATGGCCGGGTCAGATTGATCACCGGGAAGAAATCGTTTTCAAAGCGCTCCCAGCCGACAGCGTTCGTGCCGGCATCGGTGATGACAAGGTCCGACGCTTTGCGGTCAACCACGGTGACAAGAATATGCATCGCCTCGTGACAAAGCCAGCGGCCGGGCTCGCAGCACAGCGTGAAGCTTAGATCTGAGGGGAGATGCTCAGAAACGGCCTGCCGGATGCGGGCGCTGAATTCCTCAAGGGGAACGGCCGTCTGCTTGAAGTGGTCGGTTGAACGGCCCGGTGACTCACCTATCGCACCGCGCAAGATTCCTTCTGTTGTGGCCGCCGGCTGCAGCCACTCGCCTTGCGGAGGCCAATAGCCGCCGCCGATATCGAAAAACTCGATGGTTGCACGATGTTTCTGGTCGAAGTTACGCAGGGCGGCGCCCAGGCGTGAAATAAAGCGCACCTGATTTTCCGGGTTGAGGTTCCAACTGATGTGAAACTGCATACCGCACAGACGGACGTGTTCGCACCGGCCGGCGGCTTCAAAAAAACGCGCCAGATCGTCAAGCGGAATTCCGAATTTCCGCCAGATACCGGATTCCAGAGTAGTCAAACGTATCCCGGCCCGTATGGTTGCACGCCTCTTAGCGGCTATCCCCTCCACGCGCTCCAATTCCGCAAAACTATCTAGGAGAAGGGTCACGCGATCGGAATGACGAACGGCCAGGTCCAACTCAGATTCGACTTTGCCCGGACCACTGAAAATGATCTCCGCCGCGCCGCACTCAAGCGCCATCTCCAGTTCCAGTCCGCTCGATACGTCAAGCCCATAACCCAGGGCGACCAGGGTCCGAGCAATTTCGGGGTGGTTGTTGCTCTTAACGGCATAGTATGGCTGGACCTTGGAATGGCACCCAGCAAACACGGAAAGAAACTGCCGCCCCTTCGCGATCAGAGCTTCACGGTCGAGCGCATAGAGGGGTGAGCCGTGGTCTTTCACCAGCTGCAGGAAAATTTCTCTGCCACCGATGAACTCCTGGACGAATACCTCAAGTTCTCGGCGATCCAGCAGCGGGGTCGGCTGTTTGAGCAGCTCGGCCAGACGCTGGGCGTAACCCTCTGAGCTTGTAGTCATGTCCAGTCTCGGTTTCAACGATAATTCGAGAGGCCAAAGCGAGGCACTCCGATTCCATAAGACGGTAGGATGAGGGACGGAAAATGATGTGCCCAAGGAGCCAGGAGTCGTAATCTTCAGGCGGAAGTGTGACAACGTGTCCGGGCGCGCGTTTGAAATAACACTCAACTACGGCGGGATGCGTCAAAACCGCCGAGGCGTCCAGCCGCCCGATACGTCCTGCGGCGCGGGCAAACAGGCGCAAACCAACGAGGTTGGTCCATTGTGACGCCGGTGGAACAGATATCGGTTTCCCTTCGGCGAAATCAAGGGCGACTCTGAGCATATCCAGACCACAACTCCGCATAATCAGTGGCGGGAGACAGTCGCCACCCGGGCGGGGCGTCAGTTCAAGAAAATATGGCTGCCCTTCGCGCACGATGAAGTCTACCATGCACACAGCTCGTTTTATTCCAACAGCCAGAGCCGCTTCCCGCAACTTATCGGCCAGACTGATTTCGGTCAGATCACCCGGTAAACGGGCGGGCAACAGGTAGGCCAGCGTGGTGCCAAACGGCATCCGGCTGGAGTGCAGTTTGGCCGCGACCCGGATAACCTGTACGGTCTCGCCGTCAATGATGAAGTCGCAACTGTACTCCGGCCCTTCAATCCATTCTTCAATCTCAATCATTGGCTGCTGGCTGGACTGAGAGGGTGACGCGTACATCCGCGCATCGGCGCGTCGGGCCAGCCCGGATTTGATCAGCCGAAAAGCCGGGTGGCAGTCATCAGGCCGATCACACCTGAAAGTCAACTCGCTGCCACTGCCGGTGAGCGGTTTGAGCACGACCGGTCCGCGAACCTCGGCCGCAAAGTGGGTAGCCTCCTTTTCAGACGTCACCAGTGCCGCCCGCGGGCCGTTTACCCCTTCCCGCTGCCAGCGGCTTTTCGTAGCCAGCTTGTCACGAACCAGCCGAATAGCGTCTGTAGACGGATATGGCAACCCCAGGCGCTCCGCCAGACAGGAGGCCAACTCCATAGACTCGCAATCGTAAGACGTCACACCGGACACCGTTTGACCCCACTTTTCAAGGTGAGACACAAGAGCGGCATGAACACCGGCGAAGTCTTTCAGGTCGCATAGCAGTTCACTCCCGGACAACGGGGGAGTTTCGCGCGCCATTGAGCGCTCCCGAATTTCCGTGACGAACAACGCCCGGCCGGGATACCGGCGATTTATCAGATCGATATAGTCGGCAGTCGTGCCAACCACCAGCACACGGCTGTCAGGCACTGGTTACCCCGCCGACGTCAAGTCCGTGTGTCGCCCACTGCTGTCGGGGCACCGAGAGAGCGACCTCTTTGTGGAGAGGAGCCTTGTCTCTTTCAAGAAGGTACAACGGAACGGGCGAGAGATGAAACATCGCCTTCCAGTTAAAATCTCCACACAGAAAATCAACCCTGTCCAGCTCTTGCTCACACGCCCAGGTCATGTGATGAATGTTAATAAGCTTGGCTATGCCCGGATAGTCGCTATGAGTGCCCCCGGCGAGCATGGTGAGCGTCCCGTTGTAGATGCTGCCGAGATCGGTGGCGGCCGGAATCCCGTCCACCATTATCGCCACCACGCGCAACCAGCCGCGCTGTACCAGGAGGTCGCGAAGCTGACGAAAACTGTCCAGAAAACGGCTGTCCGAGAAATACGACGACTGCCCATAGCGACCAATACTCATAGAGACCAGAAGTTCAAAATCATTTGGGTCGTCAAAGCGCCAGGTCACGTTCCGTTCTTCCCACGCCGAAAGCTCACGCCGCAGCTTCTTGGCCGTCTTGTGCGAGAATGCTTCGAAGTAACGGCCCATGTGGTATTCGTATTGGGGCGGACAAAACAGGTAACCAATCTCGTCCACCTGCTCGTACGGATTGGCCGCTTTCATTTCCGGGCGCAGGTAACGGAGATGATAGGGCCCCGGAACCTCTGACAACATATCACGCAGCATCCGGGGGCTGTCGGTCACAATCCGGTTCTGCTCAAGCCAGGTCTTGCCGGCCCAGGTCTCACCCGGGAAGAAGTTGTACAGGCCGGAATCACCGTTGAGGCTGAGCGGCAACAGGCCACGGACCTCCCCGTGTTCTTCCGCCACCACGAAACACGGCTCGTGCCGATAATGACGGTCGAAACACTCCCGCACTTCCCAGAGGTCCGAAATGAACTCCCGGGGAAAGACCCGCTCCCAGTGATCGCGACACTCGTCACGATCAGTAACAACTCGAATACGGTGCACGCTTACTTCCTCAGGTTCACATGGGCGATGCAGCGTGCGCCTTCAAAAAACTCCCTGGCGAACTTCTCCACTACCGCCGGATCATACGGTTTGCAGCTAAACACGTCGAGATAAACCGTGTTGCTGGCGTTGGCGAAATGGGCCGAGATGAGCGACGTTTCAATCAACTGAACCATCGAAAAACCGGCCACTCGCTCGTCCTCGCCGAAATTCACGACATGGCATTCGCCGAAACGCTTCATGGCGATCAGATCGCACAGTTCATAAACGAACTGGCGGATCTTCTCGGCGTCGCGAATCGTCGCCGGATTACAGTCGTAAATGTCAAAACTACACGCCAGCCCCCAGGCATTACTGATCTCGCCGACGTTGTACTGACTGAGTTCATCGTAGGCCGAGAGCCGCGTCACTGCGTCACTCACGGCCTGTCCGGGGTGAAATTTTGTCTTCACTTGTCTTCGTCCTTCATCAAGTGGTGTTTCATGTCTCGCAAGCGGCACGGCCTCAGCCGGCCACCCCCGTACAGCGTTTGTTTTCTTTCCCCAGGCCAATTCCTGGCTTGAGCACTTCGTCTATCACATCCATGACTCCTCTGGCGCTGAGAATATTCTCCACTGACGCCAGGACGTCATCTTCGATCTCTATGGTACCATTCGAGTTGATCATATCGACAGCCAATACCCGCCCACGACAAAATGATTCAAGATTATCTGCGACTCGTCCGGAACCAAAACGGAGAACCGGGATGTCGCCGGGTGGCTCTTTCCTGTAACAAGCTTTTCCATCGCTACCGGACGCGAGCCTCCCCTTCAGAATGCTGATAGTTCGAAAAAAGTGACGAGGATCCTGCCACACTTCTCGTGTCCGTCGCCGTCTCGCCATCAATCAGGCAAATCCCTTTGCGATTGAGGCTTTCTTTTTCAGTGAGGCTCTGTTGGCTCGTCATTTTTGTTCGTTCACCTTTTCCGGTGGAATCGTCTCCCTTATGAAACGGGTCAAACCTGACACGAACGCCTGCTTGAGCGACGCAAACGTCTTGTCCACGTCGTCGCCTTCCGTGGACACCGCTGCAAATGAGTAGTAACCGGAGATGAATCCTACGATAGCGCAGGCCAGTCGGCGGATTACCGGCGGCGGTATTGGGCTTGAAATAGTAGACTCAACCAGTTCTTCGACTTTCTTTATATATTCCAAGAAAGGGGTCTGCAAACCTTCGTATCCCTGCTCTAACGTCAGGTCGGCACGGCTCTGGAAGTACAGCACGAAATCCTGCCAGCGCTGGCTGAAGAACTCAACATGGGCGCCGATGATGGCATCGAGCATTTCCGGCAGTTCTGTGTGACCCTGACACTTCCTCTCCAACGCACCGTTTAGTTCGTCGATCATCGACTGAATCAACTCGTTGACCAGACGCAACTTAGTGCCAAAATGATAATAGAACGTGCCTCGACCAAGGTCAGCGCGCTGAGTGATGTCATCTATCGTGGTAAGATCCAGCCCCTTCTCGGCAAAAACGGCGCGAGCCGCATCAAGCAAACGTATTCGCGTCTTGCTGTAGCGCTTTTGTTGCCGACCAGTTCCTTGGCCCGTTTCTCTTGTCCTGTCAAGTGGACTTGCCATGATCATATTCGACGTTATCATCGTTTCCGACACTATCGTCAGATCTGACAATCTTGTCAAGGGTCAAAAACAAAATAATTTTGGCCTTGGTTCCGAAATAATAGAAATGGCAGAGGGAGCAAAACCGAGATTTCGTACCTTGCCGGTCAGTGCCTATAACTTATTGATTGTTAATAAATTACAGAAGCGAGCCGCTTCGGGGAAACCACCTATCATAGTTAGCATGACCCACGGCAGCCTGCTTTTTCATGTGCTTTCCGCTCTCCGAGTGAATACCGACTGGCTTATCCTGCATTCCCAATCATCAAACGTAAGGAATGGACAGTCGAAGCGGCTAACAGGCAAAGGGTTATGCAGAGTGAGGAGTGAAACATCACTGCCTGACAACTGATCTCCAAAGCTACCCCATCACAATTGGCGGGACCACTTGATGTTGCAATGGTCAATTATTCGGGTGATGCGTGGTTTGCGTAGGACCTGAGTATTGTGAGTCCTCCCGCACACATATTAATGAAAGTACTTTTCAGAGTGTGTGGTGGCATGCTATTATATGTGGAGCTACACGCTTCAGGTAACTTTTGGACGAGGGAATTGTTCGGGACAAAATAGAACCCTATCAGAAAGGATTTTGTGCATGGGAATGATGAAAGAGTTCCGGGAGTTTGCCATCAAGGGCAATGTAATTGATATGGCCGTAGGCATTATCATTGGCGCCGCGTTCGGTCCGATCGTCGGATCGCTCGTGGGCGACGTCATCATGCCGCCGATCGGCTTGCTTTTGGGGAATGTTGATTTCTCTAATCTATTCGTGATTCTCAAAAATGGCGCCGCTGCCGGGCCCTACGTCTCTGTCGCTGCTGCGAAGGCCGCTGGTGCGGTGACAATCAACTACGGAACATTTATTAACACGATCATTAACTTTGTGATTGTAGCCTTCGCGGTTTTCATGATGATCCGTGTTATGAACAAAATGAAACGGGAACAGCCGGCCCCGGCCGCCGCCCCAACGACCAAGGAATGTCCGCACTGCTTCTCCACGGTTCATATAAAAGCCGTGCGCTGCCCCAATTGCACGTCGAGCTTGCAGACAGCTTAGAACACGCTCCAGAGGCGGACAAAAGCGCTTACCGGGCAATTCCCCGACCCGGTTAGAGACTTTGAACCCGGCTACTTGTGGGTCAGTAGCCGGGTTTGCTTTGACGCGTCCGGGGCCCGACCGGGCCACCAGAGAAATTCAAGAAAACAGTCATTATTTCGTGTTGGACTTTCTTGCGGGAATAAGATATACTTTCGCGTCAATGCTGGTTTCCGTAATTACATTGGTCGCGGATTTGTCCTTCCCAACAAGTCGCTTGGCCGCCAGGTCGCGGAACCTTTGCGCAATAGTGCGCTGGAACGGGTTTGTCTGTTCCGACGTAACGCTTTTGAGCAGAGCGCCGACAGCAAACAAATCATAGCCGGAGTGTGCAATGAATATCTACGTGGGAAATCTGTCGTTCGACACAACGGAAGAGCAGTTGCGTCAGGCTTTTGAGGGCTTTGGAGCAGTCACCAGTGTCAACATCGTCATCGACCGTTTCACCTCGAAATCGCGTGGTTTCGGTTTTGTGGAGATGGTCGACAAGAGCGCCGCAGAAGCAGCGATCAGTGGTCTCAACGGCCACGAGTTGAATGGACGGGAACTGAATGTAACCGAGGCTCGTCCGCGCACTGACCGCGGGCCGCGAGGTGATGACCGAGGCGGTCGGGGTGAAGGTCGCGGTGGTGGTCGTGGCCGGGACTACTAATGATTGGGAACAAAACGTCTCGTACGTTAGATTGACAGCCCAAGCTGACAAAGAAACCGGCGCCAGCCGGTTTCTTTATTGTTTGGTTCTGAGTTGAGTATGGCCAGTTTTATTGGACCGATGTTATCTATATTAAAGAGTCACGATTCTCCTGTACATTTGAGATCGAGTTATGACTCACCGACACATATCCATTAGCGCATCAGTGATAGCACTACTTCAGCTGTATCTCGATGGGGTTACTGTCTACAGGAATCGACTGGATGAGTTCCCGCGTACTCGTGTTCAAGATGTCGACTGACGGTTTCCCCTGGCACGCCACGTATACCAATTTTCCATCACTGCCCATTGCAACAGAAGTCGGCATTTCCCCCACAGAGATAGCCTTTACAATTGTTGAAGACTGCAAATCAACAATCGTCACGCTTGAGGACAGAACGTTTGTCACGTAAGCGAACCTTCCATCAGGAGTTATGGCTATCCCCCGGGCATTATTGACTCCAGGTATTCTTGAAACCACAGAATCAGTCTTCGTGTCAATTTGCTCGATTTCATTCAAATCGAAGTTGGCGACAAAAAGAGATTTCTGGTCAGGTGAGAAAGCAACATTCAAAGGGCGCCCACCGACATCAATGTTCTTGACAAGCGACATTCGCTGGGGATCTACGACGAAAACATAGGGTGTGAATATTTGGCTTTGATAGATCTTGTCACCACTCTCTTGCCGGCATAATATTCCAGTGCCGTCCGTCAATTTCTTAACAATTCGATTTGTCTGGGTATCCAAGAACCAAAGACCGTCATTTGACTCATGTCCGATAAGCAAGAGCTTAGCGTCGGCAGTCAGAATGAGATGACAAGGATGTTCTCCAGCCGGAACGGTCGTGATGGCCATACCGGTCTTCTTGTCAAAGACCGTCACATCATTCGAGTTATAGTTGGCGATATAGCCATAACTCGACATAGGTGAGAGCTCCACATTACACGGGCCGGAGCCGCCCTGAATTTGTCCGATGACTTGATCAGTGTTTGGGTCAAGTACCGTAACATGATCCAAAGAAATGTGGCTTACGTACAAAAGCCCTGGCCGCAAGGCGACGTGGCGCGAATGTGTGCAGCCAACAGTTACGGTAACGATGATTGCGGGTATGATGATTCCAACTCTCAAAAAATCCCTCCTAACTGAGTTCAGTAGCGCGGCGACGTATTCGTCGCCGGGACCGTTCTTTCAATATGAATGACCTTGTGGTGGAATCCTGACCCATAATCGTAGGGACAACTGGTGCTTGGAATTGACTAGACATTCTGTTGACCCTTATGCAATCCCACGTTTCAGCCGCCCATTTTTTCAAGTTACGATTCTCCGCAATCAAACGCAACGACGTTGTCATACCGAACCATGTTGATTCAAAGATAAAGAAAGTTCCAAGACTAGCAGTAACCGCCCGCTCAAACAAGGCGCCGATGTCTATGACGACGCTCTTTTCTCCGGCCGCCAGACGTACATGGGTAACTCGCACACTCTTACAAAGCCCGCCTTGGCGCAAATAGGGGCGGAGGTACGCTGGTCCGCCAGCACGATGACCGTTTCGATACCATCGCTTGCGATGTCCGCCAATCGGCGCATCAGCAAGGCTTTGTAGACTCCCCGGCCGCGATAGGCGGGCAGAGTTGCGCCACCAGAAAGCAAAGAGATCGGTTGTTCCGGATAGTATGTAGCGTATGCGCAGGCAACGGGCGTTTCGATACCCTCCAGATGGGCGATGTAAATCCTTGTCCGCAGTCTGGGACTGCTCAGCGCCATCATCTTGTGAAAGTAGCGGGAAACTTCCATGGTCGTGTTGAACCCGAGCGCCATTATCTCAACGGCCGGACCCGGCTCATCAACCGGGAGTTCACTCACCTTTACCGAAGAATTTACGTCGATCTTCGCCGTCGGATCTGGAAGGTACATACCGTCCACTGTTAGAAGTTGTTTGAAGCCGTTCGCCAGCAAACGGCTTCCCAGATCGAGCGGGGTGGTACTGGGTCCGACTATCCAGCTGAACGATTTGCTTTTCTCCTTAAAGTAAGCCTTAACTTTCCCGATAGCGGCGGCGGCATTCTCCGGTTCCAGACGCGCCAACAGCGCCTTGTTCGCCATCGGATCGTCGGCTGGGGTTACGTAAGTCAGGACCCCTGAAATCGTGGCGTATTCGTTGAAACCGGGGATATGAGGTATCAGGCGATCAGATTGTTCGATAGCTTCGATGATCGTATCGCGATCGGAGGTTGTCATATTTGTTCCTCAGTTCCATTCCTTGATCAGGTATATCTCAGTGCCATCTTCTGACGGCTTTCAGTCGAAGTAAATTTGTAATCGGCGATTCTTGTGAACAAGGATTTTTCTGTTCTGAGTGGATTATTCCCCGGCACAGACGGCGGCAACACGACAAGAAGGCCTCTTGACAAAATGGTCGCGCTGTCGTTCTTTGCCAAACGTAGGCGTAACCCATAGTGCGACACGAAGATTGAAGCCATTCGAGGTTACCCGGCAGAACATGACAATTACTTCGGACAAATATTCTTCCAACCCCTTATAGACGGAGAATAATGGCATGACATCAGACCACAATCGCCATCCACGAGGTTTCTGGTTCATCTTCTGGGGTGAACTGGCCGAACGCGCCAGCTTCTACGGCATGAGAACGCTTCTGCTTCTGTATATGATCAATAAGCTCGGCTACACTGACGCCAACAGCGGATCAGTGACCCAGCTTTTTACCGCCTTCTGTTATATCCTACCGATCGTCGGCGGATATATCGCCGATCAGTACTTGGGCAAGTTCAAGACGATCATCTATTTCGCCATTCCCTATCTTCTGGGCCATGTAATCCTCGGAACATTTGATAACGAGGTCGGCCTCTACACGGCGCTCTTTCTTCTGGCCGGCGGATCAGGCACGATCAAGCCGAATATCAGCACCCTCATGGGCCTGATGTATCAGAAAGCGGGCAAGACGCATCTGATGACTCAGGCTTTCTCGTGGTTCTACATGGCGATCAATATCGGCGCAGCCGCTACAACCTTCTCCCTGCCCTTCATCCGCGATCATTACGGCTACAGAGCTGCCTTTATGGCCCCTACACTTCTGATGGCTGTCGCGCTTGGGATTTTCTTTATGGGCAAGAAGCACTACCCTGTCGAGGAGATCAAGCGGGGCAAAGAGCGAATTATCAAAACGCCCGAGCAAAAACATGAGGATCGCCGGGTTCTCATACGTCTATCCGGTCTCTTCTTGATGATTGTCTTTTTCTGGTCGATCTTCGATCAGGCTGAGTCCACCTGGACGCTCTTTGCGCGCGACTACATGAATCTGGACATCACCATCTTCTCGTGGAACTGGCATATTCCGCCCGACGCCATCCAAAGCTTCAATCCGGTGTTGATTGTGGTCATGACCCCGCTTTTTGCGTGGATCTGGTCCCGGACCGATCGGGATGAAAAGCACAAACTCGCGTCTCCGCGCAAGATGCTTATCGGCTTCATTCTGGTGATCTTGTGCATGGGCGTAATGACGGTGGCTGGTTATCTGGCCGTTAACGCCAAGATTCCCATCCTGTGGGAGCTGGGTGCTTATGTTCTGATTACGATGGCCGAGTTGTGCATATCGGTTGTCGGACTGCAATTGGCCTTCGAGGAGGCGCCGGAACGGATGAAATCGGTTATCACCGGCGTCTGGCTTTTCACGGTTTTTCTTGGCAACATTCTGGCGGCCTGGTTTGCGCGCATTTATACTTCAATGTCTCCCGGCAACTACTTCGGCATCATGACTATCATGATTACCATTGTGACGGTCATATTCTATTTCATCGGGCGACGCTTTGATCATCGCCCCTCGGCGGAAGCTTCGGTTTAGGTCGGATTTTCTCGTCAGGTCCCTTGAGGGGACCTGACGGGCATTAGAAATATTCCGTGTGGCGCGGGGACAACGCTGTCAGTGGCTGTTGTTCGCCTTCGACATGCCCACCCGGTACAGCGCATACATGAGCAGCGCAAACGGAATCATGGCAAACCAGTCGGCTTCGGCGAGATGGCCCAGGTAGCTGGAGCAGTTGATGGAATCATCCCAGCCCGCGCCGGTGAGACCCGCCACCACAATACCCATAATCGCCGCGCCGGCAATGAAACCGGATGACATGAGTACACCCGGCGAGAATTCCGATTCCGCCGATGTGCCCCGGTTCTTTCGTTCAACCAGAGCACGGATCACGCCACCAGCCATGATCGGCGTTGATGTCGACAAGGGCAGATAGAGGCCGACCGCGAACGGGAGCGATGAAACCCCCACAAGCTCCATGAGCAGCGCCAGAGAAACGCCGATTAGGACCAGTCCCCACGGCAGTTTCTGGGTGAGAATGCCGTCAATGATCAAGCTGAACAGTCTTGCCTTGGGTGAATCGAGCTTGGTGACCGGCTTGCCGTTAACTTCCGAGACAGTGCCCGCAATACCCGGATCTACCAGATACTGTATTTTGCCAGATTCATCCATCAGGTATTTGCCGATCAGAACATTCCCGACCGGTTCGGTCATGTAGAGTACGCGGTAAGTGAGGCCGTCGGGACCGGCTTGAGTTTTGTCGGAAAGGGACGTGCTGGCTGTGTATTCCGGAAAGTGCGCCGGGACAACGGTCGTGTACGCGTTGTTCAGGCCGATCACCACCAACCCAATTACCAGGGCGCTGGAGATAACTCCGATCATGATGGCTAATTGCTGGTATTTAGGCGTTCCACCCACCAGGTAACCGGTCTTCAGGTCCTGACTGATAGTGCCGCCGTTCGAGGCCGCTATGCAAACAATGGCCGCCGTACAGAGCGCCATAGCCCTATACGACACGCCGGTCCAGCCGACGGCCAGAAAGAGTAGACAGGTAATCAGCAACGTGGCTACGGTCATGCCGGATATCGGATTCGATGAAGAGCCGATTTCGCCCGTGATGCGACTCGATACGGTGACAAAGAAGAACCCGAACAGAACAATGAGAACAGCGGAAATGGCGTTAATGTTGAGTATCGGGGCCAGCCAGATTGCGATCACGAGGCCAAGGCTGCCAAATACTACAACCGACAACGGAAGGTCACGATCCGTCCGCAGGACGGTCTCCTTGCTGGCAGTTCCTTTGCGAGAATCGAGGAACGTGGAAAATCCGCGCCGGAAAGCTGAGATGATCGTGGGAAACGATTTGATCAGGCTTATTATACCGCCTGTGGCTACGGCACCCGCGCCGATATAGAGGACATAGGCGTTGCGGACAAGGCCGGGCGACATGTCCTTGATCAAAATAGTCGCCGGAAACAGCGGTGTATCCAGATGCTCCCCGAAAATCGTGATGGCAGGTATCAAAATCAGATAAGAGAGCATTCCGCCCGCCATCATGTTGGCGGACACCTTGGGACCGATGATATAACCGACTCCCAACAACTCTGGAGTGACTTCCGCCGACACCGAGGCTCCCTTAAAGAACCCCAGCAAGCGCTCAGGTATCTCCGCCCAGAGTTTCGCCCCGGCATTGACAAACTTGTAGGCAGCACCAAGCCCGAAACCGAGGAAAACAGTCTTGGCCTTTGTGCCCCCCTGCTCGCCGACGATCAGCACGTCAGCGCAGGCGGTGCCTTCGGGATAGGTCAACTTGCCGTGTTCTTTTACGATCAAACCCTGGCGCAGGGGGATCATCATCAACACTCCGAGAATCCCGCCCAGCAGCGCCATCATAAGGATCGGCAACAGATTCATCTCAAGGCCAAGGAGCAGAAATACCGGCATCGTGGTAGCCACACCGAAGGCAATCGACTCACCCGCTGAGCCGGTGGTCTGAACGATATTGTTTTCCAGGATGGTCGCCCGCCCGAGGACTCGGAACAGCGTGATGGAGAGCACGGCGATCGGGATCGAGGCGCTGACGGTCATGCCGACTTTGAGCGCCAGATACACCGAGGAAGCAGCAAAGACTATTCCCAGTATGGCGCCGATGAAGACTGCGCGAAAGGTGAATTCCCGAGGCGATTCCAGCGGGGAGATGTAGGGCTTGAATTCCGATCCTGACATGATACCTGCCTTTGACTTCGGTGGCAAAATTTTGCGGGGAGTATAATCAATGCCAACAGCGTGGGCAATCGGTTAGTTTGGTGGGGGTCCTGATGCGTGACGGGGCAAGGTAGGTCGGGTTCACGAGTTGTCCCGCAAAATGCGGGACGACGAAGAAACTCGACATCATGAAGGAGCTTCTACAGTCAGTGACAATACCGACAGATGTGGGCCCGCCGCGGCGGGCTAGGCACAGTGATTGATAGTCGTCTGCCGCTCACGAAACAGCAGACTTGTGGGCTGTCGGCTACTGTGTGGTTACGGTAGCGCCTGAGTCGGCCTGTGATGGTTTTGAGGCGACAATCTGGCTTACCGAAGCGCCCTGGGCCAGAAGTTTGGCGACATCGCGGTCGCCCGGATACTGAGCGTCGACCACGAACATGCCCCGAAGGTCACCTTCTTTATAGCCAACGGCTTTGTCCCAGGGGTAGGCGATTCTGACTTGTTTCCAAAGATCGAGATCGACTGTCTGCAGATCACCGTGGCACTTCAGGCACACTTCGCGCACTGTAATCTTCTCGTAGTAGTGAAGAACGCGGGCGGAGTCAGGTCCTGACCATCCGATAAAGGAGTTCTCTTTGGTAGCAGGATCGGCAAAGCGGGCCAAAGCCGCCGACTCAGATGAATCCGGTCGTCCTGTAATAGTCCGCCATTTCTCGCTGACCCGCTTGACCCTCCAACCTGTCATGGTATGCGCCGCGGCGATTTCGGGCGCTCTGATTTGACAGACGTCTACAGCATAGGCCGGACCGCTCTGTCTAAGTGCATTCAGAAGCGTGTTCTGAAGTTCCCGACCGAACTGGCCCGCCAGATTCCGGGCCGCCTCGGTGTAAAGCCGCTCTTCTTCGGCCGACGGCAAGGTAGTCTCAGCGACCTGAGATGCGGTCTCAGGCTTGTTTGATTTGCAGCCGGTAATGATCAGCGACGCCAGAAATAAGCAGGTGAGTGTCTTCATTTTCGTCTCCAAGAGCTTGGACACATGTTAGGGAGTGACGTTCCGTGGGGCAAGCACAAAGTCCCAACAAAGCTTAGCAATGGCAAATGCCATTGCTAATTGGGACGATTCTGCAAGAACCTGCGCTCAACAACCCGTAGGAAACGAACCGGCTACACGTCCGGGGCTTCAGACTTGCGTACCCAGCGGGCATAGAAGAAGATACCTATAGCCGCCGCCATTCCGATGGCAGCGAAACGGTACCAGATCCTGTAAGGATGATAGGCATCCCAAAGAAGATCGGTCGCCTGCTGGGCATTCAGGCCGCTTACTTCCATCAGCTTGCTCATGGCCTCGGTGCGCGGCACTCCCGCAAGGTTGTATTGGGACTGAAGATAATTGACCGCAAGGTTCGCCTTCTCGCCTATGTCTGCATAGAGGTTTCCGGCATAGAGCGAGCCGATCGCCCAGCCCAGGCCGTTCGGCATGTTGGCATACCCCATGTACAGCCCCTTCTTCCCTTCGGGCGCGATCATCCCCAGGTACTCGCTCATCTTCGGAGAGGCGAGCATCTCGCCAACGGAAAAGCACAGGATACCGGCAAGACACAAGTAGCCCGAAGTGGTGAATCCGGCCAGGGCGAGGCCGACCGAAGCGACCGTGATCCCCATGAAGATCGACATCACACGCCGCATCCGGGACACCAGGAATGACACGAACACCACACACAGCACGATCAGGCCGGCGTTGATGTTGATCATCCATTCCTGAGAAATCTGTGGGGCGCGCGGAGAGTTCAACTGAAGCATCCAGTGAGGGATACCCAGATCATGGACAACGCGGGAGCTATCGACCCAGTCGACGATGAAATTGGGGAGCAGGTCGAACAACTGCATGAACATGAACCAGAAGCCGGCCATAATGACGATAAAAGTCAGCAGTCGGAGGTTGAAGAACTCCCGCATGGTGACCTTGAACACCTGAAACGGATTGTTCGTCTTGACGCTGCCGGAGGCCGGATCCTTGTAAGTAAACAGCATCAGAAAGTTCAGCGAGACGATTCCGGCGCAGCCAAAGAACACGGTCGGCCAGGAGTAACCGTAGAGGAAGTGCGCCAGCGGCGGACCAAGGAACCCGCCGATGTTAACGACCATGTAGAACATGCCGAATCCGACTGAGGAATTCTTCTTGTTCAGCGTCTGGACCATTGTCCCCTGCACGCCCGGCTTAAAAACCGCGGTCCCCAGCGCCAGCACGCAGCAGCCGACAAGGAACGGCCAGAACTCCCGCTGCGTCGCCATGAGAATATAACCCAGCATCTTGATGAAGATCGAGGTCGCGATGGTCTTCTTGTAACCATAGCGATCCGCGAAACCGCCGAAAAGCATCGGCGTGAGCGACTGAAACACGGCCCACCAGAAAAAGATCGTGCCCTTTTCCGCCTGAGTAAAATGCAGGCCGTTGATCTCATCGGCCTGGGCGATGTAGATCGGGATGACCACCCGTACCCCGTAGTAGGCCAGTCGCTCCAGCATCTCCATTATGTTTACCATCCAGAACGGACGGCTCATGGAGGTGAGCTGATGCCATAGTCCATCGTGTGAGGAAGTTGATTCGCTGACGCCAGTTGAAGACATCACATGTCCTTCAGTTTGAAGTTCACAGCAGCCGCCAAGAAACGAAAACGATCGCCGGGAGTCAAGAGCCGGGGAGCAGATTGATCAGGCGCTCGATCCAAAAGTAACCAGCAGTGCGCCCAATACGCCCAAAACAATAGCCGCCATCCGGATCGGCGTGATTTTCTCTTTGAGAATCAGCGCAGCAAATACGAAGACGAAAATGTTGCTGGTCTGGTTGAGCGCCGCAGCCGTGGACGCCTGGGTGTATTTCATGCCCGCCAGCCAAAGCACCATAGAGACGTACGCCCCGGCAAAGGAGCCTGAAAGCATGTATCCCCATTTCTGAGGCCTGCCGATCGATTTCAACACGGCGAGACGCGAAGGGTGCAGAATCAGGGCTACGGCGAGAACGGCCAGACCTCCCAGAAGCCGAATCTCCGTGGCCCAGATAAGCGGTGATCGTTCGAGCAGCGGCTTGATCATCACGATGCCCACGGCCATCGTGACCATCGCCAGCGCACCCCACCAGACGCCGACCAGCACGTGACGACGGTCGGTCTGGACACTCTGACGTTCAACCATGATCGAAAGCACCGCCGAAACAATCATGGTAACGCCCACGAGCTGCCAGGCACTCAGGGTTTCCCCCAGGAAGATCATGGACAGCGCAATAATCGACGGACTGTACAGACAATCAACGATGGCAGACCGACCGGCTCCAAGAACATTCAGGCTCTTGAAGAAAAGCGTGTCGGATATGCCGATGCCCAGGGCGCCGCTGACCAGAAGCATGATATATTCTTCCGCCGGCACAGACCTGAGCAGCGTTTCCCCGAATAACCAGGCGGTGGGAACGAATAACACGGCGGCCAGGACGTTCTTGAACAGGTTAAGGCCTATGGGATGAACCGATTCCCCACTCTTCTTAAAGAAGATCACGGCGAGCGCCCAGATAACGGCGGTCACCACGGCAATCGTTTCACCCAGATACGGCGTACTTGCGTTCATTAGGGCAGGCAAAGTAATCACAATCCGGCCTGGGTCAAGGGAGAAGTGAGTTGAATGGCGAATTGAATCACTATACTGGGGCGGTGAAGATGCGGAACCTGTATTGACCGAATGCACCAGATGGTCGGATTGGTACAGATTTAACATGAAAGTGAGTTGCGACATCCACCATGTCAGGATGGCAAACGCAAGGCTCCTGTCCTTTAACTTGCCAGCGCGACAAGATCATCTTCTCACACCCGAAGATTGAATTGATCCGGCTTTACAGACAGATTTTTAGTGGCGCGTTGGCCGGGCCGGCAATGAACAGGTGGTTCACCAATGTCTGGATGTCACTAATCGTTATGTCTTTACACTGCGGGTCCGAGCCGCCGGATTGATTTGCATCGGCCTCGGCTAGGCACTGTACAATCCCATCACACGTTCCTTGAATGAACTTCGCCGTCACCAGGGTCTGGATGTCACTGATCGTAACCTCCTGAGGGTAGGTACCAAGCCCGTTCGCGTCCCCCACGCGGTCGACACAACAATCGCACGCATCTCCAATCCCGTCACCATCTGAATCGGTCTGGTCGGGGTTGAACGTATGCGGGCAGTTGTCATCAGGACACAGATTCCCCGGAATTCCTGGGTCACCGTACCCGTCCCCGTCGGCGTCAGTACAGTCACAACCAATCTCGCCTGCGCCTACCAGCACTCCACAACTGTGGTTATACGGTGCGCAAGGCGATCCTCCAGAGATCGTATAGTCTCCGGCAGCCGTATCGCAGAACATAGGGTCGACTGAGATATTCCCGTTCACGCCAAACTGATCCGCAATCAGAACCGTCCAGTCGCCGCCTTCGTTCCCAAAAATATCTGAACAGGTGATAGTCGGTGCTGGACCAGAAACTTCGTAGAAATCGATTGCCTCACTTCCCGTACCAAAAGCAAGTACTGATCGATCAATAGTAGTATAAGCCGGATTGGTCCTAATGAAATCGATCGCGCTTGCATGCACATCATCGTTACCGACGAAACTGCTGTTCACTATTTGAATTGTCGGGTAGTTGAATTCGACGACCAGTCCGGAGCCAGTGTTTCGAGCAACTATACAGCGCTCAAACCGAAACAACCCTGTTGACACATCGGAAACATACAATCCTCCCGCATATACGTCGGCTCGGTTCTGACTGATTTCGCAATCCGTCATCCTGAAGGAATCCGTAGATGTTGCATGTATGCCACCACCACAATCGTAACTGATGTTTCTGCTGATCTTGCACTCAGTTAGCACCACTGTGGTCCCCATTGCGCCCCACCCGTTGAATCGACAACCGCCACCAAACGCGTATGCCGTGTTTTCGGTTACGGTGCATCTCGTCATGGTCACATGAAAGAAGGAAGAAGCATAGAAGGCCCCACCGCTATTGCCGCTTACATTCCACGAGAAAATGCAGTCATCGAAACTTCCGTCAGCTCGATCCAGATAAACTCCCCCACCAGGATGACCGACATTCCGATAAAAGGGTGTCCGCATAAACTGGGCTTGCGAGTAATTGCAGCAGTAAACCGCGCCTCCGCCTTGACCAGTGAGGTTGTCTTCAAACAAACAGTCCGTCACGACCAGTTCCGATTGGCTCACGGCCAAACCGCCACCGTATCTGTGACCATCGTTAGATCTGAACACGCAGCTGTCTGAACTCACGGTAGCTTGGTCGTCGGCCCATACCCCGCCACCGTCCACGATGGCAACATTGTCCTCAAAAGTGCATTGTGTCAAAGCAAGCCGCGAACCAACGACGGCAATGCCCCCGCCAGAAACATCGGCCGTGTTGGACTTGATTATGCAGTTGCGAATCGTCGGTGAAGAACCGTTTAACAGCAAGATCGCGCCACCGACCGACAGGTTTTGGTTACCAAAATCCTTGGGGGCATACCCCCCTTGAATCGTGAACCCCTCAATCACGGTATTAGAACCCTCACCCCTCCAGATCTTGAATGCCCGCCGGCGAGAAGTGCTGTCAGCCAGACAATCAATTATCGTCGCCTCCGGACCATGTTCGGAGGTGAGAAGAATGGCCCTTGTGCCGAAGTCCAGATTGTAATTGCCTGGCCCGGAGTAGACCCCGTCAGCCACCAGCACGGTGTCGCCATGCCAAGCAGCGATGATCCCCAGCTGAATGGTTGGAGCGTATGTCGTCGGTACGCGCACCACCCGCGCGGCTGCCGCCGTGGGCAGAAACAAGATGCAAACAATGAGCAGCCCGCGTCTCAATCCAGTCAAGTTAACGTTCTCCTCAACGCCTTGCCTGGTAGAAAGATACGGAAAACCGCCTTTGCTGTCAATGTTATTTATTACACTACCAGAACTACTTGACAGGGAAGCTTACGCCCGTAACCGCCCACCGCACAATTTTCCATCCAAACTACTGTTTCATCTGTATATTCATATATGGGTACTGCTCTGCTCAAAATCGCCTTCGTGCTGGCTATCGCAGCCCCGGCAGGTTCAATTTCAGCCCAGATTCCCCCTGACTTAACTGAACAGTCCCGTAGGGCGGGTCCGTCTTCGAACCCGCCATTGTCATCCGAGAGAATCTCCACTGGATCGGAGGACGGACCCGCCCTACAAGACTACCAGCAGAGTCGGTACAACCCGCTCCCGTCGGCGATCAAAGTCGCCCGCCTGCACTATTCCGGCGGCGGCGACTGGTACTGGGGCAGTTCGTCGATTCCTAACTTCCTCAGGTTCGTGCGCGATAACACTGAGATGCCGGTCGACACGATCGAACGCCAGGTGCGAATAACCGACCCGGAGTTGTTTCAGTATCCGTTTCTCTTTGCCACCGGTCATGGGGTGATCAGTTTCTCACCCGAAGAGCGTGAACGCCTCCGCCAATACCTGATGGCCGGAGGTTTCTTGTTCGTTAACGATTCGTACGGGGTGGATCAAACCTTCCGTCGCCAGATGGCGGCTTTGTTCCCCGAGCGAGAAGTCGTGGAACTGCCGTTTGACCACCCGATTTACCACTGTTTCTATGACTTTCCCAACGGCCCTCCCAAGATTCATGAGCACGACAAGCTGGCTCCTCGGGGGTATACCCTGGTCGTCAATGGCCGGGCGGTGCTCTATTTCCTCGTGGAATCCGACATTGGTGACGGCTGGGAAGATGAGCAGGTGCACAACGACCCGCCCGATAAGCGCCAGGAGGCGTTTCGGATGGGCTTGAATTTACTTACCTACGCCTTGTTGTACTAACGCGACTTTCGAAGGAAGACACCATGGCGACCATACAGACTACTACCGAGCTTATCAAACGCTTGAAGTCAATACTGACTCGCCAGCGATTGATCCTGTTTCTGGCTGGATTGATGGCTGTCATTGCAGCCCTGATCGCGGCGGCGATTGGATTATCCGCAGTCGCCCACGTAGCGGTACTTCCAGTCTGGTTCAAGGTTACGGTGATGCTGGTCGTAGCTCTCGGAGTGGCTTATCTTTCTTACCGCTTTGCTGTCAGAAGGCTGTTCGACGGGAGTGTGGATTCAGTGACGCTGGCGCTCGAACAGGCCAACCCGGGGCTGAAGGGTCGGCTGATTGCCGCTGTGCAGTTTGCCCGGTCAACTCTGCCGGCCGGATATTCTCGCGAATTGGTTCAAGCTGTTGAGTGGCAGGCGCTCTCTGAGGCCGCTTGGGTTGATTTTGGGCAGGTAGTCTCTTTTCACTCCTTGTTGAAGACCGGTCGTCGGCTGGCTCTGGCCGGGGGAGTAGCGGTAGTCTTGCTCTTGATTGCCCCCGGATTCTTCGGATATGCCCTTGAAGTCTATTCTCACCCCACAACGCGAATCGCTCCGCCACTCGGCTACCGTCTGACTCCGGCGCCCGGTTCGACTGAATGGGTGAAGTATCGCGATCTCACTATCGGCGGTATTCTTCAGGGCGATCAGTTCCCCGACAAGGCCAGTATTCATCACCGGCTCGCAGGCGGAAGCTGGCAGAAAACCGATGTCAACCTGAGCCAACTGACGCCCATCGCCACATCCGCAGGAGATTCGCTTGGCTTCGGATTGACCGTTCGGCAGGCCGACCGCTCGCTCGATTACTACGTCCAGGCAGGTGATCTTCGGACTGAAGTCCAGCGGATTGATGTTGTCGACCGTCCTCGTGTCACCGGTATAAGTCTGTCGATCTTCTATCCCGATTACACCGGTCTGGCGCCGCTGACTATCGACGAAAACAACGGTTCTTTTTCGGCGGTAGTGGGCAGCCGGGTCAATATGAAGATCGAAACCAACCTGCCGATTAAGACCGCCGAACTGGTGTTCGAGGACAGCAGTCGTCAGCCGATGTCCGTTGATGGCCGTTCAGCGCAAACATCGTTACGTGTCGACAAGTCGCTCGGTTACTATGTTGAGCTTTTGGACCATCTCGGTGAAAAGAACCCCGATCCGATCGAATACTACGTGACCGCTGTGCCGGATCAGTACCCGTCGGTAGATGTTCTTCGTCCCGGGTTCGACGTCAACCTCAGCGACGATATGGTCCTGCCGCTGAAGGTTCGGATATTCGATGACTACGGGTTTACTTCGCTGGTGATGAAATACACACTGGTAAACAAGGGGACGGCTTCAGAAGAAAACGTAGCGGTGCTGCATTTTTCTGACCGAATCAAGACCGAGGGGGATATCGACTTCAACTGGGACATGGATGCGCTCGGCATGTTTCCGGGCGACTACATAGCCTACTATTTCGAGGTCGCGGACAACGACAAGATCTCCGGCCCGAAGATCGGGCGTTCGCGCCGGTTCATCGCCCGGCTTCCCTCTCTCGATGAGATCATCGCACAGACCGAACGCGAGTCGACCCAGCGTATAACGGATGTGGAAGACCTGGTCAAATCCGGTAAAGAGTTGTCCCGTCGGCTGAAAGAAGCCGGCCGCAAATTGGAATCGCAGGCTACGTCCAACCAGCCGGCCGACTGGCAGCAGCAGAAAGAGATGGAGACGATCGCTCAGCAAAACCTCGAACTGACTAAGCAGGTGGAGAAGCTGGCCGAGCAGATGGATAAGTCGTTAGAGCGCATTCAGGAGAATTCGCTCATGAGTCGGGAGATTATCGAGAAACTGCAGGAGATTCAGAAGTTGTTCGAAGAAGTGGCTACGCCGGAGATGCGCGAAGCCCAGCGAAAACTGATGGAATCTCTCAAGAACATGACTCCCGAGCAGATGCAGCAGGCCATGAAGGACCTTGAACTCTCTCAGGAGGACTTGCTTCAAAGATTGGAACGCACGCTGGCTTTGCTCAAGCGGATGCAGGTGCAGGCCAAAATGGAGGCCATGATTCGCAAGGCCGAGGAATTGCTGCGCGAACAGGATAAGGTCAACAAAGACACGGACTCAGCCAGTGATCAGGCCCTGCCCGATCTTAGCCAGGCCGAGAAGGATAATCTCGGTGCGCTTGGAGAATTGAAGAAAGACGCGCAGCAGCTTCGCGAACTGCTCGAGGACGCCCAAATGGAGCAGGTGTCCGAGGCCCAGAAGTTCGCCGATGCGGTGGAGAAGACCGACGCCGATCAGAACATGGAACAGATGAGCCAGGCCATGCAGAACCAGCAGAAATCCGAAGCGTCCAGTCAGGGTAAGAAAGCTGGCTCCAAATTGCTCGAAATGCTCGATCAGATGCGGCAGATGCAGATGGCCATGAATCAGGACGACACCGAGGAGATTAAGCGCCGGATGCGCCGCGCTATCGAGCACTCGGGTGACCTGTCAGCTGATCAGGAAAAACAGATTCGCAAAGCGCAAGACGTTGTCCCCGGATCGGTAGTCGTATTAGATCAAGCGACCGAGCAGCAGGACCTTTCCCAGGCCTGTGCCGGGTTGCATAGTACAATTCAGCAACTCGGGGAACTGTCTCCGTTTGTCGCCGCCGAATTGCAGGGGTTGGTGCGGGCAGCAGTGCAGAACATGGAGATGGCTACATCTGAGTTGGCTGAGAAGCGCTCAATCGATGCTATCCGCTATCAGACTGAGGCGATGTCCGGGCTTAATCGCGCGACCACACGGCTGATGGAGTCGCTGGAACAGCAGAATCAGTGCCAGAATCCGTCTAACTGCAACAAGGGCATGGCTCAGATGGAGTCGCTCTGCAACCGCCAGAACCAGCTCAACCAGACGTCGCAGGGGATGTGCAAGAATCCGGGTCAGGGTGGGCGGCCAAGCGAGGGATCGGAAGCGCAGGCATTCCGCGAAGGATTGAAAAGAATGGCTGGGGAGCAGGGAGCTATCCGTAAATCCATGGAGCAACTGGAGCAGGAGTTCGGCGGTTCCAGGCAGATTCTCGGTCGGCTGTCAGATATCACCAAAGAGATGAAGGCAATCGAGGAATCGCTGGAAAGTGGCGCAGTCGGACCGGAAACGGCGGAACGCCAGTTGCGGGTTTACTCGCGTATGTTGGAGGCGTCGCGCTCACTCCAGCGCAAGGATTTCACCGAGCAGAGGCGCTCCACAACGGCTACGGAGCAGCCGGTCCTGGTGCCTCAAAACCTCCCGGCGAGTCTTCTGGATGACCGAATAGAAATCGAGGACCGTCTCAGGCAGTTCCTCGGCGACAACTATCCCCCTCAGTACGAGGAACAGATCAAAGCGTACTTCCGTGCCTTGCTCAAGGCTGAGGCTGAGCGTCGGAATATGGAGTTCACTCCGGAGCCTGGCCCATGATCCGCCGCAGGATTGCCATACTGGCTGTCGCGCTGCCTCTGTTGCTGGCGGGATACGCTCCCGTAACGGCTCAGGAGGGACAATCTCCATTCACCGGGAAGAAGGTCATTCCACTCCAGCCGACCAGAGAGGACAAGGTCGGGCTGGCCCGAAGGCTCGTTGCAGCCCAACGCTATCAGGAAGCGGCCGATCTTCTTGAAGTCATCTATGAAACTGACTCCAACAATAGCCTCGTTCTGAATCTGCTCCGCACCTGCTACGATCAACTACAGCAGTTCGACAAAGCTGAGATGCTTATGCGGCGGATCATCCAGAATGATCCCCAGTCATTGGGTAATCGATTGTATTTGGCAGAGTTGCTTGTGAGATTGAATCGCGAGAGTGAGGCACTGGAGGTTTACGATCAGGTCGAAGCCATAATTGGGAGTAGCGATCCCACTCGTCTCAATCTGCTCATAAACAGCATGATTACTTCCGGACTTGACAAGCCGGTGTTCGAGAGGATTGATCGGGCGCGTGAAAGATTCGGCAATCCATTGCTCTTTGCCATCGAACGCGGCAGTATCCTCGAAAGGCAGCAGAACTATCGCGGGGCGGTTTTGGAATACCTACCCCCTCTGCTTCAGGATACGACTGACGACGCCAACCGCGCCGAAAGGAAACTCCTCGCCCTGCTTGACTTTGAAACGTCCTCGGCAGAGGTGGAGCGCCTGCTCAAGAACGTGGCTGACAGTGTGTCCGGATATCGCGCTATGAGACTGCTCACCGAGCACTACCTCAAAGCGGAGCGTTTTGACGATGCGTTCGCTTATGCCCTCAGGCAGGATTCTCTGGAAGGGAGGAGCGGTGTTCCACTTCTGACACTGGCGCGGAGATGCGGAGAACGCCATCTCTGGCCGCAAGTAGTGAAGATGACCGATTTCATCCTTCAGAAGTATCCGGACAGCAGATATCAAACCGAGGTCTCTTTCACTCGGGCTCAAGCCTTGGCCGAACTGGGTCGCGCCGACGAAGCGGTGCTGGTCTATCAACGGCTGGCCGAACAGACTGACGACCTGCAAGTTCGGACCGACGCCATTTACGGTCTCGGTGTGCTCTACTCCGAGTATCTGGGTGACTGTGAACGCGCTTTGATCTACTATGATTCCGTGCTCAACAACTTTCCACGCGGACGGGGCTATTTGATGTCGTGGAAAGCGAAATCACTGTGTCATATCCGCCTGGGGCATCTCGATCAGGCCAGGACGCTTGTGGATCAATTGCTCCAGAGCCGGTTGCCCGATGACTTCCGCGAAGAGGTCGCGTTTTTCCAGGGATTAGCTGAGTTCTTCGATCAGAAATACGATACGGCCCAGTTCATGTTCCGCAAGCTGACGGTCGATTTTCCCAACGGGTTTTACGTCAACGACGCTCTTCGTTTGGTTTTGGCGCTTGACGACGGCAAAGCGTTAGGCTCGACCCTTGACGACTTCTCCGCAGCTCGTTATGCTCAGTTCCGAGGGGAAAACGATTCCGCTCTCGTCCGTCTGTACGCCATCGCTGATGCAAAACCGCCGGCGTTGGGTGACCTGGCGCTCTATGAAGTCATTGAGATGGAGTTGAAACGAACTGACACCAGCGCCGCACTGGCGGCTATTGAGCGACTCGTCCAGGAATACCCGGATTCGTACTACCGGCCGCTCGGAATCAAGATCAAAGCCGACCTGTTGGCCGGTTCAGGGGACAATGTCAGTCAGGCAACGGAACTGTATCGCTTCCTGCTGGAAAACTGCTCCGAGTATCCGTTCACGCGGGAAGTCCGGGAGAAACTAAAGGAACTGGATGCTCGCCGGCCGGTCGGTTAGAACTCGACCATTTTCTTCTGTTCTGCTTGCAGCTTTGCGACTTCGCGCTCCAGGTTGAACACTCGGTTTTGCATCTTCTCTGTCCGCTGTTCGCGGGATTTGGTGGTTGTCCGGATCAACAAAGCGAGCGACACCAGGAGAAAAACAACTGAGTTCACCTGGCGAAAAATCTCGCCCATGTTGAACACCGAGTCTAAGAATGCCATCACACCAAGGAAAAACAACAGTGCACTCCAGATAAGCATAATACGCCTCCGTGTCAGGATTAATCCGATCGGCTATGGCCCGGTATAAACACTTTAGTTGTCTCGGAACACGAGGTTTGTGCTTGAAACTGACCGGCCAAAGCTGTTATCCTTAGTCATTATCGGCTGACAATAAGCCGGATATTAGGAGGCCTTTTTGACTGAAACGAATGTTTTAAAAAACCACCAGTTCGACCGATCCAACGCCATTTTCGCCGGATTGGTCTTTCTGGGGTCTTTCATAGTGTATGCAATGACCGTTCAGCGGTCGCTTTCCTTCTGGGATTGCGGTGAAATGATTGCCTGCTCGGTGATCGCCGGCGTTCCACACCCGCCCGGTTTTCCGCTGCTGGTGATGATCAGTCGGATCTTTTCTATCATCCCCTTTGTCGAGGATGTTTCTTATCGGGTAAACTACGTATCCGTTATTTCCTCAGCATTTACGGCCTTATTCAGCTATCTGATAGCTGTCCGCTTAATTCGGCTCTTTCATAGCGACGAGGCTAATGACCTCCTCAACCGTATTGCCACCTACGCCGGTGGCGTTGCCGGCGGATTTTTCGTGGCTTTTTCCGCAACCAACTGGGGCAACTCAGTCGAGGCGGAGACCTACGCCCTGTCGCTGGCTCTTTCCACCGCGATCTTCTGGCTCACCCTGCGCTACCACGAGCGGCGCGATGAGCCCGGTTCGACCAAAATCATGATTCTGGCTATGTATCTGGCCGTGCTCGGAATCGGTGTGCACATGACCGTTTTCCTGGTGGTTCCGATCTGTGCCATATTCTTCATCTTGAACCACCGGGCGGAACCGAGAGACTATCTGCTGATCTGTCTCTTTGCCCTGATTGAGTTGTTTCTGATAATCGTTTTCTCCAACAGTCGCGGCGGGCCGGTGGTTTTCAAATTGGTCTCGGTCGTGCTGGGAATGGTGCTGTTGGTTTCGCTCTACCGCAAAATTCGCTGGGGCGTGCTTATTGCGATTGCCGCCACCAGTTCGCTGATGATAAGCTTCAGTCTTTACTTTTGGGCGCTGCCAACGGGTGTTCTTGTGGTATTGCTCCTGGGGTTCCTGTCTCGACAATATGGCTGGGATGTGCAATGGCGCACTGCTCTCTCAATCCTGATAGTGGGGTTTCTCGGCTTATCGGTGCATATTTTTGTGCCGATTCGATCCGCGCTAAACCCCCGCATCGACGAGAATCACCCGTCCCGCAATTGGCAGACGTTTGTGGATTTTCTGGATCGCAAGCAGTACGGACAGCAGTCGATGGTCGACCGCATGTTCGAACGTCGCGGGGAGTGGTCCAACCAGTTCGGCCGCCACGCCAACATGGGCTTTTGGTCGTATTTCGAAACGCAATATAGCAGTTCCGGCGGCTGGGGTTTCGCACCGTTCTTCGTGCTTGGGCTGCTGGGGGCGCTGGTCGCGGTCAGAAAGCGAGTCGAGATCGGTTTGCCGTTCCTGACCCTGATCATACTCGCTTCAATAGGACTGATTCTATACATGAACTTCGCCGACGGCACCAGGTACAATCCGATGACCGAGGATGCTTATCTCGAAGTCCGCAACCGGGACTATTTCTTCACGCCCGCCTTTGTCTTTTTCGGGATTTCAATGGGCCTGGGGATCGCGGCAGTGATCAAGTATGTCAGAGAGGCCTTCGCCGAATCATCGCTGCTCCGGCCGGCCGTATATGCAGCGTCGCTGTTGAGCTTGCTGCCGATAAGCAGCCTGGCTTCCAATTATCACGCATGTGATCGCTCGAAGAATTTCCTGCCGATGGCCTATGCGAAGAGCCTGCTGGACGGCTGCGCGAAGGACGCCATCCTCTTTACCGTCGGCGACAACGACACTTTCCCGGTCTGGTGTCTGCAGGAAGCTTACAACTACCGCAAAGATATCCGGGTCGTCAACCTGTCGCTGCTTAATACCGACTGGTACGTGGCTCAGATGAAGAATCATTACGGGGTACCGATTTCACTGACCGATGAGCAAATCCTCTGGGATCCCTATGAGATGCCCGGCGGTCAGATGACTCATCGACCTCAGAAATCGTTTTCTGACCGGCCGCGCCGCCGCATGACTTATATGCACCCGCAGTTCTCCGGAATAGCCACACAGGACCTCATGGTTGACGAGATTGTGCTTGAAAACCGCTGGCGGTACCCGATCTATTTCTCCGCTCCGCCGTATGCCGAATCTCCGCTCAAGCTTCGCGATCACGCCGTTCAGGATGGCCAGTTGTATCGACTGGAACGCGACCCGGGGGGAAAGCTGGTGGATGTCGACCACACATACGAGCTTTTCATGAACGTCTACAGCTTTGAGGGTCTGCAGAACTCCGAGGTTTTCCGCGACGACAACGCCGCTGGTGTCTTCGCCGGGGTCGCGATCAGTTTCGCACGTCCGGTCGAAGAGATGCTCGCGCAAGGCGATACCACCCGCGCGGAAACACTCATGAATCACCTGATTGAGGTGTTCCCTGAGTTCTGGCAGACGTACACAACGCTCTCTGAGCTCGCTCTCGCCCGAGGTGACACAGGGCGGGCGGTTGCGCTCTATCAGCAGTTGAACGACACTCTGACCGCGTTTCTGGAGACAAATCCCGGAAGCCAGAACTATCTGCAGGATTTGGGCACGGCCAAGTTCGAGCTCGGTCGCCTGACTGGGAACTCGTTATTGAAAGAGGATGGTCTTCGGCTGCTCCGCAAAGGATGGGCGGTCGACATGAACAGCGGGATGGCTTTTCGCAAACTGGTAGCGCCGCTTGGCCAGTCGGGATTGAATAGCGAGGTTATTCAGGTCGCGCGAGAGTACGCCGCATACAAGCGCAATCGTTCCGACCCGCTGGTTCAGAGCATACTCGGTATTAAGGGACCATAGGCCCGAGACCAGTTGCGTCAGGTCACACCCCCGCTCGCCACCGGCGAAGCGGAGGCAAGACACGGGTACCCACTACGGGGGTTTCAGTCGGCGATACGGTATCCGGTACGGCGGCGATACAGTCCGTTTTCCATTTCCATCATCCGGCGTTCGGCAAACTCACGCCGCACCAACGGGCAGTCGTCAAAGTGGCGACTGATATGACGGTCGAGCTCTTTCTCCGTATACAGGCGATTCGGCTCCAGTTGGGCCAGGACATATTCCAGCAGATGACGCCGCTTTTCAGCAGGTGTGCCACCATTGTGTGTGCTGGTGTCGCGTGCGGTGACCGGTAGTCTCCTGGCCGGAACGGTCCCGCTGGTGTTGACGTTCGCTTCAAGCCACTCGTAGACCGACGGTTCCGGGATGCGCCACTCCTTGCCGATCTTGTAGGCCCTGATTTCACCGGCCTGCACCTTGCGGGTGATTACCTGCACGTTCATTTTCAGCTTGTCGGCCAGTTCGGCGGTAGTGAAGAACTCGGTGTTTCGGATGATTCCTTCGGTGTAGTTCAAGTCAAACGCTCCATAGTGACAGTATGTTGTCTGAGGAGATAAGGAGACGCTATCCGCCGATCAACTATTTTATTCTGCCGAATAGTCCGGAACCATGCGGATGGGGACTGGTACCCCGTAGGTCAGGACCCTTGTGGTCCTGACAAAGCATGTCAGGAGGGCGAGCCTCCTGACCTACTCGCTGCCGAATAATCCGGAACCGTGTGGAGCTTGCTGTGGATACGGGGCCGGTGGCCCAATTTCTGGTGCCCCATCCGCTTGCGGTGGGGTTAGATTCTGACCCTTCGTCTTTGTTCATAGAATTCCGTTCATCTGAGGATAGTCCATTCAAACGATATTGTCATCAGGAATTTTCACTCTTATCGAGCGCGAGCGGACATGGACCCTCCGTCTTCACGGAGGGTGACAGATTGGTAGCGGCCCATGACAGTAGGCCAGTAGCCCGAGAGCCAAGCCTTGACAATCCGACTCTGCTATGTGTTATTATCTCATACCGTGAACGCGCTTGTCTACATCCTCCTTTGTCTGATCTGGGGATCGACCTGGATGGCTATCAAGGTCGGACTTTCTCAGGCGCCGCCGTTTACCACGGCCGCATTGCGTTTTGTCCTCGCGACTATAACCCTTTCGATAATCTGTCGCCTGAGAGGGTGCGTCTATCCGCGCGATCTGAAAACGCTCCTGCGTTTGGGGTATCCCGGCTTCTATATGTACGGCCTTAGCTATGCCTTGGTGTACGCGGCCGAGCAACATATCTATTCCGCGACAGCCGCCGTGCTGTTTGCGTCGTATCCGTTCTTCGTGGCGGCGTTGTTGTGGTGGATGTACCGTACCGAGCGGCTCAGTCTGACATCCTGGATCGGTATGGCGCTCGGGTTTCTCGGGGTGGTGATTATCTCCTATGACTCGCTGCAAACGTCAGGCGATCTTTTCATGGGAACCGTGTTTGTGATCGGGGCGTCCCTGGCTTCAGCCTATGGCATCGTGCTTCACAAGCACCGCTTCAGTCATGTTGATATTGTCGTGGCCGCCAACGTGCAGATGATCTTCGGCGGTCTGTTCCTGATTGCCGGAGCGCTACTGCTCGAAAGCTGGTCTGATTTCCATGTGACTGTCAAGGCAATCGGATCGATTCTCTATCTGGCTCTGCCGGGCACAGTAGTAACGTTTCTGGGTTACTACTGGTTGCTCAAGCGGATACGCCTGACAGTCGTTTCACTGATTGCTTTCATCACGCCGCTGGCGGCGATTCTGATAGGTGTCGGCCTGGCCGATGAGGCCCTGTCTTTCCCGATTTTCATCGGAGGAGGAATGATCCTCTGCGGCGTGCTGTTGGTTATCCGGAAGCAGGGCCCCTCTACTGAACCTGTCTAATCCCGATCTAAGCCAACCCCAATAGGGTAAGTGCTGGGGTTGTTGGGATCGATGGGCGGTCCGATCCAGCGGCTGTTGTTAGCGGACCAGCTCTCGGTGTAAGTATCCCGGCCGCCGCCATCGATGAACAACCCGAAACAGTGCAGGAACTGCCGCACGCCGAGTGACATAGCGTTGGCGCGTCCGAGGGTCGCTCCACCTCTCGTGTTGTAGACATCGTCGCCTGAGTGATCATGGAAGATGCCGATGCCGTTGTCATTTCCGCCGCCCAATGAAAGATTGGGAACGGTGTAAGTGTCGTTGCCCCCGCGTTCGTTCAAGTAACCGATCGTGAAATCATGCCCGGCCCCGATGGCCATGTTGTGCGAGGCCGTGTACTTGTCGTTGCCCGCGAAATCATCCAGATAGCCGACCCCAAAATGCGCGCCTGAACCCTGCACATACCAGACCCCCTTGTAAGTGTCATCACCGGAACCGTCGAGCAGCATCCCCAGCGCATGCCAGGCACCGCATCCCTGAGCAAACAACCCCGCCGAATACGAATCGTCACCTGATATGTCACACAGTATACCAACCCCGCCCGCCCAGCTATGCCCGTCAATGAAATCAGCTCGCTTGCCGAAGCCGGAACCCTGCGCGTACGACGAATTGTGCTCGGCGGTTTGAGCCGAAGGGTCCACGATATTGGAGTCGTCAGCCACGTATTTGTCATTTCCTTCGAAGTTCACCAGTAAGCCACATCCCTGTGTATATCCGTACCCCTGTGATTTCTGGAGACAGAAGAGGGAGTCGGTTCCTGAACTGTCAGCGAGGATGCCGATCCCGAATGTCCCCGCGCCCTGTGAAAATCTTAGCGCCGCGTAAACATCGTCACCGACGCCATCATGCACTAACCCTACTCCGAAAATCGCACCACCCTGAGTGACATTGATGCCCTGGTAGCGGTCGTTTCCCGCCAGATCAACCAGCACCGACATCCCCAACACCGCGCCGCCGATTCCGGGTACAGTGGAATCGGATGAAATATACTGGTCATCACCGGCAAAATCGATGATCACCGACAAAGGATACCCGTCCGGATATCCGCTGAGCTCGTAACGGTCGTTGCCGCCGCCGTCAATTATCATTAGCGGCGGGACGAAATACTGATAGATATCATCACCAGTCGAACCAACCACGATCATACCCTTGTCGGTCTTGAGTTCCCGCTTCAATTCCGGAAACGTGAGGGAGTCGGCAGCCAGTGCGAGACGACGGACCGCTTCGGCGATGTCCTGAGCGCCGGCGAGGAGATAATCCATATCCACCTTGTCTGCTATTTCATGGATGAAATCCTGGTGCTCCTTCTTGCCGTTGACGAAGAAATCAAACAGCTTTTCGCGGTACTTTGCTTTGTCGCCTTCCTTTATCCCCCGATGAAACAGAAACTTGTCGTCGTCGGCCAGGCGATAGATGAGATCGATCCCATCCTTGAGGCGCTTGAACTTCGCGCCGGAAAGGAAATTCTTGCTGCGCGTGATCGACGGCACCGGCAGGGTATCCGGGTAGACAAGATAAGG
>Ga0315276_10000161_pt1 | contig 54500 bp, 45 predicted proteins | sample YL17G05_0_MG_FD_204542 | JGI IMG/M metagenome (GOLD analysis project Ga0315276, IMG submission 204542) | Sediment microbial communities from Yellowstone Lake, YNP, Wyoming, USA - YL17G05_0 | ecosystem: Environmental > Aquatic > Freshwater > Lake > Sediment | place: USA: Wyoming | collected...
TACCACCGGGACATACCCCACGTGCGTCGACGATCCCTGCGACCCCAACCCGTGCGTTCACGGAACGTGCGACAACTCCACCGGCTCCGCTGTCTGCACCTGCGACGGCGGCTGGCTCGGCACCCTGTGTGACCAGCAGGACCTCTGTTACGGGGTCACCTGCTCGGGCCACGGATCGTGCAAGCCTTCTGACGGTTCTTGCCAGTGCGACACTGGCTACTCGGGCGCAACGTGCAACGCGTGCGCCAGCGGGTACCTCGGGTACCCGAACTGCGTCGACGACCTGTGCGACCCTGATCCGTGCAACGGTCATGGATCGTGCTCAGGCGGAGTATGCTCGTGCGACACGGGCTACGATGGTGCATCGTGCAATACGTGCGCCTCCGGCTACGGCCCCGCCTACCCGACCTGCAACCCTGTGCCGACCATCAGTGGGCTGGGGATTGACTGCAGCAGTACAGGGGGGTGGTGCTTGGCTGGTGGGGTAGACTACCCATTCAGCTTCAACAGCACCAATGCCGTCACCTTTTCCATCACTGTACAGAAGCTGTCAGGTTTTGGCACCACAGCCACTGTCACGCCGTCAACCGGAGCTGTAACCGGCAATCCTACGACTGTGACGTTCACGACCGGTTCGAACGCGGGCAATACTATGCGCGTCACCGTCACAGTGACGGGACCGGGAGGGAACGCCAGCGACTTCCTAGACATCTACCAAGACTAGAAGACAAGCCTCATTGAAGAACCCTATACCCCTCGCGGTGCAGGGTTCTTCAACTTGTGTACAAAAATTGACTTGACTTAAATTTATTTTTTAATTATATTAATAACCTTTATTATCAACCTTCTATTATGAATAATTTCATTAAGAAGGTTGCCTGCCCGATTTTATTAGCTAACTGTTTATTGTTTGTTCCTTATCCCTTAGTAAAAGCTGACGATACTCAGCCTAAGGAAGAAGTTTTTTATTACCTTAATGACCACCTCGGAGGTGTCGATATTGTAACGGACGAAAACGGAAATGTGGTGGAAAGGAAGGACTATCTGCCCTATGGCGAAGAACGGATTATTGATGGTGAAGAATCTATAGAAGATTACGGATACACAGGGAAAGAACAGGATACAGAATCAGGGCTGTATTATTATGGCGCACGGTATTATGATCCGGAAATCGGACGGTTCATACAAATAGACCCGCTGGTCTTAGGCGAATCCGGAAAACCGTTATCTGATGTTCTGAGTAACCCGCAGGCGTTAAACGGATATTCTTATGTTCTGAACAATCCGATGAGGTATGTGGATGAGGAGGGGAAATATGAAATCGATGTTCATTATGACCTAACATACTTCCTTGGCTCAAAAGCAGGTTTGGATTTTAATGATGCTTTTGGGATTGCAGTTGAAGACCAGATGACTGATGAGAATCCAGAAACTAGTCCTTGGAATCCAGATCCAAACGCACGTGGAAAGTACCACTTTTCTACGCCAGAACAAAGGGAAGAATTATTTAAAAATGCAATTTCAACTTTAGATAACAAAGATATTGGTGGTTTCATGCATGCTGCTCAAGACAAATTTTCTCATGATGGTTATGGGACAACGCTAGGTCATACGTATTCATGGCATTTCCCAGACTATACATGGTTTAGTCCTGATAGGGCTGATGCAATGAGTAAAGACTCGTTTAAATATTTAAGGTTATTCAACCGACTAAAAAATGGTACAGGGAATTTAAGTCTTAAAGATTATAATGCTGAAACAGAAAAAATCTGGTCATCAGTCGAAGAAAACGTAAAGAATTTCAACAGATCAATTACATTAGACGATAAGCTTAAAAGTCTTTACCCTGAATTATATAATGATGACAAAAAAGATGAAAAAGAGCAAAATAAGGCTAAATAAATAATTTATATGGTGGATATATTATTTTTATTGTTATTTCTTGCAAGTTTGTCATTTATAATAACTTGTCTTTCTTCAAAAAAATACCGTGCGGTTCCGCATAAACTCCCCTTTTTCATTCCATTTGTAACACTAATTTTAGGTATATCATTTGGTTATGCATTTGCTGTAGGTTTGAATTATGAATTATATCTTTGGAATTTAATGTTTCATTTTGCATTATTATTTTTTATTTGTTTTGGTTCACTCTTATATTTAGTTAGTTTCTATAATAAATTTAAAAACAATAATTTTTTCAAAGGTTTTTTTATTTCAAATTTTGTATTAGGTTTGTTCTTTATTTATTCAATGTTTATCCCAACCTTCATTAATAATCTGATATATAAGCTTGTAGGTCAGGATAACCCCTATCTAAGTTCAATATTAAACTTGGCTCTTCTTTTAGTGGTCAGTTTCCTTATCGGTGTTTTTTACGGGTTTATCAAAAAACTCAAATAATCTTTTGTAAAAAAAAATCCTGACCCATTGAATCAGATCATTTTTCCTGCTAAAATAAATAACGCCAAACTGGCAAAAATCCGCCCTCCGCGTAAAACAAAACAGGCATTTCGGAATAAAACTGAATGTTCTTTTGCCTTTGGAAATCCTGAGCGAAGTCGAAGGATTGACAAAAAGTCAAAAATGGTATAAAGTTGCTCACTATTTATGACTTTATTGCACCATATGCGGGAAGTACTGCGGAAAACCACCGACCGTCTTGTACCTCGCTATGGGGTAATAAACCCCTTGTACGCTATATGCGTATTTTTATCATGCCTTTCATCCTCTTCGGTTCTACCGGAGGCGGACAAGGCTGTTCTTTCACAATGAGGCCACTCGCCTAACGGCGAGATTTAATCATTTTTCATTTTACATTTTTCATTTGTCTCGATCGAATAAATGAAATGTATATAAAAATGTAATCCTTTCTAGTTTAGTAATTAAGTTAAACCGTTCACCGGAGCGTCTTGTAGACGATTACAATAGGTGGAACGATGGGTGAAACAATTGGTGGAACAATTGTTGTGATTTTAATAATTATATGATAAATTCACATCTTAGATAATTTTGTATTTAATTGAATATTATGCGATTAGAAGAGCTTAAAATTTATAACATTGCGGTCAGATTAAGAAACGAACTCCATAAGGAAATCAGTCTAATCCCGAATAACTGGAGAATCAAAGACGTTAAGCAGATAAGAGAATCTTCTGCCTCAATTTCTTCAAACATAGCTGAAGGTTTCGGGAGAAGATTCTATCCGAAAGATTTCATTCGTTTTCTTATTATTGCCTTAGGTTCAAGCGAAGAAACCAAAAATCATATCGGGTCTCTTTTAACAAATAAGCATCTGTCTGAAGAAAGGACAGATTACTTTATTAAAAGTTACCGAGACCTTTCTGTCAGAATTGTGAATTTCATTAATTACAAGAAACAAAAAATCAACAATTGTTTCCCCAATTGTAACCCCGATGGTATCCCCAATAGTTCCCCCAATAGTTCCCCCAATAGTTCCCTCAATCGTAAATAAGTCGCTCTGGTGAACTATCCTGTGCGTAGACGACAACCCTTCGACGGGAGGATAATACATGCGTTTTTGCGCGACGTTGTTTTTCACGCTCGTACTAACGAGCGGTTGTAAATTCGACAAGTCGGCTCTCCAGTATACCGGTTTTCAGGATTCTGGGGTCGCCGATTCACTTCCTGACGCAAGCCGGGATGCCGCGCCGAAAGATTCCGGCGCTGATGTCAGCAACTCGGATTCTCAGCAGGACACCATCGCGTCTGACACCAATCAGGCCGATGCCGAACAATCCGATGCCCTGCAACAGGACACTGGTGTTGACCCCTGCCAGACTTCCCCGCCGTGCAACGACCACGGAACCTGCCCTTCTGGAACATGCTTGTGTGACACGGGCTACACCGGCGCATCTTGTGACGCTACAGTCGCTCCGACGATCACGAACCTTAACGTTGACTGTACATCCACTGGTGGCTGCAAAAGTGGTAATACGTACCCTGTGACATGGGACTTCACCAATGCCACAACTTTCTCCGCATCTCTTGCGTGGGTGTCGGGCACCATGACTTCACTGGGTACGTTGCAGACCACTACTGGTAGCCCTATCACCCTTGGTTCTCCCTACCAGCTTCCCACCACGACCACAAACACGGTCACCCCACATACCATCAACTGGATAATGGATGGCACCGGCGAGAAGCAAGTCAATATCTCAATCACCGTGACAGGTCCTGGCGGCAGTCCTCCGCCTGCCAACAAGTCAGTCCACGTCCTCTACTAGAAAGTGGGTGAAAACCCAACAAAACGGCCTCATTGAAGAACCTCGATCCACAAGGATTCGGGGTTCTTCAGCTTATTTAAATGATTTGATTCTAAATTATTGAACCTTACATCCATTTTCGCTATAATCAAACCGCCCTCCGCATAAAACAAAACAGGCATTTCGGAATAAAACTGAATGTTCTTTTGTTTTTGGAAATCCTGAGCGAAGTCGAAGGATTGACAAAAAACTAAAAATAGTATAAAATTACTCACTATTTATGATTTTATTATTCCATATGCGGGAAGTACAAAAGAAAACAATAAGTTTTTGCGTCTCGCTATGGGGCAATAAGCCCCTGCGCCTTATGGCGTATTTGTTATGTCTTTACTCTCTCCGTTGATCGAAGGCGGGTAAAGACTGTTCATTAACAATGAGGCCACCCCGACAAACGTCGGGGAATTCGCATTTCGTAATTCGTATTTTGCATTCGTAAAGATCTAATGAATGCTGAAATATGCGAAATGCAATCCTTTCTAGTTTAGTAATTATGTTATTCCGGCCGCCTTAGGCGGCCAAGTTCACCAGAGCGACTTGTTATCGATACAATAGAAGGGACAATTGTAGGGACTATCGTAGGGACAATGGTTGTGATTTAAGTTTGACTATGATAAATTGATAAACTCAAAAAGAATTTATTGTATTTTAATTAAATATTATGAAACTTGAAGAACTGAGAATTTATCAAATTGCATGTAGATTAAGAAAAGAGATCCATAAAGAAATTAATCTGATACCGGATAATTGGGTAATAAAAGATGTGAAGCAGGTCAGGGAATCATCTGCTTCCATTTGCGCGAATATTGCCGAAGGTTTCGGAAGAAGGTTCTATCCAAAAGATTTTATCCGTTTTCTTTATATTTCATTAGGGTCTAGCGAAGAAACTAAAAACCATATCCAATCCCTTGCTGATAGTAAATATTTATCTGAAGAAAAAGCTGAATATTTTTTCAAAAATTATAAAGATTTATCAGTTAGAATAGTTAATTTTATCAATTTTTTGAGAAATAAATATTCTCTTTAACTATTGTCCCCACAATTGTCCCCTCTATTGTCCCCTCAATCGGTAGTAGGTTGCTCTGGTGAACACCGCAATCAAGCGAGTGTTGTCCCACATCAGGGCTTAACGACCGAAACCACGAAGTATTCGTCATAAGGAGTGAGTCATGCGTAACTTCCTGTTGGCGGTCATCACCGCCACGCTCTTGGTCGCCTGCTGCGACCATCACACCAATCCTGATCCTTGTGCGGACATCACCTGTTCGCACGGCACCTGCCAGAACGGCTCGTGCGTCTGCGAGCAGGACTGGTACGGAACGGAGTGCGACATGCACTTCGACCCCTCCGAGATCGGCGTAGTGTATCAGGTCTTCTGCTCGTCCGACTCCGGACGGCTGGAGATCTCCGGCATCACTGGCCCCTACTCCTACCTCAATGATTACTACGTCGACATCCCTGTCGGCGCGGTAGACCGCTGTGTCTGGTTCATCCTCGCCCCAGCTCAGGGGCAGAACCTGCCTATCCCTTCGACCGGCAAGGTCGTCGAGAGGGCTCACGGCATCGAAGTAACCGCCATCGACAAGGAACAGCCGTTCCTTGCTGACGGATCCGGCTTCAACACGATGCAGCTCTTGAAGGAAATCACCATCTTCTTCAGCCAGCACCGCGCCAAGGTCCTTCTGTACATGAAGGAGGACAACGCTTACACGTTCCTGCCGACCGAATTCGTTCCGGAAGGAACGCTCGGACAGACCACTCATTTGTCCGAGTTCTACCTCGACTTCGGCGACCCGATTGTCGAGGCCACCGCCCAGCACCTCGGTAACCGTAAGGTCGAGATCGACTTTACGAGAACCCTGGACGAGGGCTCACCGCTCCCCTACTTTCTGCAGTTTTCGGCTGATGGGGACGGGACACCCTTGACGCTGGAATCTGTGGATAGCACGGGGCTTCTGTATAGGACCACCCTCGCGGGCGGTCAGCATAGCATCACCGCGACTGTCACGAACCTCTACGGTGGCACTGGCTCCAAGCAGATTAACCTCACGGTTGACCTGTGTTCAGGCGTCACGTGCGAACCGTGGCAGACCTGTCGCGAGATCGACGGCGTGTGCGTGGGCAACGACCCATGCGACCCCGACCCTTGCAACGGCCACGGCTTCTGCTCCGGCGGAACGTGCTTGTGCGACACCCACTGGGATCCAACGGCACTCTGCGCCACCTGCGTAGACCACTGGGACTCCGCCACCAACTGCACCACGTGTGTGGAAGGCTGGATGGGCGTCGACTGCAACACCGTCGACCTCTGTTACGGAGTCTCGTGCAACGGTCACGGATCGTGCAAGCCTGCCGATGGTACCTGCAACTGCGACAACCACTGGGACTCAGCAACCTCGTGCGCCACGTGCACGGGCAACTGGGACCCCGCCCAGGACTGCAACGCCTGCCTCTCCGGCTACGGCGGTGCCAACTGCGACCCCGTGCCGACCATCAGCGGGTTGGCGATTGACTGTTCGGGAGGTGGTTGGCCAGGCCACTGTGTGGCTGGTGGAAATCAGTACCCAGTCTCATTCAATAGCACCAATGCGACCAGCTTCACCGTTGTCGTAACTAAAGAATCAGGTACTGGAACCCCAGGCTCAGCACCCAATGGTACAATCACAGGATCAACAACAACATTCCAGTACACAACTGGTAGTGATACCTTACAGGTTAACCGCATCACAGTAACGGTGTACGGACCGGGTGGTCAAGCGACTGCGTACATACTCGTAACCCTCGATTAAGAAAGGAGAAGGCCTCAGAAGAACCTCATACCTGCAAAGGCGTGGGGTTCTTCAGCTTAGAACAAAAAATTGACTTGACTTTTATTTATTTTCTAATTATATTTTTTACCTTTATCAACCTTCTTTATGAAAAATTTTATCAAGAAGGTTGCCTACCCGATATTATTTATTTACTTATTACAATTCACACCTTATTCCTTAGCTAATAATGAGGAACAGATTTTTTATTATTTGCATGATCATCTTGGTGGAATTGATGCCGTTGTTGATGAAAATGGGAATATTGTGGAAAGGAATGATTACCTGCCATATGGCGAAGATCGAATAATCATTGATAATTCGGATGAAGATTATGGTTATACGGGGAAGGAAAAAGATGATGAATCAGGTTTATATTATTATGGTCAGCGTTATTATGACCCTAAAATCGGGAGATTCACACAAATCGATCCTCTTATTTTAGGTGAATCTGAAAAAACGCTACCCGATATTCTTGCTAACCCACAGGCTTTCAACAGTTATTCGAATGTGCTGAATAATCCGATGAGGTATGTGGATGAGGAGGGATTATATAGTTATGATGTTCATTATGATTTAACTTTTTATCTAGCTATCGCATCAGGATTGGATTTAGGTCAGGCAAAAACGATAGCTTTTTTTGATCAATATGTTGACGATAATCCAGCAACTCTACCTAATAATCTAAGTGGTTCAGAAGAGATTTCTCAAACTGTTAAAAACTATAATGAAGGTATAACTAATTATTATCATTTCGCTTCAAGGATAAATGCACTAGGAAGAATTGTTAATGCGTTAGGTACGGGTGACTTATCAGAATTTGGAACAGCTTTGCATACATTCCAGGATACTTATTCTCACGCAGGACTTACTCCAATTACACATGCAGAACAGTGGCATGACCCAGATATGACTGAACTAAATCCTGCCAAAGCAATGATAATGGCTAGAAATTCATTTTATTTATTAAGATACGAAAATAAAAATAAAAATGGAATCGGTGATATGAAAGAAAGTGCATATTTTGAACAAACTAATAAAATGTGGCAATCTATAAGCCCAACTATTAGAGAATTTCTTGGATTGGCTGACAAATCAGGTCATGATATAACTAAACTAGCATCAATTATTAAACAAGATGCAGTATTAACAACAAGCGATGATGGAGAAGAATCTATTAAACAAAATTAAAAGCCTAAGGTTTATCCGTGTTATATGGCCATTATATTATTATTTATTATTTCTTCTTTTAATTTATATTTTTCGTGGCGCTTTTTCTCCCGGTATTATATTAAATTTTGTTGTTACCTGTGGATTTTTATTTCCAATAGTTATTACTGTTTGGATAACATTATTATTCAGAAAAAACTATAAAGAAAAAACGTTAATATTGTCTTTTTTGTATTGCCTGTTACCGGGTTTTATTTTTGGGTTTGATTTTGCCTATGGATTCTCAGGTCTAGAAAAAGAATATGAATTTCTAACTATATTACCTGCATTATTATATACTGGTATTTGTTGTGCAATTATTACTGGTTTAATTGGTTTAATAATTAATTTCACAATCAACCTCATTAAAAGAACTTAACCAGAGCTAAAAGACATTATTTCATTGGTAAGCCGCATCACTTAGCAAATCTAAATGATATTTCAGCTTATATATTTATTGACCAACACACTTACAAATCCTAAGTCTGCCTGAAGCTGGCAAATCGGAACAGGAAAATTCTAAACCAAGTGATGGATTAGCGCTTCTTAATTTGCAATAAGTTCCAGCCGTAAACGGTGCAAAAGGATTATATGGATCGGTATCAGATAAATTTTGTATAATTGTAGCCCCAAAAGCATTGCAAACAGTATCGTCCGCATTCCAACTCCCTGTATCACACACCAATTTCGTTTCTGTATCGCCAGTTGGATGGGCGTTGTTACAAACAGTATTACAACTTTCTCCAACCAGACCGAGTAACCAACATATATTGTTTGCCGAATCATAATATTCTTTACCTGTGGGTTGATTTATCAAATAAGAATTACACATATCTGCCAAACTCTTACATCCGCTCGTATCAAATGTGCAATCACCTGGTGCAGGAGCTTTGCAACTAAGTTTGCCATAAGGTTTACTAGGATCAATATCACCGCATGCTTTTCCGTTGAGGTTAAAGACTCCTGATGTGCCTGTAGTCTCGCACAGTTCATTGCCTTCCAAATTCTGATTTCCGCAAACAAACTGTCCACGAATCTGAAGTACTGTAGTAGTAGCGTTAGCGGCAACGTAACCATTTATTATTTTCCCCTCATTAATTGTGCATGTTAGAGTGTCGCCGGAGGCAGGCACATTATAGGCTACAGGATTCACAGTTTGGCCTGCATAGTCTTTCAGCGAATCACAAAAACCTATTGCAATCGGGGCAACGGCAGGAGGATTGGTAAAAAGAAGGTCCGGTATCGGAAAGTTGGTCGGATTGGTCGGAAAATCAATAATATAAGGTTCGGCTGTGCTGAACTGCGCTACCGTAAATCTCGGATAATTCATCACCGTAATCCCTTTAGTCATCATCCCAACAGCATTCTGGTTGCTGTCGCGGACGGTTAAAGTAATGTTGTAGTACTGCGATGTACTAACAGGGATATTGGCTGTATCGATTACGGCACTTGGCGACTGAGGTGATTGAGTATCAAATGTCTTAAAATTCGGTGAATAATTCCAGTCATAAGTGTAAGAACCACTTGAAGGGGAAGCAGTAATTGATAAGCTAATTTCTGGCGGTGGTGGCGCTATAACATTTCCTTGTGTCATTGCGGTATTCCAGTTTATATGAACTGCGGAATTAATATCAAAATTCACATTAATATTGGACACACTGAAACTGCCGTCTTGGGTCGCTATTGGATCCCCTGAAGCATTTTTCATTGTTACGTTCCAATTATAAAGTTTTGGCGTACTTAGAACTCTATATCCTAATTCTTTTAAAGATGTCGGGCTTCCTAGTACAGACGAGGAATCCACAGTAACATAAAAATTTACTCCTGTCTGGGCGCCTGGCGCATCCCACTTTAAAGTTATGTCCTGATTTGCTTGTAAAACAGCATCCTTAGGCGGGCTTAACAATATAATCTGATCTGTTTCCGAAACTATTTTTATCGTTGTATCCGCGGTCAGTACTTTTCCGTCAGAAAAAGAAACTGTAACGCTAAATACGCAGTCGCCTTTGGCTTTGGCATTAACCTTAATTTCAAATGGGGATGAAGTAGGAATTCCATTAGCAAACGATATATCGCAAACCGATGCTTCTCCCTTAGGCGTAATTTCAGGGGTAAAAGTAACATTTGCAGGCGCTTGTTCAATTGTAACCTTCACATTAGGACTAACAAGCGCTGGGGTTAAAGTATCTCCGGTTCCTTTTTTTAGCGCAAAATAAGGCGGTGCATCAATAGTCAGTGCGGGTTGTTCGGTTTGAAACAAATTCGGATAAAGCTGTTCTTCCGTCAGATTTGTTCCATCTTCCATATTAATAGGCGGCATGCTGTAGCGAGAGGCACTGATGAGCTTATCATCTTTCCAATATTCAAATCTTGCGACAAGGCTTATACCGCTGGCATCTGAGGGTATTGTGATTTCATAAGGTAATATCTGTGGTTCAGTATTCGGTAAATCGGTTCGCGGAATAATAGGGTTATTAAGGTAATTAAGATCATATATCGCCAACGTATTTGCCTGCACACGGTGCGCAGAATCGTCAGAAAGACCGAATTTGGCATTAACGATATTGGCGAAAAAGTTCACATTTCGGATTACCAGTTTGCCGGCGCCGTTTTCATATTTTGCTGAAATAATATGCGGTCTGATACCGCTGTTAAGAGGACTATATTTGTAATAATCTTTGAATATCTCAAGCTTATTAGCTGTTGTTACAGTGCCCGCGACTCCATTTGTGAAAGGCACTATTTGCGGACTATCCGGTGTTACACCATAAATGTCCACTATCGTGTTGCCTGCTGTTCCTTCTGGTGTCACTTCCGACACTTTCACATCGCCGGACAAAACCGTCACCTCTTTCAGCATTTTGCTATCAGGGTAGACCTCAACGCCGTATTCCGTACCACGCACACCAGCAATGGCGCCTGTTGTTTTTATGTCAAACGTTGAATTCTGTGCCAGACGGGCGACCTTGCTCCAGATTTTGCCGAGCTTAAGGTTCAGTAAAATATTGGTGATAGTCCCATCTTTGTCATTTGTAACTACCTTCATATTCTCCATTATAAGTTGGCTATTCGGATCTACGTGCGTAATGCTTCCGTCAGAAAAATATATGTCCGCGCTACTTTTATCATCAATTGTGTAAACTGTATCGCCGCTATGCAGAACAAAACCATCTTCGATATTTTGTATTACATCACTTCCGGCCAGTTTCACGGAAACATTCCCATCTTTGTTTTGTATTCTTGCGGTTAGCATCAGATGGTCAGGGCTATATGGCAGATATGTTTCCTTATCTATGACAAAATTCGCGCTGTCATAGGCGCGTATGATGCTGGGCAGTTCAAATCCTTTAACCAGATTTTCAACAGTCCTTGCTTCATACGTCCCATCTTCACGCTCATAAATACCCGCGACCTGAAAGTATTTTCTGTTATTCGTTACACCATAAACATATCTACTGCCTGTGCGCGGGTCTGTGGGCACGTCGCGCAGGTAGCGTCTGGAAAGCAAATTGTTATCTATCATGCCTTGCACAAAGACCGCGCCGTCCGATGGATCACAACTATGGGCGTATGTCGCGTCCGCGTAATAACAAAGCACATTCTGGTTAATTGGGTCTTCAGTTTTAGGTTCAGGTACTGGATAAAACAACTGGTGGTCGCGTTTGTAATCCTCTAAGGCATTTGCAATGGCGACCAAATCGTCGAGCATTTTGTCATTCATGGCTTTGCTCCTTGAGCGTTCAATCGCGATATACGAAACCACGGTCAAAATACCGATGATCATTATGACAATTATTAGTTCCACCAAAGAAAAACCCTTACCATTTCGCATTTCGCATTTCTGATTTTGCATTTTATTTAGCATTTTTTATTTTTCATTTTTTTATTGAGTTTTAATCATGAAAATCATTTAATCACAAAAATCATGGTCAATTTTATCACAAATCCAAAAAAACTCAAAAAAAATACCCAAATGCCAAATATGACAATGAGAATGTAAAATGTAAAATGAGCAAATGGTTACGCCCCCCAACTCCAAATCTTATTCTCCCCTGTCGGTTTTTCTACTGATATTTCCAGTTTGGTCCTAGCGCTTTTATCTTTTCCAACGTATTTGATTACAATCATAGTCGTGTCATCTATTTGCACATATTCGCCAACGAAATTCGCGAAATCTTTAGTAATGTGATCAAAAATGCTTTCGGAGGACGGAAGATAGCCGTATTTCTCAAGTGAGGCGACCATTCGTTCTACTGTAAACATTTGACCAGTTTTATTTTTTGCTTCAGTCAGACCATCGGTATAAAGCACTACGGCATCTCCGATTTCCATTGGAATTTCTTTTTCTAATGCAATTTTCGAATTGTCGGGGATCATTCCTAGTGCGATACCGCCTGAACGAAAAGCTTCGACTTTTTCAGATTTAGCTTTGTAAAGAAGTATATGTTCATGGCCTGCGCCGGTATAAAACATTTTTTGCTGTTCAGCGTCCCACCTGAGCATTACCATTGTCATAAAAATGCGGCTGCTTATCCTTGGGGTTAGAAGGGTATTCGTATTTACAATTACGTCTTTTGAGCTTTTTATTCCCATTGCGATCATGGCTTCGACTAAAGTATGAGTCATAACCATAACTAAGCCGGCCGGCACACCGTGACCCGTGACATCTCCTATGTAAATATACGTCTGCTTTCTATCAGGTGATGATATAAAATCAAAACTATCACCTCCGACTTCAGCTGCTGAACGTGTTTTAGCAACTATATCCAGTCCAGGCGAATCAGGCGCTTCTTTCGGTAGCACATCCGCCTGTATTTTTGCAGCGATATCAAGCTCAGAAGACATACGGCGGCGTTCCTTTACATCATAAGAAATTTTTTCAAGATCTCTTGTTATTTCGTTAAAAAAATGTGTGAACATTCCAATTTCATCATACGAAGTAGGGTCAAGCCTTTGATATTGCCGTCCTGTAAGCAAATTATTTACTTGTTTCGCTACACGGCTTATAGGCAATACGACGTCAAATAAAAATAGCAATAAAATCAATAATATAAGGCTTAGTAAAACGCCCAAGAATATGCCTAATGAAACCTGAGTTACATCTTTTCTCACCATAAATATGGCAAATCCGACCAAACCCACCATAAGAAGTGTGAAAATAAAAATCGCCTTTTTTGTTAAACTGTCTCTTATGAGCTTCATTTATTTTGGAAATTTTTAATTTTTAAATTTTTATAATTTTTGAAATAATTTTTAATACTTTAATGCTTAATTTTTAAAAATTATGTTTGGAATTTAAAAATTAGAATTTATTTATAAAAATTTGAAAATTGCAAAAAATTAAAAATTGATTATCAGTTATTGGCAGTACTTAAGCGCCTCTTCAAGTGTGGGATATGTGGGCATAAGCTGATTAAGACCTACAATTGAAAGTATGTCAGTTATGGTTTTATTGCATCCGGCCAAAATCATTTCTCGTCCGTCTGCTTTCAATCTGTTATAAACAGAAGCCATGTATCCGATTATTTTGCTGCTAATGAATTCCAGTCTGCTAAAATTAAAAATTAATTTTTTATATGCAGAATCTATTACATAAGGTTCGACTGACTCCTCAAGGTCAGGGAGGTTAGATTCGTCCAATTCACCTGAAATATTGAATATTTTCACCGATTCGGTATTTGGTACTGATTCAACTGTGATTTGAACCATTGTTGGCATCTTTTATTAATTTTTAATTTTTTTAATTTTTTTAATTTTCAAATAATTTTTAATACCTAATGTTTAATTTTTTAAAAATTATGTTTGGAATTTAAAAAATTAGAATTTATTTATAAAAATTCAAAAACTGCAAAAATTAAAAAAATTAAGAAGTTAATTCAAGCACATTCAAAAGTCCGACCAAATCAAGCACTTCCTTGATTTGATTGTTCATATTTTTAAGGCGAACTGAACCGCCTTTTTTATTCATTGCCGTATACCATGATGCAAGATTCCCAATAAATATGCTGTTTATATAAATAACATCTGAAAAATCCAGAACTAAAACAGATCCTGGCGGAATAACATTGACCTGATCATGGATTGGTGCGACTTTTTCATCAATATTAGATTTGTCGATTTCACCTTGGAGTTTTATTTCATAAACTGGCCCGCCCATAACAGCTTCACGGCCTTTAGCTGGTTTAATTTGTGGTTCTTCTAAAGCTTCTGCTATTATACCGGCTTGTTCTATCAAACCTGTAGGCACAGGAGGGGATGGCATTATGGTTTCAATTTTTTTCTTAATGGTTATAGCAATACCTCCATGTTCACTTTTAGTAATAATCATATCGTCAGTCCATACTTTCGTTATCATCGAAAGCCCTCTTCCAGATGTACGGGTTAAATTCTGGTCAGCTTTATTTTTTTCAATGATACCAATAAGTTCTTCAGCGGATATTGCCTGAGGGCCGCTTCCATCGTCTTCGATTGTAAACAACATTTCATTTTCATTATATTGGATGGTTATGTAAACTAGACTTTTATCCTCCGTTGAACCATATCTAACGGCATTCATAAAAAGCTCATCCACGACCAATTTAAGCCTGCTGCACCATGACTTTTCAAATTTTGCCATACCAAAGATTTCATCCGCGATATGACGGACTAATGATGAATATTGGAGATTCGCGGGAACCGCAATTTGTATTTTATATTTTTCCACGCCTAGATTAATATTTTTAGCTCTAAAATTGATTTATTATTTAATCTATAAATTTTACCATAAAATGGCTTAAAACTCAATGCCTAATCTCTAATAACTAATCTCTAATTTTGTCATACGGTACTTCAGGTTTTCAAAATTAGATATTAGTTATTAGACGTTAGAGATTGTAATTCGTTGCTTCGTCGCATCGTCGTTTCGTTGTTTCGCTTAAATTAATTTATTAGTTTTCAATACCTCCTTGGTCCTTTGTACTATTTCAGACGGGGTAAAATTAGATTTAATCAAATAGGCGTCGACCTGGTCTAGAGAATCATGTCGGGTAAAATGCTCCATATCTAGGTTTGTTAGCATCATAACCGGTATGTATTTATCAGTTCTTCTACGCACTTCTTTTAATACTTTATAACCATCCACTTCTGGCATCATGATATCCAAAAGAATAATATCGGGCTGTTTGGAATTATATTTTTCTATCGCATATTTTCCATCTTTAGCTGTATATACTTTAAATCCTTCTCTCATAAAAGCAGTGGCGTACATTTCACATATGCCCTGATCATCTTCTACAATAAGCACTTTGATGTTTTTAATTGGCTGCACCATATTTTTATTATAATCGAAATAACTTTTATTAATACCTAATCTCTAATTTCTAATACCTAATTTTGACATGCGGTATGCCCGATTAGCAAAATTAGACATTAGGTATTAGATATTAGAGATTGTATTTTAACATTTCTTAATAAAGTTATTCGAGAGGTAACTGCATATGAAAAGTAGTTCCCCTGCGCAATTCGCTTTCAGCCCAAATCATACCATTATGCAGTTCCATTATTTTTTTAGCTATAAATAAACCGAGTCCTGCGCCACCTTTATACTGCGATAGGCTATTAGATCCCTGTTTGAATTTATCAAAAATATCAAAAATTTCTGACTTACGTATCCCCATACCTTGGTCAATTACAGATATCTGTACTCCGATTCCTCTGATTTGTATCTCAACATTTATATCTTTGCCGTAAGGAGAATATTTTATCGCATTATCAAGTATATTGCGTATGACCTGTCTTATGCGGACTTCATCGATATTCAAAATCAAAGATTCCATTTCCGTCTTATTTATAAAATTTATAGAGACTTTTTTTTCATTTGCCTGAAAACTAAGGTTATTAATGACCTGTTTTATCAGATTTAAAATGTCTATTGATATTTTATGGAGCTCGAAACGCCCCATCTCCATACGCGATACATCTAATATGTTATTTACAAGATTATTAAGGACTTCGACATTATCATATACATGTATCAGGTAATCTTTGGCTTCCTGTGGGATGTTATTTAATATTTTTTCATCAATGAGGAATGAAAGATAGCCTCTGGCGGCAGTTAAGGGTGATCTTAATTCATGCGAAGTTACTGCAATAAATTCATCTTTCAATTCATTTAAAGATTGCAATCTTCGATTAGCTTTTTGGAGATCTTTAGTTTTTTCAGCAATTTTTTCTTTTAATTCCTCACTGAAATTGCGTTGCCGTTCCTGGGCCTCTTTAATTTTTGTAACATCCTGGATTGTTCCAAGAATAGCCCTTTTGCCGTAATAATCTATAATCTGAGTAAAAATCTCTACATCTATCAGTGAACCGTCTTTACGTTTGGCTTTAACATTGCATTGTGCACTATTTAAATTTTTTTCAACAATAAGTTTTTTTGGGCATTCACAATCCGGAAGAAGATTTTCAAAAGAAGTTCCTATGATTTCATCTTCTTTAGTGAATTTAAACATCCTTATGAATTTTGGATTTACATATTGGAATTTGCCTTCATAGAGAATAAATATGCCTGTTACGGATTTGTTAACCAGTTTTTTGTAACGTTCTAATATCTCACGGCTTTGTACATGCTTTCCAATTGTTTGAGCAATGATCCGAACTATCTTTTTTTCATGCATTAATGAAAATGATTCTTTATTGTCGATTTTTTCTATATAACCGAGTTCAATGTAGCCTCTTTTAATGCCATTTATGATAATAGATTCATTGATTTTTGAGATAAATTTTTCATTCTTCTTTAAATTTGAATAAACTTTACCGTCAAAAACGATTCTGGCACGGGCAGGTTCAATTACATCACATGCTAATGATAAATCTTTAACAATTACTCTAAAAACCTTATTTAAAGGTAAAACCATTCTGATATGTGAGTTCGATTGGTACAAAGCCTGAAATTCGCGCATGCGGTTAGCCAAATAGTCACTCAAATTTTTTAATTCAGTAATATCCTCAATGGTTTCAATAGCTCCTACAAGCTTATTTTGCAGGTCATATAAGAGTCTTATTTTAAAACGCTGCCATTTCTTTTTTCCGTTATGGAAATCTTCAAACCACTTTGAACAAACAATGCCTGTTTTTACGTTGGCTTCCTCGATATGCATATCTTTATAACGTTCTATTTTCAAAATATCTTGCCATTTAACACCATCAATTATCATATCGGATATCTGCCTTGTGGGTTCTTTGTAAAAAGGCTTCCAATGATTTGATGTGCCTATTATTTGATTAGCTTTAAAACCTGACATAACTTCCATGGCCTTATTCCAATATACAACTTTATGATTTGTATCTATCATATAAAGAGGAATTGGCGATCCTTGAACCAGATCATCGAAAAGCTTTTTGGATGCCTTAAGTTCATTCTCAACAATTTTGCGAGCGGTAATGTCCAAAATGGATGTTACGCTTTTTTTTGTACCAGGGATTAAAGCGGTTGTAAGGAACACATTTCTTTCTTCTCCATCTTTGGTTACAAAACGTGCTTCATAATTCCGTGGTGCTGAATAGGGGTTTATCCGTCTCATCGTATGAAAATTTTTCATCATTTTCATATCCTCCTCAGCAAAAAAATCAAACCATTTCTTTTCGTTTAAAATATCTTCCTTGGAAAAACCAGACATATTTAGGAATTGGGCGTTAACAAAAGAAATAAACTCATTTTCTTCGACTATCATTGTGGCAGTACCGGTATTCTCGAAAATAGCTCGGTAGGTATTTTCTGAGGCTCTTAATTCTTGTTCCTTTTGGCGGATTGGCCGAAGATCCTGCAAAATACCCACGCTTCCTCCGTCAGAAAACGGGGTACCGCTGACCAATAAGGGGATTAACTCACCAGATTTTGCAATCAAATCTACCTCATAACTAGAACTAATACCTAGTTTACGGTCTGTTTGTTCAATTTGATGGATTCTATAAGCACTTTCTTTTGTGAAGAAATTATAAAAAATTTTGCCAATTATATCATTAGGGGAATATCCGGACAGTTTATAAAAAGCGTCATTTGCATAAATCCCTTTCGAATTCCTATCTCCCATCCATGCTGGCAAATTCATATTTTCAATAAGCGCCCTACACCTATCATCTAAGTTAAGGAAAATTTTTGGAGGACTTAAAACAATTCTCTTCGTTAAATGAAGTTTTCGGGAGGAAACAACGTTATGCCTAACTTTTGGACTAATTTGAGGCATAAAAAACTGGTTCGTGGAGTTATTATTGTAACAGACTGTTTAACTTATTGCAAACTCTATTTTTTGTGTTATAGTTAACAAGCTAAAGCTCTTTAACATTACTGTATTTCTGTGACAAAACATAACCCCAAATGGGGTCCCCAAAAAATGCCTGCCTTCGCCGTAGCGAAGCTAGGCTTCGCGCAGGCAGGCGAGGAGGTTTGGAGGCAGGAGGGAGGTATTTTTTGGGGCAAAAAGTTTGCGTAAGCTGCAGCAATCGACGTAATTTATGAAGTCGGTTGCAAAAGCTGAAGCAAATAGATACGGGGATGATCGGTTTTGACAGAGATGACCCAAGGCAAAAAATTGCAATCCGACCGTCGCGCTGTCCGGTCGTAATTAGCCCAGCGCAAAATAAGTGCAAACACTTATAAATCACTTGGTGCACGCTTTGCAAAAGCAATGGACGCTTTACGCGCTCCAGCTTTCGTTTATGCGTAAACCATATTAAGGTGCGAGATTCGTGTTCCGGAGCGAAAGGAATCCCGCTTGCGGGATGACTGTAGCGAAGGACAACGAATCCCACCTGAGGTTACCTATACGTAACCGCGTCTTACCTGGCGACACCTGCTGACCTTGTAAGGCGTAATTTAGCAGGTTAAGCGTTTATTACGTTTTCAGAGGAATAAACGTCGAAAACCTAACCTGAACAAGCGCCCGCGCTTTTGTCAGTTCTTATGCGGACGACTGAAACCTTAAACTGACTACGATTGTAGAAATTTTAGTCTTCATCTTTGGACGCGAGTTCGATTCTCGCCATCTCCACCATTCTTCGCCAAGATAAAGATTAATCTAAATTAAAATATATGAAAAAATTAATCATTGCACAATTTTTTATATTATTGGCCGGCACATTATTTGCCTGGTCAAATTTCGCTGTAGAGTTTTTAAATTGGCTGGATAAACGCGCATGTACAACCGGTTGCGCAGTAGGCTTGGTTAATCCTTTTCTGACCCCTTGTTTTTACGGTGCAATAGTTTTTACTTTGGCTTTTATCCTAAGCGCAATCATGTTCAATAAATCCCGCAAATGAAAAAATACAGAATGGGAATGCGAAATCTGAAATCAGAAATGTTAAAATATTAAACCCCTCTATCATCATACGCTTCAGGATCAGATTGCTGAATCATTTGTTCAATTTCTTCTGCCTTATTGAGGTATTCTTTAGTTGATCCGTTGCCTTTTTTTAAAATATTCTTTTGCTTGCTCCAAGTCATGCTTCTAGTCTGCAATACAGCCAAATAAGAAGGCAGGTGCACTTATTTCACCCGATTCGGCGCACTTTTTGCAAAGTTCTTTTGCCTGCCTAAGCTCATTCTCACTTAACGTTAGGCGAGTGAAGTTATTGTATGCGCCTATATTACCCATACTTGCAGCTTTTCTATAGTATCTTATTGCCTGTTTAAATTTACCCTCATCTTCCGCGATTAAACCGAGGTTATTATAAGCTCCGCCCTCGTCGTTTTCAGCAGCCTTACGATACAATTTTTTTGCTTCATCTTTATTTCCTTTAACATGAGCGATTCTTGCTTTTTCAAAATCCGAGAATTCAGTCTTAACTTCTACCGCTCGCATAGCAAATTTTTGGACAAGAGAAAATGGCGCCTTATCAGAAAGGCATGCCCTAATTCTTTCTTTGCATTCAATAGCTAATATCGCTTTTTTTTGCTCATCGGGGCTTAGGGCCGACAATTGTTGGTCAAAACTAAGCAGATCTGGACTGAATTCAGCATTTTGAGAAAAATAATAATCCATATTTTAGTATTGTTAACAAATATAAAAATAATAAATTAAATATAAAATAAAAAATGTAAAATGTTAAATAAAATACGAAATCGGCCGACGCATAGACTATTCCCGACAGTGTCAGAAATGTAAAATATTATACGCCTCTATCATCATCCGCCTCAAGTTCAGAGAACGGATCTTTTTCATGTATTCTGAAAACTGATTTTCCGACCGATTTAACAATATAAAATCCTCCTGAAACAGCCGAGCCCAAAATAATGCCTTCGAGTATCCCATTTATGGCCGGATATTCGATATACTGGAACATAGCGCCCAGACCCATCGCGACAACTGGGAGTAGTTTTGACGGAGATCCGTAAAACTTAAAAATTTGGGTTATACCTATTATAGCGATGATTTTTTCGGCCAAATTCATAATTTTATGAAGACTTGCAAACTTGAAAACTAGATTTTTATATTAAAATTAATAGATTTTAGCTTTCAAGTCTTCAAGTCTTTAAGTTTTAGGGTTTCTATCAGTAATAAGTCTGTAAAATCGATAAAACCGCACAGCATGGCGCACATCCTCGGCACATCGGATTTTAAAAAGCTTATGTTTTGCGATAAAATCTACTGCCTCTTTTGCCCAATCGGGGGCCTGGATTAAAACCATTTCCTCAGATTCATTGAATTCAGCTGGCGGAGGCGCAGTTGTATTACGGACGACATCTGCTATACCCGGTTTCGGATAAGCAGTATTCAGTTCCTGAAAAAGCCATTCTTTGGTTATTGCCCGCCCGGGGCATGATTTCGACGAAACGTCGCGGTGAAAAAATATGTCTTTCTCTCTTAAATTCAGACAATCCATCAGCGCTTTTATCACACCAAGGGCATTTGTTTTTGTATTACCTGACCACTTCTCATTATCGTAATCACCAACAACCTCGATCCCGATTGAACAGTGGTTCAGACCAGCGGTATGAATGCCGTCTTGCCGCATAGGCGAAAATAGCCAAATACCCTCTTCCGCCACAAAAAGATGTGGACCCGCTGGCCAGCCCTTTTTTTCATAGTACTTCTTCAATCCGTCGATGCTCTTTTGACCCGCCCACGTTTCTTTAGTCGGTTTCCATGTATGGTGTATTACCAGTTTATTAGCCGGTTCGCTGCCAAAATAATACGATTTAATATAATCTCGGAATTCCTGTAGGGTTAGACAACGATTTATGATTTCCATATGCACGTTGAAAAGGGAATTATAGTAGAATTAATAGATAAATACGTCAAATTAATTTAACGGCAACTATACAATATATATTAGGCTTTTATGGATGTAGAAGAACGGGAGACTATATACAGAAATTTTAAAATAAGTGAGCCTTGAGGGATATGAGCATGCGTAGCAGAAGCCCGAGTGGGTCTCGCGGGTGCCCACGAAGGGAAGTCTGCGAAGCCGAGCGAATGTCCCGAAAGGCGAAAACCTATATTTTGGAAAGGCCGAAAACCTTTTTTAAAGGTTTTCGGATGCCCGTAGGGCAAATAGCACTCTATAACGTCTCTCATTCTGTCTAGTCGAAAATTTCATTTACTCTGTACTAACTCTGATCAATCGGTTATATTACAGGCGCTTTATTTTTTAATATTTTTATTATGACCAGAAAACCAAATCCACAATTTATGAAACCTATGCATGTTTCTCCCGCTCTCGCCAAAGTAGTTGGCAACGGTCCAATGCCTCGCACAGCGGTTATCAAGAAACTATGGGGTTACATCAAGAGTCATGGGTTACAAGATAAGAAGGAGAAGAGAATGATCCATGCTGATGCCACTCTTAAGGAAGTATTCGGTGGCAAACACACTGTTAATATGTTTGAAATGACCAAATTGGTCTTCAAGCATCTTAAATAGTCCTCTCCGTTTTAAACCATAAAACCCTGGTCCGATGTACTTCGGACTGGGGTTTTTGTTATTTACGATTAATTTCAAGTGGATTTCATGTGGATTTCATGTCGACTGGAATTCGATTAATATAAAATCAACATGAAATCATGAGGGCGATAGCCCGATTGGAAATAAACATGAAACAAATGTAACAATTTATAAAAACTTTTGTATATTCAATATGCTATAATCATTTAGCTTTTAGTATTAATAAAAATATATGAAAAAATATATAGCTTTAGCGTTTGCCACCCTAATCCTATTTTGTTTTATATACACGGCAAACGCTCAGACTTTTACCGATATCCCGAGTACGAATATAAATAAGGATGCTATTGAATTTTTTAAGTCCAATAGTGTCATCCAAGGGTATTCCGACGGGACGTATAAGCCGGATAACAGGATCAATCGTGCAGAATTTGTAAAAATACTAGCGGCCAGCCAGACAGGGGAGAGCGAAATTAAGTCTTGCATGGAAAAACATAGTAATAGAGCCAATGATTGGGACTACCATCCATTCAAGGACGTGAGCTTTGGGGATTGGTTTGCTGGCTACGTTTGCGTGGCCAAAGACAAAGGATGGATATCTGGCTATGCCGATGGATCATTTAAGCCGGGTGAATATATAAATTTTGCTGAAGCGAGCAAAATCATCACCAAAGCTCTGAGTGTAACTCCAGATACAACGGGGACAAATAATGAATGGTTTGCTGGTTTTGTTAACGCTTTAGCTGAAAAAAAAGCTATACCAACGACCATCCAATTCTTCGATAAAGATATCACGCGAGGTGATATGGTGGAGATCATGTGGCGCGTGGAAGAAAATATAACTAATAAAGTATCTTCTGATTACATTTCTATCACGCAACCTTTCCCATCATTTAAATCATGTGAAGCCCTGCAGGAAAAATTTAAGGAATATCAAAGTTACCATTATGGTTATATGAGAGGTGGAGTTGTTTTTGATATGGTCGAAGAGGTTGTTCCAGCCACAGGAGCAACTTCTGAAATGGTTAAATCTGAGGCTCCGACAACTATTTCAGCGACTGATTATTCAACTACCAATATACAGGTTAAAGGTGTTGATGAAGCCGACATCATAAAAAACGACGGCAAATACATATATATGATAAAGGGCAATACTGTAAGGATAATCGAAGCTTATCCGCCAAGCATCATGAAAGAGGTTTCGACAGTCAAATTTGATGAAGAGAATTTCAATCCTAGCGAAATGTTTGTTGACGGAAACAAATTGGTTGCTATTGGACAAAGCTGGAATTATTACGGAGGTGTTACGCCATTGATATATCCGCGTCCATGGAACGGAAGCCAGACAAAAGTTTACATACTTGACATAACTGACAGGAGCAACCCTAAAACAGAGCGTGAATTGGCGTTCGATGGCAACTACCAGACGTCTAGGCGCATTAACAACAATATGTACCTTGTCTTGAACGAATATCCGAATGTGTGGATTATGGATCAGGTAAAATCAGGGGAAGATCTGTTGCCCCGTATGAAAGATGGTAAAAAAGATGAGGTGCCAATGGCCCGTTGTATCGATATCCAATATTTCCCGGGTTTTGTTGTGCCGAATTACCTTATCGTCGCTTCGATTCCATTAGATGATCCGACTAGCGACATAGATAGGGAAGTATTCTTAGGTTCAAGCGATAATGTGTATGCTTCAAGGACCCATTTGTATGTCGCAACAAACCGGACAGCTTACGATTATTATACAGACTGGGACTGGCATCGCGACTCAACACGCACTCTGGTATTTAAATTTGCACTTGAGAACGGTAAAATCAATTTTCTCTCGAGAGGAGATGTCCCAGGAAGAATTCTGAATCAGTTCTCAATGGACGCGAATATGGATAATTTCCGTATCGCGACAACAATTGACTCATGGGATTCCGAGCATCCTTCAGGAAACAATGTTTATGTTATGGATAAGGACATGAAGGTTGTAGGAAAGATCGAAGAAATCGCGCCAGGTGAACGGATTTATTCGACCCGTTTTATCGACGACCGACTGTACATGGTGACATTTAGACAAGTCGACCCGTTGTTTGTGATAAGCCTTGCTGACCCGACTAATCCCAAAATTTTAGGTAAGCTTAAAATTCCTGGTTTCAGCAATTACATGCATCCTTATGACAAAAACCATATTATTGGTTTTGGAAAAGAGACAGTAGATAATAAATATGGAAATGTCATTGCGACTGCCTTTAAAATGGCACTATTTGATGTCAGCGACGTTGAAAATCCAAAACAGCAATTTGTCGAGACTATCGGCGACCAGGGAACATATTCTGAATTGCTAAATAACCATAAAGCACTGCTATTTGATAAAGATAAGCAGCTTTTAGCATTCCCTATAACGGTCAACGAAAAAGTTACATCAGAAGCGTTAAACTGCGGCAAATATCGTTATGACACCTGCCCAAGCCTCTGCATGCAGCGGTGTATCCCTACATCCTGCACGGTTGACGCGCAAGGAGTTTCTAATTGTACCAATGACTGCGGCGGCCTAGGGAGCTGCACCTCCTATGATTATGAGCAGTATTCAACAACTTTTTCAGGCGCCATGGTCTACACGTTAAACTTAAGGGATGGCTTTAAGCTCCGCGGAAAAATAACCCATTACGATGACGCGGATATCCTGAAAATGGGCGATTACTGGCCATATAATTATGATAAAAATATCCAGAGAATTATCTATATCGGCGATTATTTATACACTATTTCTCAAAGTATGGTAAAAGCCAATGATTTGAATACTGTTAAAGATGTGAATTCTGTTAACATAGATTAATTAAACAAGTGCTACCAGTGCTTCAAGTTCTAAGTGCCTCTAGTGCTATTGGTAATCAGCACTTGACGGACTTGTCTAGTCGCTCGCGAGCGACAGGACTTGAAGCACTAGTCCCGCCTTGCGGGATGGGAAGCACTTGAAGCACTATTTATTTATTATTAATTTAAAAAAAATGTTTGCTTGGCTAAAAACTCTGTTCCATAAGGAACAAACCTCAAAAAATGAAAAAATTATTTCAGCATTGTTTTTCTTTATCTATATATTTTTATTAGGTTTTGCGGGCAGCGGGATGGATGAAAACACTAAAGCTTTTTACAATTCTTTAGTCAAGCCAAGCGTAACTCCACCAAGTTGGGTTTTTCCGATTGCATGGACAGCGCTTTTTGTTTTAATCGCTCTTGCCGGTTATCATGTATGGAATTCCTATTTGAGCGACCGTTACAGAAAAATATTCACAATCCTTTATTTTATAAACGGGATTCTGATTTATCTTTGGTCGCACGTATTTTTTCAGCTCCAGGATATAACAGGCGCGCTTTATATAATTGTAGCAATGATTATTTTAATTGAACTTATGATATTGGTTGCCTTTAAAACTAATCATAAAGCTGCATATATGCTAATGCCGTATTTCCTTTGGGTATTATTTGCAACTTATTTAAATACAACGATAATTGCGCTTAATAGCTGAACTCATCTATTGTTTTTCAGCTTTGCCCCGCTTTGCGGGGCTTCGCGTTAATCTATTGTTTCTCTTTGGTTTATATCAGATTATCAAACTATAGATAAACGATAGAAAAACAATAGACAAACAATAGAATTATGAAAACTAATTTTTTATTATTGCACGGTTATGGCGGCAAGCACCCTGAGCACTGGCAAAGTCATTTGGCGAATTTTTTGCATAATGAAAGACAAAATTTTAAGTATCCTGATTTTCCGGATCCTGAGCTCCCGAAATTAGATAAATGGATTACATATTTAGATAAGCTTTTTGAACATTTCAATCCTGCATCACTCGTCGTTGCCGCGCATAGTCTTGGCTGCACTCTTTGGTTGCATTATGCGAAAAAACGACCCGACATCAGACCATTAAAAGTCTATCTTGTTTCGCCGCCGCTGAATGATTGCGGCATCGCGGAGATATCTAATTTTTTTCCATTGCCTGATTTAGATTTAAGCGATCAGAATTATCTCGCCATAGGGTCGGACAACGATGATTTTATCCCCCAAAAAGATTTTGAAGATTTTGCAAAAAAATATAAAATACCATTAAAAATTCTGCACGGTGCCGGACATATAAACGCGCCTGTGTTCGGTTACTGGGAGTGGATGGTAACTGAATGCCTTAGCTTTACTTAAATTTAGGCGCTAAATAGTTATAAAGGAGTACGAAAATCAAAGCGCCTACAAAAGCATCTATAAAAGCCCACGCGAATCCTAAAAAAGCTCCGGCCACGCTTGCATTAACCCCAATATAGATATTCCCTAATATTTCGATAAACTTAGTCCCCAAACCCCACCACATAGCTGTAAAAGCCAGCATAAAAACATAAATGCCCCATATCAGGCCACAGGCTATTGAAAACGCAACGACATTAAATTTATTCATTTTATTTTTGTTAAAATATAAATCTGTAATATTATAGCAAACTATTTTAAGGCATCAAAATGACCATCAGGCAAATTAAAATCTTTGGTAAAACTCTCAAACTATCCCTAAAAAATGACGGTGATTTCGCCATAGCTCATGAATTATTTTTAGACAGGCAGTATCGGCATTGTGAAGAAGCTATTAAAAAAGCTAAAAATTGTATCATCGATATCGGAGGACATCTGGGTTTTTTCAGCATAATGGCATCAATTTTAAATCCGGTTGTACCGATTTATTCATTTGAACCGCATATTGGAAATTACGCTTTACTAAAAGAAAACCTAAAAAACAACCATATTAAAAATGTAACGGCAAAACAGGTTGCTGTAAGTTCTTCAGTCGGGCAAACGGATTTAAAATTAAGCAAAGAGGATTTAAATCATTCGCTTACGATGGCTATTGAACCGACTGGTGAGACCCAGAAAGTCCAGACAACGACTTTGGAGAGGATTTTCATTAAAAATAACATCAATATCTGCGACCTTTTAAAACTGGATTGTGAAGGAAGCGAGTACGAGATTATCTATTCCGCGCCAAAAACGATTTTCGATAAAATCAGAAATATATTTTTGGAATATCACGATTGGGAAAATAAAGGGGAATCGGATAAGCTGAAGTCCTATTTACAGAGTTTGGATTATAAAGTCCAAAAATTCCCAAATTCCAAAATGCCCGCTCTTGGTTTTTTATGGTGCTACAAATTATCAAATTAGCTAAATTGCTTTTAGAAACAAATAAATTATAATTATATAAAATTTAAAATTAAAAAATATGTCTTTATTTGACAAACTACTTACAGACCCGCTTTTATTGATAATTTACTTTTACCAACTACTTACAGACCCGCTTTTATTGATAATTTACTTCTTCGCACTTTTAATTCTGATTTTGATTTACGTTGTTAAAAAAACCAAAAAAAACACTCAGCGCATTCCTTTTTGGAAAAGAAAATTTTTTTCCGTCTTTGTGGTAATATTTTTTATTATCATTGTTGCCTTTCAACTGCTAAACGAAAGGGTTTCCCATATGCAATCAACAGGTTATGAAGCTGAAAGCTATGGGATGCTCGGACTTATCGGGACTGCAGTTTTGGGTTTTGTTTTAGTATGTTGGATTATTGCATTTATTACTTGGTTAAATAAATAAAAGAACTGGACTGGTGCCATAGACCAAATTGATACCAGCTCTCCGTCGCGGCGGATCGCGAGTCCAAATTGATACAGAATTATAATGAATATAAGTGAATCAATCTGGACTCAATTTGGATTCTATATGGTAACAATTGGGTCAAAGTTTGGTACAATGTAAGCATGAAAACCTACAATGAAGATTTCTACAATCTTTTCAACGAAATAGCAGACCTGATGTCGCTTATTGAAGAAAATCCTTTCAAAATACGCGCGTATCGGGCGGCTGCGCATAGGTTGAAGGAAGAATATAGGAAAATCACGAAAAAAGATGCTGATAAGAAAAAACTTATGGCTATTCCAGGTATCGGTGACGCTCTGGCAACGAAAATGATCCAGTACATGAAAGAAGGAAAGATCGATTATCTTGAAAAACTCCGCAAACAAATACCAAAACCAGTTCAGGAGCTATTAAAACTTCCGCATCTTGGCCCAAGCCGGGTGCGCGATCTTTATATAAATCTCGGTATTAAGTCCAAGGCGGATCTTATTAAGCACGCTAAAAACGGCGACATTGATAAAATTCCAGGCTTCGGTGAAAAACTGGTTTCTCAGATATTGGAAGGCATAAAAACTGGCCAGGAAAAAAAGAAACGGCACGACAGAAAAGCAGTAAAATCGATTGCGGAGAAACTTGTTAAAATTTTAAAAAGCATCAAAGGCGTTAAGATGGTCGAGGTCGCGGGTAGCTATAGGCGTAAATCGCCGACAGTCGGAGATTTGGATATTCTTGTTTGCGGAAAACCTGTCGCGGAATTAGCTGAAAAAAAGATATCCGAGGATTTTAAAAATATTACCCAGCTCGCAAGCGGAGAAACAAAAATAGCATTTGTAATTTTTCCTGAAAATCTACAGGTCGATGTTCGTTTTGTACCCGAAGAAAGTTACGGCGCCGCGCTTTTATATTTCACGGGTAGCAAAGATTACAATGTGATGATGCGTAAAGCCGCTATCGAGAAAGGTTATTTGCTGAACGAATATGGCCTATTTGAAAATGGAGAATATATCGCTGGCAAAACGGAAGAAGAAGTGTTCAAAAAATTAGGGCTTCCGATTTTGGAGCCCTCAAGGAGAAAATAAAATTTTATATAATATTTTTCTTCTCCTCAAGCCTGAGGTCTGCCAGTGCCTAGAAAGGCTAACCTGAGCGCACCTCCATAACTTTATTTCTTCCGGCTAAACTATACTATAAAAATAGTAGGACTTAAAAATTTTGTCGATGTTAGCTTATTGTTTTAGTCAGGTTTTTTCTGATTAACATTCTTGCGCGTTTAAGACGTTCTATATCCGAACCTGTTTTATTAGCATATTCTTGTAACTCTTTATAAGTTAAACTGCATAATAATTCTCTTTGTCTCCTTACAAGATCTTTAGACATTTTGGTTCGGCCATCGAGTAATAACCTTGAAGTTGCGATCGTAATTAACTCATCGACTCTTTTTGACATAAAATATAATGTAGTTGTAAAGTAAGATTTAATTTAAGCATTATTATTCAATTTTGTCAATATAAATCGACCTTTAACAATTTTTGCTAAAAAAAACTGCTGAGCAATGATAGAAGTATGCGGCAGAATATCACACGTTTGGCAAAGCGCTCAACATTTTAATTCCGCAATATTGGCGCCTTATGTTCTCAAAACGGTAATGTAGACCTTCGTTATACGCATTGGTAGTTCCGAAGTTATAAAAATAACAATTACTTATAACCAACCAATATCACGAGTAAGTAGTCATAAATAAAAATCGCCCCCCAATTGATTAGTATATAGAAAAATCAGTTTGCCGCAAAGTAAAATTTGTTAACCATCCTGAACAACGGAAATAAATTGCCAAAATACAAAAATTTGATAACATTAGGGCAGACTGGAATACTCGTTCCTTGCTTATAATTTCCTCTACAATCACATTTAAGGAAATCCAATATTTGTCAGCGCTGTGGTGCTGACGTGCGGAATTCCATCTTAGGTTCTTATGGGGATTATAATGAGGCAAGCAACGGTATTTCGGTTTTTTTTGTTACAATTTTTACACCCCGATCGGAGCCCCTATAGGAGCGCCGATTGGAGCCACAATTGGTGTAGCTATATTGAAATAACCTATAAAATATGATAAAATAAAAAACGTAAAAATAAACAAAAAACAATATGACAAAAAAGAAAGTTGAGGCGAAAAAACCTCCTGAAAAAACAAGTAAACCATCCACAACCCCAAAGGAACAACCACCTAAGGCAGTCATTAAAACAGCGAGCGGCATTTTTGCTCAAATACAAGCAAAAACCGGTTTAGAAAATAAAAAAATCGATGAATGGCAGAAAAAATGGATATCCCTGCCAGAGAAAAGGACAAAATATGAACATCTGAAAGATGCTCCGAATGTTGTAGGCGAGGAGGTCTATGCCATGGTCAACGATATAATCGATTTTATACAGAAAGAGGAGGGCGGACAATCGCTTTTATTCAAAAAAATTAAAGAAAAAACTAAAGATTTTGTGAAAAATCCATTCGAATTCCTGAAACAAAAAGCTGAGGCGGCAAGAAAAAAATTTACTGAAACAAAAACAGTTGCTCAGGAAAAAGGAGCGCAGGCAAAAAAACAAAAAAAATAATAATGGCTGATGAAGACCAAAATAACATCAGAAATCGTAAAGAAGCCGTTGCTATAGCGCGGCTGTTTGAAAAAAAATTTCGCGACCCCAAAGACTCAAATAAACTTAAAAGTGGATTAAAACCTTCCGATCTGTTCGAAGGTCTTGGATTTAAAAAAATAAATTTTCTCGATTTAGAACCAGGACTCCAAAAAGCTTTAAAAAAACAGGATAGCGAGAGATGGTACGGACATCCGGTTGGATTTGACGGTAGGGTTAATTATTCAGATCTTACAATAATGGAGAAAAAGGATGGGTCTGTTTTGTATTTTTTTCGCGGTAAAAAAGATGATGCTGGCAATATGACCTTTGCATGTTCACGTCTGTACAGGCTTGATAATATTTATTGCGTTGAACAGTTGCATCACAGTTTTAACATAGGCGAGATTATTTCCGCAGTGTCATATCAGGAAATAATGATTAACGAAACTATGACTGGGCGTCATTGTGGCTTGAAATATATTGAGATTCAGCTCTAAATAACTTATATAAATAGTTTATTTATGCCTGAAAAAACAAAAGATTATTATAAAATAATGGACGAGGCGACAGCTTTTGAATCTCAATTCAGAGACCCTGAAAACCCATCAGTATTACAAAAAAATCTTAGGCCTGAAGACATATTGGCAAAATTGGGATTCAGGCGCGTTCGATTTGAAGATTTAGACCCTCATACGCAGGAAAGCATAAGACGGTCAAAGCGAAAAACCTTCTATGCATGCCCGGTCGACAGGAGCGGCAATCCAAGAAATGATGTGATTATTATGCAAAATACAGATGGGTCAGTTATATATTTTTGCAAAGATGCATATGGCGAATATGCTATATCGCGTTTAGCAAAAGGTAAAATGGGATACACACTCAGTGAACTCAACAATGACTTAAATATTGCAGAAATAATTGAAAATATATCTTTCATGGATATAAAAAATCCTCAAAATCCAGAATTATTTCCAAGATACGATGGCGCGGACATCAGGATACCATTCCCTGAACCAATGCCTGTCGAAGAAACAAGAGCTCGCTTAAGTGCAATTTAGGTCCAATTTGTTTTACGACATCTTGTCTCATATTGAGTTACAAGGTATATTTGACGAGTGTAAAAAGTAGCTCAGCACTTGAGCACTTAAGCACTTGAGCACTTAAGTACTGCAAAAATGAAAATCTCACTAAACTGGCTTTCTGACTTCATAAACATTACAGAAAAGGACAAGGATAAAATAAAGGAAATCATAACGGCGCGAAGCGCTGAAATCGAGACAATGGAAAACATCGGCGCGCATTTAGACAAAATCGTTCTTGGTAAAATCGAAAAAATCATGCCTCATCCGAACGCGGATAAGCTGAGGCTTGCGATTGTGAATAATGGCGAGCATAAACTGCAAGTAGTCTGTGGCGGTACTAACTTGAGAGAAGGCATGAAAGTCGCTTTTGCTGAGCTTGGCGCGGTTGTAAGGTGGCACGGAAGTGAAGTTGTAAAAATGGAGAAAGCCAAAATCCGCGGCGAGGAAAGCTACGGCATGGTATGCGCTGCTGAAGAAATCGGTCTTTCCGAGATGTTCCCGAAAAAAGAAGAACATGAAATTGTGGACTTAAGCCATATCGATGCGCCTATTGGCACGCCTTTGGCAAAAGTTCTCGGTTTGGACGATATTGTTATCGATGTGGATAATCACGCCATAACTCACCGCGCCGACCTTTTTTCTCAACGCGGTTTCGCCCGCGAATTCGTCGTAAACGGATTGGGTAAATGGATTGTAAGGGACGGATATATTCGTCCCAAGCCGACGACCGACAACAATACACCTCTCCCTATCAACATCGAAATAAAGGATCCTGAAATCTGTTCTAACTACCTCGCTGTTTACATTACAGGTGTTGAGGTAAAAGAATCTCCGGACTGGATGAAAAAACGCCTTAGCGCGTGCGGAATCCGCCCGATTTCAAATATTGTGGATATCACAAATTACGTTATGCTGGAGTTAGGCATGCCCATGCACGCGTTTGACCTTGACCAGGTAAAAGGCAAAAAATGGATAATGAAAAAGAGTAAAAAAGGTGAAAAAGTGATAACGTTGGATGAAAAAGAAATTGAACTTTTTGACGGCGTAACGATCCTGGATGACGGCCATGAGATTTTTGACCTTTGCGGTATTATGGGTGGCCTGCATAGCGGAATAAATCAAAAGACCAAGCACGTCCTTTTGCATTCCCCTGTTTACAACCCATCTCTCACCCGACGGGCAGTAAGAGGGCTTGGCGCAATAAGCGATGCCGCAATCGTTTATGAGAAAGGTGTGGACAACGAATTAGCCAAAGATGGACTGGCGAGAGCTATTGAGTTAATCCTTCAGCTCTGCCCAAATGCCAAAGTCGCGAGCAAAATCCTACATTATCAAAACTACAAACCGGCTCATCGTGTTTTAAAACTGCGAAACAGCCAAATAAAACGCTTAGTCGGCCAAACTATTCCAAAAAAAGACGTTAAAAAAATCCTATCAGACCTCGGTTTTGCTTTGAAAGAAACTAAAACTGGTTTTGATGTCACTGTGCCAAGCTGGCGCCTGAATGACGTAAAAATGGAGGCTGATATGATTGAAGAAGTTGCTCGGATTTACAGCTACGACAAGATTCCTTTTACCACTCCGATTGCGGATATAAGCCCGATACCGATTAACAATCGCAGGATTCAGAATAAGGAGCTTAAAGATAAACTTATTTCGCTTGGTTTTAACGAAATTTACACATTCGCTTTCCTCGGCCCTGAACTTCTGGCTAAATGCAGTATGAAAAAAGATAATGAAACGATTGAGGTCGCTAATCCGATAAGTAGCGATATGTCATTGATGCGCAAAAGTCTGCTCCCCAGAATACTGGAGAATATCTCGGATAACCTTCGTTACCAAAAACAATTCAGATTATTTGAATTAAGCAGGACATATCATAAAAAAGAAAATAAATCTGAAGAAAAAAATGAGATTATCCTTGCTTCAGTTGGGGAGAGTTTCCGTGAATTGCAGGGTATCGTTGAGAGCCTCGGATTTTCGTTAAAACCCACACATGCTGGCCATTCTGCGCATCAGCACCCCGGAAGAACCGCGGATTTAGTCATGCATGGGAAAAAAGTTGGCGTAATTTACGAACTTCATCCTCAAATCGAAAAGAATTTTGACCTGAAAACTAAAGTGATTCTTTCAGAAATCGACATTGGTGCCGTTTATGAAATAAAATCCGACTTTCACGTAAAATACCGCGAACTTCCGAAATATCCCGCTATTCAGTTAGACGTGAGCATACTGATTCCCAAAAAAGATTTGGCTGAAAATTATTTCAGCGCGATACAGAAAACGGATAAAGTTTTGGTGAAAGATATACAGTTAATCGACGAATACGCAGGCGAAAATATCGGGAAGGAGAAAAGAAGCCTGACTTATTCAATCATCTATCGATCCGACACGGAAACTCTGACGGATGCACAAGTAAGTGAAGTACATCAAAAAGTACTGGCCAACTTAAAATCCGCCGGCGCTGTAATCCGTGATTGAAACTGATGCTGGAGCAAGGTTGTACCTTGGTCCAAAATATTTAAATATAAATGGACCGGAGTACAACTCTGCTCCATCGGAGTATCCGTCAGCGCTGTAATCCGTGATTAGTTATGCTCTACTCGCTTTTTCAATCAAATTATCCGCCAAAGCTGTAGTCCTGTTTATATAATCACGCATGCTGCCGTGTCCGCCATATTGTTTTTTTGTAAAGGCAGGGTTATTTTGATCTGATTGAAGTTTATTTGCCCACTCTAATCCCGCGTAATAAGCCACCATTATGCTTTGTGGGTTCCAATCATATCTTTGCCCTAGATTATCAATAATTTTGTCAGCGGTTTTTGACTGCGTTTCTTCAGATGTAATAAATTGATAAATTTTTAATAATTTTGCATTCCCGCTCCACCTTTTTATTTGTTTAACATTTCCTTTTTTTTCAAACTTCGTTCCTAATCCTGGAATATGATAAATAGGAAGAATTTGGTATTTACCAATTGCACAACGAGCTAATATCTCAGCAGTTTTGTCTTCACGATCAACTTCATCTTTAATGTCAGGCTGAAGTTGGCTACAAACACGTTCTTTAAATTTATTAAAACCCCCATCAAGGCATTCTTCTGTAACTAGTTTGCTTGAACTTCCTGGTAAGGGCGGTACTTTTATGCCCATTCTATCAAGCAAATATTGCCTTTTCTTTTCGTTAATAGCCGCCTGATTCACAAGTCTTAATCTCAACTTTTCATTAGTACCGACCCCAGATTCCTTTTCGGTAATTGCTTTCTTCAAAAAATATCTGAGCTGTGTGGGATCTTTATTTTTTTTATAATCTTTATACATTTCAGCCAGATTTTTAAAATTTGTTTTAATGGCTTGTTCAATTTGAGCGGGTGTTGCGGTAGGTTGCACAGATACAGGTTCAACGGTTTTTACTTTGACAGGTATTGTTTGCTGTTCTTTTTTGGCAGGCTTTTTATCTTCTTTTTTTTCTTTCACCTCAGGCTTTAAATAATGGAACAATAAACCGGCAACTGCACTTAATAATGCTTCTTTCCGCTCAACGCCCTTCCCCGGCTCCTTAGACCCAAGCGCATCGAAAAGGGTTAAAATACTATCGGCAGGGTCGAGTAATTCAACCTGTGGAGCCTCTTTAGCCGATATTCCTTTTTTGAGCTTATTTAGCTCATCAGGGGTACTGGGTTTTTTTGCCGGTAACTCAGGTTGTGGTTGTGAAATGGCTTTAGAATAAAGAAATAAGACAAATTTATTGTAACAAAATGCACATAAGGAAACAATTATAGCATAGGCTTACTTTTTCATTTCGACTAATATGTAAAACGGACTTCGCTTGATTTTATCCGATTTATAATTATAATTTAACCATCATGAAAATCAGTACAATCAAAAAAATCATGGTCAACTTCGGCTTTTATTCTTATTTTAAAACCCTCTAAGCGGTTGTTTTTCATTTAATCCTATAATAACGACCGCTGAATAGCGGTTTTTTTATTAAAATTGACTAATTTAAAATTTAAAATTATTTATGCATTCAAGGTTTTATTACAAAGGTTATCGACTCAACTAAAAGGGATTTATAAATCCTCAACCTTTTGTAATAATTAACCAGAACGAAAATGCAATCCGATAATTCATTAACCCAAATACACATGATAGTAGTAATGCACAAGGACGCCACCAAGCAGATGACTGAGCACGTGCTTCGCATAATCGAGGAGCACGGTTTGCGCGGTGAAGCGATGTTCGGTGAACAGAGAACAGCTATTGGCGTAATCGGCGACAAAGAAAAACTGGATGAAGGAAAGGTAATGCGTCTCCCAGGTGTTAAAGAAATTTTACTTGTCAGTAAGCCGTATAAAAAAGTTAGCCGTGAATACAAACCAGAAAACACGATTGTGAAGGTCGGTAATGTGGAATTCGGGAAAGCTAAGCCCGTGATAATCGCGGGGCCATGTGGCGTGGAATCCGAAAATCAGATTTTAACAATTGCCAGAGGCGTGAAAAAATCCGGTGCCCAGATGCTTAGGGGCGGAGCTTTCAAACCCAGGACATCGCCTTATTCGTTTCAGGGCATGGGTGAAAAGGGTTTAAAACTACTCGCGAAAGCCCGAAAAGAAACAGGATTACCGATTGTTACTGAACTTATTGCAACCGAGCATCTTCCTTTGTTCGACAAATACGTGGATATGATTCAGATAGGCGCGCGGAATATGCAGAATTTCGATTTGCTTAAAAAAACCGCTCAACTCAAAAAGCCGATTTTGCTGAAGCGCGGAATGTCAGCAACAGTAGAAGAATTTTTGCTTGCAGCCGAATACATCTTGAATGAAGGGAATAGCCAAGTTGTCCTGTGCGAACGTGGAATTCGGACGTTCGAGACTTCGACACGCAACATCCTTGACCTGAATTCTCTTGCGGTAATCAAAGAGACTTCTCATTTGCCGATTATTGCGGACCCGAGCCACTCGGCAGGTCGTTATGACTTAGTTCCACCGCTCGGTTATGCCGCATTGGCCGCAGGCGCGGACGGTCTGATTATAGAAGTGCATAATAAGCCTGATGAAGCATTGAGTGACGGAAAACAGTCGTTGACAATCGAGGCTTTTAGCGAAATGATGAAAAGGCTAAAAAACATGCATCTTTTAAATGGAAATAATTAACAGCTGAAATCGATTGTAGAGTGTCTTTCGCCTTGCGTCTGCGAAGAGCGTACCGTCTAACGTCTGGCGTCTAACGTATAACGGAAATACAAGACGCAAGACGCTTACCGCCAGCCGGTACGCATATCGCGAACGCAGGACACCTGACGCAAAACTGTACGCATTTCGCTAACGTAAGACATCAGACGAAAGACAAAATTTCTTACAGACTAATTGAGCAAAAATGATCAAATTTATATTAAGAAGCAGACCTCTTTCCTCAGAAATCCTCATTGAAGAAGGGCTTTTGGATAAAAGCGGAAAATTTTTGGATGAAAAATATACAGACAGCCGTTTCGCTATTATAACCGATACGAATCTTGAGAAAATTTATGGTGAAAAACTTAAAAAAATCATCCCGAGATCATTTATTTTGAGTATTCCTTCAGGAGAAAAAAGCAAAGACATAAAAACAATAATGTCCCTTGCGGAAAATATGCTTAAAGAAGAAGTCAGTCGTTCCGATGTCATAATCGGTTTCGGCGGCGGAATGGCAACTGACGTGGCGGGTTTTATTGCCTCGATATATATGAGGGGCTTAAGGTATGTAATCATCCCGACATCTCTTCTTGGGATGGTGGATGCCGCTATTGGCGGAAAAACTGGCATTGATTTTATCGCCAAAAATATTCTGGGTTCAGTATATCTGCCTGAAGTGATTTTAATCGATCCTGACTTTTTAAAATCTTTCTCTGATCCAAAAAAAATCCCTGGATTGGGTGAAGTTGTAAAATACGCTGCCATTGCTGATACGTCGCTTTTCAAGGATTTCGAAAATGAGCCGCTAGATATGATGGCGATTATCAGAAAATCCGTGAAAGTTAAGGTCGATATTGTGGATCACGATATGAATGATGTTTATCTTCGGAAAATTTTAAATTTTGGCCACACTTTCGGCCACGCGATAGAAGCGGCTTTGGATTATACAATGCCACACGACCAGGCAATATGCATTGGCATGATGATTGCGAATCGTGTTGCCCAAAAACTCGGTAAGCAAAAACCGGAAACCGGAGAAAAAATAAAATCCGCATTAGAAAAATTCAGCCTGCCAACGGAATTGCCTAAAAATTTGACGATCGAAGGCCTAATGGAATTCGTAAAAAAGGATAAAAAACGTCATGGGGACAAAATATGGTTTATCATCGTGCCTGAATTGGGCAGGGCGGAAATAGTGCCTTTGAAAGTTGAGGAATTGATTGAGTTGGCGAAATAGTTTTACTTGAGACTCTTATTTAAAAACTTGCGATAATACTATGACACGATTGATAAATTGAAATAGTCAGCATATATTATCGGATGATACATATAACAAATTAATAATAAAATATATACAAATAGCTTAAAACGATATGTTCAAACTACAAATAAAAATTCTGCTACTAATAACATTGAGCTTTTTCTTAGTAGGCGGGCTTAATTTGGCACATGCGAATGTTATTAGCGTTGATTCGATAAATTGGAGCGTTTTTCATAAAGACATTAAAACACCTATTGAAGAATGTATTCAAAAGAAACCCAATGGCGCCAATCAATGTATTGCTCTTATTCCTACGTTGTTGGATACAATTGGGTCAGATGCGGAAAAGCTGGAGCTTGAAAAGACTTGTAGCATGCTACAAGAGGAAACTCTTAGTAATGTTTGTTATGCCAATCTGGCTCTTTTAAGCAAGGATGAGGCCTTTTGTTTAGATTGGGAGCCATGCAGGCGCATATTGGAATATGCCAAGGCGCAAGGGCGTAATCAGGTTTATATCACCGATGAAATCAATTCACAGGGTGGCATGGGCAATTATATTTTGAATAAGGAGGGGCAAATTACAGGAATAACGGAAAAGGAAAAAATTAATGACGTAACTACTGAACAGGCAATGCGACCCTATCCCGATTATGCCCAGCTGGCAAAATGCATTTACGATAAGTGGGGGTGGGATTACTGCAAGGAATATGGTAACTGGGCAGCGGGCCAAGATGAAAAATTTGCTGAAGAATTTATTAAAATCTGCGATTCGATAACAAAACCAAGCCTTGAGCATAGTGCTTGTCGAGCTCGCCTCGCCAATATAAAGGGCAATGTGGATTATTGCGATAAAAATGATGTCCAGTGCTATGGTTATTTTGCCACACGTGAAATAAGTCCAACGGTTGTAATATCGCCAGGTACAGATTTAAGCGATTTGGGTAAAAAGATAAGCGCGATTTTGAATGCCGACCGTTTTGATGGAGCTCCACAGCAATGCTTAAGGAAAAGTTGGGAGTCTTCAATCGACGCTTGCTTGATAAAAATCATCGAACCTATCTATTCATCAGGCGAACCAAAAGAAACTTTAACTGCCCAGGAATTGGAAGACATTAAATACATTTGCAATTTAACTATTGAACCGGAACAATCGAACGTAAAATGTATCGATTGGATATCGGGGAAGTTAAAAAATATTAATTTATGCCAGTATGCCATCGAGCCGAGCGAATGCCTTAATCACCATCTCATTTATGCTACAAGCAAGGATGAGCAAAAAAAATTATGTGAAAAAATAGAAAATTCTGAATTGCAAAAAATTTGTTTAAACCAAAAAGTTCAACAGGTTTTACCAACCCTACCCCAAACCCCATCAACTCCGTCATCGAAAGGAACAGGAGTATATTACAATTATTTGATTCTTGCGATATATTTGATAGGTTTTATAGCCTCCATTTTGCTAAGAATAAAATTTAAAAAAGGTTTTTGGGATATATTCATTATTTTATTTGGTTTTAGCCTATTCTTTCATATTGCATCATATATTGCTTACTCATTACGTTTAGCAACTTTGATGAATTTTTTTAGCACTTTCGGGTCCAATTATTATTCGATTGTGCGGGAAAAGCTTTGGGGCATCGCTCCAGGGTTGCCAGGGTGGCTCCATATCCTAATTACCGATCTAATTCCTTTGGTTATTTTAATTCCAATTGGTTTAATCCCTTTAAATAATTCACGAATACGTATTCCGACAATGATTTTTGCATTAATTGTAGCTATTTTTATAATAATTTCTTGGCCTATTCTTTAAATTAAACTTAGTACAGGTTTGATATAGTATTTAAATTTTTTTTTTCGAGTTTACGAGCAAAGCGAGTTGATATATCGTTATTTCGATGAAAAAAATCTTAATCGCCACCACCAACTTCGGCAAATACAAAGAACTGATGGAAGTCTTAGGCGACCTTCCGATTAAATTCGTGTCGCTGAATGATGAAAAAGTTGATGAACAGGCAGATGAATATGAAGATACCTATGAAAAAAATGCTATTATAAAAGCTGAATTTTTCGGACGTAAAACAAATCTTCCCTCAATCGCGGATGATTCGGGAATAATTGTCGACGTACTCAAAGGAGAACTCGATGTCCACACAAGGCGCTGGGGCGCAGGCGCGTATGCGAGCGACGAAGAATGGCTGAATTTCTTTCTACACAGATTAGCCTTTGAGGATAATCGTAACGCGACGTTTGTGAGCGCTATCGCGCTATATCGCCCAGGCGAGGAAACACTGACATTCCGAGGCGAATGCAAAGGAATTATTTTGCCAAAGCCACAAATAGCGGTTGAGCCTGGCATTCCCTTATCTTCCGTTTTTCTGCCCGAAGGCAAAAATAAGGTTTTTTCCGCCTTGGATAAACACGAAAAAAACGAAATTTCGCATCGCGGGAAAGCGATAAGGCAATGTCATGATTATATTTTAAAACACCTATTATGATGCATCCTGGACAACCAGAAGAAAATTTTGATGAATTATTGGAAGAATTTATGCCTTCTGATATCAGGCAGGTAATTGAGGAAAAAGAGAGTAGTAGTAAAAGGCAACTCAGTTTACAAGAAATCATTGATCAATACCCGCCTGTACAGGAAGAACTGAATCTACATAATGAAACTAGCGAACAGGCTAAAGATGATATTAAAAATTTTATCGAGCATTCTCACCATAAAAGACTAAAAACCTTACGAATAATAACAGGGAAAGGTAGACATTCCGAAGGTGGCATACCGATTTTAAAAAAGGTGGCTTTAGAAAAAATCAGCGAACTAAGAGATCAAGGCCTTGTCCTGAGTTATAAATGGGAGGACGGCAAAATGAAAAAAAGTGGAGCGATTATTGTTTATCTTAATTGATTAAAATAGTAGCCAAATTGACTCCAGCTCCCCTGAGTCAGGCGCTGTCGCTTCGGTTCAGGGTTCGCGACTCCAAATTGACGCCATATTGAACGAGAAAAAGTCGATCCGGTGTCAATCTGGAGTCTATTTTGTGTCAATTTGGACTGAAATCCCGTACAATGTGAAATAGCGAGTCCCGCTTAGCGGGACCCTATTGATATCACCTCACTAACCTCAATGTTATTATCCGTCGCCATTCGCCACTTTTTGGAGCACTGTGAAATCGATAAAAATCAGTCCAAACGCACTTTGATCAGCTACGAGCATTATCTCGGACGTTTTCTTGAATTCGCGAAAGATATTGAAATTTTAAAAATCGACCAGGAATTAATAAAAAATTACCGCCTTTTTTTGAATCGCCTTGAAATAAAACATAATGAAAATTTGAGCGTAAAAACGCAAAATTACCATGTTATTGCATTGCGGGCATTTTTGAAGTTTTGTGCCAAAAAAGATTGGCCCACAATGCCGGCTGAAAAAGTCGATTTGGCTAAAATACCGCAACGGACAGTTGAATTTCTGACCAGAGAAGAGCTGGAACGGTTATTCCGTTACGCAGACGACGGAAAACAAATCGGGTTAAGAAATAGGGCAATATTAGAATTGCTTTATTCGACAGGCTTGCGAATCAGCGAACTTACGAGTTTAAGCAGACAAAATGTCGATCTTGAAAGGGGCGAATTTTCAATCCGCGGTAAAGGAAAAAAGGTCCGTATCGTTTTCCTCTCCGACCGCGCAAAAGCATGGTTAAAAGAATATCTGAATTCCCGTGACGATAATTTTGACCCGTTATTTCTGAATCACCGTAGACCGAGGAACAGAAAAAAAGATGATTTTAACTTGAAAGGCGAGCATCGCCGACTTACAGATTATACGATACAGGAAATGGTGCGCCTTACTGCTATAAAAGCTGGGATAACAAAACATGTTACGCCTCATACCATTCGCCATTCATTCGCAACTGAACTTCTTCTTAACGGCGCCGACATCCGCTCAGTCCAAGAGCTACTCGGCCATTCCAGCATTACGACGACTCAAATTTATACGCATATTACAAACAAAAAATTACGGGAGGTTCATCAGAAATTTCATCGGTAGGAGGAAGGCGGCTCCTCTTTGCGCAAAGCAAGGAGGAGGTGGTACTGATTTTTAGATATGATGTAATACTTCCTTCCGATCAAATCAAGACCGCCCCTTCCTCCCCGCCTAAAATAGGCGGGGCCACCTTCCTCCTGGCCTCGTTTCAAATGCTAAAAAATTAAAAACTAAAACTCCTTCATCAATTCTTCAATTTCCTCCTCCAATTCCTTTGTAACAGAAACTGTCATTGGGGCTGGAAAGATTTTTTCACCGATAACCAGATTAATTTTTTGTTTTCCGGGATGTTTTTCCAACAATTCCTTTAGTTTGAGGAAAAATTCTTTGCCTACTCCTTCATTTATTATAATTGAATGTTCATATTCTTTATCTGTGACTTCGGAAATATCTTTCGCAGAACTTTCATCAATGTCCATAACGGATTCGGCTTCTGCAATTTCTTCTTCTTCTAAATCCTGGCGTGAGACATGCTCGATTTTTTCCCCTTCAGTCCATAGACCTTCTTTTATTGCGATATCTTTTAGGGATTCGAGAGTCATTCCTTCAGCCTTATTTATAACAATCTGAATTTCACCCATTCGCTTCTCCAAATTACCTTCAACAATGACTAGATTATCCTCATGTAAAATATCGTAATTTTCCTTATAAACATTTGGAAACATCACCATATCAACTTTGCCGAACGGATCCTCGATTGTAAGCATCGCCATCATGTCGCCTTTTTTGGTTGTGACCTTGCGGAAAGTATTGATAATGCCCCCTACTTTGATGGGCTTGCCGACGGTTTTGGTCTCCAGTTGATCTAATGGGATTAGTTTTTTCTGGAACCATTTCTTAAGTCCAGCTAACGGATGTGATGAAACATATAAGCCCAGATATTCCTTTTCCCATTTTAGTTTTTCAGTTTGTGTGGCAGGCGTTACATCCGCTAGTTCCAGATGATGAGCCGGCGCGCTGGCGTCAAATTCGTCAAAAAGCCCGACCTGCCCAACATGATGCGATGTACCGGATTTTTTACCGAAATCAGCGATTGACTCAAAATTCAGGCCGATTTGTTTGCGCTCCCCAAGCGTGTCCATCGCGCCGCTGTAAGCAAGTGATTCAATTGTTTTTTTATTGCAAATTTTAGCTGGCACCCGAAGCGCGAAATCTTCAATGGATTTGAATTTTCCGCCCTGGTTACGAGCCTCGATTATCATCTTCACAGACCCCTCGCCAAGACCTTTGATAGCGGAAAGCCCGAAGCGTATTTTGCCGTCTTCAACATAAGTAAAATTAGACAAAGACTCATTTGCATCAGGCGGAAGGACCTGGATTCCCATTTGCTCGCATTCACTGATTTCAATTACAATGCGGTCGGTATTTCCGTAATCAGCCGACATCAAAGCCGCCATAAATTGCGTTGGATAATGGGCCTTAAGATATGCTGTTTCGTAAGCAATCATCGCGTAACACGCCGCGTGACTCTTGTTAAATCCGTAACCTGCGAAAGGTTCGATGACTTTTTCAAAAATCATGATTGCGAGCTCTCTTTTTTGCCCTTTTGCAACTGCTCCTTCGATAAATTTTTCGCGTTGCGCCTCAAATTCCGTGATTATTTTTTTGCCTATCGCGCGGCGCAGAATATCCGCTTCGCCCAATGAAAATCCAGCAAACTCCTGCGCTATGCGGAGTATCTGTTCTTGGTAAATCGCGATACCGTAAGTGGTTTTTAATATCGGTTCAAGTGATTTATGGAGGTAGCTGATTTCTTTATGCCCGTGTTTGCCCTTGATATAATCCGGTATCCACTCCATCGGGCCGGGCCTGTACAAAGACACCATGGCGATAATGTCTTCGAATTCTGTTGGTTTCAGACCTTTCAGGTAACGTTTCATGCCAGCGGATTCAAGCTGGAACACGCCTGTAGTTTCGCCTCGTGCCAATAGCGCATAAGTTTTTTTGTCATTTATCGGTATTTCTTTCCGGTTGATTTTTTTGCTCGTAGTTCGCTCAATGATTTTCAAAGTGGTCTGCAAGATTGTGAGGTTTTTAAGTCCTAGAAAGTCCATTTTCAGCAGGCCGAGTGCTTCAATCGATTTGGCTTCGTATTGAGTGATAAGACCCTGCTCATCTTTTGGCGGTCTTTGCAGTGCGGTGTATTTAGTGAGCGGTTCATCAGCAATCACGACCGCGCAGGCGTGCACAGAAACGTGGCGGACAGCGCCTTCTAATTTAAGGGCGTTATTCATGACCTGTTTATAAATTTCTGATTTTTCAATGGCATCGTGAAGCTCAGGAGATTCAACAAGCGCCTCCTTTAATTTTGTACCAGGTCGCTCAGGTATCAGTTTGGCAAATTCATTCATCTCAACAAACGGTACGCCAAGCACGCGCCCGACGTCTTTAACAGCCGCGCGGGCGGCCATTGTCCCGAACGTGCATATCTGCGCCACGCGGTCGCGCCCGTATTTATTCGCGACATAATCCAGCACTTCATCTCTTCGGCTGTCCGCGAAATCCAAATCGATATCAGGCATGGAGATGCGCGCGGGGTTCAGAAACCGTTCAAACAAAAGATTATATTTTAGTGGATCTATTTCGGTTATATCCAACGTATAAGACACAAGAGCCCCAGCCGCAGAACCTCTTCCAGGACCGACTACTATTCCTTGGTCCTTTGCCCATTTCACAAAATCCCAAACTATCAAAAAATACCCGACAAAACCCATGTCGATAATAATTTGGAGTTCAAAGTCTAACCTGTCGACTAATTTTTGGATTGCCTTATCCTTAGTTTCAAATTTCAGCCCTGAGCCCTGAGCTTGTCGAAGGGCCGAAGGGCTAATTTCAAATTTCGAAGGATCGAGTTTATATTTCTCAGCCAGACCCTTGTAACAAAGTTCCCTGATATAATCCTCCGGCTTCTTTTTATCAGGCATTGGAAACGCAGGTATCAGGTATCGGCCGAATTCAAAATTCACATTGCACCTTTCCGCGATTTTCACGGTATTTTCAAGCGCTTCAGGAATATGTGCGAATGCTTCATACATTTCTTCAGGGCTTCGCATAGAAAAATCGGAATTCATCATCGACATACGTCCTGCGTCATCAACATTCTTGCCAGTTTGTATGCAAAGCATGATATCCTGCGCCACATTGTCTTCTTTATTAACGTAATGGCAGTCGCATGTCGCCACTATCGGAATGCCTAGGTCCTTATGCAAACCAATCAGCTTGTCATTAACCATTTTTTGCTGGGGAAGTGTCGGATGGTTTTGGATTTCCAAATAAAAATTATCCTTTCCAAATGTGCTTTGAAATCGTTCGATTAATTCTTTGACTTTTTCATTATCTTTATTCAAAATCGCCTCCGGAAGATCGCCGTGCAGACAGCCAGAAAGAGCGATTATGCCTTTGGAATATTTTTGAAGTAGTTCCCAGTCAACGCGCGGTTTATAGTAATAACCTTCAAGATGCGCGATTGTCGTCATCTTGAGAAGATTTTCATATCCTTCCTGTGTTTCAGCTAAAAGTGTCGCGTGGGTCCGCTTGTTATCGATCTGGTGCCGTTTATCGCTCAGTTTGTTAAATGCAATATAAACCTCGCAACCGATAATTGGTTTTATTTTATGCTCCTTGCAGGCTTTATAGAATTCAATGCACCCATGCATTACTCCGTGATCCGTAAGCGCGACAGCAGGACTCCCCTGTTCAATGGCTTTTTTCACATAAGCCGACGGCGGGCTCAGGCCATCCAGAAGAGAGTAATAAGAGTGGACATGAAGATGTACGAACGACTTATTTGGCATCGTAAATAATGATATTTGGGATTTAAGGATACCACATCAAATAGACTATTTAAATAATCCTGTCGGAGTTCATGTTGACTTCATGTGGACTTCATGTAGATTGAAATTCTGTTTTATTCTAATTACATTCATTAAATTCAAAATCTGTATAGATATTTTTCGATATAATTTCCCAAAAGTATCTGTCTTTTTTTTGTTTAAATATCCTTTCATATATAAAACTCTGATATGATTTTGGGTCTCATCGCTAGACGCTAATGCTATAGATAAAAATCTGAAAAAATCTCTTTGATAAAACTTTCTTCCATAACCCTCAACAATATTTGAAGTCGTTGAAGCAGAGGATCGAATCATCTGGTCAACCTCAGGAATCGTCCAATAATCTGGAATTTTGATTATTTCTTTATAAAGATCGTTACGCGCCTGATCCGCAAGTTGATAAATTCTCAAATCTCTAAAATTCATAAAATTCAATTAGATACAAAAAAGGGAATCACTTTATCGCAAAATCAACATGAAGTCCACATGAAGTCAACATGTAATCAATCAGAAAGATATCCTTCTACAAACTTCCTCGCATCCTCCTTATTTTTAATAACTCCCTCGATCTGCGCCTCCCGCATAAATCCAAGGATTTCTTTGATTTTCGGACCCGGTTGCAATCCAAATTCTTTCTGCAGATCTTCGCCTGTGAGAATTGGTTTATAATGGTCTTCCAAAAGAGGTTCCTTATTAAATTCGTCGTATAGCTTCATTATTCGATTATACAGCGACAGGTCAACAGGCATTGAACCGTGTTCGTCGCAATAATGCAGGCGCATCAGATCCATAAACCATGGGTGCCAGAATAAGGCTACCTGATGAGCGCGCCGCATTTCCGGGATAAAACCAATGGCCATATGATGATCGATTAGCCATGTTATTTTGGTGATTTCAGACCTGCTGAATTTCAGTCGTTTTAAAACATCCTGCGCCATTTTTGCAGATAAGGCGGCATGCCCGTCAAAATGTATCCTGTCGGGTTTTTTAGTAAAAGTTGCCGGCTTTCCGAGGTCGTGCAGAAACAACGCCCACACAAGTGCCTTGCTGACAAATTCCGCAGGCATGTCGTGAAGGGATTTAAGGATATGCGTGAACACATCGCCTTCCTGATGGTATTTGAGCGGCTGTTTTATGCCTTTACAAGCCGTAATTTCAGGCAAAATGTATTCTAAAATGCCGAAATCATCCAGTTCCTTCATGCTGTGCGCGCGGTGCGGATGCAAAAGCATTTTGGTCATCTCATCTGAAATGCGCTCATTCGATATGTCTTTAACCAGATGACAGAGCTCCTGAATTGCTTTTTTTGTCAGAGGGTCGTATTTAAACCCAAAATTGTTCTTAAACCTTACTCCGCGCAGAAGCCGAAGATGGTCTTCTTTGACCCTCTCATGCGGTTCGCCGATGAACCGGATGATTTTATTTTTGATGTCTTTTTGTCCGCCGACAAAATCCAGCACTTTCTTTTTTATCGGGTCATAAAAAAGCCCGTTGATCGTAAAATCGCGGCGCACAGCGTCCTCTTTCGCGGACGTAAAGATTACGGCGTCTGGACGCCGCCCATCAGAATAACTGCTATCCGAACGGAATGTCGCGATTTCAAACTGGTGCCCGTTTACCGCGACCATCATAACGCCAAATTGCCTGCCGATTGGGATTACTTTGCAGACATGATGTTCCTCATCGGTTACCTTAATTTTTTCATTTCCCAAAAGACTTTCGATTTCGTCAGGTTTTGCAGAGGTAGCGATATCATAATCCTTTGGTTCCTGCCCCATCAGCATATCCCGGACTGACCCACCTGCAAAATAAGCCTCGAATCCTGCTTCCTGAAATTTTTTGACGATTTGAATCGCAGTGTTAAGCATAATGTATATCTGTTAATCAGATTATATCAGATTGTCTTCATTTATTTCGAATTTCGAGTTTCGAATTTCGAATTTTGGAATTTGGAACTTGGAATTTGAATTTTTTTGGAAATTGTAAATTGGAAATTAGAAATTTTTAATAATAGTGTTGTCCTCCTCTAATTTATCTGTTAATTTTAAATTACGAAATAACAACAAGACGAGATAATTTGTTGTGTCGTCGTGTCGTCGTTTCGTTACTTTGTTAATAAAACGACTATGAGCACCAAAAAAATCCTCGGATATCTGGATCCAAAAAACCAGAACCTCCCTAAAATAAATATCAAATACAATTTTAAAAAAATAGACAATATTTATGTGCCTGTTATTGAAAATGAAGAAAGGCAAACTGAAAAACTATTCCCATTTGCAAAAAAGGCAAAAATTTCCGGAAAAAAAGGAGAGCGCAAAGGGGTCACCAATAACAATCAGGATTACATTTTTATCGGAATTGGCCAAAAAAAGGATGTGAACAACAGAAATATACGTCGTTTTTTCGGCACGAATTATCTTGCCTCGACTGGTAATAATCCTAAATCTGTCGGTTTTTATTGCGAACTGGATTGGCTTACAGTAGCCGCAGCAGGTGTGCTTGTAGCGGCATTAAATCCAACGATGTTCAAACCAAAGCCAAAAAAAGAAAATATCCCTAATGTGTTTTTCGTTAATCCTGAATTCAGGGCTAAGAAAAAACATGTTAAAAAAGAATTAAAATCCGGGCTTATTTTGGCTGAAGGTAAAAATTTAATGCGCATACTTGGCGCAATACCGCCAAATATTTTGACAATACCTGTTTATACAGAAGTAATAATGGAGCTGGCTAAAAAATGGCGAGTAAAATGCGAACATGTGCCGAAAGATAAACTAAAAAATTACAATCTGCTCACTGCGGTTTCAGCAGGCAGTAATGATAAATCCGAACTTCTGATTTTTACTATCCATCCGAAATCCGGCGCGACAAAAAAAAGCGTCGCGCTGATAGGAAAAGGCCTTACTTATGATTCAGGCGGTTTGCAGGGCAAACAGCAGTATATGAAATGGATGAAGGAAGACATGTCCGGCAGCGCTTCTGTGCTCGGCGTTGTTCTGAATATCGTTAAAGGAAACCTGGATTTAAGAGAGACGACGCATTTTTTAATGCCTTTGGCGGAAAGCCTGATGGGAAGTGGCGCCATGCGCGCTGACGATGTATACGCGGCAGCCGACGGACAGACAGTTGAGATCAGCAATACTGATGCCGAGGGTAGGCTGATTTTGGCGGATGCCATATGTTATGTGAAAAATAATTTCAAAAATACTGAAACTTTCTACACAATCGCCACATTGACTGGTCATTGCATTATAGCCTTGGGGGACATATATACAGGCGTAATTTGCAATAATGAAGAATTGGCCAAAGAGGTTATCGCTCTTGGCAAAAAAACCGGCGAATACATGCACATAGCGCCATGGGACCTGGATTACGATGACAACAATTCTTCTTACGCGGATATGGCTAATATCGGAGAAGTAGACCGCGAAGCAGGATGGATCAAAGCAGGGCTTTTCCTTTACAAGTTTATGCCGAAAGCGAAAAAAGAGGAGAATCAGGCAAAGTTTTGCCACCTCGATATTGCGGGCACTATCGATATGTACGAAAAAGGCAAATCTTGGAGGCGGAAAGGACTTAATTCTGGCATTGGAGTTGGCCTGCTTACAAAATTATTGACGAAATAACCTTTATTTCGCGTTTCGCAATTCGTATTTTGCATTCCCATTTTGCAATTAGCATTTGGTAATTTTCCCGTTCATCAGAATATCAATGTAAAATGAAAAATGTTGAATGTTGAATAGAATGCGAAATCTGAAATGCGAGATGGGAAATGAGCCCGACGGAGTCGGGCTATAGACCCTTGACACGCCATAAAAAATATGCATATTATGAAGAGATGTGTGATTTTTGGTTATAAATAAACAAAAAATGACCCTTTATTTGTAAGCAAATTTATGTATTGACAAATTAATAATTTTATAGTAAATTATATATCTTGTAATAATTATATAAGTATGCCTAAACCAGCTCAACAAAACATAGGTCCGGGAAATCCACAAACTCCAGAAAACCAATCGCAAGGCTTGAGATCCTTATTAAGATCTTTGGTACAAAGAATTCGAACAATTTTGAACAAAGTTGGGGTTTTGCCTAAACCAACCCAACCAAACACAGGTATGGGTAGTCCTCAAATGCCAGAAAGCCAATTGCAAGGCTTGGAACCGATTATACAAAGATCTCGAGGCTATGTCAGACGTGAAGTTCTAGGAATATGTGCACTTCTCGGAGCTACAGCGATTTTAGGGTTATGTTCTGATAAAAACATGACCGAAGTGCTTGAAGAACGGGAAAAACGTAAAGCTAAAGTTGGGGGTGTGGATAAAAAACCACAGGACACAAAAAGTCCAGCAACTGCATCATCACAACCTGCTACCCCTAAGGCTGAAACTCCAAATCAGAGTACGCCCGATGCAGAAAAATATGAAACCTTTATGGGCGTTAAATTAAAAATCGTCACCCCAAAACATAAACCTGATGAATTACCAGCATTACAGCAAAGCCTATTGAAAAAACCCGGTGCCAGATATGACAGACATACAGGCAATGTGCTTTACGGGACGCCTGCAGTCTACATGATGGATGAGCCAGTAGTTGAATTTGAACATACTTTAGTCGAAGGTTATGGGAAAAAAAGTAAAATATTTAATGGCAAGTTAAAGCTAAAAATAAGTGCTGCCAAAGCCCTTATCCAAGCTGAAAAAGAATTAGGTGAACCCATTCCTGTGCGTGAAGGGATAAGGACAAATCAACGGCAAAAATTATGGTATGAAAGAAATAACTGTTTAGGTGAATTTGCAAAAAGAGGCTGTGAAAAAAGGCCTTATCCAACAGCGCCTCCAGGCTTGAGCGAGCATGAGAAAGCGCAGGCAATTGATATCGATACAAGAAAAAGGGCTAAATATAAAGCAGTTCTTATTAAATATGGTTTTTTAGATGATACCAGAAAAGATCTTCCTCATTTTACGTTTAAAGCAATACCGTTTACAGCCAAAGACAATGCAATATCAAAATGGAATGATAAATATGCAGAATCACCTGAATGGAAAAAATGGATTATGAGACAAGAAATTAGTCTAGGGAAAATATTAGGTTTTTAATAAATAAATTTAATAATTTATGTCAAGAAGAACACCTGAAAGTCCAACGGGAAATGATAGAAGCTCACAAAATAAAGAAACTGTGGTTTTAAGCAGCAGGGATAAAATTATTGGGGTTATTATATTAGGAATAGTTGCAGTTGTATTACTCCGAGAGTCAAATACCCCAGTTAATGAAGCTTCAAAAAGACGTGATGAGGCAAAGACTATCAAGATTGATCCAAAAAAAACTGAACAAAAATCCACACCGCCTGCATCTGGCAGTGTACCAATTGTTGTAGAAAAAAAAGAGCCTACTAGCAAACCAAATGAAAACCCTGCTGAAAAATATTTAGGTCAATGGAGGGCACATTATGAATTTCTGAAGCCAGAAAAAGTTTTAAAAATTTCGGTTTTAATAAATATTGGTTGTGATATTAGAGCAAATGTTGCAAAATTAGATATCAAAAAACCCTTACCACAAACTACCATGAGTCTTCAAAATGGCAAACAGGCTAATTTGATGATACCAATTGAAACAAAAATAAATTATGATTGTAAACCAACTAATCCTTTATTTCAAAGTGATAAAAACCAAAAAAAGGGGGCTATTTCATCAACTGGTGGTATTTATGATTTAAGTGGTGAACATCTTATTATTTCTAAGCATAAAGAAATTGGCGGGGCTATTGTTTTGGGAATACGAGAAAGAAATAGGCAGACAGAGGTAAGTGTTCCTTCATCCTACAATTCGAAAAAAATAAGCAGTAAACTTAGTGGATGGCTGGCCATAAAAAGGGCATCCCGATAATATATTTTGATATTTATTTTGTATGAAATTTGTTGCCTCAATCGAAAATCCTAGGGAATCAGATGAAAGAAGCGGTGAAACCTCACCCGCCAGTTTAGAAACTATTATCAAAAATACACGAAATAACATTGCTGAAAACAAACTGGGTATGGCTGTATTGGTAACATGCTCATTAATTCTTGGTCTTTGTACAGATCTTAATATGACTGAAGTTTTGGAAAAGGTGGAAAAAAGAGAAATGGCTGAAAAAGAAAAAAAGAGGAAAGATAAACAATCTGGCATAACTGCAGTTAAGGTTGAAAAAACTGACGAAAAAGATAAACGGGTTGTTGAAAAAAAAGAGGAATCAAAGGAACAACCGACAATAGTGAAAAAAGAAGATGATGAAGAGACCAAAAAGCTTAAAGAAGAATTGATAGAACAATATAAGCATAAAAATCCAATCACTGATCCATTCACTGGGAACTTAATGTGCAAAGCAACTGGTATCAAAGCTATACAAAAGGCTGTTGAAAGAGGTGAAGATAAAGTCAAAGAGCCTATTGTGGGATTTGATTTTTGCGGGAACGGAAAGGTAACCTATGGTATTTGGACAGAAATTGAAGCGCTTAAAAGAGCTCAGGCTAATATGCAGGCAAAAAAAGAGTCAAAAGCATGTTTAAATATCGCGTCATCTTGCAGATCACAAAAATACCAAAATAAGATTTGGCGAGACGCTTGGGTTTATAGAAATGGGCAAGTGGTTAAACAGTCGAATGGTGATCCGGTTACATCATATGTGGTAGGTAAACCTTGCCATAGTTTCCATGAAATATGCCGCGCTTTTGATATTGATAACTGGCGACAGGCGCAATCCTTTTTACACGCTGAAGGATTTGCTGGCGGCAGTCGCGGTTTAACGGATGATTACAGGCATTTTTCACGGGGTGGAGAGTTTATAAACGCAGATATAATTTCTATAAGAAATATGAAAAACCAGCTAAAACTAGCAAAAATAAAAGTAATAAATACTGGTAAGAAAATCTTTAGGAAAAGAGGATCTAGAAAAAAATAGTTTAGTATTGACAAATAATATTAATATTATATAATTTATACCTTAATATTAAATTAACTTATGTCACACGGACCTGAACATGGCGATAAATCGCCGGGGGCAAAACCTGCAGCGGCGCCGCAGCCAGATGCTAAACCAAAGGCACAACCAAATCTTGAGCCAAAAATAATTGATACTGACCCGGATGAAGAAAGGAAAAAAGAAGTAATACAGCGTATATGGCTATTGCGTTTGATAGTAGTATTAACTCTTGTTGGCGGACCTATAGCAACGTATTTTTTACGCAAACCAACTATTATACCCAATCAGCAATACGATACGCTGGTCCAGCAAAGAGGTGCTGATTTAGCAGCTGAACAGGAGCTAAATAATAAATTGAATCAACAAATTTTAGGCAAAGGCGGTGTAATGAATGATTTTAACCATAACGCCATCCCACCGCGCCTGAAAGACAGATCTACAAATATTCCAATTGTACATGTTCAAATACCCGGAGAACGCACCTACAATTTAATAGAGAGAGATAAAAAGGGTAATCCTTCACTAAAAACAGCTGAAAGAGATAAAGGCTGGTATGCTAAAGCTAAAAGGACGATAGGTGTTATTGGGGATTGGTTTAAAACAATTTTTGGCAGTTCAAAAAAAGATGGAAAAGAAAAACCGCTTGAAGAATATGATCAAATTTTTGAATTAAATGAAGAGTGCGCTGAAAAATTTGAAGCGTTCAGGCTGGAAGTAGTCAATACGCTTGGAATAGACATGCGCATTATTTCTGGATTTGAGTCCAATGCTCACAATTTTTTAAGGATGCAGAAGCTTAATCCCAATAAAACTATCGATCCTGCAGAAATGGGTGGGCCTACAACTACAGGTGAATGTGCCTTTGAAATTAGCCCGGTTAATGCGACAAATAGAAAAATTCCTCGTGTTGATGCTAATGGCAATGTAACTTTTATTGGTGATAATGTGGATAAAAATAATAAAGATGATACTGCGGCGCTGGAAGCTCAGATTGATGAAGCTACAATTGGCCAGACAGGAGCTTTTGACGCTGTTATGGGAACCGCTCAAAAACATGGATTTACCGGCAGTCATTGCGGAGAAAGAGGTAAGCCATATCTTTTTGTTTCAACAGATACTTTGCCAAAAGATCATCCTGGAAGGGATTGTAACAGAAATAGCAAACATTACCTTGAAAACAGGGAATATTTAGCCCAAAACCCTATTGTTTATAAATATGAAAATATAGATGACATACTTTTAGATATGTGCACAACATATAGGGTTAAATGTGGTGCATTGCTGTGGCGTAAAGTAAAAGAAAAAGGAAACCAAGGTATTGAAAAAGGTATTGAAAAAGGAAACCAAGGTATTGATTGGCTCAAAGAACAAGGCGCCAAAATCGACATTTGGATCCAAAATAAGGAAAATAAAGAAAAGTAAAAGATAAGATTTTGGCAAAAAATAAAAAAGAGGCGACTGACGTAATTTAATACGAGTGTTGCTCTGTCGTTTCGTTGTGCCTGCCTGCCGGCAGACAGGGGTTATATTTAGCTTGAAGTTGGGGAATGTATGATGAAGGTAAGCAAAAACCTTTAATACATAACACATTCCCAATGCAACATTACCAAAAAATCATGCGCAGGTTA
>Ga0315276_10000162_pt1 | contig 54344 bp, 39 predicted proteins | sample YL17G05_0_MG_FD_204542 | JGI IMG/M metagenome (GOLD analysis project Ga0315276, IMG submission 204542) | Sediment microbial communities from Yellowstone Lake, YNP, Wyoming, USA - YL17G05_0 | ecosystem: Environmental > Aquatic > Freshwater > Lake > Sediment | place: USA: Wyoming | collected...
GTTTGTTGGTGAAAAAAAAGGTATTGCTTTTTGCGGTTTGCTATGGTAGAAGGTTGTTACAAGTTTTGGGAGAGCGTTTATAAGAAAATTAGATTAAGAAAGGCAGGTTGTATGATGTTGACGCAGATTATGATTGTGAGAGCGATGGTGTCGATGGCAGTGGTATGTTTGGCGGTGGGATTGTTGTCGTCGTGTTCAAGTGTGGCTGTGAGCAGTGGGCCTGGGCCGTACGGCGGTGAAACCAAGGAGCAGCGAGAACAACGGATGGCGTGGTGGCATGAGGCGAAGTTCGGGATGTTTATCCACTGGGGCGTCTATTCGGTGCCGGCGGGGACGTACGAGGGTAAACAGATTGAGGGGATCGGCGAGTGGATTATGAACCAAGGGAAGATACCCGTGGAACGGTATCAAGAATACGCTAAAGAATTTAATCCGTCTAATTATGATGCGGATCTGTGGGTGCGGCTGGCTAAGGAAGCCGGGATGAAATATATTGTCATCACCAGCAAGCACCATGACGGTTTTGCGATGTTTCACAGTAAGGTGAGCAATTGGAATATAGTGGACGCGACACCGTTCGACCGCGATCCGCTCAAGGAACTGTCGAAGGCGTGTAAGAAACATGGTCTCAAGCTGGGCTTTTACTACTCGCAGGCGCAGGACTGGTGCCATCCTGGCGGAGCGGCGGCAGGGGGCCACTGGGATAAGGCTCAAGACGGAGATATGAGCGAGTATATCCGTAATATAGCTGTGCCGCAGGTTAAAGAGATACTGAGTAACTATGGTGATATCGCGGTGCTGTGGTGGGATACGCCGGTGGATATGAATAATGAACGAGCCGAGATGCTGATTCCATTGGTGGACCTGCAGCGTGGTATCCTGGTGAATAATCGGCTTGGCGGCGGCTACGAAGGTGATTTCGGGACTCCCGAACAGTATATTCCCAGTGGCGGTATGCCGGGGCGCGACTGGGAGACGTGCATGACGATGAACGATACGTGGGGCTTCAAGAGCTATGACGATAACTGGAAATCGACCAGGACGCTGATTCGTAATCTGGTGGATATTGTCAGTAAAGGAGGGAATTATCTGCTTAACGTTGGTCCGACGAGCCTGGGCGAGATTCCCGAGCCGAGCATTGCGCGACTTAAAGAAATCGGCAAGTGGATGGATACGAACGGTCAGTCGATCTACGGTACAACGGCCAGCCCCTTCCATAAGCTTAGCTGGGGCCAGTGCACCAAAAAGGTTCATAAAAAAGGTACGACCCTTTATCTGCATGTGTTCGATTGGCCAACAAACGGTAAGCTGGAAGTGACAGGGCTGAAAAATGAGGTTCGCAAGGCGTATCTGCTGGCTGATCCGAAACAAGGCAAACTGAAGGTTTCGTGTGAGGAAGACGGCGTCGTAGTTTCGGTGCCGGGCATCGTGGTCGATCCGATCGATAGCGTGGTGGTACTGGAGATTGCCGGTGAGCCGGAAGTTGAGTCGCAGATGGTAAGGCAGCAGGAAGATGGAAATGTCGTGCTTACGGCCCGTGAGGCCGAGGTGGTAGGTGGGCAGGCGCGGTATGAACAGGGTGGCGGTAAAGATAATATCGGCTATTGGTCAAACAATGAGGATTTTGTGAAATGGACCATGAAGGTGACCAAGCCGGGTAAGTTCAGCGTCGATGTTACTTATGCCAATCCGGATGAAGGCGGCGAATACGAAGTGGCTTTGGGTGATCAGAAGCTGCCGGGCAAAGTCCATGCCACCAATAACTGGGTCAACTTCACCACGGAAACGATCGGTAGCCTCCAGATCAGCCAGGCGGGTAAATATGAGCTAACGGTTAAGCCTAAGAAAATAGCGGGGGGTGCGTTGATGAATCTTAAGGCAGTTACGCTCAAAGCGAACAGTCCCGGCTAACTTAACAGGGATAAAAGAATATGAACAAGCAAGTGATGAAGCGACGAGAATTTTTGAAGTTGGCGGCGGCGGGTACGGCAAGTGCTATGGTCGGTCAACTACCGGGTTGTGGGCTGAAATCAATAGAGAGCCAGGGGAAAATAGTCAGCGGACCACTGGCCGGCAAACGCATTTTAACGTTTAATTCAGTCATCCGCGTAAATCAAATCGAAGTTACCCGCACGCAAAACGCCGGTTTCGATGAATATGATCGGCATACGCCGGAAAACATAAAGGCGTTTCGACAGGCATTGGCCGACGGCTGGCCTGGAGCGGCGATGACGTGGGCGATGAGTTGGCAGGCCCTTCACGATCAAAGACCTAATTACAAGACCGCACGGAAGCTGGTACGTGAGTTTCATGACAAGTACGGCGATGACGTTACTTTTATACCGGGGGCCTTTTTTGCGAACATGTATAACACGCGAGAACAGGTCAACCGTGACATTCATGAAGGACTGGAACTGGTGGGTAAGATGATGGGCGGCAAATTTCGTTCGAAAAGCCTGATTGCGGGATTTCTTTCGTCGGCCAACCAGAAGTATCTAGCCGAACAAGAAGATATCCATGTATGCCAGGGCAATATCTGGAGCCAATTTGGCATCGACAACGGTGACGGTGACGGGTCAATCAGTTATCCCTATTATCCGTCAACAGAACATTTCTGCAAACCGGCCCAGGATAAGAATGATTTTATCGATTGCGTAAACCTTGACGGATGGACAATTGATTTTATCTGCGGCAGACGACTGGGTCTGGGCGGCTCTGGAAAGGAAGCGTATAACAGCCGTATGGGCGTAGGACCAATTGAAACGATCGGCTGGTATGGTCCTGAAAAAGGCCTGGAGCAGATGACAGAATGTACGGCGGCGCATTTCGACAAGGGAGTTGAGCTTAATAACTGGTCATGGGTGACCAACTGCTGGGAGATTTCACTGGTTCCGCAGATCGGCCATCTTGAGGTGCTGACCAGGTGGGCGGAAAACATTCGTAGTCGCTGGCCGAGCGCGCAGTGCCTGACGCTGGGCGATTTCGGAATGACCTGGCGGAAACAGTACAAAAACCACGACAGGTTGAATTATCGTTTTGTTCAGCGCGGCACCGGCATCGGGAGTAGTTATGCGAATCTGGAGATTCGCTGGTTTATGAACCGGCAATTTCGACTGGCATTGCTGCATGACTGGCAGAAAAATACGCCGGAGTTGGTGATCGATTTTACGCGATATGATGTGCCTGCCCATGAGCCGCAGGACTTGCAGCGTAACTGGTCTTTGCTGGGACAGATCAACCAAAAACAGACACGGTCGCAAGACAAGCCGGTGCCGCTGACAGCCCTGCCCTCAGAAGACCAGCAACGGATCTACCGACAATATCCACAACTCAAGAGTTGATGCCCAAGCCCGGTTGGTTTGATTGAGTAATCTCTTTGTCAAGGTTCAGGGTTTTTGAGGATATCTTACCGCGAATTGGCCTTGCTCTGGCTGAGAATCAATTGACTTATCCTGGGACTTGGCAGATTCAGCGAGCCATAAGCCTGAGCCGCCCGAGTTCGCAGTTCACTGTCAACGTCCAGTGAGCTGATGATTCGATTGTAAATGGCATCGATCTGTTCCGACAGCAGCAGATGGCCGTGCTTCTTGGCGGAGACGGTCAGGTTTTCAAACGCCGACAGACGGATCGGCATTTCGACGGTTTCGTCGAGCGCCAGGTTTGCGATAGCTCTTTGGGCCTCGGCGGAATCGATCCTCGCGAGAGTTTCAACTGCATTGTGCTGAATCTGGGGTCGCTTTTCATAAAGTGCCTCGATCAGCGGTGGTTCAGCGGCTTTAAGTGGCAAAACAGTGTTTCCCGTCAGGGCCAACCGATAGAGGACTTCGGCGGAGGCAGTGGCGTATTTATCGGCCAAATCGGATTCAAAGAATTTAGCGTTATTGCGTTCCATTATCTGAGAAGCCAATTGTCTGGCGGTACCGGCTGGTGAATTTTCCAGCATCACTGCGACAAATGGGTATTTCTCCTGGAGTTTGCTAAGAGATGTCAGAGAGGACGGATCGGAAAGAATCAAGGTTGGGCAAAAAGCCAAACGATGGTCCTTCTGCATTATTTTTAAGACTTCTTCCAGATTCGGATACTCAATATCACTGGAGAGCACTACCATATCGAGGCTTGGTGCTCTTTCGGCCCGTTCGAATGCTGTGGGAAACCGTTCGTCGGCGATAACATCGGCAAAAGCCTCTGAATCCCGTAAGGAAGCAACCATATTGTTACGTTGATCCTGATTGACGATAACCGCGAGAGCACAGAATTGTCCTTTTTGTCTGAGGGCCTCGGCCAGGATCGGCACAACCATTTCACTATGATCGAAATTCTTATGAGGCAGTACGCCGCCGACAGCCAGTGCGGCACTGAATCGAATTTCGCGGTCCGGGAAACTCATTGCTTTTATCAGGGGCTGACTGGCGTCCAGTTCATACAGCAGCGACTGTTGGCCGGAATTGCGTTGCAGCGTGTGAATTGCGGCCAGGGCTACCGGGCGATTGTGGTCCGTCAGTGCCCGTGCGAGCACGCGATGGAGGTATTCTGGTCCCATGGTCAGGGCGTAAGTGGCGGCATCGGGATGAAGCGGCCCAAAGTAGCCCGGCTGGACGTAACCTTCGGCTTCCAACCGGAAAAACGCTGAAAGCCACAGCGAAATCGCATCGGTCCTCGTAGAATCCAAACCGACTGACAATTCGCAACATCGCATCGTCATCAATTCGTCGAACACACCGCGTGGCACCTGTTCGACAAACAACCCGTTTTGATCGTTCCAGAACCAGAGGCTGGCTTGTTCCTGATTGGCCGGAACCGCCAAGGAGGGTAAATGGTTATAGTAAGACTCGGCCAACTGTTCGAACAGCATGGCTGCGGGAATAACTAATACACTGTTGTTCTGACGGTCGATGGCCCGATATGCGTTGATAGCGGCGTTTTTTAGCTCCAGCGAAGATTGAGGGTCTTCAATTACCTGTTGAATGTAGGGCAGAGCGTGTTCATAGCCGATTTTCTGGAGGGCATCCAGGACAACCAGTTTGATGTTCAGTTCTCGGGATTGCCCAAGGACCACCACCAGAGGGTTGATCGCCGGTTGCCCCAATTGCGGCATAGCCCAACTTATCAGAGATATTTCTTCCGACCGGTCAGGATCTCTCAGTGCCTCAATCATAATCGGCACGGCCCATTCGCCGGAATCTTTAAGGCGTTGCAGAGCTAACATTCGTGCACGGGTTGTTCCCGAGGAAAGCCTTTTTACCTCCACTGCTATACGCTCGGAGTCGGTCCGGCGCATGTATCGCCCCTTTTCAACCAGCTTTAGAACTTCGATAGCCACGTCTTTGATGGCCTGAGGTGCATTTTTCTCCATTAAACCCAGATTGCGATAATGATGGCCGTATTGGTCACTTTCCGCCAATTGTAACATGACAAGCGGGTCCGGCTCCAGCGCCAAAAGGGCCTTGCCGTACTCCTGAGCCGGCTCCCATTTTCCGATCAGGGTGTAATGCATCAGTTCGCCCCAGTATGCCCGGGTCTGTGCCTCCTTACTAGGCTCCTGCGTCTCCGTTTGCGCCAAGGTTGGCGCGAACACCAACAACAACACAATCAGTCCACACCATATAAAGGCTCCTGATCGGCCGGTGGGCCAACTGTTCGAACCGACTGCCATTGTATATTTTGCCAAAAACGAGCTTCTCGTTTTTCCGCTTTTGGTTTGCTTTTCGCTCATAATCGCGACTCCACTATATGTGATTTAGGATACCTAAAGTGCCTGCTGCTCAATAGTTAGCTGCGTCGATCCAGCTCGATCACAACAAGGCTGTCTGAGAGTCATTCCTGGGCGGGATACTTGCCGCAATCCATAACACGTTTATGGAAAAGTAGTTATGTTACTTATGCAATCTTCTCCCATTATAAGGTTCAAATTGCTTTTGTCAATCGAAAAACACTTAAGAGAAAAAAACGTTTTTTTGACAGGCAAAAGGAAATGGGTACAATAAGCGGAGATCGTTTTTTATGATGGGGGCGGATTATGCTTGCTTTTTGGCCGGAATTCTTATATCATAGTATGTGATTGTTAATGGCGAAGGAGTAGGATGAATAAGGATTCCCGTCAATCAATTCGAAGGTTTCTGGTGCTGTTGCTGGTTGTGGCGGCAGTGTGGGCGTGTTCCGCTCAAGGCGCTGTGCCCGAGTGGCAGAGCCGTGACGTCGATATCCGGATATCAGGCGGACTGCGGATTGTGTCGATCTCTGAGCCGGCAGGGTTTTTGGGCTTTCAAAATGTGGAATCGGCGGTTGTCCAGGAGCTTGGCGGCTATCCCCAGCCGCCGCTAGCGGGTTTTTCGCCTTTGGTGGCTGTGGCGACCTCCAACAGTCGCAGCTACGAGGAATTCGACTGGGAGCATGTTTTGCGTAGCAGCTACGTTGGTTCGGCCCTGAACCCTCCGGCCAACGAAAACTTCGTGATCGGGATATTCGATAGCGGCTCGGTGATCGATCTGGTTTCAGGTTCCAGTGCCACTACGCTGGGTCTGGCCGGTCAGTACCTTACATCCAACGAGTTTCCGCTTGGCGGCGTCGGCGGTACAATCAACGGTGTGCTCAGCCAGCCTGTCGGTATTTTCGCGGCTGGTCTGGGTGCGATTGGTTCCAACGGCCAGCTTGATCTGAATCAACTGGTGGGCCATACTAATGTTTCCGCGGTTGTAACGGGGCCAATCACCTGCGGTAGCGAAGAAGTAATAACGGCAGTCGTTGGAACGCCAATGCTGTCATTTTTCACCACCGTCATCCGTAATGACACTCTCCAGGTGGTTACCGTCAATGACGAAACGATCGTCAGCCCAGACGTACAACTGCTCGAGTCGTTCGAGCCGCCGGTTTTGGAGTATCCCAGGGCCATCGCAATGGAGTTCGGCGGTCCGGCCCCGGTTACAACGGCCAGCTATTACGGTGATTTTGATGATCTAATAACCCCCATCACGCCGACATTATTGTCGATGACTGGTTTGTCGATCCCGTTTGGAGGAGCGTTTTTTGCCGACATTGGAGCACTGGAAGGCGAGCCTGGACCGACCAATCCTATGCAGACGATACGTGTTCTGGTCGATACCGGTGCTCAAAGCTCGATCATAAGTCCCACCGTGGCTGCCAGTCTGTCTCTGCCAGTTGAACCGGATTTCACCGTGGATGTGTGCGGCATCGGCGGAACGGTGGAAGATGTGCCGGGGTACTATGTCGATTACGTCAAGATCAATGCCTTGGGAGGGGCACTTGAGTTTTCAAATGCTCCGGTTGTCGTTATCGATCTGGAATCGCCCGAAGGCGGATCGCTCGATGGGGTACTGGGGATGAACTTTTTCTGGAACCGCAATATTGTCTTCGATCCGTCGCTGACCCTCAGCAGTATTATCCATGTTTCCGATCCGGTTCCTTTTGCGTACGGCGATTTCGACGGTTCCGGTGGCGTCAATCTGGTGGACTTTGGCATATTCTCCGCAGCCTGGCTGACCGAGTCCGGGGATGCCCAATGGAATCCCCTGTGCGACGTCTTTATCGACAACGTCATCGATATTCGCGACCTTGATGCCTTCGTCGAAAGATGGCTGGAAGGTTATTGAAGCAGCAAGGCTGGGTTGAGTGTTTTCATATCTGATTTTTGTGGCGGCCTCCTTTATAACGAAACAAATAACCGGAATGGCCACTTTCTGCCGATATAGTGGATAAATGTGGCTATGGGTCCATCGAGCCGGATATGACCGCATGGGCGGAGCGGCTCGCTGGAAGCGTTTGTAACCAGTGTTAAATCAGAGAGTTACGAGAAGTGTCGCCTAAAAGAACTGTTTTTGTTTATGTGTTTGTGGTGTTTGCCTTCTGCCTTGCGCCGGCGAGGTCCCAACAGCTCCCCTCCGAGCCAAAACAACCACAGGGCGATACTGTAACAGGACCTCAGATGGAATCGGATCAAATTACAGATCCCAATACCGATCCTAATGTTCCCGAACCATTACCGGCGGTTCCCCTGCACCCCGATCCGAACGAACCTCCTATGCCACGATGGTCCGGGCCGGGGGGATACTGGCAACCGAACTATCATCCGCAAGTGACTGAGCGGGTCTTCCGGGTCTTGAGTTATCCATATTACAGTGGTGGCAGTGGTTATCCTGTTACCGATATTGGCGATTTATCGCCTGTGGACTTGTCCGAGCCCTCCGTAGATTCAGATGCCGAGACGGCCGCTCAAAACGAAATGGCATCGGACGATGAAAAACCGACCGATCCGAATGTGCTGACTTCTCGGGCTGCGTCCTCGGTCGATCCGGACAAACTTCGCCTCACGATTGAAAAATGCTGCGATCTAATTCATCAATGGCGCAGCATTAATGAGTCCGTCGGCACGACTACGGAGGTCGTCCGTGCCATGGAACTGACCAGAACCACTACCAATATTTATCGTTTACAGCCTGAACTGGCTGTGCAGGTCAAACGAACTATCGGCCAAATCGGTCGAATTAACCGTAATTTCGACCTCGCCAGTCGTCTGGCTGTCGAGGCTGCTTTGTCCGGCCATATCGACAAGGTACTTCTTGTACGCATGGAAAAACAATTAGCCGATCTGCACACCGTGTTGGAGCAGTTGGTCGAACGAAACGACCAGATCGGTATCGCCCTTGGCATCGGCAAGGTCAATCGAAGCAGACCACCCGACGATCCTATCGATTATTCAAACTTGTAACCGACGCTCCGGGCCAGCAAAGATATGCGGTGAAATCAGTTACGACGGTTTGCGGTGTAGTCGAGCCAATCCCCAGCCAAAGGCAAGTAATGAGAGCGTGGCCGGCTCCGGAACAATTTTAACGCCGTACGCAAAAGGTGCGACCTCAGGTTGTGTACTGGGTATTACGTTGATTTGGCCGTTCAGCTCCAGTCCTTCCCAATCGTTTCCCGATCCGTCAGAGGCGCTTTCGGGAATCAAATCGAAAGTCACCCAACTGCCCACCACCGTATCATCTGGTATGGTCAGCGTAATCGCTTCGATAATGCCCTCACCAATAGGAAATTCCGAACCGAACGGACCAGATACTACAGTATCAAATATGATACCGTCGTATGTGCCGGCCGGAACACCTTCGTGCGGATCGCAGGAATCAAATATGCCATCGTTGGCAATCCACCCATAGGTACTATATACACGAGTTAACTCGTTCAAAGGTATGCTGAACTCCCAATCATAGGACAAACCCGCAAGACCGTATTCGGTGTTGGCCCTGTGGGTGGTAACCTCGATGATGTCACCGGGTTGCGCCTGGGCCGGCCCCGTAACCCAAAGATCCAGCGTGGGTACTTCAATAGCTTCAGCCGACAGGTTCAAGCAAAATACGCCGCTCAAGCAAACCAGTAGAAATAATTTATGTCGTCTCATATCTCTCCCTTTCCCTGTCAACAAAGATCAATGGGCGGCTCAGCAGTCAACGACGTTGACGAAGTATCCGCGCACCCGATAGTTGTAATTGTAAAACACACACTCTTTCTCTCCGTACACATACACGGTACGCTAACTAAGTATGATTGCAAAGGCTGTGCCGTGCAAAGGAAAAAGCGATACCAACAGTAGGTATTTTGTAAGTCTTTGTCAGATAAGAACCTACGTCATATTTATTTCGCGTTTTTTGTGGTTTTTTTTGCGTATGCCAACGGTTGTTGATTGTAAACAACATCAGACAATCGCCTGGGTTTGTATAACCATTTTGGTGCCAATTAGTTAAAGAAAAAAAACGGCTGTGTTGTCCCTGAGCGACACGTGCGCCGTTCCTGCAGATATAACATCCGATAATATGATTTTTGTTATTAGTACTGAAAAAAGCGAAAAACTCTTGGCGCGGTATTTTAATTGAGCTATAATTGAACTGTCGTGTTTTGTTGGTAGAGTTTTTTATTGGTGGAACTAGAGTTGGTTGTTGGTGGTATATGTGTAGTTATGGGTTTTGAAGAAGGCTATATTTGTACGTTGTTTTTATTCAGGGAGAAGCATGGAAACGCCACAGATCACCGAATTGTTAAGTGAATTCAAATTTAATTTGTATCAAAGATCATTACATCCGGAATTGTTCAATATTTATCGCAGCCGACAGTTTTTCCAGGGCGACTATGAAGTAATCATTTGGGTTACCGGTTGTTCTCATGTTGTCAGCGTTTTTCACAAGACCGATTGCCTTACGGAAGTGATATGCAATCCGAACCAGATGCTTCCTACCCGTGGGCTGATTGAGCGGTTTCCTTTTCGCGGTGAGAAGTCGCATGCCTGCCGATGGTCCGAGGGGCTTGGTTACATGATGAACTTTCAGGTCGAGCCTATGAGCGTCAATCTTTATCGTCAGACGCATGGTGATCTGGTAAAGATGTCCAAGAAGCGAGGCATTTTTGTGCCGTATCCTCAATGGACCAGAACCGATCTGGTTCCTTTTAGCCTGATCGATTACGAAGCTCATCACAACGAGCTTCATCTTCATACTTTCCACGCTTTTCCCGAGCAGAGCACCATCATCAAAACGCAATCGCTGTTTACCATGAAGAAGTAATCGGTAATCGCCCGCGAAAAGCCAACTCCAGAGGCGACCGAGAGCCTTTATCCCGATTATTCCATATCCCACTTATGCCATTAGTTTTTTCTTTGCTTGAACCGGATGCGTTTTTCTGATATAAGAGATTGTTTGTCTGTATGACCAAACAATGAGTAATGTACTTACGGTCCGACCGGCGGATCGGCTGACACGAGAGGGAAAATGATTCTGGAGCATGATCTACTAGCGTCCCTGACATCGGCTCAACGCGAAGCGGTAACTCACATAGACGGTCCGATGCTGGTTTTAGCCGGTCCCGGCAGTGGCAAGACCCGCGTTATCACTTATCGTATCGCTTATTTGATCACACAGGGCGTCAATCCCGCCAATATATTGGCGATCACGTTCACCAACAAGGCCGCTACGGAAATGCGTGGTCGTCTGCATTCATTGCAGTTACCGCGTGGTAGTACTTTGTGTACCTTTCACTCTTTGGCGGCGCGGTTGCTACGGGAATTCGCCGATTTGGCTGGTTTGCCGGTCGATTTCAGCATTTACGATATGGCCGATCAGAAGGCAGCTATGGGAGAGGCTCTGAAACTGTGCGAACTGGATAGTCAGAATTTTCCGCCGGCCCGGATGCTCGACCGCATAAGCGGGTTCAAAAACAAGATTCAAACGCCTGAAGAAATTACCAGCGATAATTATGGTTTTTCGGCCGGGCTGACCGGTCGCATATACCGTGCTTATCAGGACATTTTGGTTGCCAACGCGGCTGTCGATTTTGACGATCTGCTTATGAAACTGGCTTTGTTGTTACGTGACCAACAGCAAATTCGCGATCAACTCAACGATCGCTATCATTATCTTCTGGTGGACGAGTATCAGGACACGAATCACTGTCAGTACCAGATTGCCCGCGGTCTTACCCTGATGCATTCCAACTTATTCGTGACCGGCGATCCCGATCAGTCCATTTACGGTTGGCGTGGCGCGGATATTGGCAATATTCTTGCTTTTGAAGAAGACTATCCCCAGACCCGCGTAGTTCGGCTGGAGGAGAATTTCCGCAGCACCCCTGAGGTTCTCGACCTTGCCGATCAGGTCATCGTCAGCAATCAATATCGCAGGGAAAAACAGCTTTTCACTTCCAAACCTTCCGGGTGTGCTTGTGAACTGATTGCCTGTAGAAATGAGTATGAAGAGGCCCTGGCAATGGCGCAATGGGCCGGTCGGCTTCGCGATGAAGGCCTGGAATATCGCGATATGGCTGTTTTTTATCGCGTCAATTCCATGTCCCGCGTTCTGGAGGAGGCGTTGCGCAACGCGGGTATTCCGTACCAGATTGTCCGCGGACTCGAATTTTTTCAGCGACGTGAAATCAAGAACATGCTCGCTTATTTGAAGATATTGGTTAACCCTGCCGATCAGGTTGCTCTCAAGCGAATTATCAATCAGCCGGCTCGCGGTATCGGTCTGACGACCGTCAATCGTTTATTCGATTATAGTCAGTCAACCGGTATGAATATATGGCAGGTTCTGGCCGGCGTCGATCAGATTCCTTCGCTCGGTTCCGCCGCCAAAGCCAAGGTCAAGAAATTCACGGACATAATCACCGGCCTTCAGGCTCATTCGGCCGGTCCCGTTACCCGGATCATGAAACTGACATACGAGCAGAGTGGTTTGGCCGATGCTTACATTGCCACCGGAACCGACGATGCCAAAAACAACGTCAATGAACTGATCAACTCCGCGGTTATGTACGATAGCGAATCCGATGCTCCCAGCCTTGCCGACTATTTGCAGCAGATCGCTCTTATGAGCGATTCCGATTCTTACGATGAGGAGTCCGGAGCGGTTTCGCTGATGACTTTACATACCGCCAAGGGTTTGGAGTTTCCAGCCGTGCTGATCGTCGGTCTCGAGGACGGTCTGATTCCTCACATCCGCAGCACAAGCAGTCCTGACATTGTTAACAGAGACAAAGAGATCGAAGAGGAGCGCCGACTGCTTTTTGTAGGCATGACGCGTGCCAAGGACCGGCTCACCTTAAGTTATGCTCACGATCGCACGGTACAGGGATCAGTCAAAGCCGCCATTGTCTCCAGATTTTTGCGTAACCTTCTGAGCCTGGTTCCTCGCAGCTTCGAATCGGGCGAATTTGCTGATACGAACGCCGACGATTATGAGTATGATGAGCCTGATTACGATGAGGTTGTGGACCAGACGATAGGTTTTGCGTATGGCCAACTGGTGCGTCATCCATCGCTGGGCGTCGGTCGTATCGAGCGGATCCTTCCCAGCAGCACCAACGCCCGAGCTGTTATATTGTTCGGGGGCTGTACTCGCAAAACGCTGGTACTCAAATACGCCAAGCTCGAACGAATCGATCCCGCCGATTATTAACTTAATATGAATGTGCTCAGGTATCGATCTGACTTTTGCAGAGGCTTATTTTGATGGAAAAAACCGACGTAAGAAGAAAGACATCTCCGTTTTTTCAGGTAATGGTCAAGCCGACCGGCCCGATCTGTAATCTGCACTGCACCTATTGTTATTACCTCAGTAAAAAAGACTTTTTTAAGAAACAAGAGAGTTTTCGTATTCGCGAAGAGCTGATCGAGAAGTTTATAAAACAGGATATAGCTGCCCAGGGCACATCGGTAGTGATTTTTTCATGGCAGGGCGGGGAGCCTATCCTGATGGGTTTGGATTTTTTCCGCAAAGTAATCGAGTTTCAGAAGAAATATTGCCCTCCCGACAAGCAAATTTCCAACGATCTGCAGACGAACGGTACGCTGCTTGACGATCAATGGTGCGAGTTTTTGCGAGATAACAAGTTCCTGGTGGGTCTGAGTATCGATGGTCCGCGAGAGCTGCACGACTATTACCGAATGGACAAAAAGGGAAACTCCACGTTTGAGAGCGTTATAGCCGGGGCCGAGCTGATGAAAAAACATAACGTGGAATTCAATACGCTAACGGTAGTCAATCGAATGAACGGTCAGAAGCCTTTGGAAGTTTACAAATTTCTGCGTGACGAGCTTGGTTCTCAATATCAACAGTATATTGCCTGCGTCGAGCCTAAAGATTTTGCCCAGGTAGCACCCCAATATTGGGATCAGCAAAAACAGCCCCCAATAGATAGCACAGCGGCGCGACCAGGTCAGCCGGACTCGGTGGTTACCGACTGGACGGTCGATCCCGATGATTACGGCAACTTTATGTGTGCGATATTCGACGAGTGGCTCAGGCATGACGTCGGTAAGATATTTGTGCCTATGTTCGACACCGCTCTTGGATTGTGGATGGGGCTGGGGTCATCATCCTGTAACTTTGCCGAGGTCTGCGGCACAGCTTTGGCAATGGAACATGACGGTGGTCTTTATGCCTGTGACCATTATGTTTATCCCGAATACAGACTTGGCAACATAGCGACCGATTCGCTGACAGAGATGGTTTACGGAGATCGTCAGGTCAAGTTCGGCCATGATAAGACGGATACTCTGCCGGAATACTGTCGCAAGTGCGATGTTCGTTTTGCCTGCAACGGTGAATGTCCCAAAAACAGATTCATACTTGCTCCAGACGGTGAGCCTGGTCTGAATTATCTTTGCCGGGGGCTACATAAATACTTCAAGCACATTGGTCCGTGGATGAAGCTGATGGCCAGGGAACTTCGCGCGGGCCGAACCGCTGATAATGTTATGAAGATCGCCAACAAAGACGTTTCCAGTCCGTCGGCGGAAAAAGGCATAAAACTCAACGCCCCCTGTCCGTGCGGCAGCGGCAGGAAATATAAAAAATGCTGCGGGGCTTCACAAATCGCATAATCCAGACATAGAGATGAGAAAACATGCCACGCAACGCATAACAGGCTCCCTGCGTTAGAGATTACGGTCCAGGCGACGGTATTGAATGGCCTCGGCGACGTGGTGGGATCGAATGCTATCGCTGTCTTCGAGGTCGGCAATGGTACGGGAGATTTTGAGGATTTTGTCGTGAGCGCGTGCGCTGAGTCCGAGTTCATAAACCGCCTGTTTGATCATGTTCTGACAATCCTCATCCAATTTGCAGATTTGGCGGACCTGGCGACTGTTCATCTGTACGTTGGTGAGGATGTCAAGATTGGCAAAACGGTTTTTCTGATGCTCCCGTGCCCGAATTACCATCTGTCTCATCTCGTCTGAATCGGTACCGTCGCGATCGCTGGACAGATCCCGAAACGGAACAGTCGGAACTTCGATGTGGATGTCAATCCGGTCCAGCAGTGGTCCGGAAATTCGTGCCAGGTATCGTTCGACCTGGTTAGGTGTGCATTTGCATCTGCGTTTTGGGTCGGTCAGGTATCCGCATGGGCATGGATTCATGGCCGCGACAAGCATAATATTGGCGGGGAAGGTGACTCTGCCAGCAGCCCTGGATATGGTTACGCACCCGTCCTCCAGTGGTTGGCGAATTGTTTCCAGTACGCTTCGTTTGAATTCGGGAAACTCATCGAGAAACAGCAATCCATTATGGGCCAGTGACAGTTCGCCCGGTTTTGGGATGCTGCCGCCTCCAACCAGGGCAGCGGCGCTGGCTGAATGGTGCGGAGCGCGAACCGGACGCTTTGCCAATATAGACTCATTCCTTTTGAGCAGTCCCATAGCTGAATGGACCCTGGTGGTCTCCAGCGATTCTTCCAGAGACAGCGGCGTCAGTATGGTCGGCAGTCTTTTGGTCAGCATGGTCTTGCCGGTGCCCGGCGGTCCGATCATGAGGATATTGTGGTTGCCGGCCGCCGCGACGGTTAAAGCCCGTTTGGCGCTTTCCTGGCCTTTTACATCAGAGAAATCCAGATCGTATTTTGAAGCCTCGGCGAAGACCGAATCAATATCGACGCAGGTAGGTTCCAAGGGCAGTTGCCCGTTGAGATAGCCGATTGCTTCGGTCAGGGAGGTTACCGGGATGACGGTCAGGTCCTGCACGACCGCCGCCTCTTTGGCATTGTCGGTCGGGACGACAATGGTTTTGAAGCCCATATTGCGTGCCATAATCGCCGTTGCCAGCGTTCCTCTGACCGGCCGCACCCGCCCGTCAAGTGCCAATTCGCCTAAAAAAACAGTCTCTTGTATAATGTCACTTTGCACGACGCCCTGCCCGAAAAGTATCCCCAGAGCAATAGGCAGGTCGAAGCTTGGCCCTTCTTTTTTGATGTCCGCCGGTGCCAGGTTGATGATGCTGGCCGTTTTCGGATAAGGATAACCGCAGTTGGTCACGGCACTTCTGACACGATCTATACTTTCTTTAACGCCGGTATCCGGCAGTCCGACAATGGTACTGCGTTCGAAACCACCCTTTCCGATGTCGATTTCCACCTCGCACAGTACCGCGTCAATACCGACTATCGCTCCACTGTATATTCTAGCCAACATAAATATAACCTTTCTGAAAAAACACTCGCGTTTGAAACCGCAACGGCCTCGTAAACCCTCGACACAGCCCGAACGTTTTGCGATTCCGCATGGAATTTTACCACAGTGGCCGACTATTGACAAGCAAAAAAAATATGGTTCGCCAAATGTGAAACGCACCCGAGTATCGCTGCGAAATCAGTTTCTGTTGAAATTCGGTGCGATTGGTCCGCTACGCCACTGCAGTATATGTACTATATTGTGCGATTTTATGTGCAGTAGCAGTCGATGAAATTGTCCAGGTGGTCGGTGAGGTAACGCAGTCGCAGGCGGGCGGGGCCGGTGCCCAGGGCAGGTGCGTAGCCAAGGTTGCCGTCGATTGTCATTACCGCGTTATGAGCGTCCGACAGTTCGATATTATCACGGCCGGCGCCGATCGCCTCGATCCTCATCAGCCAGCCGATAGTTACCATAGCCAATAAAAGGCTGCGTATGCCTTCGACCATACTGTAATTGTAAAAGTTCGGTCCGCAATATCCCATACCGCCTATGCGGCAAATCAGATAGCGTGTAAGCATGGCCTCGACGTCGGCGGGCCAGGGACCGAAACTTTTTTCCATGTCCGCCATGTCGCACTGTGGCCAGTTTGGCTGGAGTTTCGGCAGTGGCCCGTTGGTCCGGCCCAACTGTTTGATTGTTGCCAGTGATTTCAATCGTTCCCGCAGACACCTGAGCAGTCTTTTCCGCTGAGCGGCAATAATCGTCGGCGGGTGACTTAACAGAAAAAAGATATGACCCAGTAGTTTTCTGGGTTTGCCGGTTGTCGTGCGAGTGTGGCGGTCGCTTCGCTGCACCTCGGCGAGCAATCCGCCCCGGAACATGGCCAGCAATTCCGGTAAATCATCGTCCGAGACATTTCGCCATTTAATCTTTGCCAGATGTTCGACAAACAGCAGCAGCCAATGCAACCGCTTAACCAATGGCATCGCATCGCTGGTTACGATTTTGAGCAGTGACTCGTTGATGGCATCGAAACGCTGTGCGGATACTTTTTGGCTTGGTCCGATCGGCGGCGGCGGGACGTTTTGTATTCCCGCGGGAACCAACTGCCTGGCGAGCTGTCCGAGTTCGTTGTTATAGCCCGACAAGCTGTGGCCGCGGCTTTGACAGATTCCTGGGCAATCGAAACGTAGTCCCACCCGCAATTCGCTGCCGAAGGGAGTAAATACGAACGGATATAACTGACATGCCAGAGGCTTGGCCTTTAAGCCGTGGAGTTTATGTATGAGGCAGAGGTTGTCGTCATCGAGGAAAACGCAACGGCCGTCGGCGTGTTTGGCCAATCCGAAGGCGAACGGTTTGGCCTGGCGTGTGCGGACGAAAAGCCGGGTCACTGGCAGTTTTTCCCGCCAGGGCTGCAGTTGTTCTATTGCCTGTTGTTCCCGCTGACTGACCGATACCAGAAAAGTGCGGCAGCCCTGTCCGCAACAATTGCAAGCGAATTTCTGCTGAGCTAATATTTCCGGATGAAAGGAGATTTTCATGAAACATAAAAACTCAATCGCTACGAGTATAGTCTGTTATACGACGTTGATGCTGCGACCATGGCGGCGTTGCCGACTTATGGTTTTGCGTCCGCCGGCGGTTCGCATTCGTGCTCTGAAACCACTTTTGCGGATGCGTTTGATTTTGCTGATGCGATGGTTTTCCATTTATTTCTCCTTGTCAGGCACTACAAAAGTTAAGCTGCGATAGGTTCGGTTGCCCAGGTCGTCTTCAAAGCGTACTGCCAGCAGATGTTCGCCGGGTTCGTTTATTTCCTGCTCGAATTCCACCTGTTCCTGTCGGCTGTCGAAGATACCGTCGTTGGGCAAAGCCATCTGCCAGTTTTCGCCGCTGTCGAGTACATAGCCAACTGCGCCAATCACGCTGGCGTCATCTTCTATTTGTGCGTGGAAGCGTAAGGTGTTCCCGTCCAAATCATAGCTCATCCGGCTGATCTGCGGCGGGGTATTATCGACCACGACTACGGAACTGATACGGCTGGCGGCCAGCTCTTGGCCAGCGGGATTGTCGGGTTTGTCCGAGGCGGTTACTTTGATTTCGTAACGACCGTCGCTGATGGTCAGGGTGTTCCATTTGAATTGTTGTTTTTCCAGTTCTTTGGCGATCCGGATCCACTGTTTACGATCCACCTGGCGGACGAAAAGCTCGTAGATCAGCTTGTCACTATTTGGCTCTTCGGTTTCCCATTTAATCATTATGTTTTTCGAAGGGTCGATTTGTTCGTTGTCTGGTTTGTCCGAGTCGGTCCGTTGGGCTGTGACTTTTTTCACCTGGGGCGGCAAGTTAGGTATCATGTGTGCCAGTTTGACCGCCTTGACCACAGGTGAGCTTCGTCCGTCACTGCTGGCGAAGTCCAGGCGATATTGCAGGAATCGTCCCGGAGGCGATGATATCGCTATTGTTTCTGCTGCGTCGGTCTGGGAAGACCATTGTTGCCATCCGCCTTTTTCCGGGTCGCTGGTGTTTCCACTGCGTGTGGCGACCTGCAGCGTTGCCGCCTGCGGGATATCAGCTTCGATTTGCAGTTTGCCCCAATGGCTTATTTGTTTGGCGTCGATCATTTCCGAGAAATATATGCCTTGACGGGAATAATCCGGATCGATGACGATTACCGCGCCGGGATTGGCGCCGCCGGCATAAATTCCGCCGTCTTCGCACAAGCATAACGCCGAAACCTGCGCCGACGGTTTGAATGTGTGCAATACCGCCGCTTCCTGGGTATCGACATCCAGCATGATCAGCTTTCCTTCGTTTCCTGTCCCCAACAGCAATTGTCCGTCCCCGATATAAGCCATCGCAAGGATGATCACTTTTTCATGAAACAGCGTGGTCACATATCCGTCCCGGGCGATCTTGTAAACATTGTTAGCTTCGGCCGGCGCCAGGTTTGTCGCCGGTGAAATGAAATCTGGGCCACCCGTTGAGTCCTTATCGGTTTTCGCGGTGGCTGCCGGTATCAGTTTGATCGCTGAGTCATCGGAGGCTTTGCTGTCTTCGTCGGAGTCTTTTGATTCCTGGTTATCATTGGCGTTTTCGTCGGAGTCTTGCGGTTCCTGGTTATCATCGGCGTCTTCGTCTTCCTTGTCCTGATCCGTTTCCGCCCGGCTGGTATCGCCGTCGGAAAGTATTAGTTTTGCGCCCGGTCGGGCGGTGCTGGGGTCGGCGGTGGCAACGTACAGGTTACCTTCTTCATCGAAAACCAGTCCGCTGATTTCGCTGTGTCCGGTATCGTAAGCGATAGAGGCTTTTTTGGTGCCCGGATCGATTCGGTACACCAGTCCGTTCTCATCGCCCCCGGCGTAAATTATCCCGTCGGCATCTCTTGCCACGGCCAGGATGTTTTTCTCTTTGGCCTGATAAAGCACCTCCATATTGCCTCCGTCGGCATCCAGTGTGAGCACTTTTCCGGTCGGGCCGGTACCAAGGTATATTCGTCCGGCCGGTCCCACAACGATACTCCAGATGTACTTGATTGTTTCATCACTGTCCTGGAATAGCGTTTTTACCCGATCTTCTTTGTCAAACCTCAACAGCAGTCCCGCCTGCCCGCCGGTCCCGGCCAATAACCGTCCTTCCCGATCGAGGGCCAGGCTGAAGACGTGTTCTTGATCCTCTTCGCCTTTGCCGTAGATGATCTCGGGTTCGTGCCGGGGTGGTTTCAGACGATAGATATAACCCTTACCGCTGGTAGCTACATATAAGCTGTCGTCTTCGGCTTTGACCATCGCATTGACTACCCATAGTTCGTCCTGATCGCCGAGCAGTTGGCGACTCTGACGTGCCATGGATATTTCTCCTGTGCTGCTGATTATTACCTGGTTCGGTTCTCCTTTTTTGAACATTTCTTCGGTATTGTATTCGAGGTAAACTGTTTTAACAGCCCAAACCATCGGAGATATGGCTGCCAGCGACATTGCGGCCAATAGGGTGATTATCGATAGTCTTTTCATGTTATTCTCTTCCGGGACAGTTTTTTGCATGTTTTTTCCAGAATTTATTGATTATATACTTTCCCGACGGGAAATAAAGATAATATCCAACCGCGATCAAGAAAATTGTAAATAACCGTTTTGAAGGGGGTGGTTTCGGTCGGGATGGCGGGTCTGCGCGACGTAACATTATGTGTATCAAGCAGTTACAGCGTTACTGATTGGTATGAGTATCATAGCCATGGAGGTCTGATTTGGAAATCAGGTAATCCAAGGCCAGCCACCTCAGTAAATTTAACTGTACCAATCTCAGATGCAGCGAACAGACCATAAATTCCTACATCTTCATTACCAATATAGACCTGTCCAAGGGTGGCCTTTTTTATAATACCGCCCGAGGAAGACAATACCTGAGACTCGCCATTTGGCGCCAATATTTCTGAAAGGTCATCTTTATATGGTTTTACACCGGCCAGGGCATAACTGCCGTCAAAATATCGATTACGACCGACTTGCACGGAACCTATAGTCGCTGCGTATGAGTTCAGACCTTCACCCTCGTCCTGGGTACCAGGTTGACAATCCTTACCAATATCGTAGCCTGACAGGATATAAGTGTCGATTATGTCGCCTTTGGCATAGACTTTACCGATGTTGTTACCGGCGCTGAGAATTCCGTCAAGAAAATTGAACGCCTGAAAAGTACCTATATCGATACCTGCCCGCGCTGCGCCGGTGAAATCGCCTAACTTGGTAACGACCTTTTTGATGGTGCCGTTGGCCATGATGTTGCCGGTAATATGTCCGTTGACGGCAATGCTCGCGATGCTCCCCTGTTGGGCTCCGGCAGTGACGTCAGCGTCAAGATTGCCTGGCTTTATCGTTACTGTTCCGATATTGTCGCCGATGAGCGAACCACCGCTGAATTCTGTGGCCTGGAAACTATTGACTGTGCCGGCCAAATCAAAAACGACGCCCTTGTCAATATTATCGACTTTGATCTTGATGCCTTTTGCCGCCGCCACATCGGTGGTTATGCTTGCATTCTCAAAGATATCATCTATGGTCAAAGAACTGAGACTGCCGGTCAGAACGATATCACCGGCCAGGTCGAGTTGTTTTCCGGTAAGCTTGCCTAACGTCCCGCCGGTAAGTCCGCCCAGGGTAGTCTGGGTGTCGCCGTCTCCCTGTTTGACGCTGAATGATATGCTGGTCTTGTCGGTAGTATCATCCTGTAGTGCAATTTTCGCCAGATTGGCCCTGCCGAGAGCCGAGTTAGTTTCACCTATAACTGTAGTGGTGGATCCCTTGACGGAGGTAGTCAGGGATTTACCTTCGAAATGTAAAATAGCTGTTCCATTGCTTATCTTGACAGTGACTATAGAGCCGTCAGCATCGGTATATTGGACGGTTTTGCTGTCGGCCTGGCCGGCTGGTACGGGGAATGTTTGGGCTATGCCGGTAGCGCTGACGGAATTGCTCCAGAGCTGATCGTTATCCTGAGCGCGGGCAAGGTAAACATTATCGCCTGCCACGAAACCGCTGGTGGAACCGCTCCACGACCAGCCGTCGGCCCCGTCAATGTCCGTTCCCAGCAGCACGTCGGCATACGCAGTTCGACGGTAAAATTCCACCTTCTCGACGGTACCGTCGCTGTCGGTGACATTAACGGCGGTCAAGGTCAGGTCTTCACCCAGCGTCAGCAGATCGGGATCAACAGTGATCGAATCGATCGTTGGCAGCATGACTACCCGTCCGGTCGCGCTTACTGTCTCACTGAATGCCCCACCATCGTCTTTGGCGCGTGCGAAGTAGATATTATCGCCTACGGGTAAATCACTGGTCGAGATGGTCACCGTCCAGCCGCCACTGGCGCTGAAGTCGGCGCCCAGGGTCGTATCGGAGGCGTCCCATGAACCATTGCTGTTGCTGTCGCGGTAAAACACAACCTGGCTGATCGAGCCATCGGTGTCACTTACGCCGCCGGCTGTCAGTGTCAGGTCATCGCCACGTACTATGGGGTCGGGGTCGATAGTAAGCAAGTCCATCGTTGGTGGGATATTGGGTAATTCAACCGCGCCGGTCGTCGTTACGGTGTTGCTCCATGTTCCATTGTTATCCCTGGCCCTGGCAAAATAAACATAGGCACCTGGCGGGAAATTATTATCAATCGGAATGGTCACCGTCCAGCCGCCGCTGCTACTGTAGTCGGCGCCCAGGGTCGCATCGGAGGCGTCCCATGAACCATTGTCGTTGCTGTCGCGGTAAAATACAACCTGGCTAATCGGACCACCGGCGCCATATACGCCGTCGGCTGTCAGGGTCAGGTCGTCGCCCTGGATTACCGGGTTGGGATCAGCCGTAAGTGAGTCGATTGTCGGCGGGATATTAACCGTGCCGGTTGTTGTCGCGGTGTTGCTCCATGCTCCTTCGTTGTCCAGAGCCCTGGCGAAGTAAGTGATAACGCCTGTCGGGAAACCACTGGTCGAGATGGTTACCGTCCAGCCGTCGGTGGCGTTGGAGTCGGCTCCCAGGATCGTATCGGAGACGTCCCAATAATGGTTGCCGTTGCTGTCGCGGTAGAATCTTACCATGACAACTGACCCGCCACCATCATTTACGCCACTTGCCGTCAGTGTCAGATTATCGCCCTGAGCTATCGGGTCGGGACTGTCGGTAAATGAGGCGATTGTCGGAGGCTGGTTGACCGTGCCGGTTGTTGTTACGGTGCCGCCCCATGCGTTGTCGTTATCCTGCGCTCGTGCAAAATAAGTATTCGTTCCAGCCGTGAAGCTGCTTGTCGAACCTGTCCAGTTCCAGCCGTAGGAAGCGCTGGAGTCGGCGCCCAAGGTCGTATCGGATGCGTCCCATGAACCATTACCGTTGCTATCGCGGTAGAATTCTACCATGACAACTGACCCATCACCATCACTTACGCCGTTTGCCGTCAGTGTCAAATTATCGCCCTGAGCTATCGGGTCGGGACTGTCGGTAAGCGAGGTGATCGTTGGAAGGTAGTTGGGCGGTTCACCGACCGTGCCGGTTGTTGTTGCGGTGTTGCTCCATGCGTTGTTGTTATCCTGCGCTCGCGCAAAATAAGTATTCGTTCCGATCGTGAAGGTGTTTGTCGAACCTGTCCAGTTCCAGCCGTCGGAGGAGTCGGTGTCAACTTTCAATAAGCTATCGGTCAATATATCCAGGCTGCCGTTGCCGTTTGCGTCGCGGTAAAATTGCACTTTGGTTATATTCCCGTCGCTGTCATCGGCCGTTATGGAAAGCGTAAGGTTATCGCCATATTTTACCGGGTCAGGACTATCGTTAAGCGTACCTACGGTTGGCGGGTTGTTGTTCACTGTAGTGGTGACAGAGGCCCAGTTGCTCCATTTTCCGTTATTGTCGCATCCGACGGCAAAGAACCAGTTTGTGCCGATGGGGAGTTGGCTGGTTGAGACGTTCGCCTGCCAGCCGGCGGCTGGATTATTGTCCTCGAATAATTGAGTATCAGGTTTGTCCCAGATACCGTTTTCATTGGTGTCGTGAAAGAAGATCACCTTATCGACCGATCCGCCGGGGTCACTAACGCCGGTGGCGGTCAAGGTCAGTTGATTGCCTCGAATTATCGAACCTGGCTGTGCCTGCAGTGAAACAATTCGCGGTGGTGAATTGAGAGGATTGCCTGCCTTCCAGTTGGCTACATCGTTGCCGTAATTGAATGCGAAATTTCGAATAAGCGCGGAGCTTGCCAAGACAACAGGTCCGTCCGGTTGGGTAGGCCAGAGATCGCCACCAACAGGATGCGACCCATCGCTGTAATTGACCCTGTCGGCCCGGATGGAATAATAAACGTCATAATTATCGTCAGCACAATCCACCATGATATCGCCGGGCATTGCAAGCTCGATGCGTTCGCCGCTGTTTTTCAAGCTGTTGCTTGTCGCGGGATTGGGTCCCCATTGGATTATCTGCGTACCCTGAGGGGCGTTGTATAGGAATTAAAACCGGCTTCACTTTTTACCACATAGAGAAATTCACCGGGCTGTAGAGTTATTGGCGTATCGGTCGGGAAGGTATAATCCAAGCCTCCGACGAACTTCCAGGGCTGACCTGTAATTTCATCGAGGAAGGTTACCGGCTGATCGGAGATGTTAAAGAGTTCGAGATATTCATATATCTCGTCAGTATCATTGAGCAAATTGCCGGGATTGTACATAATCTCGTTGATGACGATGGGGCCGACTTTTGGATAAGCGTTTTCAGCACCGGGCGTGTTCGAGCTCATAGCGACGAAATTGAACGTATCGTAGCTTTTTTCATATCGTCCGAGGGCGACATTCACTTGCGAAGCGCCAAAGTCCTTTTCCTCGAAGAAGCCGTCCAAAACCCATTCGCTCAGATCGGGATCATATTGGGCCGAGGAGAGGAAGACATCCTCGCCATTCTCGCTTAAACCAAAAGGATTTCTTACGCCTGGATCTGTCGATGTATCGCCAAAATTGGTACTATCATAGAATACAATGTAGCTGTTGGGTTCAATGAGTACGGGGATTACCGAACCGTTGGCTTGCAAGCCAATCTGGTATTTTTTTAAACTCTCACCGTCTTCACTTAGAAACCAGCCGCCGATATCAACGGTATGGTCGGAGACGTTATTGAGTTCTATCCAGTCTCCGCCTGGGTCATCCGAATGGGCGAGCACCTCGCTAATCACTATTTCTCTTTCATAAATATCTTCCCTGCCCGGTGTGCCGTCGCGTTCGCTACTGGGTCGCCATGAGCTTCTTGTGTCCCAGGAAACTACATCCCAGTTATACGGATCGACAATGGTCAGAGAAAACCCTTTCCCGTTGGTCACCGGATACCAGTTCTCAAATAGTTCCTCGCCGAGATTATAGACGCCGTTGTTGTTTTCGTCCTCCCATAAATCCGGCTCTCCCGGATCCTGACTGCCGTTATCGTTTATATCATCAAATAACAGGTACGGTTCGTTATTGTCCTTGACGCGATCATCATTAAGATCGTTGAAATACTCACCGTTATAAACAAATTCCAGAATGTCTTCGCCTGAGGTTCCGGACTGGGTCTTTAACCTGATCAACTCACCCTCGTCTTTGAGTCCACTGTTGATGAAGGCGCCCGGAGCAATGTTGATATTTGTAGTATCGTACCGGGCTTCAAAGGCGTTCCGGTTCCGCACGACCACAAGATAATCGCCCGGAGCAAGCATATAGGAACTAGTGAAAGTATAATCGATGCCCCGTGTAAACGCGACATTTCGCAGGTTCAGGGTTGCGGTGGTGCTTATGTTTTGCAATTCGATGTATTCGAAGTCGTTGTCGGCGAATGTGGGATTAATAGCCAACTCATCCTGTGTCGGGTCACCCGGATGGTAATTGATCTCGGTGATGCGCAGGTAATCTGTGAGGTTCGATAACAGCACCCTCGCTTCCAATGCTTCGAGCGTAAGCGATGGATCTCGGTGGAGCGGTTGTCTGGTTCTGTTTGAATGAGTCGTTTTTTTTAGTTTTCCTCGTAATCGCTTCATCTCTTACTCCTAAGTGTGGCAAAACAGACTACAAAAACGTAATGATATATCCAACGGGTACTGTTGTACCTGGCAGGGCCAATCGTAAAATCTTGTTATTTATGTGAATACAATTTTTGCTACCTGGCATTTTCATTCAGTGTGGATACACATCTGGTCTGGCTGTCCCCCTGGCTATATTCTTCTATCCCTGAACCGACATAATCCGGAACCACCGGCTACGTAAAGAATTATACTTACGCAAAGGTCCGCCTCATGCCTGGGCCACAACTTTCCTTACAAAAGGACTACACAATCAACTTATTGTAGTGGATTAGCGGTCAAATTGCAAGGGTTTTCTTATGGCCTGGCGGGGTTTTGGCTTGTAAGTACTTGTCAATAAAGGAGTAAGCGATTCCAATTTTATTCAGCCTTCGTTGCTGGGCGGGCCATTGTAATTGCATGTTTTATAGCAATTAAGACAGAAGTGAAAATCACACAAATAGAAAGGTGTTGACAAGGGGATCGCCTAATGTAGATTCGTGTCTGTCGAATGCCTTATGGGTGAGGCCAGGATAAGTTCACTGGAGTTGTTAAGTGAAAATATGTTTGATAAATCCCGCGTGGTTGTTTGGCAGTTCTGGAGATGTTGTCCTGTCGCATAATCTGGGATTGGGCTATCTGGGTGGTTATCTTCGCAGTAATGGCAGCCATGATGTTCAGATTATAGATGCCCTGGCGATGGGATTTGGGCAAAGGCGTTCCGGGCCCAATGGTTGTCTGAGGGTCGGGTTGACAGATCGGCAGATTGTCGATGCGGTCGGCAACCAAACTGATCTGATAGGTATTACAGTACCGTTTTCTCATTTAGCCGGTGTTGTGGAATGTTTGTGCCGGGCCGTCAAATCGGCTTATCCCGAGATTCCGATTATTCTCGGTGGTGTTCATCCTTCAACATGCCCTGGGGAATTCCCGAAATCATCAGCAGATTATTGGCTGATTGGCGAAGGTGAAAAATCGCTGCTTTCTCTGGCTGATGGCGTCGATCCTGGAAATATACCCGGGCTGCTCAGCCGGGAAAGGACGGTACTCACTGATGGGGAAATGGCTGAGCAAATTGCCGAGCTGGATGAGATTCCATTTCCGGCACGCGATCTTCTGCCGATGGATTTATATATTAAGCTGTCTGCCCGTGGCGTGAGTCATAAGCCATCGGCAAGTATCCTTACCAGCCGTGGGTGTCCGTGGGATTGCGAGTTCTGCTCCATTCACCCGATGTATGGATACAATTGGAGAAAAAGGTCCGCACAAAACGTCCTTGCTGAAGTGGCTGAATTGGCGGAAAAATACGGCGTTCGCCAATTCGAGTTCGAGGACGATAATCTTACTCTCAAATATGATCGTGCGATGGAGATTTTCGAGGGACTCTGTCAGTTACAGAGCAGATCGAATGTGAAGCTTACATGGGGTACGCCAAATGGGATAAGAGTCGAGACGGTTGACCGCAAAATGCTTGAGTTGATGAAAAAAAGCGGTTGTGTCCGTGTGACCTTTGCTCTCGAACACGGCGATGAATATGTTCGCAATGCTATGGGTAAAAAAATGGACATCGAGAAATTCGAATCCGCCATGTTAAACGCTATTGAAACAGGTCTGCAAACGGAAGTTTTTATTATGGTGGGCTATCCGGGCGAAACGATGGAAAGGTTTGAAAACGCGCATAAATATTATCGAAAACTTGCGGACTGGGGAGCAGGTACGCTGCACTTTTTCTATCCGCAGCCTTATCCAGGCACAAAGCTGTATCGGATGTGTTGCGAAAAAGGTTATCTCGACAACAGCCGGGACAACAGGTTTCTCACGGTCCTCAAGCCGAAAATCGAAACAGAGGACTTCGATGCCGACGAAGTTGTACGAAGAAGAGAACTGCTGCTGAATGAGTTCGATCGTTCCTATCGGATGCGTCAGCGAATCAAATCGGTTCTGCCGCAATCACTTATCAACTTCATCAAAAAATACATGCCCAGAAAAGCGATGTAACCTCAATTTTGCAGAACCTTGGTTCTGAATGACTTTGCGGCCGAGAGGAATTCTTCCAGAATGGTGCGGCTGATGGGACTATCCGGATATCGTTCAGGGTGCCATTGAACCGCCATAAGGAAAGGATATTCCACCCGCTCAACAGCCTCGACCACGCCGTCATCGGCAACGGCCGCGGCCAGCAAACCACTGCCCAGGCGATTGATGCCCTGATGATGACTACTCGCAACGGTGAGATTGTCTGTTTTCATCAAGGAAAAAAGTCGGCTGCCTCGGTCAAGGGTAACCTTATGCTCGGTGGATCGACCCTCCTGGCCGTGATCGATCTTTCCCGGGAACTCGCTAACATGTTGGTATAAGCTGCCGCCGTGAGCGACGTTTATCATCTGTATGCCAAGGCATATTCCCATTACTGGCAGACGCCGTTTTTGAACCGCTTCGTACAACGTAAACTCAAATTGTTGTCTGCGGGCGTGGAGTAGTTTGGTTTTTGGGTGCGGCTTCTCCTGCCATAAAGACGGGTCGAGGTCCAGACCTCCGGTAAATAATATGCCGTCGAGATGATCGAGCGCCGCGTCAACTTGGTCGGGGTTTTTGGCTGGAGCGATCGGAAACGGCAAAGCGCCGGAATCCAGCAAAAAGTCGAGGTATTCGCCGTTAAGATAGGCCTGTTCAGGCCCTCCATCGGTAAGATTATAATTCATGCTCACGCCAATGCACGGGGCCATAGAAACTCCTTTGAATGGGCACGTACCGACTTCAGGGAACCTCTAAAAATGAATTTTCAGAGGCTTCTTTCATCACTTTCCATTGTTTTTGTTTGGCGTTTTGGTTTCTGCCGGTTTTTTGTCTTTGTTCAGGATTTCCGGTTTGGACGTATTGACAGTTATGGTCGCAGGAACGGACAGATATTTCCGTGCGATACTCTGGAGATCAGCCAGGGTGACCGCTAAGATGCGGTCGGCATGTCCCTTGGACCAGTCGTAACCAAAACCGTATAGCTCGTCCAAAGCCGCGGTCATAGCCGCGGCGGCATTGGTTTGTCTGCTCAATGTTTCGGCATTGATGCAACTGCTTTTGGCGCGAGCGAGTTCCTCCTCGGTAAACTGCCCTTTGACGGCCTTGGCCAATAGTTCCCTGATGACCTGGATGACCTGTGGGACCTTTTCGGCTTCGCACTGAGCGTTGGCGGCAATATAGCCCGGCAGTAGTCCGGCAAAACTGAAACCACGAGCGTAGTAAACCAGTTGGGCGCCCCGCAGCTTACCAAAAAGCCAATCGGAGCTGCTGGTACTGCCGATAATTTCGGTAAGAACCTCCATCGGATAACGATCCTGAATATCAGTGAGCTTCATTCCGGGAAAACCTACGTAAACCATAGCGCCGTTCATGGTGGTTGCTTCGACGAATTGTCTGTCTCCTTCGACCGCCGGTTCCGGCTTGAACTTACCTGGATCGAAAGGTTCGCCTTTGGGCAGGGTTGAGAAACGTTGGCGTACCATGTTTTCGACAACCGCCAAGTCGATGTCCCCGAAAACCGTGAGAACTGCTCGCGACGCGACGGTATGGTCCTTATGAAAACTGTGCAACTGTGGGCACGTTATGGCCGTCACGGATGAGGTTGTGCCCAAACTGATACGGCGGTAAGGATTGTCGAGAAAAAACTTCGAGCGGAAGAAACGATTACCCAGACTCGACCAGTAATTCTCAATTTGTGGTATGGTGACGAGAATCTGCTGTTTGAGTTTGGCAAGCTCGTCCTCGGGAAAAGTCGGCTCAAGAACGATCTCACTGAAGATTTCAAAGGCCTTGGCCAAATCCCCGCCCATTACCTCGGCGGTGTAAAAATATGTATTGTCGCCTGCAGCGGTCTCGATCGTGCCGCCGATACTGTCGAAATAATCGATGATCTGTTCGGCAGTATAGTTGGTAGTTCCTTTGACGGAAAGCTGGGTCATCAGATTAGTCAGTCCGTTGTCCTGATCTGTTTCGTCGAGCAGTCCGCCTAAAACATAAAGCTGGATATTGACCAGCGGCACAGCTCCGTTACGCTTGAGCAGGACCCGCAAGCCGTTATCAAGCACAATTTTCCTGACGGCTGATTCCGCCGGCACGTCGGCCTTGGTCTCAGTGGTCTGAGCTAACGGCTGACCGGTCAGAGTCAAGGTTAACTGTTTTTCGGCCTGCAGGTACTTTTGGGCCATGCCGCGGACCTGCTCGGCGGTTACGTGCTGGATGTTTTCGACGTAATGATCCGAAAAATGCGTCTCACCGGCAGACAGATAGTCTTCTGCCATGGTGCTGATCTGCTGGCTGGCTGTTTGATTGGAACGAATATGGCTTACCTGTAACCGTCGCTTGGCACGAGCCAGTTCCTCGGGGCTGACGGGTTGTTCCCTGATCCGTTCTATCTCACACCAGACTGCGTTGCGTGTTTCAGTTATTTTTTCCGGCGCCAACTCACAAACAATAGTAAACGTGCCACACGCCCAATGAGGCGTGTTATTGTACGCGTAAACAGAAAAAACCAATTGCTGATCTTCCCGTAACGAACGATAAAAACGGCTGCTTTCACCCGAACCCATAATAGCAGCCAAGACGTCAAGCGCATAAAGATCGCCGTGCTGCAATTTGATGGAAGGAAACCCGATCATCATCTTGGCCGGGCCCTGCATGGAGGGTAAGACCTTGACCATTTCACGCGGAGCGATTATTTCCGGTTCGTCCGGCAAAACGATATTAGTTTTGGCTCGGCGGGTGAAATCGGCAAACTCCTTTCTGATCACATCGAGCATCTCCACGGCGTTGATGTCGCCGCCCACCGCGATGATCGAATTGTCAGGCACGTACATACGCCGATAATAATCAAGAATCTCCTGACGGGTGACCTGCTGAAGAACCGATTGATAACCAATCACCGGATAGCGTCCGGGATGCACCTTGTAGCGGAGTTCGTCGAATAGATAATATAACTGCCGATCTGGATTGTCGGCTCCCATTTCCTGCTCTCGCTGGACAACTCCCCATTCGCGATCGAAGGCATCGGCGGGAAAGGTCGGCCGGGTGACCCAGTCGGCCAACAGATTCAAAGCCTTGCCGACATGCTGAGCCGGAACGGTAAGATGATAGCAGGTCTGGTCCTTGGAAGTATAGGCGTTCCAGTCCGCTCCGATCTGCTGGAGTATCTTGATCGATTCTTCTTCGCTACGTGTTTCGGTCGCGCCCCTGACCAGCAGATGCTCAAAAATGTGGCTCAAGCCCGCGCCGAGATAGTCCTGTTCGTATATACTGCCGGCCTTGACATAAAAACGGACCGCGGCGACCGGGGTAGTGTGGTTTTCTTTGACTATAGCGACCATGCCATTGGGCAGAACCTCCACAATTTCGTCCGGACGATCGACCAGGCGAAACGATCTGGCGGTCCAGGGCACTTCAGCTTTTGTTTGTGTTTGCGGCTTCTGGGGTTTTTCCTGAGCCGAGGCCCAGCCGCCCAAAACAAATAACATCACCAGCAAATACTTATACGTAAGACTATTTTTCATAAATCTGGTTCCCCAAATAAACCCGGTAAACTCTCAACTCTCAACTCTCGACTCTCGACACTTAAGCTTTCGAAGTTTAGTCCTCGTGTTCCGTCCCTTCGATATCAGCCAGATATGAAAGGGTTCGCTCCAGTTCGCTTTGCAGATTTTTCACCCGCAACATACTCTTAACACGGGTGAGCAACTCCAGTTTATTGACCGGCTTGCTGAGGAAGTCGTCCGCGCCGCAGTCCACACCGCGTTCGATATCGCCCAGCTCGTTCAGGGCGGTAACTATGACAATGAGGATATTTTTAGTCCTTGGATCGCTTTTGATCCGTCGGCAAACCTCGAATCCGCTCATCCGCGGCATCATAATGTCCAGCAGTATGATATCGGGCATCTTTTCGGAAACCTTTTCCATGGCGTCCACACCATCAACGGCAACACGAATGTTGGCATCCAACTCGTCGAGATAAGCCTGTAATAACTCAGCGTTTTGAACATTGTCCTCGGCAATCAGTATTTCACTGTGACCGTCTGAGGGGCTCGTCTTGTCTGTCGATCCTGTCATAAAAATTAAACTCCATTCAATGGGGTGTTGGCGTCAAAAGTCGATATTCACGCGTAAAAATGCTGCTTTGGTATCAGAATCAACGTTTCACAATCCTTTTGACGCTGGCGTCCAATCTGGAAAAAACTGATTATAATAACATCTCTTCACGGCGTCCAGTGCAGTTTTGGGCTGACCTTTCTGCTCGACCCACTACTCATCCTCTCTACCCATACTGCTCAAGTATTTGTCTTATTTGTGGCAAGAGAAATTTTTCTTCCAGCTCTTCCCGGTCGGCCAACACATGAGCTGTTTGGGCCAACTGATCGGTCAGAGACGCTGCATCATCCACAAAAAGCACCCATTTACCTCGCAGTCGGCACAATCCTCCACCATCACCGCCCAGCCAAGCGCGACGCACTTCGATATCGAGTTGTTCAGCCAGGTCCAATAATTCTGCTAAAAGAGCCTGCGTATCCATCGTTTTAAGTATTTCTCAACGGTGACCCGATATTTCCAATGGACTATCCGTTTGCGGTATCCTGCTTTGTGTTTGTCAAAACCATTTGCTCAATCCGCATTGTAGATACAGCTAATGGGTATTGTTGTACATGGCAGGGCCAATCGTAACGTTTTGTAGTTTATGTGAATATAATTTTCGCTGCCCGGCATTTTTATCCGGTACGTGTATATTAACAGCTATGCACCTGTAAATCCAGGGATTATTCCAGATTGCTGCCGGCAGCGGGCCATGGGTTTTCGGAAAGATTGATTTTATCTGGTATGATTGAACGCCGTAAGAATATTCATCAGCAGTTAAAAGAAAACGAACAGCGTCTGAGCGATCTGAAAAAGCAACTGCATGTCACTCAGAAGTTGGCCCTGATCGGTACTACGGCCTGCCTGGCCGCCCACGAGTTCAACAACCTTCTTTTGTCCATTATCAATTATTCCGAACTGGCTTTGAAACAGCAGGATGATGTTGATTTGGTGCGTAAGGCGCTGGAAAAAACCATCACAAACGGTAACCGTGCCGCTGTGATTATCCAGAGTATGCTCGGCGCGGCCACCTGTCACCGTCAAGAGTATCAGATGGTTCCGCTGGCGGGGCAGGTCGAGGAATGTTTCCATTGTATGGGCCGCGACCTTGGCAAGGATAACATTAACGTCAAAGTCGATATTCCCGATGACCTGACCGTTTTCGGCGATCCTGGCCAATTACAGCAGGTATTGCTCAACTTGATTATCAATGCCCGCCAGGCTATGCTGGCCTGCGGCGGTACGCTCACTATAGAAGCTCACAAGCTGAACGATGGCACTGTACAAATAAAAGTGAGCGATACCGGCTGCGGTATTGAGCCGGATATTGTCGGGAAGATATTCGAACCGTTCTTTTCCACCAAAACTGACGCTAAACGGCCGGATCAACGCGGTTCAGGACTCGGCCTATCGATATGTCAGGATATTATCAATTCGCACAACGGCACTATCAGTGCTTCTGGAAGGCCCGGTCAGGGGGCGACTTTTACCATTGTACTGCCAGCCTCCGACACCACCCCTGCTACTTCTGACAAATAACCGCGTCACTATTTGATCGGCCGACCACTCCCGCGATAAATCCAGCGATTTCGCAACCTTAAGTACATAAGAAAACGGGACACGTAGAGCCGCGTAAGCGAAAACTCAATCGTTATCGTTATGAGTTTACTTACGTTTATGCTGCTGGGTGGCTTTCTGCAGGAATCGTTTTTCGCTGCGGGTGAGGCTTTGTATTCCCTGTTCGTGTACCTTGGCCAGGATGCGGTCTAACTCGTAATTGAGCTTCTCATTCTGTTCCCGGTTGTGCTGCTGCGCGTATCTGCCACGTTTCTGTTGCAGCAAGGCAAAATATGGCCGCGCCATCACCCAGACAAATCCCGTTGCCATACCGCCCAGATGGCACAAATGGCCGCCGGCATTCCTACCTCCTGTCAATACGAACAACAAGTAACTTATCGTCAGCAGCACTGCCGCGGTACGGATCGGTACCGGGAATATTAACAATATGACCCGAAATTGTGGAAACAAAAGCGCACAGGCTACCAGCAGGGCCAATACACCTCCCGATGCGCCTATCAAATATCCTTCGCCCATCCACTGTAGTCTGCTGGCCACAACATACAAGGCGCCTCCAACGGCGCCGCATATCAGGTAAAAAGACAGGAATTTCTTCCAGCCCCAGTTGCGTTCCATGACCGGGCCAAGAAAGTAAAGACCGACCATATTCAATAATATATGGGACGGATTGTCCACGGAATGCAGGAACTGAAAAGTCAATAACCGCCAAAACTGCAGTGCTACTACCGGCGGCAAACCGGCAGCCGCAAAATAATATTCCAGCCGACCTCGCATTATCACTTGCAATATGAAAACAGCGCAATTGACAATAAGCAGATACTTAACCATCGGTGTCAGACGCGGCAGACCAAAACGCAGTTGCCCGCCGCCGGGGCCGTTTGATGGTTGCTCTCGGTAGTAGGGACGATCCTGAAATCCCACAATAATGCCTCCACTTATCAATAATATAGTTACTGTCGGCCAAATTAACTGTCGGCTCCAGAATACTGACGGTATCCAGTATCCGGTGATGCCTGTTTTTTCGTTGTAACACAAGCTGGTCTATCATAAACTACCAAGGTTGTGGATACTAACAAAAAACATATAACAATTCTGGGTTCGACCGGCTCCATCGGCCTGAACAGTCTTTCGGTAATCGATTCACTTGGCGACGATTACGAACTGATCTCGGCCGGCGCCCACCGCAATTGGCAGGTTTTGGCCGACCAGGCGGTCAAATACGGTCTGCGGAAGGTCGTTTTGACCGACCCGACCCACCTGACCCATTTGAAAGAAGCCCTTAAACACAGCGATACCGAGGTTTTGAGCGGCCCACAAGGTCTTGTTGATCTGGCGGTTGATCCGCTTTTGGATGTCGTTATCGTGGCGGTGGTCGGTGCGGCGGGACTACCGGCTGTGCTGGCCGCTACCGAAGCCGGCAAAACTGTAGCCATCGCCAACAAGGAATCGCTTGTCTGTGCGGGCTCTCTTGTGATGCCCATGGCTCAGCGGTGCGGCGCAACCATTTTGCCAATCGACAGCGAACACTCAGCCATCCTGCAGGCAATGCACTCCGGTAACCGCACTGAGGTCAAAAAAGTCATTATTACCTGTTCGGGCGGCCCTTTTCGCACCGCTTCGTCGGAGGAAATCGCCCAGGCCACCCTGGCGGACGCCCTGAATCACCCCATCTGGAATATGGGACCTAAAATCACAATCGACTCAGCCACCATGATGAATAAGGCATTGGAGATCATTGAAGCCCGGTGGCTTTTTGACCTGGCGCCTGATCAAATCGAAGTGCTCATACATCCCGAATCCGTAATTCATTCCATGGTAGAGTTTTGCGACGGTTCGGTAATCGCCCAGATGTCCAGTCCCGATATGCGACTGCCGATCCAGTATGCCCTGACCTATCCAAACCGGGCGCCCGGCCCTTCTCGTCGGCTGAATCTCCGCGAACTGGGACAATTGACCTTTGAACCGCCGGATCTGGAACGGTTTCCTGCGATCCGCCTTGGGTTCGAAGTCGCCCGGCAGGGCGGTGCCGCCGGCGCTGTGCTCAACGGGGCCAACGAAGCTGCGGTCGAGGCCTTTCGGGCCGGTGAGATCGGCTTCGCCCAGATTACCGAACTTGCCGAGCACTGTCTCAATAATCATAACCAGCTTGAAAACCCGGACTTACACCAACTCATGCAGGCCGACCAGTGGGCCTGCGACGAGGTAAAACGCTGTATCAAAAACTTTCAAGGTGCGAGAAATACATAAAACTGACGACAACATCAATTATCGGTCCCTGCAGGGTAAAACAAAAAGCAATTATCAGGCGTAATAGGGACAGATTAGAAAACTGATAATAACTTTGTGTGTTTACCTCAAGGCGGCGAAAAATTCACTACTGTTTTAGATCAAGGAACAACAAATGCCGGAAAAAGCAGAATCGAACGCTGATAATTCCAAAAAATCACAATTAATCTTCCTGGTCCTGGCGGTGGCCCTGGCGATCTTTATTGCCAGGGATCCACAGCGTTTCTGGCACATATTCATGGTAATCTTAGGTTTCAGTGCTGTTATTTTTGTGCACGAATTGGGCCATTTCACCGCCGCCAAGGCGGTTGGAATCATGGTCGAGGCGTTTGCCATCGGTTTTGGCCCGGTGGTTATCGGCATTAAGAGAGTTGGGCATGGCTTCCAGATACGCGTTTTGCCTGAGCTTATTCATGGCAAGAACACTCAGAACGGCCAGGAAGACAAAGGCCCTCTTGGCTTTATTATTCCTTACGCCCAAGCCCAGGCCAGCGAAACCGAATATCAAATAAGGCTCATTCCCCTGGGTGGTTTTGTAAAGATGCTCGGCCAGGAGGACGTAGGAGCCGACAAACCTTCCGACGACCCGCGGGCTTACGGCAACAAAGCGGTTTGGAAGCGAATGATCGTCATAGCTGCCGGGGTGACCATGAATCTTATCTGCGGGGCCATTGTATTTATGATCGTCTTTAGTAAAGGCATAGAATTACCTCCGGCTATTGTGGGCGACGTATTTGACGGGTCACCCGCCGCACAGGCCGGACTCAGGGGCGGCGACGAAATAATCGCTATCGACGGTGAGGAAAATGTCGATTTCTTCGAGCTGATGGTTGCCGGCGTATTCACCGACGACGGCGAAAAAGTAGCTCTGAAGGTCCGCCACACCGACGGGTCCGAGGAAATCGTCTCCATGGAACCCAAAATGAACCCAAGTATAGGAATAAAGGGTTTTGGTATAGGCCGACCCAGCACCCTGACCATTGCCGACCTGAGCGAAAAGAACACTCTGGAAGAGTTGAGAAAAATTGGTTTTGAACCCGGCGATCAGATCGTTGCCGTCAACGGCCTGGAAATTTCCCGCTATGACCAACTTGCTGAAAAGATGTTTCCGCCCGTGGGGGTGTCGAATCCCGGAGCCATTACCCTGACTGTCAACCGCACCGATCAATTGGGAAACACCACGCCATATAATATAGACATCGGTATATTCCTGACCGCGGTCGGAGGCAAAGAAAGAAACTCTCAGGTTCTGGGCATGATTCCACGTCTGAAAGTATCGACGGTAACGGAAGATTCACCCGCCAGGCAGGCTGACATCAAGGATGGCGACATTATCCTGAGGTTTGGTTCTCTCAGTAACCCCACTTTAGAAGAGTTTAAAGAATATTGCAAAAGCCATGAGGATCAGTCGGTCGATATCCTCGTTTTACGAGGGGAAAACGACCGAAGGGTGGAAAAACTATTGCAGGTCACGCCCAAAAAGCCAAAGTTGAACTGGTGGCAGACGATCTTTGGCGAAAAGCCCCCGCCCGTTATTGGTTTTATGGCCGGGTGCGATACCGATACTCCCATTGTGGCCGACTGTAAAGAGTTCGACAAGGACATTCCACTCATGCCCATTCCACGTGGCGTAACCGTAACCGCCATAGCGGATCAACCCGTTCAAAACTGGCAGGATATGATCGCTCTTTTGGATCAGAAAAAGGGCCTGCAAGTCGAAATCACCTATCGCAGCGGTGAAGATCAATCACTGCAGACGTTGTCAACCACTGTTCCTGACAACGAAGACTGGATCGGTTTTGCTTATGTGCCCGACTTGGGAGACTTGCTGGACCTGCCCTTAACGCCGATGAAAAAAACCTTCAAAGGCGAAAACTGGTTCGAGTCACTCGGAATGGGACTGGATCGAACTTATGTTTTCGCCGCTCAAACCTATCTGATGCTGCGCGGTATGGTAAAAGGTACCGTCTCGCCCAAAAGCGCCAGCGGACCTGTCGGCATTCTCAAAATGAGTTACACCATCGTCGAACAAAAATCATATATCTTTTATTTTTACTTTATGGCTATGATAAATATATGTATCGCGGTGTTCAACTTTCTGCCGCTGCCGATTCTGGATGGAGGTCATTTCGTACTGTTGATTGTCGAAAAAATAAAAGGTTCGCCTGTTTCCATTAAGGTGCAGGAGGTAATCAGCTACGCCGGTCTGGTTCTGATTCTTGGGTTCGTTTTATTCGTTACGTATCACGATATCGTCAAATTAGCCACCGGACAATTGTAGGAAGCCTCTAAAAAATGCTCTCGTGTAACCAGCTCTGCTGGATGAAAATTGGGTAAAAAAACTGCGAGTTAACAAGGGTATCCTTTCGAATATGAAGATTACCGAAATCATAAGCAAACGTATTGAAAATCTGCTTACCGCTCCCGGCCAGGAACTGGGCCGCTGGGCGTTGTTTGCCAGGTTTCAAATTCAGTTGTGGCGGTTCTGTATGCGCCGGCTGCGGGTCAATAACGCTATGGCGATGAGTGCGGCCCTGTCGTTCCGTACGATTTTTGCGATGGTTCCGGCGATTGTGCTGGCCTTGTTGGTGCTGAAATTGGTTGCCGGTCCGTCCGGCAGCAGGGATTTCCTGCGCGAGGGCCTCGTAAAAGCAGGCGTGGCGAATATGGTTGTTGTCAGTAAGGCCGACGAGTCTCAATCGGATCAAACAAGCCAGGCCCAGGACGGGCAAAAACCGGTCAGCGTTGCCGACGAGATCATAAAACTGGTCGAGTCTGTGGAACAGAAACTAACCTTTCAGCGGCTCGGCCCGGTTGGAATGGTACTGCTGATATGGACGGCACTGACGCTGCTGACTACCATGGAGCGATCCCTGAACCGCATTTACGGCGCCCGGCAGAGCCGTGGTTTGGGCAAACGGGTTATGCTCTACTGGTCGGTATTGACCCTGATTCCGATTGTAATGGTGGCGGCCGGTTACATAGGCGACAAGGCGACCGAATCGTTTACGGATGTATCTGTTCTTTCGGGTCTGTTTTGGCTATTGGGATGGCTTGGCCCGGCACTGGTGGGTATTATCTTACTGGCGGCCCTATATAAACTGATGCCCAATACCAAGGTCAGTTATCGTTCGGCGGTGGGCGGCGCGTTGGTAGTGGTACCGCTGTGGCTGTTGGCCAAATATGGGTTTTCCCTTTACGTAAGTGAGATGGTCATCGGAAAAGTCAGTCTGTATGGAACATTGGGCTTGCTGCCGATATTTTTGTTTTGGCTGAATCTTTCATGGACCATATTTCTTTTCGGAGCGGAGCTTTCTCACACCGCTGCTAATCTTTCGAGCATGCAGGCGGCGGAGTTGGCCGGGCGGATCAGTCTGCGACCTGTGGATATGCTGGCCGCTGTGGTTGCCCTTGCCAGGATATATCAGGCCGGGGCCGGTGCGGTGCGGTTCGAGCATATTGCGGCAAAACTTAATCTGCCGGATGAATCGGTACAAAAATTATTGGATCGGCTCATTGAAAATCAATTAGTATGCCCCGTGGAAAACGAAAATGCCAATACATACGTCCTGGCCAGGCCGGCCGACAAGATACCGCTGCTTGAGATTCTGGAGTTCGACCTGCCCGCCAGCGCCCACTCAACGCCGAGTCCCTACGAGAAAGAAATCACCCAACTCGTCACACAGGTAAAAGACCAGACAAAAAACACGCTGGGCAAATTGACCCTGGCCGATATACTCGCCGAGAAGAAACCGACATAGCCTCTTTTCGCTGCCCGTGGCGTTGACGCTTGTTATATCTGACCGGCCAGACGCGCTATACCCAACAGGACCACCATGGTAACCAGTAACATGCCAAGGCCGGTTACGAACAGCAGCGCTACTTCCCGTACGAATAGTCTGGGGGTGATCTCCTCGAGTTTTATCGCCTTATACACCAACGAGATACCCAGACCTATCGGCAGAACCCACAATAGCGACGTCGCTGTTGTGGAAATGTTCATCGGTTGACGAAACAATTGTGCCAGTATGAAAAATGATTGCAGCAAAGCTGTTTATGCCTTTCTTGTTGTAGTTTGTCTTGTGGGCTGGCGGACCAATCGCGGCATCAGAACATCCATAATACACAGCAGGTTCAGCAGCCCCGCCACTCCCACGTAAAGCCGGCCCAGGTCAACGCCCCGACCGAAACCCATAGCGGCATCGGAATCCTGTGCCAACATCCCTATTACAGACGGCACACCGCATATCAGTTGATCGTAAAACCAGGCCTTGGCGGTGATGGTTTCGATATTGTGCGGATCGATTATCTCTACTCCGCCCAGCGTCACGCCCAACAGAAAGATACCGCATATCGCCACGCATATCACCCCACCGCGGAAATGCTCGCCCAAATACCAATGACCCGCTCCGGGTACCAGCCAGGCCAGTATCCCTGCCAGATAAATCGGCTTGATGTCTTGTTGTTCTGGTTGCGATTCTGCCATAACTCTCCTGGATAACAGCCGTTATACACATTCCATCATATATGCACCTGTGTAAAAACTATCAGCTTTTCTTTGCCAAGTCAAGCAGCTATTTTGCATATAATATTATTATATATAATTTTTCGGAAAAGTTCTGCTTGTGAGCGTCTTGTATATGTAATGTAAAAGGATATTATGGGATCGATCAGCCCGGAACAATTGAGTTTTTGGTACCAGGCTTGTGGGACGCAATTAGTCCTCTACGGACGAAATTGGCTCGATGCGGCCCTGGCTGAGGACGTGGTGCAGGAGGTGTTTGTCCGCCTGATGGGCCAACGGACTGAAATACGTGACGTTCGGGCCTGGCTGTTCCGTGCGGTACGCAACGGGGCTATCAGCCACCTGCGCCGCCAAAAACGCCGAAAAAAACGTGACCAGCGCATCGCAACCCAGCAGCAAAACTGGTTCGAGCCTCATCCCGACGACCTGATCGACGCTCAGATGGCTCAAACTGCCCTGGAATCGCTGCCGCCCCGACAGCGGGAAATCGTTATGTTAAGAATATGGGGCCAAATGACCTTTAAGGAAATGGCCGGGCTTGTTGACCTGCCGCTTTCGACCGTACACGACCATTACCGTACGGCCCTGGTCCGGATCAAAAGCAAAATGGAGTTATCGTTATGCAAAACGAAGAAAACATAACACCGGCTCAGCGTGAACTGGAAACCGCCCTGGGGAGCTTACGTCCCGCAGTGACCTCAATGGATCGCGATCTGCTGATGTTTCGCGCCGGACGGGCATCCGGACGCAGGTATTATCGCACCTGGCAGGGCGGCGCCGCCGTGCTGGCGGTGCTGCTGACCGTTTCATTGCTGCACAGCCCGACAGTCCAGCCGATAGAACGGGTCCAATATGTCACACATGAACAACAGGCCGCGCCGTCCGATATGATGACGATGACAGAGGTGCCCACCGGCCCTGCTCGTACCCGCAGCCCAATGCCCGGCAATTATGTCAGATTGCGAAACAGGGTATTGATCGGCGGACTGGATGAGCTGCCCGATACATACTCCTCATCCGGCCCCAGCGAGCCGCCCATGAATCGTCGGCAATTGCTGGAAATGATGCTGTCATCTTAATCGTGTTATCAATCAGTATATTTCGTCTGGTTTAACAGAAAACCACAGGATTATTACTCAACGGAGACAAACCATGATACGTAAAGTTATGTTCCTTATTCTTATTGTTTGCGTAGTTGTTTTTACAACTGCGACCGAGATTACCTGGGCCGAAAATAAAGATACGCCGCGCGTGGTACAAATGACCGTTACCCCGGCCCCCCAGTTGGCCGAGGCGCTGAAGTATCAGCTCCTGCCCGAATTCCTCGACCAAACCCCCGGCAATGCCGCCTTGCTGTATCACGTGGCTACTGCAGAAATGCCAAACGACCATGGGGAACTTATCAAAAAAATGAGAGATTGGCTGGATATGCCTATAGAGAAGCTCCCGCAGGAGGAAGCCCTGGATGCCATAAGCAATTTTGAACAAGCCCTGTATCAACTCAATCTGGCCGCGTATCGCGAATATTGTGATTGGCAGTTACCTATACGCACCGAAGGATATAGTCTATTGATGCCGTCGTTAAGCAAATTCAAAACTCTCGGCACAACTCTGGCTCTAAAGGCTCGGCTGCAAATTGCTCAGGAACAATACGACGAAGCTTTGAATACGTTGCGAAATGGCTTTGCTTTTGCCGGACACATCGGCGAAAACAACCCCGTATTGATACAGGACCTGGTGGCCATAGGAATTACCAGATTATTGATCAGGGAGATCGAAAATTTTGTTCAGGCGCCACAGGCGCCCAACCTTTATTGGGCTTTGACCAGCCTGCCACACCCCTTTATCGATATGCGCAACTCCATGGAAACGGAAAAGTCGATGCTCTATATACAATTCCCCCAACTGCGCGATATCGAAACCACAAAACTGACGAAACAGCAGGCGTTAGCCTTGTGGAATGAAATAGTCGGTCTAATAGAGGGTAACTCAAAAGCGTATGATCTGGATGAGAAAATGGTCGTTGCCGCGATGATGAAACTCCACCCGCAGGCCAAACGCCAACTGATCGCTCAGGGACATTCGCCACAAGAGGTGGAGGCCATGCCGGTTATTCAGGTCGTTCTCATCTATCAATTGCAGCAATACAATCGTATGGCAGATGAGATGTTCAAGTGGTTCCGCGCCCCCTATCTGCAGGCCCGTGACGGTCTTGAAAAAGCGGAACAACACCTCAACCAGATCGTATCTGAAACGCGCGAAAACATGATGCGCAATTATTTTTTGGACCTCTTACCCGCCCTGGGGAAGGCATACTATGTGGGAGTACAACTGGATCGAGACATCGCCATCCTGTGCTGCGTGGAAGCCGTGCGTATGTATGCCGCCGACCACAACGGCAAACTGCCGGCAACGCTGGCCGAGATAACCAAAGTCCCTGTCCCGCTCGATCCACTTTCAGGTAACGAATTCATTTACAAAATTGTTGACGGCAAAGCCATCATCGAAGGCCCCGCCGCCAGCCCCAAAGATGCCCTGCACTACGAATTGACGATCAGGCAATAAAATAACTTCTTTTATGATTATCACAGCAACAATATCCAGGAGGTGGTATATCAAAGCGCAGCGAAATTTCTCAGCATCGCCAGGCCCACACGTTGTGACTTTTCCGGATGAAACTGCGTCGCGAACACGTTGTCACGCCAGATACTCGATACGAACTCACCCCCGTGATCCGTGGTAGTAGCGATCACCGATCTGTCGGTCGGCGCCACGTAATAGGAATGAACAAAATAAACGTACACGTCTTTTTCCAGACCGCGATACAACGGCACATCACCGTGCACCTTCAGCGAATTCCAGCCTATATGGGGAATCTTCAGTTGGGCCTTGTCAGCTCGGCCGCTGAAGTCAAACCGCTTTACGCTACCGGCGATTACCCCTAATCCCCGGTGCTCACCGCCTTCATAGCTCACCTCGAACAGCAGTTGCAAACCCAGACATATCCCCAAAAACCACTTGCCGCTTTCGATGGCTTGCAAAATCGGTTCGATCAGCCCCTTTTCACGAAGCGTATCCATCGCATCGCGAAACGCTCCAACCCCCGGCAACACAATCTTGTCCGCCTGGGCCACCGCCGAGCCGTCCGTTACGATCTCGGCCCTTGCCCCGACCTTATTAAACGCCTTCTGCACACTGTGCAGATTCCCCATACCATAATCAACTATACCAATCATTTATTCAGTGCACACATACCCACGCGTCCTCCCACCTCGTGCCTCATGCCGGGTGCCATGCCCCACGCTTGCGTGGGCATGTTTACTCAACGTACTGGCAGAACTCAAATTTCTCTGACTCTGCACCTCGTGCCTTCTTCATTTATCTCGTAGAGACAATAACCTCCACTCGGCGGTTCGATGCCTTGCTAGACCCGACCGGGTGATGTTCTCCCCGTCCGCCTGCTATTATCTGTTTGGCAGAGACGCCCTGCTCGATCAGATAGCGGGTCACCGCCAGGGCTCGTTCGGTGGAAAGCTGCCAATTGTCTTTCCATCCACTTTTCTTGATCGGGTCCGTATCGGTATGTCCTATTACCAATACCTCTTTATTGGCGTGCTCCTCTTTGATAATTGAGGCGATGCGCCCTAAGCGTGTCGTAGACGCCGATTTCAGGGTCACCTTGCCCGAATCAAACAATACGTCATTGGCCAATGTCACAGTGATTGTACCGCTGGCGGGGTCGTACTTTCCGCCCATATCTTCCAGGCTGCTCGGCTTCCTGCCTTCGGTTTGCGACGACTGCCGTTTCTGCAACTCCATCTCTAACTGCGATTTCTCGGCCTCACACTGGGCCAGCGATCCCTGAGCACCGTCAAATAGCCCCTTAAGATTCTCCAAATCTGCATTACACGTCTGATACTTCTGCTTCCAGGGCTGACAACCGCCTGCCAAACCTATTCCAACCACTAATCCCGCCGCCACTATCATTCTAATACGCTGCATTGGTAAAACTCCTTAACTAGTTCCTGTTGCACAAACAAAAACCTGTCATTCCCGCGAAAGCGGGACACAAAGCGAAGCGAAAAGCCTCGCTAGCAATTCCACTATTTTGGCGTAAAAACACATGCCTTTAAGGTGAGCGTGAAAACACATTTTTCAAAAAATCCGCTTTCCACAACAAATACTAACTAGAACCTGCGTTTCGCTCAACTTCTTTTTTTGTTTTTTCAATCAATTGTTGTCGCTTTTTCTCCTCCTGCCACAACTGCCTGACCTGGCTGATTACTTTACGAACCCGTCGGCCGATCAGAAAAACCACAATACCCATACCGGCCATTGTGAAAATAAAAGCAAATAACGGCGTACTCCATATCTCCCATCCCAAAAAACTGACCGTAACATCCTGCCGGTTACTGGCCATAAATATCAGTACCGCCAGAAACACCACCCCAATCCCGATCAATTGTACATAAACTTTTATTTTGTGCAATGACATTGCCTATACTCCTTGTGTTCGGGTCATTGGCCGTTCCAGGCCATCCCGCCCGGCACGGTAAAGGCGTTAATAAAGTAATTTACTATCGGCTCGTAAAACACCATCACCGCCAGCGTTCCCATCGACAAAAACGGCCCATAAGGTATTTCTCGGCTGCCCTGCAGGGCCAATCTCGCCACTGCCCAGCCCAATCCGAAAAACGGCGCCACAAAAAACGCTATCGTCGGGCTTACCCAGCCCAACACCGCACCTACTGCCGCCATCAAGTGCACATCTCCCAGCCCCATCGCCTCTCGCCCAAAGCTCAGTGTGCCAAGTATCCGGGTCGCCCATACGATGCCACCCCCTATCATAAAGCCAAATACGCTTCCAAGCAACCCTGCTAACCATTTTTGTTGAATAATTTCCTGCCACCATCGGCTTAACCCACTTTCACCGCCACCAGCAGTCAAAATCCACATAAAAATCAGCCCGCCCCCAATCGCCGGAGCCAAAAAACCAACCTCCAACATCATCTCACGACGTACATTTATCCCGATTCCCGACTGATCGACCAAGTCCCCGGAACCCTCGGCAGGACCATTTCTCTCTGTTGTTTCCGCAAGTTTGGCATGGGCCTCATCCAACTGGGCAAAACTCCGCTTCAGCAGGCCCAGCTTGAGCATAATCAGCCCTGCAGCCAGTCCCAAGGCCGCTCCCAGCCCAGCAGCCCCGCTTTTTGCCGTGGCGTAAGGAACCAGACGCCACAATTGCTCCGCCTCAACCTCCAGCCAATAAGGCCAAATCATACTCAATACTACCCCAACCACCGCCGCCAGGTAACTAACCGACAATGGGATAATCCAGTGCCTGGCATCGATCAATGACGACGCCAGCAGAGCGCAGACCAATACTATATGCCCACCATATACAAGCCAGCCGCCCTGCTCAAACCCCGGCAGCACCCCACGCAGATCCGCACGAAAATATACCCAGTATAAACCAACGAACAGCAAAGCTGTGAGAAGTTCAACCATCGGATACTGTATCGAAAATCCCGCCCCGCAATGTCGGCATCTGCCACGCAGCAGCAGCCACGCAAAAATCGGAATATTATCGTACCAGGCGATAGCTTTCTTGCACAACGGACAATGACTCCCTGGCTTGACTACCGACATCTCCAACGGCAGCCGATAAACCACCACATTGAGAAAACTACCCACCGACGCACCCAACGCGAACAAAAATACCATCCATATTTCAGCCGGTATCAACAAACCACAACATCCTTGTTTTATGAGCGCCCTTGTTTCACAGACGCCCGCACCCTCATCGGCAGCCCAGTCAGCCGTATAAACCCAATCGCATCGGTAATATCGTATTCAGCCCCCATAGTGAAACTCGCCAGGTCAGCCGCGTAAAGACTGTTGGGACTGGTCACGCCCGCCAGTCGGCAGTGCCCTTTGTATAACTTCAACCGCACCGTACCGCTGACCGGTTCTTGTGTCTTATCGACAAAACTATCCAGCGCTTCCCGCAACGGAGTGAACCATTTCCCCTCGTATATAAGGTCCGCGTACCGCAGGGCCACCTGCTGCTTATAGTGCAGCGTCTCCCGGTCAAGGCAAAGCATCTCCACTGCCTGGTGAGCGGTATAGAGAATCGTTCCAGCCGGCGTTTCATATACGCCCCGGCTTTTCATTCCTACTACGCGATTCTCGACCATGTCAGTTTGCCCTACGCCGTGCTTTCCGCCCAGGACGTTGAGTTGTTCCATAAGCTTCACCGCCGGCATCTTTCGACCGTTAAGCCGCACTGGAATCCCCTTGTCCAAACCAATCTCTATGTAATCAGCCTTAGCAGGCGCCTTGCTAATCGGTCTGCTCATCACCAGCATCTCATCGTGCGGCTCGTTCCAGGTATCTTCCAACTCACCCCCTTCATGGCTGATGTGCCAGATATTCCGGTCCCGGCTGTATATCTTCTTTTTTGATTGTTTTATGGGAATTTTGTGTTTTTTCGCGTAATCGACCGCCGCCTCCCGGCTGGTAAGCTCAAAACTCGGATCCTTCCACGGCGAGATGATCTTCAATTTCGGATCCATCGCCAGGTACGTAAGTTCAAACCGTATCTGATCGTTACCCTTACCGGTCGCCCCATGCGCCACCGCGTCGGCACCTTCTTCATGGGCCACACGCACCTGCTCCTTAGCGATCAACGGCCGGGCAATAGCCGTACCGAGCAAATAACCGTTTTCGTATATCGCACCCGATTTCAACATCGGCCAAAGGTGATTTTCCACGAACTCGCGCCGCAGATCCGCTACAATACACTTACTGGCGCCGCTGGCCAACGCCTTCTTCCTGACCCCTGCCAATTCACTGCCCTGGCCCAGCTCAGCCGCGAACGCGATCACTTCGCAATCATATTTCTCCCGCAGCCACGGCAATATAACACTGGTATCCAGCCCGCCGCTGTACGCCAGGACAATCTTTTTTACTTTACCTGCCATTTCTTATTCCACCTTCAGTCAACAGACAAACCAATCATTTTTGATGCATTTTATGGGCAAGCCGGGTCACTTTTTGCAAATTTATCGCGAAAATTGGCCGATTTTCGCGTTTTTTATCGATAAAACTCCATTTGCCAAGGCCAGTTTTTACGACAGCCCGGTAGTTTAGCACGTTTCAACCCCAATTACCACCCCTTTCTACCCGTTAGCGACAAAATATTCGGGTTGGATGTTGATAATGGCGATCTTTCTGCTAAAATGGTGTTTTTGCTAGTTTTCCAGCAAAAGCCTGGATCAAAAACAGGGTCGGTGACTCCTGTTTTTTTTATAAGGCAATCCTATGCAACTTACTGATATACTTGATGTTAAGTGCGTGAAGGTTCCCCTGCAAGGTGTTACGAAATATGAGGTTATCACTGAACTTGTCGATGTTCTCGACCAGGCCGGACTGATCAAAGACTACCAAAGCACCCTCAAAACCGTCATGGAGCGTGAATCGGTCCGCAGTACCGGTGTCGGCCAGGGCTTTGCCATTCCGCACGGTAGGTGTTCAGCGGTTGACGATTTGATAATGGCTGTCGGCAAAACAGCCGAGCCTATCGATTTCGTAAGTATCGACAAACAAATGGTTAGCGTGATATTTCTGCTGCTCTCACCGCCCGATAAGACCGGTCCACACATCCAGGCGCTTGCCCTTATCTCCCGATTGATGATCGACTCCAAATACCGACAACTAATCACCGAGAGTTCCGACGCCGAGCAGCTTTACCAGCACATCGCCGCGTTCCGGCAATAACAAATCACGAAGTCAAAGGGCGTGAGGTGGGAGGGAATTTTTCGTTTGTAAGTGCTTATTTTTGGTAGCGGGGAATTGTTGTAAGTTGTTATTTTTGGTTCGGGGAAATTGTTGTAAGTGCTTATTTTACGTTGCTGGAATTGATGTAAGTGCTTATTTTTGCGTAACGATTATAACGATTAGGCAAGATAGGTAAGAAAAAAGTGTGAAATTCGGCGAAATTTGGATGAATTCTGATGAAAAGTGATGTGGTTTGTACCCTGTTTGCACTATGTTTGTACTATGTTTGTACCCACTTTGCACCATGTTTGTACTATGTTTTGATGAGTTTTGATGTTAAAATGGGTAAGATGGCGAAAGAAGGCGATAGGCAACAGGCACTAGGCACTAGTGGGGAAAAATCAGAAATCAGAAATCAGAAATCAGAGGTCAGAAGTCAGAAGACAAGAGGGCGGACCACTTAGGGGAGAGCGGAGGGGTCGGGGGGAGAGGGTCAGGGAAGGAAAGAGGGGGAAGGGGGAAATCGGGGAAAAAAGCAGATAAAAACGGAGATTTTCTTGTTTTTTTTTGGACGGGCCGTGGTAGAGAAGGGTGATGCGTATATCGTATTGCGTATTGCGTGGGAGGAAAGATGAAAGGCAACAGGTACGAGGCACTAGGCACTACACTAGAAGATAAGAATCCCGCAAAGGCGCTCGGAAGAAGGCAGCAGGCAACAGGCACGAGGCACTAGAAAATAAGAATAGGAAAAAAAGAATTAACCACGAAGGAAGAAAAGAAATAATAGGGACAGAAGAAAGAAACAAGGCAACAGGGACGAGGCAATAGGGGGGAAATCAGAGGTCAGATGTTAGATGTCAGAGGGCGGAAGGAAAAGAATAGGATCCGCAGATTACGGTGATTGACGCAGATTCGAGATTATTAAGAACAAATCGCGGGCACGGCCCGCACTACTTTTTGTCCGGGCTACGCTTGCTGCCAAGCCGCTGGGAATATGTTTTAAGTGCACACAGGTAGAGGTTTTATTGACTTTCTGTCCTCCTGGGCTAGTGCTTCGAACGAATGTTTCTTCAATATCATTCTCAAGCAGATTGCAGTTATGCATACGCCGATCAAGCTCTTGGGTTTTCCGTTCTGTAACGCCAAAATTAATCATATAAGAGATTCAATATTTATCCAACCAAGGCGGATTAATGTGGAGTAATACGGATTTGGAAACAATAGTAAATTTCAAGAGGGTTTCCGTTGCATTACATATTGACGTGCAAAGCAGACAAGAGCTTTTATTAGATCAAAGGCATCTTCCATGCCTTTTTCGCCAAGATCATTGAATGCTTTCGTGCCATTTATCGTCCCTTTCTCGACTGTTCCATGAAAGCCGAGATTGTTCCTTATTCTAGCGATTGGTTGTCTAATACAATTCCATTTGTTTCTGATTGACTGAATACTCTCCTTCAATGTATCGGGGACGGAGAGCCCTTTATCCGCAAGATTTAGGCCCGATGGGTCAAAAACTGAATAGAGCATGGATAACAAGATGATCAGCATGTTTTCTTTTGCGAACTTCATATCATCATCATCATTCATATCATCATCATTTATGAATGGTTTCTGTGTAGACTTATGGGTACAGAGATTGTTATAGACTTTTAGCAATGACTCAAGCCGGTAAATTTGAAAAACATGTTCTTCCATAGTGATTCCTTTCTGTTTGTGCTCGATTGGGCAGTTTGCCAACAATAATTACACACTCTGTTTAACAATTTCCCGTTGGTTCTTCAATATTTATCCGTCGGAGTTTACCCTTGTCATTTTGCGAAGCAATCTGTAACAATTATCCTTAGGTAGATAAATAATATTCCACTGCGCGGGGCTAACGACTATGTTTGATGTAGATTACGCTGGTTATGTATGTCTCAGTTATTTCGATTTCTGTGGTTTCTCTGTAAAGTTCCCACAAAACTGTTCAGGCAAAAGAAAAAAATCTTGTTGTAGTTCCATGATGCTTTTCGCATTTGAACATAGTAATGGCTCAGCAATCATTTTATGATAGAATTGCTCAATCATTTTAAGTAATTTATGCATTGTAGTCGGTGTAATCACTCTCATATTATCAGGGAAATATGCATCCAAATCACAAACGGTAACTTTAGCCACAATAATTGGTATTGGTTCCCTGCGTGTGGCAAAAGTTGTTTTGAACCATTGTATGCTGGAAAGTAGCTGGCTCGCATCTTTTTTGTGTAGAGACTTCTGGTTTTCATTTTTGGCCTCAATTACTAAGGACATGTCCGGCCAAAGCCATAGATCATCTGGCCCAGCACCATCCTCATTCTCAGGCCTTGAGCCTTTTGCACCTACAAGGGGAGCAAGGTCACACAAGGCTTGTTCGATAACCGAATGAGACATTTCGAAAGACAATTTTGTTTTAAGTTCATCAATTGCAGCAATTGCGCCGTTTGGATTTTGAAATTGGTGGTACCATTCACCGATGACAGCTTGCACACCTGATTCTTCCACTTTTGAAGGTCGCTTGATAATACCCGGTGGTGGACAATGCATCGATTTATTATCTCTGTGAGCAGCCCCTTGAGTTTCTAATGCTTGTCCAGGATCAATATCATATTGGTAATTCGCAACTCTCTGCAAATACCAGCCCTTAGCGGCTGGATCATCAGAGACATATTTGCCAATCGCATCCTGTAGGAGTTTAACTGCACCATGCAGATTATTACTTATTGCGGATTCAAACGCACATCTTTCAGCATTCGCCAGCATAAGACGATTAGGGTCTGTTGTTCCGGATGCGGCTATAGAACTTTTTCTTACCGTCTCATTGTAGAACTGCTTCCACCCATCATCTCTGTTTAAGCACTTCTTTATCATATCTATCACAGTTCTCTCAGGATCGACATCTGCATCTTCTTCTATCATATCTTTAAGGTCCATTGCTAATTCTAGCTGAGCCCGAGTATCTGGATTCATTGCTGACAACACATCATGCTTTGCGATAAAGTGAGCCAGTTCATTACCAGCAAGTAAAATGACAGCATAATCAGCATGCGAACGTATAGCCCTTCCCATACCCTGTTCTATGCGATAAATCAATCTGTTGCGTGTGCCTCCTGCGAATCCACTCGTGCTGCTGTCGAGTCTGTCGAGGATTCCCTCGCCGAAAGGCATACCATCAAGAACGAGTACTCTACATGACTTATCAGGAAGATCAATGCCATCATACCGTTGCACGAAAACTACAAAGCAAGGTGGGCCGGACGTATCTTTCAAATTTTCCAATGCATCGTTGACTTCGTCACCTAAATAGATTCGGGCACCAACGCTTTCCCATTCACGAGCTTTTGGTTCACTTGGCGAAAGGACAACTACATTGATTTTTTTCGATAGACGACCACACAAAGACATTACCCACTCACGATCCATCTTGTTATCCACTAGCGAAGGAGCCAGTACCATGCGTTCCCCCATGCCTCTATCATTAGCAGGTATCACAGGTTTTTCAGCCGCTGAGATATCACTGCCAAGTTCTCTAACCAGTACAGAATCGTCAGCCAGTGTGGCAGACATGAATAGCCGATGCTCTGCCTTATCATATGCGGAACTCTTGTGAACTGGCAATATATCGGGGATAATCTCAACTGCGGCACCTGAGACCACACATCGGCATCGTCGTAAAATATCCTGAATATGCGGTATTACGAATTGCAGCTTATCGTCATTGGCCTGACTACCAATAATCTCTTCAATTTGTGGTAACAGGGGTTTCCAAATCCAGTAAGGAATCTCTATGAATTGGTTCGGATCTTCATTTCTAATGTCATTCCACGCCGCTTGCCTATAATCAGCACAAGAGCCATCAAGTATTTTAACAAATTGTCCGCGTACACTAGCATTAGATATATGGAGAGTAAAGCAATCGCGGATTTCTTCGACACCAGCATGAGCATCATCAAGGACAATAGCATTAGGACGAAGTGCCACGTCTGATCTATCAAAAGTTGTTTTTGCATTGAATAATTTATCATAAGTGCAAATGATAATTGCTTTACCGCGTATACCTTCCACATCGGGATGAGGCTGTCTGGCAGGATATATTACTGACTTCAAACCTATCTTCTCGGCTTCTACATTAACTTGTTCGCAAAGTTGCTTGGTTGGACACAAATACACTACAGGCTGGTGTTTTTCTTCCATGAAGGACCACAAATACAGCAATCCTACGGTGGTTTTACCTGTACCAGTGCTTATTTTAAGAATAAGGTCTCGTTCCAATCTTCGTTCAGATAGAATCCGAAGCGCCTCTTGCTGAACGGTTCTCAACTCAATATGAGAAGTTTGCCTATCCAGTGAATCAAAAAGCGATAATAAGTTTGTGAAATCTCTGTTTATTTTACGGCTAACATGTTTTTTGAAATCAACCATTAGTTCATATCCTCTATATAAACAAATCCTTTGGATTCGCTCAGGGTAACAAGTTTCATACGAAAATCTCCATCTTCTTTTCGCAACTAGTTTCTGTCTGCTCTCGGAGCAGTTCAACGCATCTGGCTAAGTATTTTAGTTCCCGCTCTCTTGGCAGGATCGCTGCCAATTTCGGCTGAGATGTTAGCGATTTCTTCATATCGAGCCATTATAGGCAAAATCGCTAGCACGGCAAGCACAATCCTTACTTTTTGTTTAAATGGTCTGGGCAATTTTCTGAGACGTTTGGCTTTGCCAAAGTGAGTGAAGGAATGGTCACTGCGAACACTGGGGGTAAAATTGATTAAGATCGGAGCTAAAGTTGTCGCCTGCGTGAAAGTGTAAAATGATGGATAAAATGCTTGTTATTGTCTCCTCCCTGGCGGTCGGGGCTTGGTGGAAGATTGTTGGGGTGATGTTGTCCATGGGTTTCGGCCTGGCGGCCTACACCCGCGGCTATGCATATTCGACCGCTACGCGGTCGGAAAAGGCGCGTGGGGTAAGAGGAGAGACACGGACGAACACGGACGGGCAAGGACGTTAATATGTCAGTCGATGCCGGCAAGACGGGCGTGGTACAATTGTTATAACACCTCCAAACAAGTTTGAAGGTGCCACCCGACGGAGAAGATGGCGGGTGTGGGCGGGGTTGCGCCAATGGTCCCCGGGCACGGCCCGGGCTACGTTTCTGTACATGGATATGCCAAAAAATGACTGGCTTTTTCATGGTGGCTTTGCGTCCAAACTCGCAGGATTTTGCGCTTTAATGTCAATCCCGGAGTTTTTAGTTTGACTGTTTTATTTCGAGGCATTATCATACAAGGAGCCAAAAGTAGGTGATTGGTTGGATTGGGAGATAATTTGCTTGACGGGGGTGGATGGGATTTGGTATCATAGCGTGTATGTATGTGGCAAAGTCGGTTGCCCGGATGAGGGAAACTGGATAGTTGCACAGCGAAGAGCAGGAGGAAGTTGTCATGTGGATGGGAAAATCGAGATTGTTGGTAATTACTATCAGGGGCATGACTGTGCGATTTCGCACTTTTTCTTGTGTGTTGCTTATACGCAAAGCTGGAAAGGAAAGATAAATGATGAGAACAACAAATCAACATGAAAACAACTTCAGATATAAGTATTTTATAGGTGTAGCTTATATTATGCTTTGTTTAACTCAATTTCAGTCACAAGCAGCGCAAGGCCCATTGCTGCTGGATCCGGATACGATTGAATCTTATGTTAATCAATTCAACGCCGAGGATCGCTGGTTTTTCCAGGTTTCTACGGATGCGGAGGTTTCGCAGGTCAATAACGGCGTCTATGGCGGTCAATATGTTAAAAATGCCGATCTGGATCAGAATGGCCATTCCGATGCATTTGATTATTTGAAAGATAACATTCCATTGTTTGATGCGCCGGATGCCGATCTGGTTCAGACGTATTATTTCCGCTGGTGGACATATCGCAAGCACATCAAGAATATCGGAACCGAACAGAATCCAAGCCTGGTTTTGACTGAGTTTATCGATCCGGTTGACTGGGCCGATCCAGTGACCAATACGATTTCCTGTCCTTCCGCTCATCATATCTACGAAGGGCGATGGATTCATCAGTCTCAACTGATGGATGATTACGAGCTTTACTGGATGACCCATGCTAACGCAACTCCCAGGCGTTATTCATGCTGGCTGGCGGATGCGATTTATGCACGTTACAAGGTCAATCCGGATGATGGTCTGGTTACCGAGCTGGTTGCTGACCAGACAAATCGGCTGAACCTTGAAACAAACTACAATGGATGGGTCAGTGGGGCAACGCAATCGGCATATCGTGATTCCTACGACGGTTTGTTCTGGCAGATTGATGACCGCGACGGAATGGAAGTCAGTTATGGCGGCAGCGGCAAGCGGGCTACGCTCAACTCGTATATGTTCGGAGACACCCGGGCGATCGCAGAAATGTTTCGAATTGCCGCAGAGTTCGACACGGCCAACGCAACGACTTACCTGCAAAAGGCCGATCAATTTGACGACACTGCCGACAGCATCAAACAGGCGACGCTGGGCTACCTTTGGGATCCAGCGGATG